>Ga0209472_1000213_pt1 | contig 35853 bp, 38 predicted proteins | sample GraSoiAngelo_130_FD_185887 | JGI IMG/M metagenome (GOLD analysis project Ga0209472, IMG submission 185887) | Grasslands soil microbial communities from the Angelo Coastal Reserve, California, USA - 14_0929_02_20cm (SPAdes) (version 2) | ecosystem: Environmental > Terrestrial > Soil > Grasslands ... | reverse complement strand
CAGCTTGGCCCATGCGACAACTTTCGCTGCCCTCGCCTGCTCGGGCAAGCTAAAGCATTGAGCCCCCGCCAAAATTGAGGCACTTGTACGGACGTCTAAGCCGTACGCCGAAATGCTGAGCTTGTCGAACGTATCCCGAGCGAAGGCAAGCGATCTGCTCCGGATCCATTCATTTCATTACAGACCGTGTCTCCTGTTGGATGTCATCCTGAGCGCCGGTCCCGTTTTGCGAAGCAAAACGGAACTTAGCGAAGGATCTATGCATTTCGAATCTCTTGACTCAGTTCTCTAAACGGTTTGGGTAGGGCACAGCTTTCGCTGTGTCACCAAGCTCCGCCTGCCGATCCCCCGAGCGAGCGCCTGGCTCGCGTGGAATCCGCCATCCGGTCCCTCTATCACAGATGTCATCCTGAGGAAGCGCAGGCTTTCGCTCACGAAAGCCTGCCGACGAAGGATCTATGTATTCCGCATGCCAGCAAGGCACGCTTGACCCCTAAACTCGCGAAGGATTCGTATCAAGGCACAGCTTTAGCTGTGCCGCCAAGCCCTACTTCATCGTCACTTCATCACGCCCCGCTGCGCAATCCCGATATTATCCCGGCTGGTGTTCTTCACCAGGTACATCATTTCGTCTGCCTGGCGGATGATGTCATGTGGAGTCTTCGCGTCGTGCGGAAAAGTGGCGACACCCATCGAGGCGCGGACGTTCAGGTTTAATCCTTCTTCCTGGCAGAAGGTGCTCGTGCGGAGCGTGTCGCGCAACCGGCGAGCTACGACCAGGGCGGGGTCCTTCCCAGTCTGCGGCAACAAAATCACGAACTCATCTCCGCCATAGCGAAAAGCGTAATCAATCAGCCGAAGTTGCGCTTTGATCAGATACCCAATTTCTGCCAGCAGCTTGCTTCCGATCAGATGCCCGTGAGTGTCATTAACCTGCTTGAAGTGGTCCAGATCGATGAACAGTACTGTGAACTCGTAGCCGAAGCGTGAGGAGCGGTACACCTCGGTTTCTAATGTCCGATGCAGATGGCGCGCGTTATAAAGCCCGGTGCAGTCGTCGGTAATGGTCAGTTCCTGAATCTTCTCCACCGAGCGCGCATTTTCAATCGCGATGGCTGCGTAATCACATAGCGATTGCAGAAAGAACGTCTCCTGGTCCGTGAAGTTTTCCATGTGAACGTTGACCAATTGAATCACGCCGAGGACGCGGAGCTTCGAGCGCAGCGGCACACAAATAATGGATCGCGTCTCCAGCTTCGTCATCTCGTCAATTCTTTTAGCGAATCGCGGGTCGGTATAGACATCAGGCACAATCAGACGCTCGCCGTGCTTCGCGACCCATCCGGCGATCCCCTCTCCCACTTTCAGCCGCACATTTTTCAACGTTTCTGAAGCAGTGCCAACCGCTATGGCGAAATACAGCTCGTCCTTCTCCTCATCCACCATAAGCAGTGACCACGTATCGGGGCGGAAATACTCCGCCATTTTTTCCATGATGGTCTGAAGGATGGAATCGAGGTCGAGCGAGGAGGTCAAGGCCTTAGCCACATCGTGGAAGATGGTGATTTCCTGAACCTTGCGATCCGAGCCCGTGGCCTTGGTCATTAACCGCATTCCTCGAAGAGGTAGTCAGGAAGTCCTAAAATTATATGCGCCGTGGGAAAGCAGCGGCAATGAACGTTGGTAACCCGAACCCACGATGGTACGTCCTGAAACGGCATCGAGGGCTGCAAATGAACCGGTTGTTACCCCGGTTCCGGCCCTCTGAATTCATCACGACTTCTGCATAGAATTGACCTATATTTATCTGGTCATCTTAAAAGACACAAACCGGCGGGAGAACGTCGAATGGAGTCATTCGGCGCAAGATTAAAACGCGAACGCCAGCAGCGCAAAGTTGAACTGGACGACATCTCTGCGTCCACCAAGATCAGTGCGCGGTTCTTGCGTGCGCTGGAAGAAGAGCAGTTTGACAAGCTTCCCGGCGGAATCTTCAACAAAGGTTTTGTTCGCGCCTACGCTCATCACCTTGGGATTGACGAGGGGCAGGCGATCGCCGATTATCTAGCCGCGGTGGCAGCGAGCCAGCCGCAGGCACAGCCGACATCGGTCGTAGAACCGATGCCGCCGGCGCCAAAGCCGGAAGACAAAGATCATCCAGCCGCTGAGATTCCTTGGGGTTGGCTGGCCCTCGCGCTCCTGGTGATCGCCTTCGGCTTTGCCACGTGGGGGTTCTATTCGCGGGAAAAATCCACAAAGCCAGCCAGGGTTGTATCGTCATCGGTTCATGACCGGAAAACTCCGGCGGCGTCTCAGGGCACCGCCGCACCGAGTGCTCCAACTCCTTCGCCTCAACCATCGGCTACGGAATCAATACATCCTCCGGCGCAGGAGCCCGTGGCGCTGTCGGCTGCGAGTTCAGTACCACCCAACACCCCGGCAGCTTCTGGCCGAATCGTCCTCCTGATCAAAGTGCGCGAAGATTCCTGGCTCTCGATTGACGCCGATGGCAAGCCGCTCATGCACGATTTGATGGTCGCGCCCACGGAAAGAGCGGTTGAGGCCGAGAAGGAGATTGTGTTGAGAGCAGGTAATATGGGCGCTCTGGACATTTCCTTCAATGGTAAAAGGCTTCCGTCCCAAGGAGATTACGGCGAAGTCAAGACACTGACCTTCAGCGCCGACGGCCTGCAACCCCCGGCCCCGAAGCCCGCGGCTCCGGTCCCCCAATAAGGCTTGTAGTTGAAGACTGATGAAAAACTCGGTTTTGGGTGGCGCAGGGCTTCCAGCGCTGCGGTGGTGCCTGTGCGATGAATAGGGCTCCAGCCCCAGGTGCTCGAAGCGAGTTTGCCGGAGCCTCTTAGGCCTCTACAACTCCCCACTCTCTGCCCATAACCCCCCTTTCACTGTAGTTATCTGCCGCACTGCCTGAAATGATTGCCTCAGGCATCCTTCTCTGGTACGTTTAAAAGGTTGCAAAATGCTGATTTATGGGCCGTTGTCTTCTGAATTTCCTGCCAGCCGAAAAGTCCAGATTGCTTGAAGGAGAAGCTCACTGTGTCATCCAGAAATCGCTACCTTTTCACCTCAGAGTCCGTGACCGAAGGCCATCCCGATAAGATCGCCGATCAAATTTCCGATGCCATCCTCGACGCGTGCCTGACTGAAGACCCCTCCAGCCGCGTGGCCTGCGAGACTCTGTTGACCACGGGCTTGGCCTTCATCGCCGGAGAAATCACCACCAAGGCCTACGTGGATTTTCCCGCCATCGTACGCGGCACCGTCATGTCGGTCGGCTATACCGACGCAACCTACGGCTTCGACCATGAAACCTGCGCCGTGATTTCCTCCATCCACGAACAGTCCCCCGACATCGCCATGGGCGTCGACCCCGGCGGCGCCGGCGACCAGGGAATGATGTTTGGGTATGCGAGCAATGAGAATGCGGAGTTGATGCCGACGCCGATTCTGTTGGCGCATCGGCTGACGCAGCGGTTGGCGGAGGTTCGGAAGAGTGGGCAACTGGATTTTCTCAGGCCGGATGGGAAGTCGCAGGTAACGGTTGAATACGATGAAAATCATCGGCCGGTGCGGGTGGATGCAGTGGTGGTTTCTACGCAGCACTCGGAGCTGGTGGATAACAAGAAACTGCGGGCGGAAGTTTTGCAGCACGTCATCCAGCATGCTATCCCGCCACACATGCTTGATGCGGACACCAAATATCACATCAATCCGACCGGACGATTCGTGGTGGGCGGGCCGATGGGCGACACCGGACTTACGGGCCGGAAAATTATCGTGGATAGTTACGGCGGAATGGGTCGCCATGGGGGCGGCTGCTTTAGCGGCAAAGATCCCACCAAGGTAGACCGCTCGGCTGCTTACATGGCGCGCTATGTGGCGAAGAATGTGGTCGCGGCGGGACTAGCTGATCGCTGCGAGGTTCAGCTCGCATACGCGATTGGCGTGGCCGAGCCGGTGAGCGTGCTGGTGGATGCGTTTGGAACAGCCAAAGTTGATCCGGCATTTCTGTCGGAGTTGGTGCGCTCTCATTTTTCTTTAACGCCGAAAGGAATTATCGAATCGCTGAAGCTGCGGCGCCCGATTTTCAAGAAGACGGCAGCGTATGGACACTTTGGGCGCAGCGATCCCGACTTCACCTGGGAAGCGACCGACAAAGCGGCGAAGCTGGCCAGTGACGCAGGCGTGCGGGAACCGGTGGCGGTGCGGAGGTAATTGACTTTGGTTATGCGCGGGCGAGACGCCCGCGCCACAGCCGGCGAGGACGCCGGCGCTACGGGGCGCTGGGCTATGGACGCTGGCGCTACGGGACTAGCACCAATGCGCGATTTCAACAGGATAATTTGTGCCTGCTTGGGTGTATTTTGATTTTCTGAGAAGACTTGGCCGGCAATAAACAATAAATCCTACAAATTTCTTTGAGCGCCACAGGAGAAGCATGGCTACCACACCGACGCAAATGAATTGTGACATCAAGAACCTGGACTTCGCCGATCTCGGCAAGAAGCGGATTGAATGGGCGAACCAGTCGATGAAGGTTCTGCAAATCATCCGCAAGGAATTTATTAAGAACCAGCCGCTGAAAGGCGTGCGTGTTTCTGGCTGCCTGCATGTAACCTCGGAAACCGCGAATCTGGCGATCTGCCTGCGCGATGGCGGCGCCGATGTGGTGTTGTGCGCGTCGAATCCGCTTTCTACGCAGGATGATGTCTCGGCCAGCCTGGTGCGCGATCACGGCATTCCGGTCTTTGCGATCAAGGGCGAGGACAGCGACACTTATTACAGCCACATTCTTGCTGCCATCGATCACAGGCCGCACATCACCATGGATGATGGCGCGGACCTAGTGAGCATTCTTCACACTAAGCGCCAGGACGTGCTCGATGGCGTGCTGGGCGGCACGGAGGAGACGACCACTGGCGTGATCCGCCTGCGGGCGATGGCCAAAGAAGGCGTGCTGCGGTATCCGATTGTTGCGGTGAACGACGCCGATACCAAGCACCTTTTCGACAATCGTTACGGCACCGGGCAATCGACGATTGACGGCATCATTCGCGCGACCAACTTTCTGCTGGCTGGCTCGAAGTTCGTAGTTGCCGGCTACGGCTGGTGCGGACGCGGGCTGGCCAGCCGCGCGCGGGGCGCCGGGGCGGAAGTGGTCATCACGGAAGTTGATCCGACAAAGGCGCTCGAAGCCGTGATGGATGGCTTCCGCGTGATGTCCATGAACGAAGCAGCGAAGATTGGCGATGTCTTCTGCACGGTTACAGGCAATAAAAACGTGCTTACGAGAGAACACTTCGAAGTGATGAAAGACGGCGCCATCGTTGCCAACTCCGGCCACTTCAACGTGGAGATTGATATTCCGGCGCTGGAGAAGCTGGCGTCATCGAAGCGGCCCACGCGCAATTTCGTGGATGAATATTCGATGAGAGATGGACGCAAGATCAACTTGCTCGGCGAAGGACGGCTGATCAACCTGGCCGCAGCCGAAGGGCATCCGGCATCAGTGATGGACATGAGCTTCGCCGACCAGGCGCTCTCGGTGGAGTATATGGTGAAGAATCACAAGACTCTGGAAAAAACCGTTTACAGAGTTCCCGAGGATCTGGACAAGCGCGTAGCTCGGCTGAAGCTGGAGTCGATGGGAATCAAGATTGACCGCCTGACGCCGGAGCAGGAAGAGTATCTGGCGGGATGGAGCGAAGGGACGTAAGACATGTAACGCGGGCCCCGCTTCGACTTCGCTCAGGGCAGGCTCTCACCCGCTATTTCGTTATTATTCGGCTTCGAAGGTCGCACCGATGTCCCGTGCGCCGTGAAGTACGCGCACAATCTCAATGCCTTTGGTGCTCGGTCGATAGAAGACCACGTACTGGCCAACGACAAAGCTTCGCAACCCGTGGCCAAGTTCAGGCCGGGCTCGCCCCATGCCAGGCTGTTTCGCTAATAAATGAAGTTTTTTGTCGATTAGTGCAGCGAAGGCGTCCGCGTTGGCGATACTGTCCTCGGCGATGTAGGCCCAGATCTCGGCCAAATCAATCAGGGCTTGGGGACGTTTTAGAATAACGGCCACTTACTTGCGGGTACCGGATGCCCGCCGCGCGGCAAGCCGCTTGCGCCCGTCGCGTTTCATCTCTTCGACCTCCCAGGATGTCAGCGGGCCGCTTTCAAGACCTTCGCGAATGTCTTGCCGCAACTGCGCCAGCTTGGCTGTCCGCAGCCGGTCCTGCTCCTCCATCAAGCGCAGGGCCTCGCGGATAACCTCGCTCGCCGAGTTGTAGCGCCCGGATGATACTTTTTCGCGCACGAGTTCCTCGAGCTGAGGAGTCAAATTAATATTCATGGTCATGACAGTTATTCCCGTCGAGCAGAATGACATCATTGTCAATGATTGTCAAAGATGGGCAAAGCAGGGGTTTCCCTACGGTGACGGGAGCTTCACAGGACAAGGGTTCAAGAGGAATGACAAGAGCACAGGAGTCGAAACCATGATGGGATCTTCGCGAACTTATCTCCCCGCGGCTGGGCACGATTGGTCATTGCCGCTCTACGATCCGATAGTGAAGTTGCTTGGCGGTGACGCGGCTAGGAAGGCGCTGCTCGAGCAAGCGGCGCTGCGGCCTGGTCAGCGCGTTCTCGACGTGGGCTGCGGCACGGGCACTCTGGCCACGCTGATCAAGCAGCTTTATCCGGACGTCGAAGTGGTTGGACTTGATCCCGACCCCAAGGCTCTGGCCCGCGCCAGACGCAAAGCAGCGCGCGCAGGGGTCTCCATCCAGTTCGATCAGGGATTTGGAGACGAGCTTCCGTATCCTGAGGCGTGGTTCGATTGCGTATTTTCGTCGTTTATGTTCCACCACCTCCCGCCGGACGAAAAAGGGAAGACCCTGCGTGCGATTCGGCGCGTGGTCAAACCCGGCGGCGAGTTTTACATGCTCGACCTCGAAGGCCGGGAGGATGGCGCGCATGGCTTCCTCGCCCACCTGCTCCACTCCAGCGACCGCATGAAAGATAATTCCGAGAGCCGAGTCCTTAGCCTCATGAGGCAGGCTGGGTTTGCAGATCCCAAGAAAGTCGGCCGCCGACGCATGCTCTTTGGAGGCGTTGCGTATTACCGGGCAGGGGCTGAGTAGCTGGCAGGGCGTTTCTGTTCATCGGAGTTTTCATCCCGAGGGGCGAAATGATCCCAGGTCTCAGCGTCTCGGGAAGGCATCTGCTTCCCCTTCAGCGCCGGAGCGCTTCCGCTACGAATTTCGCGAACTGCTGCACATCTTCGGCAGTGGTATCGAAAGAGCACATCCAGCGCACGACTGATTCTTCCTCATTCCACACGTAAAAGAAGTAGCGCTTTTGTAATTTGGCAATTGCGTGACGAGGAATTTTGGCGAACACACCATTGGCTTCCACTTTGTAGACAATCTTGACTTGCGGAAACTTGCTGACCTCTCTCTGGAGCAGGCGGGCCATGCGGTTGGCGTGCTGCGCGTTTTGCAGCCAGAGGTCGTTGGTTAGTAGAGCCTCAAACTGGGCAGAGATGAAGCGCATTTTGGAGGCGAGCTGCATGCCCTGTTTGCGCAAGTACTGAAAATTGCGAGCGAGCTTTCTATCGAAGAAGACGACCGCTTCGGCGCCCATGAGACCGTTCTTGGTGCCGCCGAAAGAGAGCACGTCGAGGCCGAGGTCGCGAGTGGCCTGGCGCAGGCTCTGGCCGAGGGCGGCCGCGGCATTGGCGATGCGGGCACCGTCCATGTGGAGAAACATTTCGTGTTCATGGGCGAAGCGGGCCAGGGCTTTGATTTCGTCCGGCTTGTATACGGTACCCGTCTCTGTGGCTTGGGTGATCGAGATCACGCGCGGCTGGACGTGGTGCTGGTCGCCGATGCCGCGGTAAGCGTGGCTGACGGATTCGACGGTCAGTTTGCCGTCGGCAGCCGCGATGGGAATGAGCTTGCAGCCGGTGAACTTTTCTGGGGCGCCGCATTCGTCGGTGTAGATGTGGGCTACGGCAGTGCAGATCACGGCATGGAAAGAGTCGGTAAGAGCCTTCAGGCTAAGGCAATTGGCGGCGGTGCCGTTGAAGACGATGAAGACCTCGGCGTCGTCGCCGAAGTGGTGCTTGAATTTCTGCACCGCCGAGTTTGTGTAGGGGTCGTCGCCGTAGCCGACTGCGTGTCCGTGATTGGCGGCCGAAATGGCTTTTAATACTTCGGGATGAATGCCTGCATTATTATCGCTGGCAAAGCTGCGGGCGGGTTTCATGGTGCAACAATGTAGCAGAATGGGGGCCGAGGGTGGGTCGGGCCTCATGCGATGGCATCTCTCGCGGTGATATATTCGAAATGTCGCTATGTACCAAGATTTTTACGCCGCCGATCGCTGGACCAAAAAGCAGGTGCACTGTATTTACCAAGCGCTGATTGTGGCGATCGCAACCCGCCATGCGGATGCGGTCGATATTAAATTCCTGGTAGACGGGCGGCCAGTGTGGGTGGCGCTGCCTCATCCTGCCTGGGTGGAATACAAGAAGCAAACGGGGCGTTCGATAACCGATTCTCTGGCGATTGAGATTGCCGGACACTACCTGAAAACCGCATTGGAATCGGGCGAGGGTGTGGGAAGAGAGATGTACTCGCTGACAGTTGAGCAAACGCTCGCACATCTGGATGCTGTGGTCGCGGAGATTGAGGCGGCACAGCCTGGTACGCACGAGATCAGCCCCGCTTTCCGGGTGTGATGTCTGCCATTTGGAACTTTCCTATCGAATGGGGGACAATAGAAAACCTGTTCTTAGAGTGCCTTCCCGGCAGCGCCTGGTTTATCTCGCTCTGCTGTTCGCGGGCCCGAGTTTCCGCGCCACATAAGGATGTTCGTGGTTGCTGTAAGGAGAAGTTTTCATGTCCAGCCTCACGGCTGACGTTGAATCGCCAAGCAGCGGACACAAAAATGACCGGCTGACACGCTGGGTGGAGGAAGTCGCGCAGATGTGCAAGCCGGAGCGGGTGCACTGGTGCGACGGCTCACCGGAAGAGTATCAGGCGTTGCTGCGGCTGATGGTACTTACGGGTACCGCGATCCCCCTGGATGAGGAGAAGCGGCCGAACAGCTTTTTGGTCCGTTCCGATCCAGGGGATGTGGCGCGGGTGGAAGACCGGACATTTATCTGCTCTCGAACTAAAGAGGAAGCTGGGCCCACAAACAACTGGGAAGATCCGGCGAAGATGAGAGCAAAGCTCAAAGGGTTATTCTCCGGTTCGATGGCGGGCCGGACTATGTACGTCATCCCGTACAGCATGGGGCCGATCGGATCGCACATCGCGAAAATTGGCGTCGAGATTACGGACTCGCCTTACGTTGTGGCCAACATGCACATCATGGCCCGGATAGGCAGACCGGTGCTCGATTCCCTGGGCGATGGAGAATTCGTCGGCGGGTTGCACTCGGTCGGCGCTCCACTCGCGGCCAACGAGCAGGATTCGACCTGGCCGTGCAATGCGGATCACAAGTACATTTGCCATTTTCCCGAGACACGAGAGATTTGGTCCTACGGCTCGGGCTACGGCGGCAACGCGCTGTTGGGCAAGAAATGTCACGCATTGAGGATCGCCTCTGTGCAGGCGCGCGATGAAGGCTGGATGGCCGAGCACATGCTGATCATGAAGCTCACCAATCCCGCGGGGAAGGCTAAGTACATTACCGGCGCATTTCCGTCGGCCTGCGGTAAGACCAATCTGGCGATGCTGATTCCGACCATCCCAGGATGGAAAGTGGAGACAGTCGGTGACGACATTGCCTGGATGAAATTCGGAGCGGACGGGCGGCTGTACGCCATTAATCCAGAGTATGGCTTCTTTGGCGTAGCCCCCGGGACAAACGAGCAGTCGAATCGCAATGCCATGCTGACCGCAGCCAAGAATTCTATTTTCACCAACTGTGCCATGACGTTCGACGGCGACATTTGGTGGGAAAGCATGACGGAGAAAAAGCCAGCCGAACTGCTCGACTGGCTGCGGCGGGCATGGACTCCGGTCTCCGGGCGCAAGGCGGCACATCCGAACGCGCGGTTTACAACCCCCGCGAGCCAGTGTCCCGTGATTGCGCCGGAGTGGGAAGACCCTAAAGGCGTGCCCATTGACGCGATTTTGTTTGGCGGACGCCGCGCCGGAATAGTGCCTCTGGTGATGGAGGCCTTCAACTGGGAGCATGGGACATTTCTGGGCGCGACCGCAAGCAGTGAAACAACGGCGGCGGCGGCGGGCAAAGTTGGGCAGCTTCGGCGGGACCCGATGGCGATGCTTCCTTTCTGCGGTTACAACATGGGGGACTATTTCGCCCACTGGCTGAAGATTGGAGCCACGAGCTCAAGACTACCGAAAATTTTCTATGTCAACTGGTTCCGTCAGGATGAAAACGGAAAATATCTTTGGCCCGGTTACGGCGAAAACAGCCGCGTGCTGAAGTGGGTATTCGAGCGCTGCGATGGCACGGCACACGCTGCTGAAACAGCAGTCGGACGGCTGCCCGGGCCTGCTGACCTGGATATAAGCGGCCTAAATCTCCCCGCCGCGAATCTGGAGAAGCTGCTTAGTGTTGATGTCGAGGGCTGGCTGGGTGAGGTGCCGCGTATCCGCGAGCATTTTGCAAAATTCGGAGACCATCTGCCTGAAGCATTAGGACGCGAACTGCAGGAACTGGAGCAGAGGCTGCAGAGCTCGAAAAGATAGCCACAGAAGAAAAATCTAACCGCTCACGCTCTCTTCATTTTCCGCGCGATGGCGACTAGAACTACGGCACCGAGAATCGCCACGAGTATGCTCGAGATGAGACCGCCGCTCGAGTAAAAACCCAGCACGCGCATAATGAACGCTCCTACAATGCCCCCTGCAATACCCAGCAGAATGTCCATCAGCACGCCGTAGCCTGAGCCTTTCATGAGCTTGCCTGTCGCCCATCCGGCAACCAGGCCGACAAGAATTATGTAAATGAGAAGAAACATTCGCGTCTCCCGCCTGCTGCGCCGTGACTTCGCCGCGTCAGCGCGTTGCGGCAGAGTAGTGCCCGGCTGCGGGTGCTGTCAAGCTTTGCGCTCTGTTTATGCCATACCGAAAATGTTCCTGGTTACCATGCGGGAGAGAAGGCGGGAATTGTGCAGTTGCGGCTTCTGTCTATCTGCATGCTTCTTCTCGGAGTCATCCCGAGCGCAGCCGTTTTTCAGGCGGAGGGATCTGGCGTGTCGCGCCGCAGCGATGATAAGCAAATAGCATCGCTAACCCGAATTCTCGGCAGGTTGGCGCAAGCTATGCGCGAAGGACAATCAGTTTGCGAACGGCCGGGCTCAAGCGGATAGAGCATCGGATTTCCAATCCGTGCGGGGCCTACCAGCGCAGAGGTCCCTCGCGGCGGTCGGGATTTCGGCTCTAGTCTCTGCTATCCTGTGTTCTCTTGCGTTGAGACACGGACAATGCACAATCCAACAGGATCTGCCCAACAAGTGTTGCCGCTATTGCAGTCGGCGAAGAACCCTTTGCGATATCTCACCCCAAATGATTGGGCGCTAATCATAGATAGAGCCAAGCGACTGAGCTTCAAGAAAGATGAAAAACTTGTTTCCCAGGGAAAGCAGGCGAGAACACTATATGTGTTGGCAGCAGGTAAGGTCAGCATCACGGTTTCCGCGACAAGGATCGCGCAGATTGGCCCCGGTGAGATTTGTGGTGAGATGGCATTTCTGGAAGATAGCATCGCCAGCGCAACAGCGACGGCTGAAGGAGAAGTCGAGGCGTACGCTCTCGAATGGTCGATCTTGCAGGATTTATTTGAGCTCTTTCCTCATCTCGCATCGCGCTTCTACCGCTCAGTCGCGGTAAATCTGTCGCGCAGACTTCGGGAACAAATCGTGTCGAAGTAAGGCGGAAAGGGATAATCCCCCAAGATCCGTGCATAGATTTGAATCACACCTCCTCACTTTTCGCAAAAACCGAGAAAGGATGGGCGTCGACGCCACGGCTCTGCATTACTTACGCGTACGGGCGGTCCGGCCTCCAATCGCCCGAAGCTGAAGATCCTGAGCGAGTTTGAAGTTGAGCTCGGTTTCGGCGGGAATTTCCTTTTTGCGGCCGCGGTAGACTTGAGCACCGGCGCCTCCGGCTCCGCCTACAAGGGCTCCGATGGCCGCTCCCTTACCTCCCCCAAGCAAAGCACCCAGGACGGCTCCGATTGCGGCCCCGCCTCCAACGTATTTCGCCGTGCGCTTGTTGGCTCCCAATCCACCCGAAGAGGATTTTCCCTCAGCACTGGTGATCGAATAGCGACGGCCATCGATGGTGACGGAGCGCAAGTCCAGCGTTGTGTCATTGCCGTTGTTGACAGCGACCAGGCGTGCTGGACTACCGTGTGGGATCACGACTGCACCCGAACTGTCCTGGACGTCTTGGCTCACGGTAGCGGAGTAGGCGCTCCCCGCAGCCGGCTTCGCAGGAATCGCGCTGTCGGTGCGAACTTTGATCTCGGTACCTTGGGGAATCACGCGGCTAGTTTGGGCAAACGCAGAAATCGTGAGCAGAAGAAGAAATGCAAATGCGTTTTTCATGGCTTCCCCCAGCGAACATACAGTGAAGATGTATTTGGATGCCGGATGAGTTGCCCTGCAAGAAATTCCATGTTCGTTCTGAATGCTCCGAATGAACAGCGCCTCATCGTAGCGAAAGATCCCTGAGCGATCCGGCCGAGTCTTCAAGCCTGTCGCTTTTTCGTTTGCAAATCCGCAGCAGGTACGACGCCGTCACATACATCACAAAGCACTCGAGAGCGAAAGGGAGAAAGCCGAGATAGCCTGGAACCGGCATCTCAAAAATCTTCCAGCTTTGAAACATGGGAAAAATGTAATGCCATTTGGCAGCAGCCCAGTAATTCCAGAATTCCCAAAACCAACCGCAGGCAAATCCGGACGCGAGCAAGGAATAAAAGCGGGCGCGGCCTCCTACCGCGAAGTCACCGATAAGAGACGGTAAGCCGAGGCGGTAATTGATGGGATCTAATAGGAATATAAAACCGATCCACACCAGCGCGAACAAGCGTCTTGCGACAGGTTGCGGCGCAATCAGCGGGGCGACAAGACAGACGGCGCCAAGAAAGACCATTGCACGCCGGACTGCTGGCGGAAATCTGATGGGAGCTCGTGGTGGAAACCAGCCGAAGGATTCAATCAGGTCTGCAGTTTCGAAGATGCCCGGAAAGATGGTTGCAAACGACCAACCGTAGCCGAGCAGCGCCAGCGGCCATGCTACCGGCACGCCAGAATAGCTCCAGTTCTGCAGGCGCAAATTGTAAGCTTCAAAAATCAGCCAAAGGGGAATCGAAAGCACGGCGGCGGAGGCAAACTTGCGCGGCTCATCATGCAGGCGGGAGTGCCCTCGGATCGCCAATACGGCCGCGTCTGCCAGCAGGATGCAGCAAGTCCAGGCAATCGGTGTGAAATAAACTGCGATCGGCTGGAAGCCCCGAAATAACAGCCACTCGGCGATGATCAATCCGATCAGAGCAGCCCAGCCATAAGCCGCCAACTTACCTTGGCGGTGGCGAAAAAATTCAATGCACAGAACAGTCGCGGTCAGAAACGTTATCGTCAGCCCAAGGGGGATCACGAGATTATGCTAGCGCACGACGAGGATCGTTCCAGGGGTATAATGCGCCTCAGGGAGCGTGTCGTATGCGCTATCTGGTTTCACTATCCCTTCTACTGCTTGTGATCTCGCCGACTTTGGCCCAGGATAATTTGTCCAAGAATCAAGGAAAGGCCACAAACACTCTCAATCAACACAGTTGGTCTCCCGACGCCTGGGGAATTATTTCTCTTTCGGCCTCGGTTGACGATGGGAGAGATCGGTTGTTCTCGCCGGCTAAGGACGGAACACAGCCCACGTGCCTCAAAATGCGAAGCTACTATGTTGAAAGAGAGTCGAAGCACTCCGACGTAACAAATCCGATTGGCTATTCGACGTGCACGCCCTCGACGAGATTCGATATCAAGCGCGCCGAAGACGACCCACGAAAATGAGGCAAAAAATCCCCCGGGGTTGTGGAGGTGACTGACTACCCAGGGGGAGGCCGCCAAAATAAGGCGCGCGCCTTTCCAGCCAAATTGATGACATCTTATCGAGGCAGAGGGTAACACTGGAATCGGGCGTTTACCGGATTACTATGTACCTCGTTCGTCTCTTACGAGGCGGATTGGCGGGCTAATGACTACCGACTACTGGCCGGCGACTAATCTTTCAGCGGCACAATCGGTCGCTCCCCTTGGCAGTAAGTGGCGACACGCTGCAAGCCGCCGCTGGGCTCTGGGATCAGCCGCACCGGACCATAGCAATAAACCGCGTGTCCATTTTGAGCGAGATACCAACGGCCACCCTTTCGCGCACGCTGTGCAGTGTGATCAATCGGCGAGCGCGCGGGTGGCAATATATGGGTGCCGGGGAGCGACAACGACAACAACAATGTGGCCAGAACTTTCATAGGGTCAGGCCTGGTGCTGCAATTTAAATAACTACTAGCATCCTGCGCTCGTCCGGCTCATCAGCGGCAGCTTTCGGCGGCCGTTGCCGAAGCGGTTTGTGAGCCTTGCTCGCGCTGCGCTCATTGGCAGCGTGGTTCCGTGGAGTCAACTGGGAGGGTGACTCCTGCGGTTTAACCTGGTTCGACGGAGTTTGTACCTGCGATTTCGCTTTCGGATTCTGCGCCTGCCCCGCGGCATGCTGGGCCTGCGCAGACTTCCCATTCATTGCGGATAACTGACTGCTGTCACCAAACAACTGCCTGATCAGAGAACGCTGGGAGTCAATGGTTCGCCCCTGCTCCACCACTAGCTTGGCGAGCAGTCCATAAGAAATCAGAAACAATACGATAAGAATAGGAAGCATCGAGTGCTTCGGTTTAGCGTCCACCGCTTGAATCGTCGAATCCAGCAATTGGCACCTCGTCGGCGGCCCAGTGAACAGCGGGCATGTGAGGAAAGTGCAGCTTCTAAGCCAACGCACATTTGCGATCTAAGCCATTCCATAAATGGAACTTACGCGGCGAATTCGGTGTCCGGAGGAGCTAATGCAGTGCAAGTCGCTGCATATTATTGGTAACCCGGCAACTTCGTTACCCCACCCAGCAGAGTTGAAATTTGGGGGACCTTTGCGGCGATCACAATTACCAATTGGCTGACGCGCGACGACCGCTCGGGGCATGGCGTAAAAGCTGACGCGCTCGACCTTGTGCTTCCAGAGCGAGCAACGTCTCCTTAACGGAAAGGCCGCCACCGTATCCGGTGAGTTTGCCATTACTTCCAATCACGCGATGGCAGGGAATGATGATGGGAATCGGATTGGCGCCATTCGCCAGGCCGACTGCGCGCGAAGCTTTGGGATTGCCGACGCGGTGCGCGAGTTCGCCATATGAGATTGTTTCTCCGTAAGGGATTTCACAGAGATGGCGCCAAACATTTTTCTGAAACGGAGTACCTTCCGGAGCGAGACGAACGTCAAATTCTTCTAGCTCGCGGGCGAAGTAGGCACGAAGCTGGCGGATCGTCTCTTTCAGTGCATCCGGGCTCTCGTGCCGTGCTGAGTCCGGGCGGCTGTTCTCATTTGCAAAATCAATTCGGCGGAGCCCGTTCTCGTCCGAGATTAGCAGCAGCCGGCCGACTGGTGTTTGCATCCACGCGTAGTCCATCCTCAAAACCTATCACAACAGACGCTTCAGTTTGCTCACCGGCGGCCTGGATCGCTTGCGAGATGCAGGCGCCGTCTCCGAAAAGTTTATCGTAGTGTTGGCGCCGGAGGAGGTCCTAAATTGCGGCGGCATGTTCGCGTCGGCGAGCCTGGATTTCGATGTAGACGTTCACCAGGGAAACGGCTGCCGGGGTCACTCCGGGAATACGGCTGGCGTGGCCCAGGGTTCGCGGGCGAATTTTGACGAGCTTTTCCTGCATCTCGCGGGAGAGTCCGCTGACAGAGTGGTAATCGAACCACTCGGGGATACTGCGTTGCTCGGCTTTTTTCAGCCGCTCGATGGCGCGCTGCTGCTGCTGGAGATAGCCTTCATATTTGATTTCGGTTTCGATGGATTTGAGTTCGTTGCGGACCTCAGAAGAAAGGCCGACCACAGAGGTATCGCGCCGGACAAATGAAGGTGTCAATTCCTGCAGCACCGGCACGAGATCCTCGATAGTAACCTCAGGACGCTTGAGAAGTTGGGCGAGAGGTTGGCCGAGGGTCGAGGAATAGTCGGGCTCGGCTGGGCGGACGAGGGCGTCCGCCCCTACGTGATTCGTGGTGATCCGCTCAAGCATTGCTGCTGTTAGCTTGGTTTGTTCCAGCTGCAATTTTATTGAGGCCATGCGCTGCTGCTTGGCTTGGAAATCCGCCCAGGCTTCGTCTGAAATCAGTCCCACGCGACGGCCATGGGGAGTGAGGCGACGATCAGCGTTGTCGATGCGTAGGTGCAGGCGGAATTCTGCGCGCGAGGTGAACATGCGATAAGGCTCGTTTGTTCCCTTCGAGATCAGGTCGTCGATGAGGATCGCCGTGTAGGCTTCGGTGCGATCCAGAATAAGTGGTGCCTCGTGCTTCACCTTCAAGCCGGCGTTGATCCCCGCCATCAGGCCCTGACAGGCGGCTTCTTCGTAGCCGCTGGTTCCGTTGATCTGGCCAGCCAGGAAAAGCCCTGAGATTTTCTTCGTTTCCAGCGTGCGCTCGAGCTCGGTCGGATCGATCGCGTCGTACTCAATTGCATAACCAGGCCGCAGCATTTCGGCAGTTTCGAGACCGGGAACTGATTTCAGAATGGCAAGCTGGACCTCAACGGGAAGAGACGTGCTCATGCCGTTGACATATATCTCGTGCGTGTTCAGGCCCTCAGGCTCGAGGAAGAGTTGGTGCGTGGTCTTGTCAGGGAATTTAACAATCTTGTCTTCGATTGACGGACAGTAGCGCGGGCCGATGGACTTGATCTGGCCGCTGTACATGGGCGAGCGGTGCACATTCTCGCGAATGATGCGGTGCGTCTCTTCTGTCGTGTAGGCGATATAGCAGGGCACCTGCGAGTCATGATGAGCGACGCGTCTAGTGCGAAAGCTGAACGGCGTGGGATCGGGATCGCCAGGTTGAAGCTGGAAGCGGGACCAGTCGATGGTGCGACCATCGAGACGAGGTGGGGTGCCAGTCTTAAGCCGGCAGCCGCGCAGGCCGAGTTGCTTCAGGGCTTCGCCCAGGAGGACCGCAGCCGGTTCACCCGAACGTCCCGCAGGATACTGCTGTTCACCGCAGTGGATAAGGCCGTTTAGGAAAGTTCCCGTGGTGATGATGACAGCTGGAGCTCCGACAGTGCGGCCATCGCGGAGGCGAATGCCGAGGACAGTGCGGCGGTCGTGTGGAGAATCGTTGGCCGTTGGTTGTTTGTTGTTTGCGAAAACCTCAGCGGCTGAAGCCGCATCTTCACTGGAAATTTGTTCGGCACGACTGAAGTCGTGCCCTTCCCGGTTTTGCCGATGGCTGACAGCTGATGGCTGACACCTGCTTTCCACGATCAAATCAGCAACTTCCGCTTGCTTGATCTTTAGATTCGGTTGCGATTCGAGCACCTCGCGCATCTTGAGGCGGTACGCTTGCTTGTCGCACTGGGCGCGCGGAGACCAGACCGCCGGGCCACGTGAAGTGTTGAGCAACCGGAACTGGATTCCCACAGCATCGGTGACTTCGCCCATGATGCCGCCGAGAGCGTCAACCTCGCGCACGAGATGTCCTTTGGCGATACCACCCACGGCTGGGTTGCATGACATTTGTGCGATGAGGTCGACGTTGAGGGTGAAGAGCGCGGTCTTCAGGCCCATGCGCCCACAGGCCACCGCGGCCTCGCATCCGGCATGACCCGCGCCGACAACTACAACGTCGAATTGTTCAGTGAACTGCGGCATGACTGATTCCTAATCCATTTTAGCAACTCGGCAGCTAAGCCGCGCGCCCGGCAAGCCCGCTTCCGCTGCGCTTCCTCAGTCGCCGAGTGTCCTTGAAATCGCTACGCGATGATGCGGAACCAGCAGTAATCTGATCAGAAGACTCGTGAACCCTGCGGTACATCACTTGCTGGCTGTAAAAGCACGACATTCCCAGCGCTGTCGCTCATGCCCATGGTCAGAACTTCAGAGGCAAATCCTGCGATGTTTCTTACACCCAAGTTCACAGCACAAACCACGAGCCTATCCATCAAATCCTGCTTGGAATAATTGGCAACGATCTGCGCGCTGGAGGTCTTTACACCCAGCTCAGGCCCGAAGTCAATCCACAGCTTGTAAGCCGGCTTGCGCGCGAGAGGATGCTCTTCTATGCGCGTGACCCGGCCCACACGCATGTCGACCAGTTCGAACGCCGGGTAGGGCGATACGGAATCTTTAGACGAGTCGAACATAGGGTCGGCGGCACATTTTCTCGTCGCGTTTCACTCCAAGACAGGAGCACCGATGGCGCGGGAGAATCGCTATCACGTCTGGTGAGTGTACATTTTCTAGTTCGCGGGCGTGGGCGCCCGCGCCACATTGCCACGCTAGCGCAGGTCGCTTTCGTCCGGGTTGTAGTAGAAACGAAAGCGCAAATTAAGATACTGACCAGCAAATTCGTTGGGCAGTGGAGGGAACGGGTCGGAGGCGGTAATTCCACCCCAGGCTGCGCGGTCAAGGACCACGTCGCCCGAAGGATCCGTGAGTTGCATTCCGGTCACGCGGCCATCTTTTAAGATGTAGAACTGAATCGCCAGCTTGCCTTTTTTAAAGCCTAAACGCACAGAATCGGGCATGATGCGATACCAATTATCGCGCACCTCGCGGACTATGCGGCTAAGGTACGGGCCAAAATCGACGCCCATGGTGTCGCTGAGAACATCGACTTGTCCTTGCGCACGAGCCTGGCTTCCCCGGCTTAGACCGAAATCGCCGTTATCTCCACCGTAGCTGCCACGATTGGCGATGGCCGCGCGCCCGGCTTGCTCGATCGCGGACCCCGGAGACATGGGCTTCGTTTCGAAGCTTGGCTTGGGTGCCTTTACGCGCGGGACCTCAAGATTCGCGACTTGATCCTGATTCTGCGAAGGTGGAACGGCACCCTGCGGCTGCGTCGGCTGCTGCTGTTGAGCTTGACCGCTCTGAGCCGGCGAAGGCGGCGCGGCTGGCTGTGCAGCAGTCTGCGGAACACGTTGCCCCGGTGCTCCAGGGCGGGCGCTATCGAGAATCTTCTTCAGTTCCTGGCGATCGAGCTGCGGCGCGCGCGATGTAGCAATGCGATTCTTATCGGAGATGTGATCCGTTTCTGGCGGCTTGGTCAGCTTGTGCTCGTCGGGCGGGAGTTCGAGATAAGTGAGCTCTTTTTGGCGCATCATATCGTTCGGACTCACGGCGATGACAGCCCGCCTGGGTAAATACCTTTCGAGTCTTGGACCATTGACGACGAGAATAATTAATGTGAGATGGACGACAACTGATATCCAAAATGCTTCCCGCTGACGAGAGCGCGATAGCTCGTCCTGAAGTTGGACAAGCAGTTCGGGAACATCATGCAGCTCGCGATACGCGGATTCCCAGCCCTCGGCATCGTACAAATCGGCGGGGTGCGATGTGGCCGTAGGTGGCGAAGAAACTGCCGACCTGGGCGGGATTTCTGTCGTTGGCATCGAACTACTGGTTTACCGTGTTAGACACGAAAGCCCGCCCTTTCGTTGCTGGATGCAGCAACTCCGATTCAACCGAGGGCGGTGCGTCGCGATGACTCGGCGCTTGCCTTTATTTTCGCATCTTTCCGCAAATTCTGCGAAAGGCTGGAAGGGCAAGCACTTAGGAGTCGAACCTGACTAATCAATGGAAAGAGTAGCGCGAATCGCAGGGGTTAAACGTCAAAAAATGTAAAACGTTGTTTGAACCTGAGGTGAAATATTTCTGCTGCAAGATGGCTCGATGATAGAATTCGCGCCCGGCAAAAAAAGATGTAAGCGAAAACTGGCACGCTCACCTCAATTATCTGTGGTCTACCGCTAGGGCAAAGACCTTAGAACTTTGGTTCCCTTTTAGCACATGAAATTCCACTATTCCAAAGGATTTCCACAACAATGTGGAATGCCTGGGGAGTAAAATGCCAGTTGGTCGCCGAATGCGGCGTTGACCGTCACTCCAACACGAGGAAAGGATTTTCTGCCAATGTGGAAGCCCACAAATCAGCCAACGAGTCCATCCCGGCCAGGTGAGCCGGAGCGTCCCGCTATGCCCGCGTCGAGCGTGCCGAGCATGAGCGAACCGGCGGCGGCGGCGGCGCCACGCACGGCTGCCACCACCACTACTACCGCGGATCAGGCGACGATCGGCAAATCTCTGGTAATTAAAGGCGAGGTGACCGGTTCGGAGTCGCTTTATATTGATGGCCGAGTGGAAGGCTCGATCAATCTTTCCGGCAATCGGGTTACGGTCGGACGGAATGGCGTGGTTGCGGCCAACATCAACGCGCGAGAAATCGTGGTGCTTGGCAAAGTTCGCGGCAATCTGACGGCTAGCGATCGCGTTGATATTCGGAGCGATGGCTCGCTTACTGGCGATGTTGTTGCGGCGCGCATTTCCATTGAAGACGGCGCGTTCTTTAAGGGCGGTATCGACATTCGCAAGGCCGGCCAGAAACCGAATGGCGAAGAAGCCAAGCCGACGACTGCAGCTCTGGAAACCGCAACGGCAGCTCGCGCTTAACTACGTGGTGGTGGCTGACGCGCCAGTCCATCGTGGCCGTTGATGCTACTTGCGGCAAGACTTAGTTTGACGTTTCGCTGATGCGGCTTTTCCCGCGATAGTCTCGGGGGCACTCTCACGGGGGTTCCCGCGCTACCCTGTTTCTCCGCATAAAAATCCCCGAAAAAATGCCTGCCGAGTAAGGGTTCTCCCGATCAACTAGCGCCGGGCGAAGCGCATCTAAGTTCTTCGGAGAAAAGTTGCATGGCTGTTCCCAACGTCACCGTTGCCCGGTCTTCGCAGCTAGTTAAGCCGGTTCCTCTGCTCGAGGGTACGCGGACGGATCCTGCGGGCAAAGCTGTACGCAATGTGATTCTGCTCTCTGTTCCTGATGATGAATATGAGCTGATTCGGCCTCACCTCGAACTTCTCGAACTTCCTCGTCACTTTGTCATGCATGAGCAGGGAGAAAAACTCGATTTTGCCTATTTCCCGAATGAGGGGATGGTCTCGCTGGTCATACTGGTCAAGGATGGCAAGAGTGTCGAGGTCGGACTGGTCGGCAAAGAAGGAATGACTGGCACTCCGCTCGCGGTGGGAGTATCGCGCGGTCCGTTTCGGGCGATTGTGCAGATTCCCGGCAGTGGGCTCCGACTTCCAGCGGAGACACTGGAAACAATTCTGCCGCTGGCGCCTGAATTCAAGTCGCATCTCAATCGGTACATTTTGACGCAAGGGCTGCAAATAGCCCAAGTCGCGGCCTGCAACCGCCTGCATGAACTCGACCAGCGGCTGGCGCGCTGGCTTCTCATGTGCCAGGACAGAGTTGATTCCGAGTGGATCTCGTTGACCCACGAATTTTTGGCACAGATGCTCGGCAGCGGCCGGCCTAGCGTCACGATAGCTGCCGGAATGCTGGAGCGCGCAGGCGCGATTGAAAATACGCGCGGCACAATCCGTGTGCTCAATCGCAAAGCTCTGGAGAAAGCCGCGTGCGAGTGTTATGACGTAATTCAGAACTTCAATGGTGGTCTCGGGCTGAGATAACGTCCACGACCGCCTGCCGGTAGAGGTTCCCTCCGTTCGTTGCCGGACTGACATTATTCCCCACCGCAAATAGCCTACGCACACTTCGTCCACATGCCCTCTTCGGCACGCACAGGAGAGTTGTGGAAACAACAAAGAACCGGACTGAAAGAGCAAGAAGACCTGAGCCTCCGCGGCGTACTTGCGGCGGCGATCACGCAGTGAAAAGCGAACTGCTCTTGGCGATTCCTGATCGAGAGTACTCCCTTCTTCGGCCTCACCTCGAGTACGTCGACCTGCCTCATCATCATATTCTGCAAGAACCGGGCCAGAAGATCGAATTCGCCTATTTTCTCAACTCAGGCATGGCGTCATTAGTGATTCTTACGAGCGATGGCAGAAGTGTGGAGGTCGCTATTGTCGGGAAGGAAGGCATGGTCGGCACTCCGCTAGCAGTGGGGCTCGATCGCGGGCCATATCGTGCCGTCGTGCAAATCACGGGAAGCGGGTGCCGCATCAAGTCCGAACTGCTTGCTGAAACGCTACAGTGCGCGCCCGAACTGCGGCTGATCTTGAATCGTTACGTTCTGATTCAGGGATTGCAGTTGGCGCAGATCGCAGCCTGCAACCGTCTGCACGAAATCGAGCAGCGCCTGGCGCGTTGGCTGCTCATGTGCCAGGACCGGGTTGAGTCGGATATTCTGCTCGTCACGCATGATTTTCTGGCGCAGATGCTCGGTACCGGGAGGCCCAGCGTGAGCCTGGCAGCCGGAACTCTGCAGCGTTCGGGCATGATTGAGAATCTACGTGGAAGGGTGCGAATCGTGAATCGCACGGACCTGGAAAATGCGGCGTGCGAATGCTACCGGGCACTGAAGCAGTTCAACGGAAGTTTGGGAATTCGCTATACATAACCAGTCGGGGGAGCCTCTTACGCCTCGATGCCTCTGCTCAAATCCTCCGCTTGTTGCTCTGCAACCCGCGGGTATGACGTCGACTTGCGCCGCTGCAAGTCTTGGGGCAGATGGGAACGAGTGAACCATAGCCCGGCCGCCGTTGCTGCGGCCCAAGTCAGTGCTATGAGCCCCAAAGCCCTCAGATCCGCGCTGCGGCTGTTGTTAGCCATTACGATTCGCCCCACCTCATAGCTGAGCATGCCTGCGATCAGCGCAGTAATTCCCGCCTTGCCAATTTCCCCCCAGTTCAACCTGTCAATCCGAACCAGCTTGCGACGATGAAGCAGGACGGCCAGAGCCAGGGTGTTTGCCATGATGCCCACATCCGAAGCCATAGCTAGGCCTACTGTCGAGAATGCACGATAAAGCGCAGAGTACATTGGGATCGACGCTACAGTGATCAGGCTGCTGGCAATCATCGGAGTGAGAGTATTCCCAGCGGCATAGAATGCACGGGAATAAAGGGCCTGTGCTGACCAGAAAGCCAGCGAGAGCGAGAACCAGAAGAAGTAAAGAGCTGTGTGCTGCGAGTCAGAAAAACTAAAGTGCCCACGGCGGTAAACGAGGTCGATCAGCGGCAGCGCTGTAGCCATCATTAGAGCTGTGGCTAGGAGAGAAGTGGCGATAATGCGGTAGATTGATCCATTCACGGTTTCCGCAAACTCCTGCATGCGCTTTTCCCCGAAAAGCCTGGCGAAAAACGGCAACGAGGCTTGGCTGGTGGCCTGCCCCAGAACTGCGATAGGGACAGCGAACAAGCGCTTGGCATAGTTGAGACGTGTGATATCGCCTACGGCCCCGGATGCGAAGTAGCGGAGAATCCAATCGTCGGCAGTAACAAGAGAAACGCCGAGCATGAGTGGAATCGACAAGCGCACCCATTCCCGGAATGCAGGATTGCGCACATCGAAGGAGAGGCTGTAGCCGGTTCCAATTCGCGCCGCGCCGATCGCATTCACTAAGAACGGCCCAAGAAAACTGCCTGCCAGGGCGCCATATGCCAGTGAGGCGATGCCAATTCGTCGCGACAGCAGCAGCCCGCCCAGAATGATAGCTGCGTTATAGAGCAGCGGTCCGAAGGCGGGGAGCAGAAATAGCCGCCGGGAAAGGAGTACTGCGGAGACGACTCCGCCCACGTAGAAGAAGATCTGTGCTGGAAGCAAAATGCGTGTGAGGTGAACACACAACTCAAGTTGGCCGGCGGTGAATCCGCTGAACAGATGGCGCGATATCTGCGGCGTAAAAATTTCCGCAAGAACAATGCCGATGCCCAGCACAGCTGTCATTACAGTGATGATCACTGAGAATGTTTTCTGGGCGTCCTCCTCCCGGTTCTCGGCCAGAAAACGGGTGTAGATCGAAACGAATGTAATCGATGCCGTGCCGCCGGCAACCAGATAGTTCAGCCAGTCCGGAATGGTGAAACCAGCGACGTAAGCGTCGGTCGCGGGACCCGCGCCGAAGGCCCAGGCAATGTAGGCTTCGCGGATGTAACCGATGACCCGCGAGAGCAGCACTGCCGTCATCAACAGCAGCGTGGCTGAGAAGGCCGTGTGCTGATGGGAGGGGCGCAGAAGGCGGAAGACCCGATTCATGGGCAGACCTAAGGTGGTTATACACGTCTTGGAACGGCAGGATAATTGGCAGGGCTAATTCCCGATGTTGTTGGGCGCTGGTTGCACGGGCGGGGACGCTCGCGCCTACATGGATTGCGGTGGTCGCTGCTACTTTCCCTCTACAACCGCCTCAACAACGCTGTCGATTGCATCCGTCACGCGCTTGGTCGGCAGATTGAAGTTATTCGTGAGAATTGAGAAGGCGAACTGCTCGCCATGTTTAGTGGTCACGTATCCGGAAAGGCTCTTCACGCCGCCCAGAGCCCCCGTCTTCGCATAGATGCGGCCTTGCAGGTCGAGGCTCTTGAAGCGGTCGGAAAGCGAGCCATCAATGCCTGAAACTGGCAACGTGTCACGAAAGCTTGCGCCCCAGGGCTGCAACGCGGCATATCGGAGTAATTGAACAACCGCGTGGGGCGTGACGAGATTTTGCCGTGAGAGCCCGGAGCCATCATAAAAAACATACTGATCGTTGGGCACACCCGCCTGATTCAGGAATCCTCGCAGCACTTCCAGGCCACCCTCCACGGTTCCGGCGGTTCCTTTCTCGCGGCCTAGCAGGCGCAGCAGGATTTCTGCGTGCAAGTTTTGGCTCACTTTGTTGATGACGCGTACATCCTCGACCAGGGGCTTCGATTGATAACTGGCAAGCACCAACGCCTGGTTCTGCAAAGAGCGCATGGGCTCATCGCCACCACGAGCAGGCGCCGAGGCGGTCACGGTAAAAGTAGAAAGACTAGCCAACTCGGTGTGGCGAGTGCGCTGGCGGCCGTACACGCTGATGCCTCGAGTTTGCAACAAGCCACGAAATAACGTGGCGGCGAACTCCGCCGGGTCTTCAATGGCGAGGTCTTCGCTAGCGCCAGCATCATCAAGCGGTACATTGCCCCAAAGAGTCAATTGAGTGGAACCGGGCTCACGGTTGATGAAGATCTTGCGCTGGGTGCCGCCTGGCGTGGTGATGATTCGATTATCAATTCGATAATAGTCTGCAAATGGCGTAATGCTGACGAACGCCCTCTCGCCCACGCGGTCGCCGGGCAGAATATTCACGAACACCACGTTGTCATTGATCGTGAGCGCGGAAACCGGGGCACCGTAATCCCACACGAGATCGTCCTGGCTCCATCCCTCACCATAACGCTCGAATGCGAAATAAGAGTCGTCCGCGACGATGTCTCCGTCTACGTACTTCACGCCTTTCTTCACAAGCTCATCGGCGAGTTGTTCGAGCACCTGGATGGGATGCTCGTTGCGGGCAGTGTGCAGCGCGTAGGGCAGTTCGCGTCCAGAGAGGTTGGGATCGCCTCGTCCCACAAGCACCAGATCGCCAGTCAGGCGTCCGTGCTTGTCCAGAGTACCGCTTGTCTCAACCGTCGTACGGAAATTGTAGTTGGGACCGATCAATGCTAATGCCGCGGCTGTAGTGAACAGCTTGGTGTTTGAGGCTGGCGTGAACAGTTTGTCTGCATTCTGCGAATACCGGACCTTGCCGTTCTGCAGGGAAACAACTTCAATTCCCCAGAAACCGCGAGTGAGGTCAGGCTGGCCCAGAATCGCGCCAACGCGCTTTTCAAGAGCTTTCTTGGAGGAAGCAGCCTGGAGCTGGATGCCTGCCAACAGGCAGAAAACGATCAGCGAAATCGAGCGCGCCCGGCGCATTGCAAGCTGATTGTAGCATTGGTCAGTCCTGATATTAGTGTCTGGCGGGGTTTGGGAATGGTGAAGAACTCCCCAACTCGTCTCGTGAACCGGTCATATTGGCCGTTACTGGTGAAACGGCGATTTTTCGCCAACTACGTAGCGATCTGATTCCAGAGCAGAGTGCAGATTGCTGCGAATGCAGGTATTAGCGCAGCGTCCGCGACGAGGTCCAGTCCACGATGGCGACTGTCTTGTCCGCGCCCGCAAACCGCGCCGCCAGGGACGGGCCAGGCAGGCCCGTCCCGATGATGATGGCGTCGAAGTGCTTCATGCAGCTCGTGCGCCTTCTATCTGGAGCTTGCCCTCTTCGGCCGCCTCTTCCGGCGTTTTGCCGTTCTGACGCGCGACGATATAGGCGGCGTACCATCCCGACCAGTGGTGCTTCGGAGCCGTCGGTTCGTACTTGCCATGATGTTCTTCTGTCTCTCGCAAGAGCTCCGTCATCGTGGCAACGTCAAAATTGCTGACCCCTCGCCCAGGCAGCCGGGTTGTGACCTCCTGCAACAGCCAGCCGTTGCCATCCGGATCATGGAAGAAGGCGAACGAGTGGTAACTCGTATGGGCAGGGTCCGGACCATTGACGCGGAGACGTCCAAATAAATAGGGCTCGTCCGTGCCGGTGTGCACATTAGTACCGTGGAACACCTCGCTGACTTCGACGCCGCGACGGCGCAGCTCGTTCCGGGTGGTCTCAATGTCGGAGACGGCCAGGTACAAGCCCTGGGCAGAGCCTGGTGCTGCCGTGGTGACGTTCTTGCCGAAGATTACCGAGCACCCGGAGCCGGGCGGCGTGAACTGGACCCCACGCCAGTCGTCACCAGCGGTGAAATCGGCGTCGAGCCTCCACCCGAGCCTGGCGTAGAACTCTTTCGCGCGGTCGACATCCGAAACCGAGATGATGACCACCTCAAGCTTCATGTCGACTCTCACGGCATTCGCGTTTGTGGTTGGTTCATTGTTGCGGATTGCACTCAAAGTTTCCATTTTTTCCTCGTTAATTCATTCACATAAATTGAAAGTCAGATCTGGCCTTTTGGAGGCTGCTGCGCTCTTCAAACTTGTACTCATGGTTCTCTGCCGTCGTCTTATTTCGCCGGGGCGGGAATTGTGCACGTCACTGTCTTGGACTGACCGGGGAAGACCTCATGGTTGGCGTCCACCAATTCAACCATCCAGTCTCCACAGCGAGCTGTCCTCACGTGAAACCGGCAGAAGTATACTCCTGTTCAGCTTGCGATTGATCCTGGAACAGAATTGAGTTTTGGTGGATCGTTGGCGTAATCAGGCGTTAGCACTCAGAACCGGGTCGGTAGGCGATATGGCGATGTTTCGCCAAGTATCAGGTTTCTGCTCTATTCGTTCGACCCTGACGTGCGATAGAAGAATCCTCGACCCTTCGACCAATCGACCGCAAAGAGCAGGACATCCGTCATGACGGCATTAGCTGGCCTTTCGACCTCGTAGAGATCGAACCCCTCACTGCGAATCCTGCCTGTATCAAGATTGCCCTTGAGCCCGCTGGGCCACCACGATACGTGAGGGTCTCGTACACGGCGAACTGACGACGGTAGCACATCAATGCTCTTGAGGTTCTTGCGAAGCTTTTCCGAATCGTCAGTCGCAAACTCGAAAGCACACCATTCCCTCGAGGGCGAAAGATCGTGAACCTCGTGGATAGCACGAGAACTGCTGGGCAGAAGATCGTCTGGTATCCAACCGCGAGTGATTGCGCCATCTTTGTCTGCTTCCGCAAGCGATGGGTAGAACGATTCATAACGATCGTTAAGGCTCGCCGCAAGCCGCGCAACAACGACCCAAACGACAAGGAATAAAAGTACGATCCCTACCGTGACCGCTAATGGTTTGCTGCGGTGTCCAAAGCGCCCGAATCCCGGCATGCACTCATGCTAGGCAACTACAAGTGAGAGGACAAGATTACTGACGAAAACAGGCGATTTCACTCAGAACCGGGTCGTTGGTGAAATGACGATTTTCCCCAATTATGCTCAGCTTCCGCCGTACCGGCCATCCGGGGCTGACGACTCGAAAGTAATCCTCCATCCGCCATCGGCAACCGAACCCGGCTGCATCAGGCCGTCTGTTTATCAGATCGCCAGCGGAAGCAATGAGATTTTATGCTGTGTGGGTCAGGGCCTTCCAAGCATCGAACCCGCCCGTAAGATCGGCAATGTCGCGAAACCCGGCGCGCCTCAGGATACTGGTCGCGATCGAGCTGCGGTAGCCGCCCTTGCAATGTACGACGAGAAGTTTGCCGTGGGGGAGTTCCGCAGTTCGATCCGGCAACTGACCCAAGGGAATCCGGACGGAATTCTCCATAGCGCCGGCCTCGATCTCACCGGGCTCGCGGACATCCAGTATCGCAACGTGGTCCTTCTCTTTTTCCAGCAGGTCCGAGAATTCCTGCACCGAGATCTGGGGAATGTAATCCAGCTCATAGCCGCTCGCAATCCAACCGCCAATGCCGTCTTCGAGGTACGCCTGTACGTTTTCAATGCCAACGCGCGCCAGCCGCATCTGCGATTCCCGCAGATGGTCAGCGTCTTCTCCGACGAGGATGATGCGCTTGTCGAGACCAAGAATCCGGGCCGCCCACGACGCGTATTGCCCAGAGAGGCCAATATGAATCGATCCCGGAACGTGTGCGACAGCAAACTGCATTGCGGGACGCGTATCCAGCACGATTGCGCCTTCTGCTTGCAGTCGGAAGACTTCGGGCGCGCGCACCGGCACCGGCGGCGGGATCTGATCAAGCGCTGCGGCGCCTTGACGGTTCAGTTCCACGTCGCGGCCGAAGTACTCGGGGCGAGGCGGGAGGCCGTCGGTCAGAAGATGAATGAAGTCCTCGCAGGTGCCTGCCTGAAGCGCGTAATTGGTGCGGCGTTCTTTCCCGATGGTAGATGAGCGTTCGGAACTCATCTGCCGGCCGCAAAGCGATCCCGCTCCATGTGCCGGGTAGATTTCAGTTTCATCCGGAAACTTCAGCAGCTTGTCATGCAGGCTGTGGTAGAGCATCGCGGCAAGTTGCTGAGGCGTGTGCTCGGCAGAAAGATCCGGACGGCCAACGTCGCCAACGAACAGAGTGTCGCCGGTAAAGAGCGCTTTTGGCCGGGGCGACTCGCCTAGGTCAGTCATCGCGATGCAAATGCTCTCCACCGTGTGTCCGGGAGTCGTAAGAAAATCAAGGCGGCAGTGACCGAATTGAAAGGAATCACCGTTCTTGACCGCTTTGTGAGGGAACGTTGCGCCGGAGCCTTCCCCGAGATAAATGCGTCCTTCTGTGCGCTGCGCAAGCTCATGATGACCGGAGACGAAGTCGGCGTGCAGGTGCGTTTCGATGATGTGCTCGATCTTCAGCCCCTTTTGCTTGGCGGCGTCGAGGTAGATATCGACGTCGCGCTGCGGATCAATGACCGCCGCGATGCCTTCCGAACCGACCAAATAGGAAGCGTGCGCCAGGCACCCCAAGAAGAAATGTTCCACCAGAACCGATGCCATAATTTTTCCCAACGTAGTGTAAGCGATGTAAGGCAGGCGCGCGGAAAATTTACTACACGACGGAGAATCCGAGGCCCTGGGATCCTCACTTCCGAGTTTCGGCACCGGCGGCTTGGGAGGCTGGGACCTGGTCGAACAACTTCACCGCGAGTGCACCGTGAGTGACCGCTGCTCCAGCTCGAAGCGCGGCCGCTAACATCGCAGCTTCGCTGACTTCTTCGCGAGTGGCGCCGGCGCGTTTGGCTGCACGAGTGTGTACATCGAGGCAATAAGGGCATTGGGTTGTGCATGCCACCGCGATCGCGATCAATTCGCGGTACTTCCTCGGGATGGTGCCGTCTTCGCGTCCGACAATCTTGTCAAACTCTACGAAGGCAGAGAATTCCCTTGGCGCCAGTTGCTTGAATTCGCCCAGGCGTTTCAGGTCGTCAGAATCGTGATAGTGCATCGCTTCTCCTGTCGTTAACGTCCGGTAAAGGCTTGTGCTTTCGGGTAATCAGATGATCTAACCCGGTAATAAGTCTCATTATTCGTGTTTTGGTCGGTGCAGCGACACTTGATCTCCTTACCTTCCGATCACTGGTTTAAAATCGCTTCGCTATGAGGCCAGTATTTGAATGGCAAATCGGCTCGCGCGCGCTGCAGTTGGGCAAACGCACGCTGATTATGGGCGTGGTAAATGTCACGCCCGACTCATTTTCTGACGGCGGCCTGCATCTTGATCCTGAAACTGCCGTGGCCCATGCGCTACAACTCGTGGCGGATGGCGCAGACATCATCGACATCGGAGGCGAATCCACTAGGCCGGGAGCAACGGTTATTGCTTCGGCTGGGGCAAGCGCCTCTAGCGGCGGCACGAAAGTTGCGGTCAGCGAGCGCGAAGAACTGGATCGCGTAATCCCAGTAATCGCATCGCTGAGGCGGAAGCGCTCGGAAGTGGTCATTTCCGTTGATACCTACAAGGCGGCCGTTGCCCGCGCTGCGGTGGAGGCGGGAGCGGAAATCGTAAATGACGTGAGCGGTTTTCGCTGGGACTCACGGATGGCGAAGACTCTCACGGAGTTGAAATGCGGCGCCGTGTTGATGCACATGCGTGGACGCCCGGAAGAATGGCGGACGCTGCCGCCAGTCGCGGATATTGTTACCTTGATTAAACGCGAACTTCGGGAGCGCGCGGATGCCGCGCTGATGGCAGGCGTAAAGCGTGACCGGCTGGTGCTTGATCCCGGTTTCGGCTTTGGCAAAAACCACGAGGAGAACTATCCGTTGCTAAAGCGGTTTGCCGAGTTTCATGACCTGTGCTACCCGCTCATGGCTGGTGTGTCCAGGAAATCTTTTATCGGACGGGCGCTGGCGCGTGATGGCAAAGATGCCGGAATCCCCGATCGCCTTTATGGGACGCTCGCGGCGGAAACGGCGGCCATTCTCAAAGGAGCGCATGTTATTCGTACGCATGACGTGAAGGCTTGTGCCGACGCCGTGAGGATTGCCGATATAGTCGTGAGTTAATCGAACTCAAGGCCCGTTCTCAGTTTTCGACTGGCAGTTCTCAGTTGACTGAGTCGAAGAGCTGTGCGCGAGTCAAAATAGCTTTGTGGAATCCAGCAGAATTGTGACCGGACCATCGTTCACCAGCTCCACTTGCATCATTTCCTGGAAGCGGCCAGTTTCGCAGGCTAAACCGATCGCACGAATGCGTACGATGAAATGTTCATACAGCTTGCGAGCTTGTTCTGGGCGCGCGGCGGCAATGAATGACGGACGCCTTCCACCGCGAGTATCTCCGAATAACGTGAATTGGGAGACTGCCAGGACTGCCCCTCCTGCCTCAACAACGGACAGATTCATCTTGCCGTCTTTGTCTTCGAAAATGCGCAAGCCAGCGATTTTATCGGCGACATATTCAGCATCGGCTTCGTTATCTGTCGTCGCGACTCCCAGTAGAACCACTAGCCCGCGGCCAATTTTGCCCGCGATTTCGCCGTTTACGCTTACCTGAGCACGGCTCACCCGTTGTACGACAGCACGCATAGATAATTTTATTTTGTATCCGAGAGCAGCGATTCCTGTCCCGCGACCGCGACCCAGCGCCCATCGCGATACACAAAGATATCGGTGAACCGGACTCTTGCCAGACCTTTGCCATTGGGATCGACGACCGTATTCAGCCCGCGAACATAGCCGAAGTCGCCATAGACATGAGGATGCAAGTCGCTGAGCTTGTTACTGCCGGGCCGCCGATGTGGAATATTCGCCAGCGCTTCAGTCCGGCTGTGCAGGGCGCCATTCGGATCGGCATCCTCAAATTCAGCGGCTAGAATGCAGCCGACCGCTGCCCCGTCGCGTTGTTCAAGCGCCTTCGCCCAGGTCTGCTCTAGCTGCACGAGAGCAGCTTCATCTTTCGTTTGGCCACTGGGACATGATGCCCAGCAGGCAAGCGGCAACACGACTAACGCTAACAAAAATACTTGTTTCACGTCTGACTCCTGGAATCGGGCGGATGTCACATCATAATCTCTCGGAACTCTCTAATTGACGTTGCTACGGTTCGCCCCTAGAATCCTGTTTCTCTTGCCATCTCTCTATTCCGGGGAGGAAGCCGGTCAATGAATCGCATCACAATAGGTTCGGCGTTCCTGAGTGTAACGATTGTTGCCGCGTCGGCGGGCCAGCCTGCTGCTTCCGCAGCACAGTCCGCCGCTCACAATGATGTTCTTATTAATAATGCCGTGGTGATGACCGTCACACATGGAAACATTCAAAATGGCAGCATCTATATCAAAGACGGCAAGATCGCAGCAGTGGGACGAAATCTGAAAGCCCCGGCGGGAGCGACGGTCATTGATGCCGGCGGTAAATATCTCACGCCAGGAATTATCGACTCCCATTCTCACATCGCACTTGACGATGACGTGAACGAGGCCACCAGTCCGGTCACGCCGCAGATGATGATGATTGATGCGTTCGATTACCAGGACAAGGCGATCTACCGCGGGCTGGCTGGTGGAGTCACGACTTCTCTCCTGTTGCATGGTTCGGCCAACATGATCGGTGGCCAAGCGATTGTCATCAAGCACAAATATGGCGCCGGTCGTGATGCCATGCTCTTCCCGGGAGCGCCCCGATCCATTAAGTTCGCCAGTGGAGAAAATCCCAAGCGCGTTTACGGCAGCAAAGATCAACTACCTTCCAGCCGCATGGGTAACTTCGCAGTGCAGCGCGAAGCACTGGTTCAGGCGCAGGACTACATGCGTGAATGGGCCGGTTACGAGGCCAAGGTCAAGCGCGGCGACAAAGACGCCAAGCTGCCCAAGCACGATTTGAAGCTGGAGGCGCTCGCCGACGTGCTCCGAGGCAAGCTGCTGGTCCAGATTCATTGTTATCGCGCCGACGAACTCCTCACTGAGATGGAGATCGCGAAGGAGTTCGGATACAAAGTCCGTGCGTTCCATCATGCGCTCGAGGCGTACAAGGTCGCAGACAAACTCGCAGCTAACGATGTCGCGATCGCTACCTTCGCCGATTGGTGGGGCTATAAAAACGAGGCGTGGGACGCGATTCCGTGGAACGCAGTGATCTCCATGCGTAAGGGAGTTCGCGTGGCCATTAAGAGTGATTCGGATGACCTCGCGCGGCGGTTGAACCAGGAGGCGGCCAAAACGATGCGTTACGGTGGCGCAACCGAAGAAGAGGCATTGCGGATGATCACTCTCAATCCCGCGTGGATCATTGGTGTGGAGAATCGCGTGGGATCAATCGAAGTGGGCAAAGATGCTGATCTGGTGATTTGGGATGGCTATCCCCTCTCAAGCTATGGTGTGCCCGAGAAGGTTCTGATTGATGGTGACGTTTACTTTGATCGCTCGCTGCCGGGCTTCGGCATGCCACGCTACAAGGAGGGAGAATGAAGCGGACGTTGACCGTACTCGGAATGACAATTCTTATCTGCGTTGTTCTCCCTGGCAGCGCAAGTGCGCAGCAGGCGATTGTGCTCAAGGGCGGCAAGTTGCTCACGGTCTCGCATGGAACCATTGAAAACGGTGTGCTGGTGATAGAGAACGGGAAAATCACCGCTGTGGGATCGGCCGAGGAAGTGAAAATTCCAGCTAACGCTCGCGTACAGGACGTGAGTGGAATGACAGTGTACCCAGGCTTGATTGATTCTGAAAGTTACCTCGGCTTGACCGAAATCTCCGCCGAGCAGATGACCAATGATCTCATTGAGCTTAGTGACGAAATCATGCCGCACATGCATGTGTACGACGCGTTCCACGCTGAATCGGAGTTGATTCCGGTCGCGCGGTTGAATGGGATCACTAACGCGATTGTCGCGCCGGAGAACAAAGACACCCTGCCAGGACAAGATTCGTTCATTCAGCTGGACGGTAAATCTTCCCAAGAAATGCTTCTGGTGCGCGATGTCGCCATGCCCTTGAATTTTACCGGCGAGCAGCGGCGGAACGAATCCTGGGAGAAGCGGAAGTTTCCTTCTACTCGCATGGGGCTTGCGGCGCAATTGCGGCAAGCCTTTTTGGACGCGCAGCACTATGCGCAGGACTGGGCGGATTACGAGAAGAAAAAATCTGAGAAGGCTGACGACAAAGAAAAGAAAGGCCCGCCCTCGCCGCCAAAACACGATTTGAAACTCGACGCGCTGCTTCCATATCTTCAGGGCAAGAAGACGATTGTTTTGGCAGCCCAGGAACCGAGCGACCTGGCGGCAGCAGTGAACCTGGCTCGCGAATTCAATCTAAAATTCGTGCTCAATCACATCAGCCACTCGCAACCGGTGCTCGATTATGTGGCCAGCCTGAAGGCACCAGTAATCGTCGGCCCGATTTACGAAGCTCCCAAGCCGCAGGAACGTTACGACGCGGTTTACAGCCTGCCAGCGCAGTTGTACAAACGCGGGGTGAAGATTGCGTTTGCGTCATACGACGCCCATAACGTCCGCAACCTACCTTACGCAGCAGGTTATGCGACCGCCTTCGGCTTGCCGCGTGACGAAGCCCTCAAGGCCGTTACCCTGAATGCTGCGGAAATCTGGGGAGTCGACGGCAATTTGGGTTCGCTTGACGCCGGCAAGACTGCCAATGTTGTGGTCGCGAACGGAGATCCTCTCGATATAAGCACCGATGTAAAACAAGTATTCATCGACGGCCGCCAGATTCCGATGACGAGCCGGCAAACGCGTTTGCGAGACGAGTATTCCGGACATTAGCTGCTGGTGATTGGCACTTGCCAACATGCTGTTGACCCCGCCATCTCCAGCAGTTAGGATTTGTTTTTGGCGATTCCAGAGCTCCCGTCATCTGACATTTTGGTATGACGGTTCTTTTTGCATCCATTCTGGCGGCCCAGTACACTACTCATTCCTTTTGAAAGTTTCAGGAGGCGCAATTCATATGGCTGACGAAACGAAAGATTTGGTAGAAAAAGTAAAACAAATCATCGCAGAACAGTTGGGGGTGGATGAAGGCGAAGTCACTCCCAGCGCTTCGTTTGTGGACGATCTCGGCGCCGATTCACTTGATCAGGTTGAGCTCGTCATGGCATTGGAAGAAGCCTTCGGCGTGGAGATTCCCGATGAAGATGCCGAGAAACTCCGCACCGTGCAGGACGCTCTCGACTACATCGAGAAGCATGCGAAGGTAAGCAAATAAGCCGAGCTTTCGCCCGACCGGACAGCCAAGGGCGGCTGTCCCTACGACGGTTCGGGCGATGTGATTACGCGCGCATACATACGGTGAGCGAGGACAAAACATGGCAGCCGTTGATGAAAAAGTAAAGCAGATCATCGTAGAACAACTGGGAGTTGACGAAGGCGAAGTCACGCCAAACGCCTCGTTCGTGGACGACCTGGGCGCCGATTCGCTGGACACCGTAGAGCTGGTAATGGCCTTCGAAGAAGCTTTTGAGATCGAAATCCCCGACGAAGATGCGGAGAAGATTCGCACTGTGCAGAATGCCGTCGACTACATCGGTAAGCACGCGAAAGGCGGGAAGTAGTTGGGACGTCGCGTCGTAGTCACTGGCATCGGCCTGATCTGCGCGGTTGGGAACACTACAGAAGAGGTCTGGCGCAATCTGCTCGCCGCAAAAAGCGGCGTAGCCCGTATTACGCATTTTGATAGCTCCAGTTTTGCCTGCCAGATCGCTGCAGAAGTCAAGAATTTCGATCCGCTGCAATTTATCGACAAAAAAGAACTGAAGAAGATGGGCCGCTTCATCCACCTGGCTATGGCCGCGGCGGATGAGGCCATGAAGTCTTCAG
>Ga0209472_1000211_pt1 | contig 35941 bp, 28 predicted proteins | sample GraSoiAngelo_130_FD_185887 | JGI IMG/M metagenome (GOLD analysis project Ga0209472, IMG submission 185887) | Grasslands soil microbial communities from the Angelo Coastal Reserve, California, USA - 14_0929_02_20cm (SPAdes) (version 2) | ecosystem: Environmental > Terrestrial > Soil > Grasslands ... | reverse complement strand
CGCTCTTCGAGCAGGCAAAGCAGGACACCGGGGAGTGCGTCGAGAAAGCCGAGGCCGCTTACGAGATGTTGCCCGAGCAGGTGAAGGACGGCCTCGAGCAGCTGGTCGAGAAGCTCAAGGGCCGGATGGGCAACGGCGAGTCGACGCTGGGCAAGACGCTGGCTGCTCTCGAGCAGAAGCTCGGAGAGCTGGCGGAGCACGCGAAGCAGGCGCTCTCGGAGGTGAAGGGCGGCGGCCTGCAGGATGCGCAGGCGTCCCAGAAGGACTCCGAGGAGCTCTTCGCGAAGGGGTGGGACGAAGCAAAGAAGCAGCTCGAGAACATCGCTGCGGAAATGAAGGAGAGGATCTCCGAGGCGATCGACCGGCTACTGAAGAAGATCGAGGAGGAAGTGCTGCAGGCGGCGGAGAAGGTGCTGGAGAAGGCCCTGAAGACCGCCGTCGCTTCCTGGGACTTGAAGGAGGCGGAAAGCGCCACGGAAGCGGAGGCGACCAAGCAGCTCAAGGCGGCCATGCAGCAGGCCGTCGAAGACGTGAAAGCAGAGCTGAAGAAGCTCGGCGAAGACTTCAAGGCCGCCCGGGAGAAGGCGGGCGCCGATCTGATCGGCCACCTCTCGCAGGGTGCCGACGCCGCCTCCGCCAGCGCCGACCAGAGCGTCTCGGCCTCCGACGAGGTGCAGAACAACCCGGTGCGCAAAGCCGACGAGCACAGCAAGGCCGCCGAGGCGCAGCACGACGCCCTCTCCCGCAGGCACGAGGAAGAGCAGGGCAAATACGAGGAGCAGACGAAGAAGTTCGTCGCGCAGCTCAAGGACCAGTACGCGAAGGTCCACGAGCTGGGGCAGAAGATGCAGGGTCCCCTCGGGGAGACCATCCAGAAGAGCGGCGTCTCCATCGACAAGAGCGCGGGCGTGCTGATCTCGCAGGCGCGCGGCGCCATCGATCAGGTCGCGGCAGCGTACGCGCAGGCAACGTCGGCGCACGACGAGGCGGGCAAGCAGCGCGGTACGCTCGAGGACCTGGTGGCGCGGATCCCGGAGATCCGCGAGCACGTCGACGGAGCCTTTGCGCAGCTCGACGGCGCGCACGGCCAGGGGACCAAGGCTTCCGACGAGGCGAAGAAGACCCTGGCGGAGCACGAGAAACAGATCGAAATCGAGGCGGAAAAGACGACGGAGGAGGCAGGCAAGGCGCTCCGGCGAGCGGAGGCCGCGCTCGCGGAAGCAAAGAAGCGCATCGAGCAGAACAAGGCGCTCTTCCGCGGGATGCCGATGCGGAAGGGATCGGCGGAAGCGATCCAGGCGGCGTCGGCCGCGGCGCAGAGCGCCACGGGCGCCGCCGAGTCTGCGAAGAACAGCGGCGCCGAGGCGAAGGGCAGTGCCAAGTCCGCCTGCAAGGTGCCGGGTGACGAGAAGGTGAAGGAAGCGGTGCTCGGCGCCATTGCGGAGTTGGAGAAAGCAGCGAAGAAAGCGGCGGAGACCGCGGAGAAGGCGCAGAAGGCCGTGGACAGCGCCGCCCAGGGCGACACCGCCGGCGCGCAGAAGAACGCCGGAGCGGCGCAGTCCTCGGAGCAAGCGACGGCAAGCGCGGCGGGCAACGCGAGCGCGTCGGCGAAGCAGAGCCAGCAGACCGCCGCACAGGCGGCGGGAAAGAAGGAGCCGCCCAAGGAGGAGAAGCCCGCGGCCGAAGCAGAGCAGAAGCCTGCCGCGGAAGCGAAGAAGCCAGCGGCGGGAGCGCAGAAGCCTGCAGCGGAAGCGGAGAAGCCTGCCGCGGAAGCACGGGAGCCCGTCGCCGAAGCGCAGAAGCCCGCCGCCGAGGCGCAGAAGTCCGCCGCCGAAGTACAGAAACCTGCGGCCGAGGCGCAGAAGCCCGCGGCCGAGACGCAAGGCCAGCCAGCGGGAACCATGCCGGCCGTGCCGACGATTCCGGAAACACCGTCCGTTCCAGGCGCCGCGGGTCAGACGCAGCAGGCGGTTCCGTCCGCCGGTCCGGAGATCGCTTCCGGGATCGTCACCGGCGTCGTGGCCGGCGCCAACGCAGCTGGCGGCGCGGCGGCCGTCGCGTCCGCCACGGAGAGCGCGCAAGCCAAGCCGGGTATTGCGGTAGCCGCGGAAGGCATCGCGAAGGAGAAGGTCGAAGTCGCGGCGCTCGGCACCGACACCGGCAAGGAATACGCGCAGGCGAAAGGAATCGAGGAGGACGCTTTGCGCAAGGCCGCCGACGCCGCGCGCGCGAAAGATTCGGCAAAGGACGCAGCGAAAGAGGTGGCGGAAGAAGCCGGCAAGGGTGACGACAGCGCCGACATCGAGGAATAGCTTCGTTTCCGGGGGAAGCTTGCGACGCGAATTCATTACCGAAATTCTAAAAGAGACGCGTCGCGGCGCGGGAAATCGCGCCGGCCCGTCTTGAACTCGTCGGGGAATTCTTCCAAAATGGGCGAGTCCCCCTCACCTCTGCACTCACTTCGGGAGATCAACTCCCAGGGTAGTGGAACGTCTTCATGGCCAAGCATCAGGTGATCCGCGACGTCGGCCAGACCCTCCTCGGCGTGCTTCGCGCCGAGCTTTCGTCGCAGAGGAGCAAGGCGAAGGCATATCTCGCCGCGCCGACCACGGACTTCCTCCGCAAGAACGCTCCCTGCCTGGTGCTGTACCTCTACGACATCCGCCCTTCCGTCGACGTGCGCACCAACGAGAACTGGCACCTCGAGGAAGAGATCACCGACGAGAAGGGCGAGACCCACGTCGTCCGCTACGCGCGCCCGCTGGAGATGGGGCTGCATTACCTCATCACCGCCGCCGCCGACGACCTCGCCGACGAGCACGAGATCCTCGCCCTCGGCATGAAGGCATTCCTCGATCATCCCAAGCTCCACGGCGAGCAGCTCGCCGGCGATTCCTTCTTCAAGCAGGACAGCCTGCCGCTGCACCACGACACCGAGTTCACGCTCGACACCGCGGCCGCCGTCTTCACCGGACTGGGCCAGACGGCGCGCGTCGCCATCGGCTACCGGACCGAGGCGCGCCTGTTCTCCGGCCGCGAGCTCGGACGCAGCAAGCGCGTCGGCGAGCGCCACATCGACGTGTTCGATCAGCTCAGACCACCCCCGGGAAGCATCAGCGCCAGGGAGCTGGGGGTGGAGGCGAAGCCGCCGAAGATCGTGTCTCCGCCGCGGAAGTGACTCCCTGGATGGAGGGGAAGTTCGTTCGACCTGTGGTCATCGAGAAGAGAACCAACGCAATCTCCCACGCGAGGCCGCCTCCCTTGTGCGGTCTCCAACCACCGAACGTAAGGAGTAGTTCAATGGCAACGTCGTATCTGTCTCCAGGCGTCTACATCGAGGAGGTCGACCGCGGATCGAAGCCCATCGAAGCAGTCGGGACTTCGACCTGCGCGTTCATCGGCGAGTCGTCCGTCGGCCCCACCAACGAGGCCGTGCTGATCACCAACTGGGCGCAGTACACCCGGACCTTCGGCGACTTCACGCACTCGACCCACCTCGCGCACGCCCTGTACGGGTTCTTCAACAACGGCGGCAGCAAGGCCTTCGTCTGCAACGTCTCTCCGAAGACGGTGAGCGCGGAGCAGGCAGCGAAGGAAGCGGAGAAGAAGGAAGCGGAGACGAAGAAGGCTGCCGAGTCGGGCAAGCCGGCTCCGGCTGCTGCTCCTGCGGCTCCTGCCGCTCCAGCCGGCGTGAACCCGGCGCTGTACATCGGCAAGGACGAGGGCCCCGGCCGCCGCTCGGGACTCAACGTCTTCAACGACATCCCGGAGATCTCGCTGGTCTGCGCACCGGGGCAGAGCGATGCGGCGATCCAGGACGCAGTGATCTCGCACTGCGAGAACAACAAGTACCGCTTCGCGATCCTCGACTCGGCGGAGGAGCTGGGCAAGGATGGCATCGCAAAGATGCCCAAGCCGCGCGACTCGCAGTACGCGGCGTATTACTTCCCCTGGATCCAGGTGTACGACCCCGAGAAGGGGAACATCTTCGTTCCGCCATCGGGCCACGTGGCCGGCATCTACGCCCGCAGCGACTCCGAGCGCGGCGTGCACAAGGCTCCCGCGAACGAAATCGTCCGCGGCGCCCTCGGCCTCAAGTACACCATCTCGCGCCCTGAGCAGGACTTCCTCAACCCGCGCGGGATCAACTGCATCCGGAACATGGGCGACCGCGGCATCCGCGTCTGGGGAGCGCGCACCGTCTCCAGCGATCCGTCGTGGCGCTACATCAACGTCCGCCGCCTCTTCCTGATGATCGAGCAGTCGATCGAGATCGGGACCCAGTGGGTGGTGTTCGAGCCGAACGACGAGACGCTGTGGAAGCGGGTGACGCGCAACATCACCGCGTTCCTCCTGCGCATCTACAACTCGGGCGCGCTGATGGGCAAGACGCCGGAAGAGGCGTTCTACGTGAAGTGCGACTCCGAGACCAACCCGCCGGAGGTCGTCGACGCGGGCCAGATGGTCTGCGAGATCGGCATCGCTCCGGTGAAGCCGGCGGAATTCGTCATCTTCCGCATCGGCCAGATGGCAGGACAGTCGAAGTAGCGGAGGGGTGGCGTCCCGGGGGCGGGCTCGATTGCCGCTCCCGGGACGCGATCGAAAAGCGGTGGGGGACGGCGATCCGGGAGGGGCCCGGAAAGTGTGAAGTGGAAGCCCGGGAGCGGAATCTACCGCCGCCGGATCGCAGTGCACGGCCCCCGCGCGGGGCAATGACAGGAGCAGTTGAATGCCAGTGAAGTTCAGCCGTGAGGTCCTCAAAGGGAGCACCAAGAACACCGCCGGCGACTTCAACCAGCAGAGCCGGTTCTCGGTCGAGATCGAGGGCGTCACCATCGGCGGCGTCCACAAGGTGGACGGCCTCGACCACGAGCACGAGATGGTCGCCTATCAGGATGCCGACGATCACTTCCAGCGCATCCGCCCCGGCCGCCAGAAGGTGGGCACGCTGGTGCTGGAGCGCGACTGGTCGTCGAGCACCGAGTTCTACGACTGGTTCAAGACGGTCTACGAGGGCAACGTCCAGCGCAAGAGCATCAGCATCGTGTACATGACCGACGACGGCGGCGAGTCCACGCGCGTCAACCTGCACGAGTGCTGGCCGAAGAAGTGGAAGCTCTCCGGGCTGAACTCGCGCACCTCTGGGCACGTCAGCGAGACGCTCGAGATCATGTACGAGAAAGTCGACTTCGCGTAGCCCCTTCAACCCTCTCGAGAAACCGGAGAAACGATCATGCCAGTCAAGTTTTCACGCGACACCCTGAAGGGACTGACGAAGACCAACGGCGACTTCCACCTGAGCCACAAGTTCGGGATGGAGATCGACGGCATCACCATCGGCGGCATCCACAAGATCGAAGGCATCGAGTTCGAAGCCGAGGTGGTGGAATACAACGACGGCGAGGACTCCTGGACGCATTGCCGCCCGGGAGTTCTGAAGCCCGGCCGCATCCTCGTCGAGCGGGACTTCTCTTCGACCAAGGAGTTCTACAACTGGCGCAAGGAAGTCATCGACGGGAAGGCCAATCGCAAGAGCATCTCGGTCATCTTCCACAACGACAAGGGCGACGAGGCGAAGCGGCTGAACCTCTTCCACTGCTTCCCCGCCAAGTGGCATGGCCCGGCGCTGAACTCGAAGAGCTCGGGGCACGCGACCGAGCGCCTCGAGATCGTGTTCGAGGAGTGCAAGTTCGGCTAGCCGCCAAAAAACCGCCGAAGGGCGGTTTGGCGGCTACGCAGTAGGCTGTACATTCGATCCGCCCTGGCGGTCGTTTCCATCGCCAGGGCGGATGTGACACGGAGGGAGCTCCACCGCGATGGCGTTCAAGACCGAGTTCGAGTTCACGCTGCCCAAGGGATTCGTCGACGAGCAGGGCAACCTGCACCGCAAGGGCGTGATGCGCCTGGCCACGGCCAAGGACGAGATCATCCCGCTTCAGGATTTCCGGGTGAAGAACAACCGGGCCTATCTCGTCATCATCCTGCTTTCCCGCGTGATCGTAAGGCTCGGCGACCTCAAGGAAGGAGAGGTCAATCCGGGCGTCGTGGAGGGCCTCTTCTCCGCCGACCTCTCCTACCTGCAGGAGTTCTACCGGCAGATCAACGAGAGCGGGACGGCGAACGTCGGCGCGAAGTGTCCGAGCTGCGGCCAGGAGTTCCAGGTCGACATCGGGACGGGAGCGACGGCGCTGGGGGAATCGTAAGCTACCCGTTGGACAAGCTCTCCGGCGAGGTAGCCTACATCGCGTACCACTTCCACTGGGCCATGGACGACATCCTCGGGATGGAGCACAAGGAGCGCCACATGTGGATCAAGGAGATCTCCGAGATCAACAAGCGCATCAACGAGGCATCCAAAGGTTCCGGCGGCAGCGGAGAAACGTCCTTTTAGCCGCTTTGCGGCTACCGTTTTTGGGATGAACAGCGGGGTCAAACATGAGCCTCTACAAATCGCCCGGCGTTCACATCGAGTCCGCCGGCGACCGCTACATCCCTCTGGAGCGGGTGGAGACCGGCGTCACCGCGTTCCTCGGCGCCACCGATACAGGTCCGCGCCATGAGCCGACGCGGGTGGGCTCCTTCGAGCAGTACGAAAAGGTATTCGGCGCCGGCGACAGCTACATGACCCATGCGGTGCGCGGCTTCTTCGACAACGGCGGTCGCACCGCCTACATCGTCAACGTCGCGCCGGAGAGCGGACTCGACCCCGCACCGGACGACTTCATCGGGCAGCAGGGGACGAGACCGCGCGGGCTGCAGGCGCTGGAGCGGATCGATGACGTCGACCTTCTGGTGGCGCCCGATCTGATGTTCCAATACCGCCGCTCGGTGGCGTTCATGGAGGCCGAGGACGTGCTCGCGGTGCAGCGGGCAATGATCGATCACTGCGAGAAGCTGCATGACCGCTTCTGCCTGCTCGATCCGTTGCCCGGTCACGGGCTGAAAGAAGCGTTGGAGTGGCGGCGCCACTTCGACTCTTCGCACGCCAGCTTCTACTTCCCGTACATCAAGGTGCGGAAGGGTGAAGAGGTGCTCGCTCCCCTTCCGCCCTCGGGCCACATCGCCGGGATGATCGCCCGCAACGACAAGGTGGAAGGCGTGCATCGGGCTCCGGCCAACCAGCCGCTGGAGGGACTCGTCGACGTGGCGCAGAGGGTGCGCAAGCGCGAGCGCGATGCCGCGTTCGACCAGCGGGTCAACACGCTCGTCCCCTTCATCGGTCGCGGCATCCGCATCTGGGGCGCGCGCACGCTGAGCTCCGATCCCTCCTTCGTACAGATCAACGTGCGGCGCCTGTTCATCCTCGTGCGCAAGAGCGTGGAGAAGTACGCGCAATGGGTAGTGTTCGAGCCCAACGAGGCGACGCTGTGGAAGAAGATCGTGCGCACGGTCGACGTCTTCCTCGCCGATCTCTGGAAGCAGGGCGCTTTGGTCGGCGCAGCCCAGGACGAGGCGTACTACGTCAAGTGCGACGAGGAGACCAACCCGCCGGAATCGCGCGACGTCGGCGAGCTCGTCTGCGAGATCGGCATCTCGCCGGTGAAGCCAGCCGAGTTCATCGTCGTCCGCATCCACCAGTGGACGCGCGAACGGACGGATGCGGACAAGGAAGAGCCGGCCGCGGCAGTCGCAGGCGGGTAGGCAGGCGGAACTACTTGCCTGTAGCGCACTTACGCATGCCATCTAGGCAGGCGTCCTTAAAAATGGTAAACTAATTGTCGCTGGAACTCTATTCGCTCGCCGGGGAGTTCAGATGGCGGCATCGCGCAAGGACCACCAGGCGATTTCCTTCTTCCGGGTGGAGATCGACTCGATCGATAGCGCCTCCTTCCGCAAGTGTGGTGGCCTGAAGAGCGAGAGCGAGGTGTTCGAGTACCAGGAAGGCGGCGACAACGAGACCGTCCGCAAGCTGATCGGACCGACCAAGGCCTCGAACATCCTCCTCACCAAGGGTTACGTCTGCGATCCGGCGCTCTTCCAGTGGCGCGACGAGATCGCTTCCTCGGGGACGAAGAAGATCGCGCGGCGCAACGGCTCCATCGTCGCGCTCGGACCTGACGGCAAGACGGAGGTCGGGCGCTGGAACTTCCAGAAGGCGTGGCCCGTGCGCTGGGAGATGTCCGAGCTCGACGCCAGCACCGGGCAGGCGATGTGCGAGATGCTCGAGCTCGCGGTCGAGAAGGTGACGAAGGGCTGAGCCGGAGTCGGTCGCGGAGATTCGGAACTTGCCGGAAACCTCGAGTCAAACAGCCGGACCGTCGCTGGAGCAGATCCTCTGGCGGGCGATGGATCGCTTCCGCGAGGAGCCGGCCCTTCTCGACGCCGAGGAGTTCGCGGACCATATCGCGCATGCCTTCGACGCCCAGGTGTCGGAGGAGAGGTTCTCCGAGCACTTCTTCGCCGGCGCCGACGAGCTCCACCAGAAGAGCCACACCCTCGCCGAGGCGGTGGCCCGATCGGCGACGCAGAGGCTTCACGTCTACGAGTTCGACTTGAACCGGCTGGAGTACGTGATCGTCGAGGACAAGGACAGGTTGGTCGTCGTTTCCGACTTCGGGCAGTTCCAGGTCCACAGCGACGACGCCCTGGGGCGCGCGCTGGAAGCGGCGGTGGTCCGAGCGCCGGAGCGCCGCGGCCAGGAGCCGCGCGGCTACTTCGTCCGAGCCAGCGGCGAGGTGGTGGGCATCGACGTGAAGAAAGTCGCCCGAACTCTCGAGCGGGCGATGCTCGAGCAGGCCTCCATGCCGGCGGTCGGCGCGCCCGCCGCGCGGCTCGCGCGCTTCAACCCCGTGCGCAAGGCGTTGAGCGAGAGCCGCGAGGAGCGGGCATTGCGCCAGGACCCGCGCTTGTCCCGTCCGGTCCCCGCAGCTCTCTCCGGCGCTCCCCTGCGCGACGGCGCGACCGCTCCGTCCCGGCAGACGGCGCTGTTCCTGGTCATGCCGGACGGATCGCTTGCGCGCGCAGAGATCGGCTCGGCCACGCGCTGGGAGCAGATGCTCGGCCAGTATGCCCGGACTGCGGCGCAGCAGGTCGCAATCCAGGCCGGCAACGTCCTGACCATCGTCGGCGGAGTGCGGCAGGGAACCACAGGTGCGCGCGCGGAGGCTCGTGGCGAGGCGCTCGCCGCCGTTCGCGCCAGCGCGGCGCCCCTGCGCGCTCTTGCCGGCAACGACTTCGCGCGCGCGCTTTCCGATGGCGCCCGTGTGGTGCCTGCTGTCACCGCAGCCGACCGGTTCTGGATCCAGCCGGAGCAGGTGTTCCGGCCCGAGCTTGCGCTGCCGGAGAAAACGGTGGTCGTCCAGCCGTTGCAGCTCGGCGAGGTGACCGGCGACCCGTGGTCGGACTGGGCGTTGATGATGGGCGGAGCGCACATGCGCCGCCGCGGCGTCGGCGGGGGCACGGCGGAGGAATTGCCGCTCGCGCCTGTCCTGGCGCAACGCGTCCGGGACGCTCGCGCGGTCCCGCTGCAGATCGCCGGTGCGCCAGTCGTCGGTTTCCGCGCGCCCGACGGCACCATCATCTTGAACCGCGACACGGGCCCCGTCCGGCTCGGTTCCGTCGATCGGCCGAAAGCCGATGAATTGCCGGATGCGCCGGTCATGATCCGCGATGTTCCCGGGATCGCGCCGCGCGCCGGGGCCCTTCCGCTCCCCGCGCTCCAGGCGCTGCAGCTGGCGCTCGAGCGCAGCGCCGCCGCTGGGGGCTATCGCCTTCCCGCGGTGCGCATCGATTCACGCCTCGATGTGCTTGACGCGCGCAATCCCCTGCAGCTGGGCCCCGCCGATGATCGCCGGCGCAGCGTGCGCATGGCAGGACCGCCGACGACGGCGGAGCGCACCACGCAGGTCCTCGTTTCGATGCCGTTCCCGAATCGCGGCGAGCTGCACGTGGGAAACGATCTCTCCGAGGCTCTGGACGCCTGGGTCGCCGCGCCCGTGCTGCCGGTGGCGCCTCCTGCGGTGGAGCCGCGCTTCCGCGAGACCGCCACACCCGTGGCGCGAGAGGTCGGCACGTTCGCCGCGCCCGCGCCCTGGCGCGCAGCGCAGCTCGACTGGCGGGCGCCGCACGAGGCGGCGGCCCAGCCCGCGAAGCAGGGCGTGATCGCGCTCGAGCTGCCGGCAGCGCGATCCCTGGCGCAGGGCGACCCGGCCATCTCCGATCTGCCTTTTCTCCTGCGGCACGCTGTCGCGAAGAGCGGCGACTGGACGCCAGGTCCAGGCACGCCGGCGCCCCTCACGATCCGGGATTTCGCCTTTCGCGCGCCGTTCGTGACAGGCGTGGAGGCGACTTCGCCGGCGACGGTGCGGCCGCCGCCACGGCACCCCTCGCCCGGAGAGGAAGAGATCGTCATCCCGCTGCCGCTCTGGGCTCAGATGGGACGCGGGACGATCGCCGAGACGGGCCGGATCATGGCCTCGCCGTTCGCTCCGCGCAGCCATGCTGCGCCGCTTGGCGCATATCGGCTGGTCGTGCCTGGAGGCGGCGCGATCGATCTCACCGGGGGCGCTGCCGCCGTCGCTCCGCGGGTCGTCGAGATCTCCGGCCCGACAGGGCTGACGCTCGAACACGCCCCGGTCGGCGGGGTCGTGGCGACGACCGCTGGAGGCCGCCATTTCCTCGGCCGCGTGCCCATCGACGAGGCGGGGCCCGCCGAACGCCGTCGGTACCGGGTCGGAGCGCCGCGCATCGCCGCGGACCTCGCCGCGGCTCCCTCGACGCCCGACGCTGCGGTCTCGGATACAGCGGTGCCGCCTCGTCCGTCTCTTGCGTCGCATCCTCCACGGGCCGAGGACGTGATCCGGCCGCGCAGCGAGCCGCTGCTTTCCCCGCAAGGTTTGCTGCGCACCGCAGCCGATCTCGTCGTCTCACGCGGCTCGCCGACGCCGCAGCCATCGGGCGCGGGTCCTCGGGTGTTCGAAACTGCCCGCCGCCAGCCCGCCATCGTCCGCGCGCAGACAGCGTCCGGAGCTTCGATGCGTGCGCCCGTCCATCCGCGTGCGACGGCTTCGTCATCGGCGCTGCCCGCTATCTTTGCCGCGCCGGTCAGCGGTCTCGAGCCCGGAATGTGGAGCGGCCATCGGCCCGCCTCGACCGATCGCTATCGGCGTTGGACGTATGCGTCCTGGAACAAGGATGAGCCGCAGGACGTCGGCGGCATACCTCTCTCGGGAGTGTCGCGCCGCAGCCATCCGCAGCTCCCCGTCGCGCTCCGCTTCCGCTATGTCGGCGCCCCGCTCTGGTGGTCGCACGGCGCCGTTGCGGCCGCGCCCGACGACGCTTCTGTCCAGGCCACGCGGGCGATGCAGGCCGGGCTTCACGCCGCCAACTCGGCGGCCGCCATCTGGCGGTCGATCCTCGTCGCCGCCGCGCCGGCCGACGACGCTACGGGTGGGATGGATGCCGGGCGCGAGGATTCCGCGGAGAAGATGAGCAGCCTGGCGCGCTCGTTCGAAGCGCTCTCGACGCCGTTCGTGTCCGCCACGCCGCCTCCGGCAGCCGGTGCGACTGCTCCCGCGTACATCGCGATGAGCAGTGCTGGAGCGGCCGGGACGGTCTCGTCGGCTACAGCCGCTCGCGCGCGGGCGCAGGCCGTGGAGATGTCGATCGTCGCCGCCATTCCGCCGGCGCCGCCGCCCCTCGAGTCCATGAGCACGGCATCGCGAGGAGCCGACGCGCCGCACGCCCGCGGGCGCGGACATGCCCACGATGCGGCCCACGGACATCACAAGGAGGCCGATGACGCCGTCAGCCACTCGAAGATCGAGGGCTCGGTCGACGCCATCGCGCAGCGCATCTACCATCGCATCCGCCGCCGCATCGAAAGCGATCGCGAGCGGTTCGGGGGGTAGCTCAAGGAGCGGTCATGGCGACGCTGGAGAAAGCCAAGCTGATGAACGTCGACACGAACGACACGTGGGACGTTCTCTTCAACCCCAAGGAATACTCGGTGCAGAAGAGCGTCCAGTGGGAACCGCATAAGGCGCCGGGCCTGGACACGCCGGAGCACGAGTTCACCAGCGGGAACCCGGCCGTCCTCAACGTCGAGCTGTTCTTCGACACCTACGAGGAAAAGAAGGACGTCCGCACCGAGCACACCGAGAAGATCCTCGACCTGGCGGCGGTCAACGCCGACAAGCACCGGCCGCCAAAAGTCATGTTCGCCTGGGGCGGCTTCAAGTTCACCGGATTCATCGAGAGCCTGACCGTGCGCTACACGATGTTCCTTCCCGACGGAAAGCCGTGCCGCGCCACCGCCAACGTCTCGATGAAGGAACTGCAGACGGCGGCGGAGCAGCTGCAGAAGAAGCCGCGCAACTCTCCGGATCACACCAAGCGGCGCACGCTGAAGACCGGCGAGACGCTGGCGCTGATCGCCCACGAGGAATACGACGACCCGGCAGAATGGCGCCGGATCGCGGACGCGAACGGCATTCTCGACCCGCGCGAGGTGAAGCCGGGCACCGTCCTGACGTTGCCTCCCATCCTCTGACCGGAAGAAGCCCTTGGCCGACAACCTGTACAAGCTGATCGAGAAGGCGCACGAGACGGCATCCACTGCCGACGCGAAGCAGTTCGGCGTCGAGATCGGAATCGTCACGAACGTCAAGGACCCCGACCAGCTCGGGAGGGTCAAGGTGTGCTTTCCCCGGCTGCCGGGAAAGCCCGAGTCGGACTGGTGCCGCGTGGTGCAGCCGGCGGCCGGCGCGGGGCGCGGCTTCTACTGGCTGCCGCACGTGAACGACGAAGTGCTGATCGCGTTCGAGCGCGGCGAGGCGCACCGGCCGTACGTGGTCGGCTCGCTCTGGAACGGCAAGGACAAGCCGATGAAGACGGCCTACGCCGACGAGAACACGACCGTGATGATCCAGACGAAGGCGGGTCATCAGATCATGCTCGACGACAAGAGCGGCCAGGAGAAGATCGTCATCGCCGACAAGAGCGGGAACCGGACGATCACCTTCGACGTGACGAACAAGAAGTTCCTGATCGAGGCGAAGGAAGGCGACGTGGAGATCCACGCGGAGAAGAAGATCGTGCTCGACTGCGAGGATCTGGAGATCAAGACGAAGAAGACGGGGAAGATCGACATCGGGACGACGTTCGATCTCAACGTCTCCGACAAGGCGAACATCAAGGCTGGGCCGCAGCTCAACATCAAGGCCAGCCGTGTAAACATCAATTAAGGCAGGTCTTCGGATCAAACCGCAGAGCACGCGGAGGGCGCAGAGTTTGCGGTTGTTTTTTTGAAGCGGTCCGGATTCGCTGGTACGACCTTTGCGTGCGGATCGGTCTCACCATCCTGCTGCTCGCCGGGACGGCGAATGCCGCCGCCAACGACCTGCAACTCTGGCGGCTCGGCCATCCGGATTCGCTGGCCTGCACCCTGTGCGACGGGGGCCCGTCGGACATTCCGGAGCCCGGAACGCCCGGCGCGCAGGCGCGCTTCCACCGGCTGGCGAGCACCCTCGGTCTCGCCTTCATTCCCCCGTTCCAGGAGACCACGGGGCAGGCGGGATTCGAGATCGGGTTGACGTCGTCCCAGGCGCTCCTGCGCATCGGCGCCGATGCCTGGGCGACGGCGGGAACGCAGGCCGTCGCCGCGCCACCCGACGTGTTGATCCTGCCGGCAGTGACGCTGCGCAAAGGATTGGGCGGATCGTTCGAGCTCGGCGCTTCGGTCCAGTGGCTGGCGAACTCGCAGATGATGGCGCTGTCTGGCGAGCTCCGCTGGGCAGCGGTGGAGGGGCTCGAGTCGGTTCCGGACGTGGCGCTGCGCGTCTGGGGCACGCGCGTGATCGGCACGCAGGATCTCGACCTCGCCTCCGCCGGAGCGGACGCGCTCGTCTCGAAGAGCTTTGGCGTCGCGGGGATGATGAAGCTGCAGCCGTATGGCTCGTTCGGCGTGGCGATGGTCAACGCGCTCTCCGCCGTGGTGGACTTCAAGCCCGGGGCGGAAGATCCGTCGCGGCCCGGCGCGGACGACCAGGTCTTCCACGGAGTCACCCTGTACAACAACCGCTACTGGCGCGCCGGCGCAGGTGTGCGCCTCGTCGCCGGCAGGGTCGTGGCGGGCATCGAAGGTGCAATCGCCTGGGGCCGCAATGCCATCCAGGATAGCGGCGGGGCGGGGCAGGAAAACTTCGTGCGCCTCTGGAGCTTCGCGGGCCGCGTCGGCGCGGCATTCTGAGCACTACGCACTTCCCGGCCAGCGCGTCCGCATCAACGCCGGCCGATTGGTGAAGATCGCGCCCACCCCGCTGTCGTGAAGCCTCGCTGCGATCTCCGGGTCGTCCACCGTCCAGCAGGCGACCGAATAACCCCGCCGGCGCCATCTCCGCACGCGCTCCGGGGTGGCGAGAACGTGCTCGGGATGCATTGCCGACGCGTCCAGGAGCGGCGCCACGATCGCCGAGCGGAAGGCCCATCGCTGCTCCGACTCGAAGAGCAGGGCGCGGACGATCTCCGGAGCGAGAAAGCGGGCGCGCCACAGGCACATCGGATTGAACGAGCTGAGCAGCACGCGCTCCTCGGCCCGCGCCGCGCGCACCACATGGACGACCTCCGCCGTGAGGCCGCCGTCGTCGCGCCGATCGCACTTCAACTCGACGTTCACCAGCCCGGGAAACGCCTCGAGCGCTTCCGCGAGCAGCGGAATCCGCTCGCCGCGGAACCGTTCGGACTTCCACGAACCCGCGTCGAGCGTGCGCACGACGGAGTACGACGCGTCAGTGACCAGCGCGCCGAAGCCGGTCGTGCGCAGGAGCGACTCGTCGTGCAGGACGATCACTTGCCCGGACGCGCAGCGCTGCGCGTCGAGCTCGATGCCGTCCGCACCCTGGGCGAGCGCCAGCGAGAAGGCGGCGACGGTGTTCTCGGGAGCCTCGGCCGATGCGCCGCGATGGGCCCAGACCAAAGGCCGTCCGGTCGGGTTGAAGTGCGCCGGCAGCATCTCCGTGCTAGCTTGCCACGTCGAGAGGAGGCGTTGCGATGAATCTCGGGTTCGGCGAGCTCCTGCTCATCTTCATCGTCATCCTCCTCATCTTCGGAGCCAGCAAGCTGCCTCAGCTCGGCGACGCGCTGGGGAAGGGCATCAAGAATTTCAAGCGGTCGGTGACCGGGAACGACGAGATCGACGTCACGCCGAAGAAGGAATCGTTGCCGCAGGAGAAGGCACCCGCGACGAAGACCGAAGCGCGCTCCACGAGCGAGAAGAAGTAGCTTCACTCCTTCTCGCCATCGCGCACCTCGAGCAGCCGTCGCGCCTGCACCCGCACGTCGCTGGAGATCGTCAGATCGCCGGCCACCTCTCGCAAGTCCGGCGCGGTCAGGATCGCGAGCGCGGCGGAGGCCAGCGCCGGGGCGCTGTAGGGATTCAGTGCGAGCGCGCGGCGGACCCGGCGGTTCGACGACCAGCGGCGCGATCGGAAGATCTCCTCCAGCACTTCCGGACGCTGCGGGCGGCGGGAGGCCGCCGTCAGCACCTCGCGCTCGGTGCAGCGCGGGTTCTGCAGGACGTGCTTCACGACCGTGGGATCCTGGTCGGTGGCGAGCCGCGAGAGGAGGTCCCGGTCGCGCGTTCGCGCCAGGGTGCGCCGCTCGCCGAGGGTTCGCGCGCGCATCTCGCGATCGATCCATTCCTCGCGGTCGTGATCGAAGTTCCGCGCCGGCTGCGTGCGCGCAAACAGCGCCTTTACCTCGAAGTCGTCCTCCGCCGCGGCGAACAGAGCGTCCACGGTCGCCGCATCCAGGAGATCGCGGACGGCCTGAAGGAGCCCTTCGACGGCCGCCGCCTCCGGATCGTTGCGGCGGTCGGCACGGCGGATCAGCTGCCCGAGGACCAGCACCGCTTCGCGCGGCGGCAGCGCCGAGAGCACCGCGGCCGCCTTGTGCGCCCGCAGCTCCCCCGCCTCCAGGGAGGCGAGGGCGCGGGCCAGCTTCGCCGGCTTCATCAGCGGTTCCGCGCCGACTTGGCGCCGGGCTGTTTCCAGGCTTCCGCCGTCTCCACCCGGACCTGGAGGCGGTGCTTCACCAGATCCGCGGGCGGATCGGGGATGAGCGCGAAGAACGGGAGGCTCGCTCCCGGGGCAATGCTGCGATCGACGCGCGCCGTCTGCAACGTCCGCGTGAGCTTCTCCGCGTCGGCCGGCGAGCGCAGCAACCAGACGTCCTCCGGTGTCGGCTCGGCGCCGGCGATCGCGTCGGCCTTCGCCTCCGACGCCCCGTCCGCGACCAGCTCGGCAGTGACGCGCACCGGCCCACGCGCCTTGTTGCTGCGGTTCTCCACCCGTCCGCGTACGAAGAAGACCGGCTTTCCGCCCGCGGTATCGTAGAGGCCGCTGACCACTCCCGTCGGGATCACGTCGGCGGCGGTCCCGAACCCCAGCCATCCCGCCGCCGAGTCGTCGGAGAGCGCGGAGGTGATCACCACAGCGATGGCGAGCGCCGCGCCGAGCAGCCCCGTGATCGCGCTCGAGATCAGCGCGCGCGCAGGCGCGATCTCCGGTTCCGCAGGAGTCGGCGCCGGAGCCGGATCCCGGCGCACAACCGGATCGGTCCTCGGGCGCGGCTCGGCGGCGCGGACGGGTTTCACTTCCACGGGAGCGTCGTTCGCCGCCGCCGCGGAGCCGCCCGGGGCGATGGCCGCGAATGGATCGTCGAGGACCATTGGTTCTGCGGCGTCGGACACGGGCTCGGCGACGCTGTCGGCCGGCGGCATCGGGGGATCGAGCGGCGACGGAGGCGGTTGAGGCTCATCGAGGTCGGGCAGAGGCGGTGGGCGAGCCGCCTTCTGCGCGGGGCGTTCGTCGATCTCGAAGTCCAGATCGTCCAGGCCAGGCAGGCTCGACGCCGGCTTCGCGGCGGCGGGCGCGGGCTCCGGAGTGGAAGGCGGTGGTGCCGCGGGAGCGTCCAAGCCCGTCGAGAGCGGCGCGTCGCCGGTCAGCTCCGCCATGCCGAAGAGGTCCTCGGCGTCCAGCCGCCGCGCTGTGCCAGCTTCTTGCCGCGCAGCGCCGCGCACCTTGTCGGTAGAGGGACGTACGGGGCCCGTAGAGGGCTTTACGGGGGGGCCCGTAGAGGGCTTTACGGGGCCCGTCGAAGGACGCGCTGCGGCGCTTCCCTTGATGGGACCCGTGGAGCCCGTCTTGACCGGTCCGGTCGAGCCCGTCTTGACCGGTCCGGTGGAACCCGTCTTGACCGGTCCGGTCGACCCGGACTTCGAGACGGCTGCCGCGCCGAGCGCGGAGAGGTCCATCGTGTTGCCCGGGCCGGGAGTCTGATCGGCCCGGCCAGCCCCGGATTTGCGCACCTGGAACACGTTCTTGCAGGAGGTGCAGCGGACGCGTACGCCGCGGTCCGTCACCTTTTCGTCGGCGATGCGGAACTTTGACTGGCAGGTTGGACACTGGACGACCACGCTCGCATTCTCTCTTGCGCTCCGTCGCGGTGACAAGGAAACGCCCTCTACAACAAGGTGCGCCAAGCGCGCCTTGACACACACCGGCGCCTGTGGACAGATGGCGCCGTACCGCTTCGCGTCAAGCGCTCTCAGCCCCCTCAGGGACGGTGGAGTTTCCAAGATGAGCGAGCAGGATCAGACCCCAGTCTCGGAGGTCGGCAACGGCGCTCCTGAGACGGCCGAACGCAAAGAGCCCAAGGTCATCAAGCGCTATACCAATCGGAAGCTCTACGACACCGTGGAGAGCCGGTACGTCACGCTCGACGAAATCGCCCACATGATCAAGGGCGGCGCCGAAGTGAAGATCATCGACAACCGCACCAAGGAAGATCTCACTTCGGTGACGCTGGCCCAGATCATCTTCGAGGAAGAGAAGAAGCGCTCGCAGATGCCGCTCGGCGTCCTCCGCGAGATCATCCGACACGGCGGAGAGGCTGTTGCGGGGTTCTACGCAGAGAAGGCGGGAACCATCGTCGGCAAGCTCGGGGAGCTCCGCACGAAGACGGAGACGATCCGCGACGACATCGAGCAACGCGTTCGCGGCGTGACCGGCATGTTCCGCAAGGAAGGCGAAAGCGCGAACCCGGTCAAGGAAGCCGTCGATGACCTGCGCGGCAAGGTGGATACCGCGGTGAAGTCGGTGGTCGAAACGTTCGGCGGCGCCGCGTCCGCGTCCGAGATCGAGGGGCTGCAGAAGCGCATCCAGGAGCTGGAGAAGAGGATCGCCGAGCTGACGAAGGGTCCGTGACCCTCGCGGAGGCGCTGGAGCCGTTGCACCGCAGCTATCTGCGGCGGCTCGACGAAATGGTCGGGCGCCTCCCCGAAAGTGCGGTCCTGACCGAGCGCACCACCAGAAGGGACGATGGACGCATCGCGCTCGGCGAAACCGGGTTGCCGCTGCGCTTCGACGTGGCGGACGCGCGCGACGGTCACACCTGGGAGGTCCATGGCGCCCGCGCCGACGAGCCCCTCGCTCGCGAGGTGCGTGTCGGCCGCGTCGAGGTGAGCCCGGCAACTGGGAGGAGTTGCCGTTGGTCTGCGTGTTCGACGGCAATCCGCTGCCGGAAGACGCGGAAGACCTCGCCGGGCTGCTGCGCGGGTTCGCGGTGTTCGCCTGGTACGGAGGCTTTGCCGGGGCCCGGCCGTCGCGGGGCGCCGCCGGTGCCGATCGCTGGACGGGAAGGGCGCATGGCGTTCGCGTCGAGTTGCGCGAGAACGAGCTTTGGGCCGTGCTCGATCTGGGCACCTGCGCGCCGGCGGCGGTCGAGGCGCTCTGCGCGGCGCTGTCGGGATACTGCGAGGAGCGCGTTCCGCTGGCGTACGTTCGGATTGGCGGAAAACCCGAGCTTGCGGGTTGATCTGAAGCTTTGTTCAGGTAATAGAGTCCGTCCCATGCTCGAAGGCTTCCACCCCTCGGTGCGCACGTGGTTCGAGGCGCGCTTCGGCACACCGACGGAACCGCAGGCGCTGGGCTGGCCGCGGATCCAGAGTGGCGAGCACACGCTGATCGCCGCTCCGACCGGATCCGGCAAGACGCTCGCGGCTTTCCTCGCCTGCCTCGACGCGATGATCCGCGAGGGAGAATCGCTCCCCGGAGAGACGCAGGTGCTCTACGTCTCGCCGCTCAAGGCGCTCGCCAACGATGTGCGGATGAACCTGCTCGAGCCGCTGGCCGAGCTGCGGCGCCTGCCGGGCGTCCCGGAGATCCTGACCGCAGTCCGGACCGGAGATACCCCGCAGCCGGAACGGCAGGCAATGTTGCGGAAGCCCCCGCACGTCCTCGTCACGACGCCGGAGAGCTTCTATCTCTTGCTGACCAGCGCCGGTGGGCGCGAAGTCCTTCGAACCGTTCGCACGGTCATCGTCGACGAGATCCACGCGGTGGCGCGCGACAAGCGGGGTGCGCACCTGGCGATCTCCCTCGAGCGCCTCGACGCCCTATGTGGGCGCAAGTGCGTGCGGGTCGGACTCTCCGCGACCCAGAAACCCATCGAGGAGATCGGACGCTTCCTCACGGGCGGGTCCCCCTGCGCCATCGTGGAGAGCGGCTCGCGGCGGCCGCTCGACGTCAACGTCGAAGTGCCGCGCGACGAGCTGAACGCTGTCGCTTCCAAGGAGCAGCGGGACGAGACCTGCGATCGCGTCGCGGAGCTCATTCGCGAGCACCGGACGACGCTGGTCTTCGTCAACACGCGCCGGCACGTCGAGCGGGTGGCGCATCAGCTTGCCGAGCGCCTGGGCGAGGACCAGGTCGTTGCGCATCACGGCAGCATGTCGCGGACGATGCGGCTGGCGGCGGAGGAAAAACTCAAGCGCGGCCACGTCCGCTGCGCGGTTGCGACGGCCTCGCTCGAGCTCGGAATCGACGTCGGCGCCGTCGACCTGGTGGTGCAGCTCGAGTCGCCGCGCAGCTTCTCCATCGCGGTGCAGCGCATCGGCCGCGCCTCGCACCATCGCACGGGTGTACCCAAGGGGCGCCTGTTTCCGTCGACGCGCGACCAGCTCGTCGAGTGCGCCGCGCTGGTGCGCGGGATCCGCCGCGGCAATCTCGAGGAAACCTCGATTCCGCAATGGCCCCTCGACGTGCTCGCCCAGCAGCTCGTGGCGATGGCGGCGTGCGAGGATCTCGCGGAGGACGACGCGTACGCGCTGGTCCGGCGAGCCTGGCCATACCGCTCGCTTCCACGGCCCGAATTCGATGCGCTGATCGAGATGCACGCCGAGGGTGTCGCGCGGCGAGCGGGCCGCGCCCAAGGCGCCCGGCTGCATCGCGACGGCGTCCATCACGTGGTCAAGGCGCGGCGCGGCTCGCGCATCGCGGCGCTCACCAGCGGCGGAGCGATCCCGGACACGGCGCAATACGCGGTGGTGGCGGAGCCCGAGGGAATCACCATCGGCCAGGTCGATGAGGACTGGGCCGTCGAGAGCATGGCCGGCGACATCTTCCTGCTCGGCAACCAGAGCTGGAAGATCCGGCGGGTCGAGGCGGGGCGGGTGCGGGTGGAGAACGCGCACGGCGCGCCTCCGTCGCTGCCGTTCTGGAACGGCGAGGCGCCGGGGCGCACTCCCGAGCTGTCGGAGGAAGTGTCGCGGCTGCGCGAGGAGATCGAGCCGCTCCTCGACGAGCCTTCCCGCGCCGAAGAATTCCTCGTTCGCGACTGCGCCGTTGCGCAGGCAGGCGCGGAACAGATCGTCCGGTATCTGCGCGCGGCCCGCGCAGCCCTGGGAGCGCTTCCTACCCAGCGCACGCTGATCGCGGAGCGGTTCTTCGACGAGTCCGGCGGCATGCAGCTGGTCGTGCACGCGCCGTTCGGGGCGAAGCAGAACCGCGCCTTCGGGCTGGCGCTGCGCAAGCGCTTCTGCAGGACCTTCGACTTCGAGCTCCAGGCCGCGGCGACCGACGAGGGGATCCTGCTCTCGATGGGACCGCAGAACAGTTTCCCGCTGGAGTCCATCTTCGAGTTCCTCGCTCCCGGCACCATCGACGAGATCCTCACGCAGGCGGCGCTCCGCGCGCCGATGTGGGGAGTTCGCTGGCGCTGGAACGCGACGCGTTCGCTCGCGGTGCTGCGGTCTCGCGCCGGCAAGAAGATCCCCTTCAACATCCTCCGCATGCGCACCGACGACCTGCTCGCGCAGGTCTTCCCCGCACAGGCGCAGTGCCAGGAGCACGATACCGGCGTGATCGAGCCCCCCGATCACCCCCTGATCCGGGAGACGTTGCGCGACTGCCTCAACGAGGCGATGGACATCGAAGGTCTGCGCGGGTTGTTGCAGCGGATGGAGCGCGGCGAGCTGCGATTGCTCGCGCGCGACACGGCGGAGCCTTCCCCGCTCTCGCACGAGATCCTGAACTCGGCGCCGTACGCGTATCTCGACGATGCTCCGCTGGAGGAGCGGCGATCGCGGGCGGTGCAGCTCCGGCGCACGCTCGATCCCGGCGATGCCGCGTCGCTGGGAGCGCTCGATGCCGCAGCCATCGCGGAGGTGGTCTCTCAGGCCGCCCCGGATCTGCGGTCTGCCGACGAGCTGCACGATCTGCTGCTCACCCTGGTGCTGCTGCCCGCGACGGAAGCCGTGGCGTGGCAGACCTGGCTGGAGGAGCTGCGCGCAGCCGGTCGCGCGGTCCTGTGCGACGGATTCTGGCGCGCGAGCGAGCGCTCCGGCGCGGAGCTCCTCGACGCCGTCCGCGGCTGGGTGGGATTGACCGGACCCATTACCGCCCCCGAGCTGGCGCACAAGCTCGGGGTGGCGAACGTCGAGGCCGAGCTGGCGCTACTGGAGAACGACGGCCTCGTGCTGCGGGGGCGATACCGGGCCGGCGCCGTGGAAACCGAATGGTGCGAGCGGACGCTGCTCGCGCGCATCCACCGCCTCACCCTCGGACGGCTGCGGCGCGAGATCGAGCCGGTCACCACGCAGGATTTCCTGCGGTTCCTTTTCCGCTGGCAGCACGCGCAGCCGGGGACGCAGCTGCACGGAACGCAGGGCCTCGCGGAGATCGTCGGGCAGCTGCAGGGATTCCAGTCGGCGGCCGCTTCCTGGGAAAGCGACGTGCTGCCGTCGCGTGTCGCCCGCTACGACCGGGCCTTGCTTGATCAGCTCTGCTTCTCCGGCGAGATCGCTTGGGGCCGTCTCGCCTGCGCGGACGAGTCACCGCGCCGCGCTCCGCCCGGAAGGGCCACGCCCATCGCGGTGGTGCGGCGCGAGGACCTGCCGTGGCTTCTCGATGCCACCCGGGGCGGATGCGAACCGCTCGGCGAACGCGCCCGCATACTCCTGGCGCTGCTCGAGCAGCGAGGCGCGCTGTTCCCCCACGAGCTGCGGGCGCAGACGGGTCTCTCCGCGCGCGAGCTGAACGAGGCCCTTTGGGAGCTGGTCTCCGGGGGCCGCGTGACTTGCGACGGCTTCGGCGCCCTTCGTGGCCTTCTGGAAGGAAAGGCGCACGCCGCCGCAGGGCGCTGGTCGCTGCTCCGCCCGTACGAGAGCGCGCAGCGAGAGCCCGGGTGGGAGGACAAGCTCGCGCGGCAGTACCTGCGTCGGTACGGGATCGTCTTCCGCGATCTGCTGACCCGCGAGCCGCGCTGCCCGCCGTGGCGCGATCTTCTGCAGATCTATCGGAGGATGGAAGCGCGGGGAGAGCTGCGCGGCGGCCGGTTCGCGCAGGCCTTCTCGGGCGAGCAATTCGCCCTGCCGGAAGCGGTGGACGCGGTGCGCGCGGTGCGGAAGGTGCCCAAGGCGGGCGAGGAGCGCGTGACCGTAAGCGCGTGCGATCCGCTGAACCTGGTCGGGGTGCTGACGCCCGGCGCGCGCGTGCCGGCATTCCCTCAGAACCGCGTGACCTTCGTGGACGGCGTGCCGGAGGACGGGGCAGCGCTGCGCACCGCCTGACCCGGCATTCGCGCTCTATGGATGTCCGCCCTTTCAAGTTCGTGGTGGACGTGACTGTCGTCGCGCTGCGCTGACTCATCGGCGCTGCGGCCGACGTCGCGTCCCGCAGCTCCTTGTCGGACTTGAAAGCGCGGACATCGCAGGGAGCGTTGCGGCGGCGGCGGTCGGCGGCATGTCAGACCCTCCTTGTACGCTGCGCTCATGGTTGCGAAGCAGCAGGAGTTGCCTCTTCCGCAGTGGGGTGGTGCACGGGCGGGCGCAGGGCGCAAACGGAAAGGCGCGCGCCGCAACGTTCCGCACCGCACGCGTGCCGGCTTCAGCCGTGCGGCGCTTCACGTCACCGTTCGGTTGCGGCGCGAAGTGTGGAACCTGCGGACGCATCGCTGCTTCCGCGCGCTGCGATACTCGTTCGAGCGCGGCTGCGCCCGCTTCGGCTTCCGGCTCATCGACTTCTCCGTCCAGGGGAACCACATCCACTTCATCGTGGAGGCGCCCGACCAGCTTGCGCTGACCCGGGCAATGAAGGGCCTCGAGGTGCGGATGGCGCGCGCGCTGAACCGCGTGATGCACCGGCGCGGGCCGGTGTTCGCCGACCGCTACCACGCGCACCTGCTGCGCACACCGACCGAGGCGCGCCACGCGCGCAACTACGTGCTCTCGAACTGGCGCGTCCACGCGCAACGCGACGGGCGCCCTCTTCCGCGCGGAAACGATCCGTTCTCCTCCGCTGGATGCGACCCGGCCGCAACCTGCTCACCGCGGTTCTGGATGCTGTGCGTGGGGGTCTGGCGCGGCCCACCGCGCGAACGCGAGGTGCGAGCCTCGACCGCGTCGCAGTGACTACGGCACACGTCTCGCCGATGAAATAGTCGAGGACACGCACGTCCCTGAACAACACGTTCGGCTTGGCGGACTCGAGGATCCGGCGCGCCGCCACAGCATTTCCGCGCTTTCGGGCATGCAGCGCCGAGATGACCGCCTGGGCTGCCGCGCGGCCGTGGACCCCCACAAGCCCAGCGGGTCGATCGGATGTTCGCGAAGAAGTCGCTCCGCCTCTTCGGGATCGCCGGCGACCGCAGCTCCTGGAACCAGACGCCGAGGTCCACGGAGCCCTCCGATCGGAATCAATGAGTGTACTCCTGCGCGGAGCGCGCGAAGCAAGAGCCTCAACTTGAAAGGGCGGACATCGGTTTCGGGACTGCGCCGGGGTGTGGAACGAACCGCGGCGGCTTCGGCCTCAGTGCGTCTGCGGTGCCTGCGCCGCCGCTTCCTTCTTCTGCAGCTCCGCAATCTTCGCCGACAACCCCTCGAACACGCGTTCCAGCTCGTCGATCTTCCCCTCCAGCTTCTTCACGTCGCCGGAGGTGGGAATGTTCATCGCCGACAGCGCCGACTGCGCTGCCCGCTCCGCCGTGGCCTTCACGTCCAGCGCCGCGCTCATGGTCTTCTGCAGCGCGCCCATGAACGTCTCGTTCTGCAGGAGCTGGGAAGCGATCTTGCTCATCCGCTCCTCGCCCGTGGCGATCATCTTCTTCAGCACTTCGTTGTCGCGCAGCATGCGGCCCCCGGCCTGTACGCGGAATCTATCGGCGTGCCGCACCATGTCAAGCAAGGTTGACGCACTCGGGGGCCGACACTACAGTCGCGCGCCCCATGCCGGCCCTCCTCGATCGCCGCCTCGTCGTGGTGACAGGCAAGGGCGGCACCGGTAAGAGCACGATCTCGGCGGCGGTGGCGCTGGCTGCGGCGCGGCGGGGCAAGAAGGTCCTGGTCTGCGAAGTGGTGGCGAAGGAGCGGGTCGCCGACTTCTTCGGACGGCCATCTTCCGGAACGCAGATCCGTGAACTGGTGCCCAACCTGTACAGCATCCACGTGCGCCCTCGCGAGGCGATGCGCGAGTACGCTTTGATGATCCTCAAGTACGAGACGCTGTACCGCATCGCCTTCGAAAATGCCGCCGCGCGCTATTTCCTCGCCGCGGCGCCATCGCTGGCCGAGATCGTGATGCTGGGCAAGGTCTGGTGGCATGCATCGCAGGAAATGGAGCGCGGCCGCCTGCGCTGGGACATGGTGGTCCTCGACGCCCCCGCGACGGGTCACGGGCTGACCTTCCTCACCGTTCCGGAGGTGTTCCTCCGCCTGGTCTCGGAAGGTCCTCTCGCGCGCGACATGCGCTCGATGCAGTCCCTGCTCGCCGACCCCGCGAAGTGCAGCATCTGTGTCGTCACCCTGCCCGAGGAGATGCCGGCGAACGAGGCCGTGGAGCTCGATCGTGCCTTGCGGCAACACGAGTTCCCCGCCGGCCCCCTCTTCCTCAACGCCGCGTTCGCCTCCCGCTTCTCGGCACAAGAGGTAGCCTCGGTGACGCGCGGCGGTCCCCTGCTCACCGCCGCAGGCGAAGCAGCGGACAACCATGAATCGAGGGCCGCGCTCTGCCGTCAGTACGAGGCTTTCCTGCGCGACACGGTTCCGCGCGAGCTGGTGAAGGTGCCTTTTCTCTTCGAGCGCAGCTTCGGTGCGCAGGCGATCGAGAAGGTGGCGCGCTCCATCGGGGAAGCGCTGTGATCGCGGTCGAAGGACGCAAGATCATCTGTTGCGTCGGATCCGGTGGGGTGGGAAAGACCACCACCGCCGCGGCACTCGCGCTGGGCGCGGCGATGGAAGGCCGCCGTGCGCTGGTGCTCACCATCGATCCGGCGCGCCGTCTGGCCAACAGCCTGGGGCTCAAGAACCTCGGCAACGAGGCGACGCGGATCGAGCCCGGCCATTTCGCCGAGGCGAAGCTCTCTCCGCGCGGCGAGATGTGGGCGATGATGCTCGACCTGAAGCGGACCTGGGACGAGCTCGTCCGCCGCGATGCCCGCAATCCCCGGCAGGCGGAGGACATCCTCGGCAACAAGATCTACCAGACGCTCTCCACGGCCATGGCCGGCAGCCTCGAGTACATGGCGATGGAGAAGGTATACGAGCTCTACACCAGCAGCCGCTTCGACGTGATTGTGCTGGACACGCCACCGACCAGCAACGCGCTCGACTTCCTCCACGCTCCCGACCGCATTCTCGGCGTGCTCGACAACAACGCGATGCGCGTCGTCCTCGGTCCGATGTTCAAGGCGGGAAGGGTCGGATTCCGCCTCCTCGCCGCTCCGTCCAGCCTCGTGCTCCGGACGTTGGCGCGGTTCACCGGCAGCGGCTTCCTGCGCGATCTCGCCGCCTTCATGATGGCCTTCGAGGGAATGTACGAGGGCTTCAAGGACCGCGCCGGCAAGGTGAAGGCGCTGCTCTCGTCCTCGCGCACGGGGTTCGTGCTCGTCACCAGTCCGAACCCGCTGACCACCCAGGAGGCGCTCTTCTTCCACCGCGCCCTGGAGAAGGACGGCATCCGCACCGCCGCCGTGGTGGTGAACCGCGTGCAGCGCGATCCGCGGCGCCACGGCGGTCCCGACAACGTGGCCGCGCTGAAGGAAGCGCTGCAGCTCGCGCAGATCAAGGACGAGAAAGGGCTGGCGGAACGCCTCTGCGAGACGCTGACCGAGCAGGCGATCCTCGCCGACCTCGATCGACGGGAGATCGATCGCCTGCGCGACACGCTCCGTGGCGTTCCGCTCTACACCGTGCCCCGCTTGCGCAAGGACGTGCACGATCTCGCCGGGCTGTGGCAGATCGACGAGTATCTGGGAGGCGAATGATGTTCCACACCGCGACCATCGAGCTGCCCACCACGAAGAAGCAGGAGATGATCGACGTCACCAAGCGCGTCCGCGCGGTGGTGGCGGCGAGCAACGTCCAGTCCGGGCTGTGCTCCATCTATTGCGGCCATACCACCGGAGCCATCACCCTGAACGAGAACACCGATCCCGACGTGCAGACGGACATCCTCAACGCGCTCGAGCGCGCGGTGCCGCGCAACGAGAAGTACTACAAGCACGAGGAAGGGAACGCGCACGCGCACGCCAAGGCGGCGGTGCTCGGCTTCTCGGAAACCATTCCGGTCCAGGGCGGCAAGCTCGCGCTCGGGACCTGGCAGGCCATCTATTTCTGCGAATTCGACGGGCCGCGGAACCGGAAGCTGGTCGTGACGGTGATGGGGTGAACGCGCGGGTGCGCGGCGGGCGGACCTGAGCATGTCCCTGCTGCACGCCCGCGGGCTCTCGCTGCGGTATGGCGCCAAGGTGCTGCTGGACGGCGCCAGCTTTACGCTCGGCCACCGCGATCGCGTCGGCCTCATCGGCCCCAACGGCAGCGGCAAGAGCACGCTGATGAAGATCGTCGCCGGAAGCGTGGAACCGGATTCCGGCGCCGTGCAGCTCGTCCGCAAGGCGCGCGCGGGATACCTGCCGCAGGAGCTGTCGGAATTGCCGCCGGGTTCCATCGTCGAGGGAGTGCTCGCCAGCGTTCCCGGACGCGCATGGCTGCAGTCGCGGCTGTCTGCCACCGAGGCCGCGCTCGCGCAGGCGGCGACCGAGGAAGATCAGATCGAGCTCGGTGGCGAGCTCGCCGAGTTGCACGAGGAGCTGGCCCACCACGAGGAGCTCTACGGGCGCCACCACGCCGAGGAGATCCTCTGTGGTCTCGGCTTTGCGGAGTCCGCGCTCAACAGCCCCGCGTCCGCGCTCTCCGGCGGCTGGAAGATGAGGGCCGCGCTTGCGGGGCTCCTCCTGCAGGATCCGGAATTGCTCCTTCTCGACGAGCCCACCAACCACCTCGACGTTCCCACCCTGGAGTGGTTCGACGCCTTCCTGCGCCGGTCGCGCAAGGCGCTGCTCCTCGTTTCGCACGACCGCGAATTCCTCGACCGCCAGATCGACCGCGTCCTCTCCTTCGAGCCCGAGGGCCTGCGCGGTTATGCCGGCAACTACGAGCGCTACCTCGAGCTGCGCGCGGCGGAGGAGGAGCGCCTCGCGGCGCAGGCGGAGAAGCAAACGCGCAGGCGGGCGCAGATGCAGGCCTTCATCGAGCGCTTCCGCGCCAAGGCGACGAAGGCGCGTCAGGTGCAGAGCCGCATCAAGTTGCTGGAGAAGGAAGAGATCGTGCAGATCCGCGAGGAGCGCGCCACCGTCCGCTTCCGCTTTCCCGAGGCGCCGCGCAGCGGGCGCGAGGTCGCCCGGCTCGAGAACCTGTCCAAGTCGTACGGCGAGAAATCGGTCTATCGCGATCTGTCCGCACAGGTGCTGCGGGGCGATCGCATCGCGGTCATCGGCCTCAACGGCGCGGGAAAGACCACGCTCCTCAAGCTGCTCGCGCGGGAGATTGCTCCGGACGCCGGGACGCTCGTTCTCGGACACAACGTGGTCCCGGGATACTTCGCCCAGCACCACGCCGAGCGGCTCGACCCCACGCGCACGGTGCTTCAGGAGGTCCACGGGCTTGTGCCTTCCGAGCCGCAGAGCTGGGTGCGCGGCGTGCTCGGCGCCTTCCTCTTCTCCGGCGACGACGTCGACAAACGCATCGGGGTGCTGTCCGGCGGAGAACGTGCGCGCGTCGCGCTGGCGCGGCTCCTGGTCGTTCCCTCGAACTTCCTGTTGATGGACGAGCCCACCAACCATCTCGATCTCGACTCCTCCGAGGCGCTGATCGACGCTCTCACACGATACGAGGGGACGCTCCTGTTCGTCTCCCACAACCGCAGCTTCGTGAACGGGCTCGCCACGCAGGTCTGGGAGGTTCGCGACGGACGGATCGATGCCCAGCCCGGCGACCTCGACGACTGGTCGCGCCGGCGCGCCGCTGCCATGGCCGAGGCTGTGCCGCCGTCCTCACGCGCTTCCGGCGGTGGGCAGGGAGTGCAGGCGCGGCGGGAGCGTGCCTGGCAACGGGAGCAGCGCGAGAAGGTGCTGGGCCCGATCAAGCGCGCCATCGCCGAGCTCGAGCAGCGGATCGCCCAGCTGGAGCAGGAGAAGAAGCAGGTGGAAGCGCAGCTCGCGGACCCGGCGCTCTTCGCCGACCCGGCGCGGAGCACGCCCCTGGTCACCGCCTATCGCGACGCCTCCCGCAAGCTCGACGAGCTCTACGCCCGCTGGGAACACCGCAGCGAGGAGCTTGTCACCGCGGAATCACAGTTCGGATGACATCCGCGGCTCGCCTGCGCACCGCGGCGCACCAACCCTTACCGGGATCGGACTCGAGCCGCAGCGGGAAATTCCGCGGCCCCCTGCGGCACCCTATACTGTCGTGCCGATGAAGCGGGCCATCCTCTGGCTGTTTGCGCTCGCGTTCCTGGCGGCGGCGGGCTTCGCCGGCTGGCGGCTGCTCGAGGAGCGCCGCTTCGTGGCGACCCGATTCGGCGAAGGTTCGCGCACGGTCAACATCCCAGGGGGAACAGGGCCGAGAGCGCTGGCGAAGCTGCTCGCGGAGGCGAAGGTGGTCTCCGACGGGAACCGCTTTTTCACCCATCTGCGCTGGTTCCGGCGCGACGCGCACGCCAAGGCTGGCGAGTACCAGTTCGACGGCGCGCTGCTCCCGGACGAGGTCATCGGCAAGCTCATTCGCGGCGAGGTGAAGATGTATCGCTTCACCGCCGCGGAAGGGCTCAGGGCCGACGAGATCGCCACCATCGTGGGCGGGACGGGCCTCTGCGCGGCCGCCGACTTCCTGAAGATCGCGCGCGATCCCGCTTCGCCGAAGAGGTATGGCGTGCCCGGCCCTTCGCTCGAGGGCTACCTCTTCCCGGATACCTATTCGCTGCCGCGGACCACGGGGTGCGCCGGTATCGTGCAGGCGATGGTTTCACGGTTCTACAAGGCGTTGCAGCACGCGGAGACGCAGCGCCTGCCCACCGTCCGCCTCGACGAGCTTCAGTCGGTAACGCTCGCCAGCATCATCGAGAAGGAGACCGGCAGGCCCGACGAGCGCCCGCGGATCTCCTGCGTCTTCCACAACCGCCTGAAGAAGGGGATGCGGCTGCAGACCGACCCGACGGTGGTCTACGCGCTGCTGCTCTCGCACGACTACAAGTGGGACCACAACATCCACAAGACCGATCTCACGGTGGCGCATCCGTACAATACGTACGTCATCAAGGGCCTTCCTCCGGGTCCCATCGCCAATCCCGGACAGGCGTCGCTGGAAGCGGCGCTGCACCCGATGGCCTGCGACGACCTCTTCTTCGTCTCGCGGAACGACCATTCGCACGTGTTCTGCCCGGATCTCAAATGCCACGAGGCGAACGTGCGGAAGTTCCAGGTCGAGTACTTCCGAAGGCGGCGAGGATAAGCGCCCTCAGCGGATGACTTCGGCACCCGCTGGAATCTTTCCCGTCAGGTTGAGCTCTTCGACGGTGCGTGCGTTGACGTAGAGCTTCCCCGGCGCGAACCGCAGCGGCGCCGCTCCATGCCTCGCCAGCGCCTCCCCGGCCACCTTCGCCGCCTCCCGGCCGATGGCGTCGAAATCCGCCGCTACCGCGAGAGCGGCCCCCACCTTCGCCATTCCCTCGAGAAACCCGATCAGCGGGATCTTCCGCTCCAGGCAGGCGCCGATCAGATACTTCGCTACGTCGGGACGAGCGAAGCGGGCGTCCGCCAGCAGCCAGACTGCGTCGACGGACGCCGCCAGCTCCGGAAACGTCCTGTCGAGGCCCGTCAGGTCCGCCATCGCTCGCGCTTCCAGCGTCAGGCCATGGCGCGCGGCAGCGGCCTGCGCTTCCGCCAGAACCGGCGGGGTTCCCGGTGGATGGAGGACCAGCACCCGCCGCGCCGAGGGGGCGAGCGCCTTCAACGCGGCGAGCGCATCCGCCGGCCGCGCCTCCATCGGCACGCCGCCGATCGCATGATGCCCGGAGACCTCCGGATTGAGAACGGCGGCGAGAACCACGGTGAACGTTCCCGGAGCGGTGCGCGCGAGATCGAACGCCTTCGATCCGATCGCCACCACGACGTCGCCATCGCGTGCCGCGGGCGCTCCGGACTCGACTTCCATGGTGCGCACGTTGGGGTGCGCCCGCTGGAACGCGCTCGCCACCTGCGCGTACTGCGGTACGTCCCGCTGCGTGAGCAGAATCAGGTCGGCGCGCGCCGTTGCCGGCAGGAACGCCAGCGCGACGGCACCCAGCACCGCGATGCGGTACCGCTGCACCAGCGCCCGCATCCGCGCGCTGTGCTCGCGGATCGAGCGGGAGGCGCCCTCCAGGCGGCCAATCCCGGCCGCCCCTTCCTCGGCGCTGCGGGCGATCCGCTGCACCGCGCCGCTGATCCTGTTCACGCCGTCCGCCTGTTCGCGCGTTCCGCTCGCGATCTCCGTGGCGGCACGCGATGAGCGCGTGATGGCGTCCGCGAGCCGGCGAATGGCCTCGCCCGCGTGCCCCGCGACTGCGCGACCGGATTCTGCCCTGCGGCGGCCCTCCTCGACGACGGAGGTGGCCCGCTCGATGCCCCGGACGATCTCCGCGAGGATTTCCTGCACCTGGGCGGTGGAGTGCTGGGAGCGATCGGCGAGCGCCCGCACCTCGTGCGCGATGACGGTGAAGCCTGTCCCGGCGGTGCCCGACTTGCTCGACACGATGGCCGCGTTGAGCGCCAGCATCTTCGACTCGGCGGAGAGATCGCGGACGGCATCGATGATCCGCCCGACGTGCCGGGTCCGTTCCACCAGGTCCTGCAGCGTCCGCGTGTTGGCGTCGATCTGTTCGCCCAGGTCGCTGACCGCGCGAACCGCCTGCGCGATCGATTCCTCGCCCTCGCGAGAGCTGGTCGCGCTGGAAGCGGCGACATCGAGCACTGCCTGCGCGTTGCTCTGCGCCCTGGCAAACCGCTCGCGCAAGGCGTCGACCGTCCGCTCCGTGTCCGCTGCGCTGGCCGCCTGCGCACGGGAGTGCTCGAGCTGGCGCGTCGCTCCGTCGAACACCTCCTCGGAGGTCGTCTCCAGGGCGACCGCGGCATCGCGCATCTCGGCGACGACGGCGCGCGTATTGTTGCGAAGCTCCAGGAGGGCGCGGGCCAGCCGGCCCACTTCGTCCTCGCCATCATCGCGGAGGACGGCAGCGAGATCTCCCGCAGCGAGCTCCTCGGCGAAGCGGACCATTCGCCGCAGCCTCCGCGAGAGAATCACGAAGAAGGCAGCGAACGTCGCCACCAGGACGACGCCGCTCGAGGCGACCATCGCGAACGTCTGCCGCGCCACTGCCGCTGAGACCTGGTCGGTGCGGATGCCCATCAGCAGCGTGCCCAGCGCCGCCGCCTTTTCTCCCGGCAAGCCCATGCCGTCCTGGCCAGAGCTCACGCGCCGCGTGAAGCGGCTGGTCCCATCGTCGGACCGCGAGGACTCCTGCTGCAGATCGTGGTTGGACAGCTCCCGTTCCGTCGCGCCCCGGGAGATGAAGGCTGCGAGCCTGCCGTCGCCGTCGACGGCGCCGAGGTAGGCGATGTCGCTGTTCGACGCCAGCACCTGCCCGAGGACGCCGCGCGCCGCCTCCGCGTCATGGAGCGACAGCGCCAGGCGGAGATCCTGGTGCCGATCGAGGATCTGCAGCATCGATGTTCCCCGACGCTCCACCTCCGAGCGGAACCGGTTCGCCTGCAGGCGCGCGAACAGGCTGCCGACGAGCACGGAGGTCACCGCCAGTCCGACGACGAGCAGGGCAATCGCTCGCGCGACCAGCGATGTCCACCACTGCCTCATCAGGGGACGGCGGCGTCGTACGCCAGCCGCACGACGAACTCCCGGGAGGGGCCCGGCAGGGGCGCATGTCCGGCGTTGTACGGCTGGGGGTAACGGAAGTCCGTATCGAGCAGGTTCCGCACTCCCGCCGAGAGATCGAGTCCCTTCACGCCGAGATCGTGTACGCGCACCAACACGTCGACCAAGGCGGCGGCCGCAAGCGCGCCGATCACCGGGTTCCCGTCGGTATCCACCGTGAGCGCCGCGTCGCGCCGGCTGAACCACGCCACGGCGCCGTTGAGGCTCAAACGCCGGTTCAGCTGCAGGGTAGCCCGAGCCGATACCTTGTGGGTGGGCAGACCGAGCACGCGCGACGGGCTGGGACCGCGCAACAGGTCGACCTGGTTCTTGCCCGCCGTCGTGTACATCGCGTAGCTGGCGGCGGCGAATCCATGCCGCCCGTCGACGCGCACCTCGGCCTCGACGCCGCGAGAGCCTGTCCGTCCGGCGTTCAGGTACGCCTCGTCGCCGGTCGAAGGGTCTACCGTGTAGACGATGGGATCGCGAATGGTGAGATCGTAGGCGTTGACGGTCGCGAAGATGCCATCGGCGAAGCGCATGCCGACCTCTGCCTCGAGCACCGTGGTCCTCTCGGGCGTCAGTGTCCCGCTCGCGAGCGAGATGTTCTCGATGCCGGGCGCGCGAAAGGCCTGGCTGTAGAGCAGCTTGAAATGGACGGGGTCGAGGAGCTTGGTGAGAGCGAGGCGGGGAACGAAGGAGTTCCCGACCAGGCTGTGGTGCTCGAATCGCGCGCCGGCGAGGATGTTGCCGATCGGCGTGCGCCAGGTCGCTTCGGAAAACGCGGCGACGTTCTCGTACGCAACGTGGTCGCTCGTTCCGAAGAGCGTCTGGGCACCCACCAGATCCATGTCGTTGAGCCAGGCGCGATCGACGTATGCGTCGACTCCGGTCGCCAGGTTGAGGTCCTGGGTTGCGTCCCATGCCGCGGTGATCCGCCCGGTGATCCGTTCCGCCGTCTTGTCGTAGTAGAGCCACGAGGACTTGTCCGAGTCGCGCCAGGGAAGCTGGCGCTTGTAGTGGACCTCGGGGGTGACGCGCAGCGAATCCGAGAGCTTCCAGTCGTAAGCCAGCTCTCCGAGGAGGGAAATGAATTCGAGGCTCTGCGGCGCGGAAGCGTCGCCGAAGCCGTCGACGTTGTTGACCCCCAGATGGTGGTAGATGAGGCGCGCGCGCAGCCCTTTGTATTCCCCGGCGACATTCAGGTAGGCCGGCACCACGCGCGAGTTGCCGCCGGTCGTCGCGGCCTGGTTGCCGTACAGGTCGTCGTAGCTGCGGTCGCTGCGGTTTCCCTGTCCGAAGTACCCGGAGACGCTCGCCGACACCCCGGAGTCGAAGGACTTTCCCGCGGCGAGGGAGATGCCGCGGTGACCGTACCCGTGCGCGGTCTGCCCGTAGACGACACTGGCAGAGACTCCGTTGAGGTCCTGCGCATTGCGGGTCTTCACGTTGATGACTGCCAGCTCGGCGTTGCCGCCATACCGCGCAGAGCCCGGACCACGGACGATCTCGATGCTCTGGATCTGGTCCGCGGGGAGCTCGTGACCGAGCTGGAGAGTGGAGTAGAGGGTCTCGTTCATCTCCTGCCCGTCGAGAAGCAGCAGGATCTTCCCTTCGTGTCCCCAGACGCCGCGGAAGCCGACGTCGATGACGCCTTCGACGTCTACACCCGGAGAGAAGCCGGCCACGAGCTGGAGCACGTCGAGCAGGTCGCGCGCGCCGGAGGCGAGGATCTCGTCGCGGGACAGCAGGGTGAGCACGCCGGGGCTGTCGCGAACGGTGGCCGGCCGCACCGACGCGACGCTGGTCTCCTGTTTCAAGCGGGCGTCGGCTTCGAAGAGGTCCAGCTCGGACTGTCCCCGTGCGGCCACGCCAAGCAGCAAGAGCGCAGCCGCGCCGAGCCGCGCAAACAGATCGCGATGCATGCGGTCCCCCTTCTCCGCGAGCGATTTCAGCAGAGCAGCGGAAGCTCGCCACCGGCAACTATTTGGCCTCAGCGCGTGTGGCCCGGTGCGCAGCTTCGGTAGACGGTCGCATAGGTGAAACGCTGCGCGGCGCAGAAGAGGAGCCCACGAAAATCGAAGCGCTCGCGGGTGAAGTCGCCGAGGGATCCGCGCACGACCAGGACGGCAAGCGTCGGCGTCTTCCGCGCGAGACGCTGCTCGAAGTCGCCCTTCCAGGCGGAGCGGATCCACTGCTCTTCGGGAATGCCGGAGACGAAGGCGAGCGGGATGTCGAGGTAGTAGGTGCTGCCGTCGAGCAGAATCGCGTCGTCGCTGCGCGCGTTCGCCTTTACCCACCGCGCCGCCTCGACGATGCCGGGGGGCAGCGACCCGATGGGCGCAATGGGACGCGCCCATTCCGCGATCGCGCCCGTCCGGTTCCAGCACATCAAAGCGAGGGCGAGGGGAGTGGCCGCCGCAGCCGCCACGGCGAGGGCACCCGCGGGACGGCGCAGCCGCGCCAGCGCCTCGTGAGCGAAGACGAGGGACAGCGAGGCCGCGACCAGCGTGAACCGCGCCATCGGGCGGAAGTCGAGCAGGATCGCCGCGCGGAACGTGAAATACGCGGCCGGAAGCCAGGCGAGCGCGACGAGGTCCCATCCGGGCTCAAGACGCCGCAGCGCCCGGACCGACCCCCAAAGCCCGAGCAGTCCGAAGGCGGGGGTGGCGACGAGACATACCGCGAGCGGCCAGTACACGAGGTGCTGCAGGCGCGCCCGCAGGGAACCGAAGGAGTCCGCCGCCATCCGGGCGAGCATCGCGTGATCCCGGTCGATGTGGCGTAGAGGCGCGAGCGCGTCCCCGGCGAAGCGCGCATTGACCCAGAGCCAGAACAGGGCCGGTGCGGCAGCGACGGCGCAGAACGCGACGCTGCGGGCGAGGTTCCGCTGACGCAGCCACAGCAGCGCACCGAACAGCGGCACGTACAACCATCCATCGTACCGCACGAGCCCGGCCGCTCCGAGAAGGATCGCGGAGAGGATCACCTGTTCGCGCAGCGCGAGCAGCAACGCGCCGAGGAAGAGGGCGAGGAACACGGCCTCGCTGGCGCCCGTCGCGCTCGCCTGGATGTGCAGCGGCGAAAACGCCAGCGCGACCGCCGCCCAGAAGGCGGCATCGCGTCCGCGTTCGCGCTCCGCCACGCGGTACAGCAGCCAGACGCCCAGAAGGCCGCCAGCGAGCGAAAGGAGCCGCGCCGCGACGACGCGGTCGCCCAGCAGCCGCACGAGCGCGCCGATCAGGGTCAGATGGAGGGGGCCATACTGCCAGGACTCGAGATACCCGCGCCAGAGATGAGGGTCCTGCGCCCACCGTTCGGCAAGCTCGATCCGGACCGGCGCGTCGCCGTAGTGCTCGTAGCCGAAAACGATCGGCGCGGCGCGCGCCGCAAGCGCGATGCCGAGGGCGGCGAGCAGCGGCCGCT
>Ga0209472_1000208_pt1 | contig 36208 bp, 37 predicted proteins | sample GraSoiAngelo_130_FD_185887 | JGI IMG/M metagenome (GOLD analysis project Ga0209472, IMG submission 185887) | Grasslands soil microbial communities from the Angelo Coastal Reserve, California, USA - 14_0929_02_20cm (SPAdes) (version 2) | ecosystem: Environmental > Terrestrial > Soil > Grasslands ... | reverse complement strand
ATCGGCGGCGGCGGCGCGGAACTCCTGCCAATTACCGGCTCGCGCGATCTCGAACACGAAGTCCACAAGGTGACCCGGGTCGAGCGCGGTCCACCGGAGCGCGAGCGGCACGGTCTGCCCCTCGAGCACCGGCGTGATGATCGGCCCATGACGGGTGATCGCGACGTCCATCATCGCCGGATCTGCGCGGCCCTTTACGTCGATCGATTCGCGCTGGAACGTGGCGGCCTCGAATTGACCCTTGTACTCGTAGCGCCGAGGATCGGTCGGGTCCTGGTGTTCGAGAAAGAGGTCCTGGGTGTCGGTGTAGGCGTACGTCAGACTCCACGCGATCCGGTCGTTGTGACCGATCACGATCCCCGGGATCCCCGCGAAGGAGAAGCCGACGAGCTTGTAGCCCGCGCCCTCGAGGCCGATCTCGTACCAGATCGAGGGGTTCCGCACGGCGAGGTGCGGATCGCCCGCGAGGATCGGCTTGCCGGTCGCGGTCCGCGCGCCGGCGAGGGCCCAGCAGTTGGAGCCGACGCCGGCGCCGGCGCCGGGAAGGAGCGATGAGAGCGCGGCCTCGCCGGGAAGAGTGGATGCCTCCGGCGCGAGGTACGGCGCCACCGCGGCCCAGGCGTCGCCGTCGACCGACGCGGAGCGCCCGGAGGGATCGGGCATAAGCGTCGGGAGGACGGCGGGTCCGAAGCGGGTCACGAGGCCAACGCGGAGGAGCTCCTGCTGGATGTTGCCAGCCGCGTCGTACGTCTGCAGCTTCGCGACGATGATCGAGTCGAGCGCCGACCATCGCTCGGGCCGATAACCGAGGATGACGAACTCGAGCGGCAGCGAATCGCCATGTTGTTCCAGGAACTTGTTCACGCCGTCGGCGTACGCGGTGAGGTTCGCCCGGGTGTCCTCACGAAGGAGGGCGAGCTCCCGCGCGGCGACGCGCGCGAGGCCGAACGTGCGGAACTGCTTGTCGGAATCGAGCGCCGGGTCGCCGAGGACCTGGGCCAGTCGACCGGCGCCCGCCCGCCGATAGAGGTCCATCTGAAAGAGGCGGTCCTGTGCCGTGACGTACCCCTGGAGATAGAAAACGTCGTGCGCGGTCTGCGCGTAGATGTGCGGAACGCCGTAGCTGTCGCGAAGGATTTCGGCGCGCTGGTCGAGCCCGAGCAGCCGGAACTCCCCATCGATCGTTGGAAGTGGCCGGTACACGAGGATGAGCCCGGTCAGCACGAGACTCGCGATCACGATCAGGGCGATGGTCGCCGCGACGATGCCCGCCCTGCCGCGCCGCCGGCTACTCACTCGCGATCACGATCAGCACGGCGCCGGCCTCCACCTTCGCGCCGGCGGTCGCGCGGACCTTCGCGATGCGACCCGCGGATGGCGCGAGCAGCTCGTTCTCCATCTTCATCGCCTCGAGCGTGGCGAGTGGCGCGTCGGCCACAACGTGGTCGCCCTCCTTCACGTGCACCGCCTTCAAGAGACCGGGCATCGGCGCCCGCAGCTCGATTCGGCCGGTTCGCGTTCCCGCGGCGCCGCGATTTGCGCGGAGCGCCCGTTCATCGATGACGGTCGCGCGAACATCGTTACCGTCGACGTCGAGGCGGAGCGGATCGTGCGTTACCACGGTGATCTCGTGGCTTTCACCCGCGAGCGTGATCGACCACTGGCGCCCGCGGACGGTCTCGCGAACACTGGCGGCGACCGCGCGGTCGTCGACCGTGAAGCGGCCGTGGTCCCCGAGCTCCACGCGGACGCGTCGATCGTCGAGCGTTACCTCGTACCGCATCAGCGGAGCGCGTCTTCGCGCGCCGCACGTGCCCAGGGCGCGTCCGCGGGTGGCAGGGTGTGCCGTTCGCCGCGCGCGCGCGTCGCGAGGACAGCGGCGAGCGCCGCCGCGGATGTCGCGCCTGCGGAAAGCTCCGGCGCGATGCGGGCGTCCCAGTGCTCGATGAACCCCGTGTCGTACCGGCCGGTGACGAAATCCTGATGGAACAGCGCCGAGCGATGGAATGCGAGCGACGTTGGAACACCGGATACGCGCATCTCCTCGAGGGCCCGCCGCATGCGGGCGATCGCCTCGATCCGGTCGCGGCCGTACGCGATCACTTTCGCGAGAAGAGGGTCGTACTCGGTCGGAACGGTCATCCCGGCATACAGAGCCGAATCCACCCGCACGCCGGGACCCGCCGGCTCGCGCACGAGCGCGATGACTCCACTCGCTGGGAGAAAGCCGGCCCGCGGATCCTCCGCGGTGATGCGGCACTCGATCGCGGCGCCAGAACGCACGACATCGGCCTGCGCGAATGGAAGCGGCTCGCCGCCGGCGATCCGGAGCTGCAGCGCGACGAGATCCAGGCCGGTCACCATCTCGGTGATCGGGTGCTCCACCTGAAGCCGGGTGTTGACCTCGAGGAAGTAGAAGTGTCGGTCGCCACCCACGAGGAATTCGACGGTGCCGGCGTTTTCGTATTTGGCGGCTCTCGCGATCCGCACGGCGGCGGCCCCGAGCTCTTGGCGAAGGCCGTCGCCGACCGATGGCCCGGGTGTCTCCTCGATGAGCTTCTGGTGGCGGCGCTGCACCGAGCAGTCGCGCTCGCCCAACCAGACGACGTTGCCGGTGTTGTCGGCGAGGATCTGCATCTCGATGTGCCGAGCGTTCCATATGGCGCGCTCGATATAGAGGGCGGGCTGACCGAATGCAGTCGTCGCCTCCCCGGTCGCCGCGCGCCAGGCGGTCTCGAGCTCGTCTTCCTTCCGGACCATCCGCATTCCTTTGCCGCCCCCGCCGCCGGCGGGCTTCAGCAGGACGGGGTACCCGATGTTCGCGGCCGCGACCCGGGCCGCGGCGACATCGGTCAGCGGTTCGGTTCCCTCCGCGACGGGGACCTCCGCCACGCGGGCGAGGCGGCGTGCCGCGGTCTTCTCACCGAGGAGACGCTGGACGGCGGCGGGAGGTCCGACGAAGACGAGGCCGGCCTCGGCCACGGCCTGAGCGAAGTCCGCGTTCTCCGACAGGAAGCCGTAGCCGGGGTGGATGGCCGTCGCCCCCGAGCGTCGAGCGACCTCGATGATGCGAGCGGCGTTGAGGTAGCTCTCGCGCGGTGCCGCCGGTCCGATCGCGTACGCGGCGTCCGCGGCGCGCACATGAAGCGAATCGCGATCGACATCGCTATAGACGGCAATCGCGCGAATGCCGAGGTCGTGGCAGGCGCGGATGATGCGAAGCGCGATCTCGCCGCGATTGGCGACGAGGACGGAGGTGAGCGCCGTTCCCCCCTCTTAAAGCGGGATGTTGCCGTGCTTGCGACGTGGGTTCGCGTCCCGCTTGCTTGCGAGAGAGCGTAGCGCGGCCACCAGCCGTGGCCGGGTCTCTCGGGGCTCGATCACGTCGTCAAGATAGCCGTGGGCCGCGGCCACGTAGGGGTTCGCGAACCGCTCGACGTACTCACCGACGAGCTGCGTACGCCTCTGGTCGGGATCCTTGGCCTTCGCGATCTCGTCCCGATAGATGACGTTCACGGCGCCCTCCGGGCCCATGACCGCGATCTCCGCGCTCGGCCACGCCACGTTGTAATCGCCGCGGAGATGCTTGCTCGACATGACGTCATAGGCACCGCCATAGGCCTTCCGCGTGATGACGGTGAGCTTCGGCACCGTCGCCTCGGCGTACGCGTAAAGGAGCTTCGCGCCGTTGCGGATGATGCCGGCATGCTCCTGCGCGGTGCCGGGGAGGAAGCCGGGCACGTCGACGAACGTGACGAGCGGGATGTTGAAGGCGTCACAAAAGCGCACGAACCGCGCGGCCTTCACCGATGCGTCGATGTCGAGGACGCCCGCGAGGATCATCGGCTGCTGCGCGACGACGCCGACGGAGCGACCGTCAAGGCGCGCGAAGGCGCAGATGATGTTCTGCGCCCAGCCCTCGTGCACCTCGAGCACGTCCTCGTCGTCGACCACACGACGGATGACCTCTTTCATGTCGTACGGCTTGTTCGACGCGGTGGGGACGATCCCGTCCAGGGCGGCGTCTTCGCGATCCGGTGCGTCCTCGGTGGCGACGATGGGCGCGGGGTCGAGGTTGTTGGACGGTAAGAAGCCGACGAGCCGGCGAAGCAGTGCTGCGCAGCTCACCTCGTCGTCCGCCTCGAAGTGGGCGACACCCGACCGGTGCGCGTGCACGTCGGCCCCGCCGAGCTCGTCGAGGGTGACGTCTTCGTGCGTGACGGTCTTCACGACGTTCGGACCGGTGACGAACATGTAGCTCGTATCGCGGACCATGACGACGAAGTCGGTGATCGCGGGCGAATACACCGCACCCCCCGCGCACGGCCCCATGATCGCGGAGATCTGCGGGACGACGCCGGACGACAGGACATTCCGAAGAAAGATGTCGGCGTAGCCGCCGAGGGAGACGACGCCCTCCTGGATCCGTGCGCCGCCGGAGTCGTTCAGGCCGATGATCGGCGCGCCGGTCTTCACCGCCAGGTCCATGACCTTGCAGATCTTCTGGGCATGCGCCTCGGCGAGGGAGCCGCCGAAGACGGTGAAGTCCTGAGAAAAGATGTAGGCCACGCGACCGCCGATCCGGCCAAATCCGGTGACGACGCCGTCGCCCATGACCCGCTCGTCGTCCGGAATGAGCTCCGTCGGCCGCGCCAGCACGAACGCGTCGAGCTCCGTGAACGAGCCCTCGTCGAGCACGAGATCAATGCGTTCCCGGGCAGTGAGCTTCCCCTTCGCGTGCTGCTGCGCGATGCGCTGCTGTCCGCCACCAAGCGCAGCCTTGGCGCGCATTTCGGCAAGTCGGTCCTTTATCTTCACCGGCCGCTGAGAGTAGGACACGGGGCGGCTCTGGACGTGACTGCCATACTGCCGCCGTGCGTCCGGTCCTGTTCGAGGTCGGGGGGCTCCAGGTCTATTCGCACAGCTTCTTCCTGGTCCTCGGTCTCCTCGTCGGACTCGCGGTGTGTTATGGGAGGCCCGGCGTCGCGGTTGGCCCCGAGGCTATACGGCCCTGATCGCCCTCGCGGCGTTCGTCGGCGGCAGTCTGGGGCGCGAGACTTTCGATGATCGTGTTCGTCGGGCCGCCCGCGATCGAAACCCTTTCCCAGTACATGATCTTCGACCCGCGAGTCGGGCCCGGCTCGATCCTCGGAGGGGTCGCGGGCGGCTATGTCGGCGGCTACATCGCGAGCCACCTCTCCGGGAGGCGGTGCACCTGCGATGCGTTCGCGCCGGCGATGGCGCTCGGCATGGCCGTCGGCCGGCTCGGCGACTACTTCTCTGGAGAGGACGGCATTGGGAAGCCGACGACGCTTCCGGTCGGGGTGCAGATGCCGGGCGTCGACTACCTCGTGCACCCCGCGCCCCTGTACGACTCGGCCTTCAACCTCTTCTGGTTCGGTGTGCTTCTGGTACTTCGAGATCGCCCCTCGTTTCAGGACGGCAGACTGCTCAAGCTCGGCATTGGTGGCTACGCCGCATTCCGGTTCTTCGTCGAGTTCGTGCGGAATAACGATGTTGTGTGGCTCGGGCTGACGGCCCAGCAGATCGTGTGTCTCCTCGCACTGGCCGGCCTGCTTGTTTACTTCACGGTCCAGTCGCAGCGACGAGCTCGGACGACGGTGGCACCGTCATGAAGCGGAAGGTCTACTCGAGCCGAGCCGAGAAGCAAGGAGATTTCTGGGTCGGCTTCGTCGTCTTTCCCATCCTCGCCGTCGGAGTGCCCGCCGTGCTCGTCAACTTCGTCCACGATTCCAACCTGGCCGCCGGCGGTTCGATCCTGGCGTTGGTATTCCTCATCGTCGCCGGGGTCTATCGGCCCTGGATGGCGATCGGCGGGCTCGGCTGCATCGGCGCGCTCATCGCCGTTGGGCTGCTCGTCTCGATCTTCCTGGCTGTGGTCTGCTCGTCAGGCTTCCGGTGACCTCGTCCGTGACGCGCACGGAGCGCGAGTCGATCCTCTGGGAGGTCACGCGGTCGCTCTGTCCGGTCTGTCGCCGGGTGATCGACGCTCAGATCCATCTTCGCGACGGCAAGGTGGTGATGCGGAAGCGTTGCCCCGACCACGGCGCGTTCGAGGCGGTCGTGTTCGGAGACTCCGATCTCTACACGCGCATCCTCGGTCATAACAAGCCGGGAACGCTGCCGCTTCGATTCCAAACCGAGGTCAAAGAGGGTTGTCCGCTCGATTGCGGTCTCTGCCCCGAGCACCAGCAGCACACCTGCCTCGCGCTTATCGAGGTGAACTCGGCCTGCAATCTCGATTGTCCGCTGTGCTTCGCGGACTCGGGGACGCACCTCGCCCGGACAGGATTCCAGCTCACCTACGAGCAGGTCAATGCGATGCTCGATACCTTCGTCGCGGCTGAGGGCGACCCGGAGGTCGTGCAGTTCTCCGGAGGCGAGCCGACGCTGCACCCGCAGCTTCTCGACTTCATCGCATTGGCGCAGCGCAAGGGGATCTCGTACGTGATGGTGAACACGAACGGGATCCGTATCGCTCGCGACGACGAGCTCCTCGCTGGGATCGCTCGGCTTCGGCCACATATCTACCTCCAGTTCGACGGCTTTGACGAGCGAACGAACGATCTCCTTCGTGGCCGTCCAGATCTTCTCCAGACCAAGCTCCGCGCGCTGGACCGGCTCGCCGACGCCGACGTGCGCGTTGTTCTGGTCGCTGCGATCGAACGCGACGTAAATCTCCACGAGGTCGGGCGGATCGTCGAGTTCGGCCTTTCGCACCCCGCCGTGTTCGGCGTGAACTTTCAGCCCGCCTTCCGTGCACAGCGGCATCTCGCCGCGGATCCCATGACCCGCATCACGATCCCGGACGTACTTAAGGCGCTCGAGGAGCAGACGGATCGCCGGTTCGTCGTCGACGACTTCGTCCCGGTACCGTGCTGCATGCCGACGTGCAATTTCGTCACCTATGCCCTCGTCGATGGCGGAACGACTACGCCGATAACTCGGATCCTCGACATCGATCTCTACCTCGACTATCTCAAGAACCGCACGCTGCCGCGCGTTAGCGACGATCTGCTGAAGATCCTCGAGCGACTCTGGAGCTCCTCCGCGCCGGTCGGCTCGGACCGAGCGGCGGCGGACGTCCATCGCGCCCTGGACGTCGGCGGCGGTGAGCGCAGCGCCGGCGCCGATCGCTGCACCGCCTGCGCCGCACGGGTCCCGCTCAGTCAGCACACGCCGCGCGATGTCGCTCGCCACGTCTTCATGATCAACACGCGCGACTTCATGGATCCGTGGACCTTCAACGTGAAGAACGTGATGAAGTGTTGCGTCGAGTTCCTCGTACCGGACGGGCGGATGATCCCGTTCTGCGCGTACAACTCCGTCGGCTACCGTGAGCAGGTGGCGGCGTCGCTCGAGCCGCGGGGATCACGGGGGTCGCCACCGATCAAACCTGTCCGCCGGGCCTGAGGAGGGCGCTGCGGTCGCCTGAAGGGACTCTGCGGTCGCTGGCACAGGACTGGCACCGGTTGAACGGATGCAGGAAATGCGGGCGAGCGAGGTCGCGAGTCAGCTTGTCGAAAGCCTTGATTACCCGGTCAGCAAGGACGTGATCATCGCGGCGGCGCGCGAGGCGAATCTTGGGTCGACTCTGGAGGAAGCCCTCAAGAAGCTCCCGGATCGCGAGTACGCCGACGCCGAGGAGGTCACGCAGGCCCTCAACGCGACCTAACTAGACCGCCGCGACCTTGGTCTGGCAGTACGTGTAGAGAGCGTCCAGGATCGGCCGCGACGCCTCGCGCTGGCGCTGATCGTTCGGCTGATTGACAACGCGAACTCCCTCCAGGAGCGCCTCGACACCCGCGACTCCGGTGTGATGGCCTTGTCGGTCGTGTCGGCGCCGCGGATGACTTTCGCCATGTAGGCCATGGCCGGATCCGCCGCGAGGCCGTACTTCCGTACGAATGCGTCGAAGCTGCACTCCGGACCGCGATGGCCGAGCTCGACATCCTTCACGTCATATGGCGTCGCGCCCTGTTTTCGCGCTTCGGTCATCACCTGATCGGCCGCCACGTAGACGAACTCCGCGTTCTTGTCGACGAACTTCTCAATAAGCCACGGGCAGGCTACGCGGTCGACGCGGGGGGTGCTCGCGAGTGATCCACTTCACGTGAGCGCGACCGACCTATGTCTGCGCGCTGAAGATGACGAGCGCGCGGAGCGCGAGCACGCCGAGGAGCGCGAGGAGCGGTGCCGCGACGGGCGGCCATCGCCGCGCGGCGCCCGAACGCAGCGCCAGCGGCGCGAGGAGTCCGAGGATCACGAGAAGCCAGAGCACGATCCATACGCCGAGCACTTTTCCGATGGTGCCGGCGATCGCAAGGGTGACGAGAAAGATCGCGATCAGGATCGTCTCGAGGATCACGAAGTACCGGTCCGCCGACTCGAGGCGCACGGCGGTATCCGCGTCGACGTCACGGCGCGAACGAGCAAGGAGCAGCAGGAGCGCCGCGGAGCCCGCGAGCGCCGACGCGACGAACATGCCGCCGAGCGCCCAGCCAGCATCGCTCCACACCGTTTGATTCGACACGGCGAGGAGCACGCCGGTGTACGCGCAGATGAACAGCCCGAAGACGGTGCCGATCGCGCTCCACACCAGGCCCGCCGTCCCGCGGAGTGCACGGGCGATCCCGCCCGTCGCGCGGAACCACCCGACCTCGGCGATCGCGCCGAGGAAGGACACGAACGAGAAGATGCCGAAGACGAGGAGCGCCCACGAGCCAAGACTCATCGGCGATTCCGGCCTGAACGCGAGTCCGCCCGTGCTCGTGTCGACGAGCATGTGCCAGAAGAGGAGGGGCTGGCCCAGATCGATGGTTAGGAAGATCGGGCACGGAATGAGGGCGATGAAGCTCGTGATGAAGGCGATCCGGGCGGCGGTCTCGTCGCGCGCATTGCCGCTGAAGCGCAGCAGCGTCCCGAGCGCGTAGCTCCCACCGGAGATGCCGCCGAAGAAGAAGTAGCCGAGGATCCACCATTCCCAGTGCGGCGGGCTGGCGAAGTGCTCGGCGGCCAGCATCAGCGGGGCGTCGTCGTGGTGTTGTTGTTCGCGTTCATGCGGCCGCTCCGGAATGCAAGAAGGCCCGCGATGAGCCCGACCACCGCGGTCGCGACGCCGCCGACGTAGCCCGGCAGGTTGTTGCGAGTCGGAAGCGTGGCGTTCGCCTCGCTCGGCAGCTTGTAGACCTCGGGCTTGTCCATCAACAGGAAGAACGCGTTCAGACCGCCGTACACCTGCTCATCGCGGCCGTAGAGCTGCGCCTTCGCATATCCCTGCTTCTGCAGGTTGGCGAGGCGATCATCCGCGACCTTGTGCAGGTCGTCGACGTAGCCGAACTTGATCGACTCGGTCGGGCACGCCTTCGCGCAGGCTGGTTGCAGCCCGCCCTGAAGCCGGTCGTAGCAGAGCGTGCACTTCTGGGCGATGCCCTTTTCCTCGTTGAACCCGATGACCCCGTAGGGGCAGGCCGAGATGCAGTTGCGACACCCGTTGCAGACGTCGTTCTGGATGTACACGGTGTCGTACTCGGTCCGCATGAGCGCATTCGTCGGGCACACTTCCATGCAGCTCGCGTTTTTACAGTGCTTGCAGACGTCGCTCATCATCAGCCACGCCTGGCCGCCCGCGATGGGCGTCGGCGTCATCACCACGCCGTTGTTGTCGGGAATCTGCTCGATGAATTGCACGTGCCGCCAGTTCTGCGCGTCGAGCTGCCCGGTGTTGTCGAACGAGTCAGCGGTGAAGTGGGCCGGGTTGCCCTCGAGCTGGTTCCATTCCTTGCACGCGACCTCGCACGCCTTGCAGCCGATGCAAATCGACGTATCCGTGAAGAAGCCCATCGGCTTTTCTTGGAATGCCATCTTCTAAAACCCCATCAAATTGCGCACGATCTTCGTGTAGCCGCGCTCCGCGGCGGCGAGATCGAGCGGCAACGCGGCGAGCTCGTCTACGACCGGGACCGCACGAGGATCCCTTCGGAGGTCGACCGTGATGAGATAGCGGCGGCACATTTCGCATGCGTCAATGCGCAGATGCGGGAACTGGTCCACGTCGGACAGGATGGGCATCTTTCCACCGGCGGTCTCGCCGCACGACGCGCAGGTCATGCGGCTCAGCACCCACTCGTTGGCGCATCGGACGCAGACGAGCTTTCGAGGGCTCGTCAGAAGTGCTTCGCCTGTCTCACTGAACACCGCGAGTTGCGGCAGGCCACCGCAGCGCGGGCAATGCCGCTCGTCGGTCTCGCCGCGGAGCGTCGTGGCGAGGTCCGGTAGCGCCTCGAGGACCGGTTGGCAGCTCGCGCGCGCGAGGAAAGCGTCCGTGCCAGATCCCTCGTCGCCATGGAGCCAGGAATCGATCAGCCCCTCGAGGTCGGCTTCGTGAAAACGAAGCAACACCGCCTCGCGCAAGGTCTCCGTGCCGGCGGCGGCCGCGGCTTCCATCACCCCAGGCAGCGCGACGCGCACGACGTAGGCTGCCAGATCCTCACGGCTTGGCCGATCGGCACGAGCGCGCTCGAATACGCGCTCCTGTGTGTCGACGACGGCGAGATACAGGGCGAGTTGCTGTTGCGCGAAATCGAACCGCGCGCCGAGCTCCCGAGCACGCTCGCGGCGCAGCCCGTAGATCGTCGTTGGTTCGACAAGAAGAGTCATCAGAGCTTCTCGATGTTCACGAGGAACGCCTTGAACTCCGGCGTCCGCGCGTTGGCATCACCGACGAACGGCGTGAGCGCGTTCGCGAGCCAGTACTGCGAGATGTCCTTGTTCTTCTCCGCCGAGATGCCCACGAAGCCCCAGTGGATCGGGATGCCGATGTGATAGACAGGCTTGTCGCTCCCGGCGAGCTTGAGCCCTCCGAGACGTTTGGTGACGAGCGCCGCGACTTCGAGCTTGCCTCGTTCGCTGGACACGCGAACGCGATCCCCGTTCTTGATCCCCTTCTCCTTCGCGAGATCTTCCGGGACCTCGACGAATGCCTGCGGCTGCAGCCCCACCAGCAGCGGGACGTGCTGCGTCACGTAGTGCTCGTGCTCGGTGAGGCGATAGCTCGTCGCGACGTACGGGTACTTGTCGACCTTCCCGAATCGATTCGGCCGGCCGGCGGCCTGGTCGTAGAGGAACGCGACGGGATCCGCCGACTGGCTCGGGTGCAGCGGGTTCTCGATGGGCGCCTCGACGGGCTCGTAGTGCTCGGGGAACGGGCCGTCGATCATTGAGTTCGAAAAGAGCCGGCCGACGCCCTCGCCGTTCATGATGAACGGCAGCCACGCCGCCGGATCCTTCGGGTTCATCGTCGGGGGGTAGTCGGGGACGTCACCGACCCATGTCGTGCCGTTCCACTGGATGCCCGGGCGCTTCGGGTCCCAGGGCTTCCCGTCGAGGTCGGCCGAGGCACGGTTGTACATGACGCGGCGGTTCAGCGGCCAGCTCCACGCCCAGTTCGGGTAGAAGCCCATTCCGGTGGGGTCGTTCTGCTGCGGGTTGGCGACGCCGTTACGCCGCTTCATGAGGTTCCCCGCGTCGAGATAGCTGCCGGTGTAGATCCAGTCACCCGCGGTCGTGGTGCCGTCGTCCTTCAGGTTCGCGAAGCTCGTCATCTGTCCGCCGGTCGCGAGATTCTTTCCGTTTATCTCCTTGGCGATCTCGTCGAGCTCCGGCTTCTTGGGATCCTTGTAGTCGAGCGTCAGGGCCATGAGGGGGTCAGGGAACTTGCCGCCCTGCTGCTTGTACAGGGTTTTCACCCGGTCGAAGAGGTCGGCGAGCACCCAGTGGTCGTGACGCGACTCGCCTTCGGGAGGGATGACCTGCTCCTTCCACTGCGACCAGCGGCCGCTGTTGACGAACGAGCCGTCCTTCTCGATCCAGTGCGTCGCCGGGAGGAGGAAGACCTCGGTCTTGATGCTCGACGCGTCCATGTTCGGCGCGTGCCAGAACTCGGAGCTCGTCGTCGGGAGCGCGTCCATAACGACGAGCCACTTGAGGTTTGAAAGGCCTTTGAGGACCTGGTTCGAGTCCGGTCCGATGCTCGTGGCCGTCATCCCGGAGAGGATCACGCCCTCCATCTTTCCCTTGAGAGCCTGGTCGTAGATCGACATCCACGATGAGTTCGTCGCCGGCTTCGGGATGAAGTCGAAAGCGTACTCGTTGTCCTTCGTCGCCTTCGGGCCATACCACCCCTTCAGGAGGCTCACCATGAAGTTGCGGTAGTTGGTGCCGAAGAAGTTCCAGGAGTTCGGATCGCTCTTCTTCGGCGCGCTTGCCTGGACGTACTGGTCGAGGTTCTTCTGCCCTGGCGCGGGGATCCGCAGGTAGCCTGGCAGGATCTCCCAGCTGATCGCGTGATCGGTGTTGCCCTGGATGTTGGCGTGACCGCGCTCGGCGTTCATCCCGCCGCCGGGGCGCCCCATGTTCCCGAGGATGAGCTGCAGGAGTGCGCCCGATCGGATGAGCTGGCCGCCGGTCGTGTGGTGCGTGAGACCGACCGCGTACACGATCGTCATCACCTTGTCGGGCTTGCCCATCTCGCCGACAAGCTTCGCGACCTGCATGAACTGATCGACGGGGACCCCAGTGATGCTCGACACCATCTCCGGCGTATAGCGCGAGTAGTGCTTGGCCATGAGCTGCCAAACCGTGCGCGGGTCCTGCAGGGTCTTGTCGCGCTTCGCGGCGGCCTGCGTTGTGCCCGCGGGAGCGCCCGCAATCGGCTCGCCTTCCGTCTCGTACGTCCAGGTCGTGGTGTCGTACGCGCGCGTGGAACTGTTGTATCCGCTGAAGAGACCGTCCTTGAAGTCGAACCCCTGCTTCACGATGAAGGACGCGTTCGTGTAGTTCTTGACGTACTCCTCGTGGTAGAGCTTGTTCTGGATGACGTAGTTGATGAGGCCGCCGAAGTACGCGACGTCCGTCCCTGTCCGCATGCGCAGGTAGATATCGGCCATCGCCGACGTCCGCGTGTAGCGCGGATCGGCGTGAATGATCTTCGCGCCGCCGCCGGCGCCCGGACCCTTCGTCGGATCGAGCTTCGCTTTCACGAACCACTGGAAACCCACCGGATGCGCCTCCGCCGGGTTCGCGCCGTTGATCAGGATGAGGTCGGCGTGCTTGATGTCGCGCCAATGGTTCGTCATCGCTCCCCGTCCGAATGAGGCGGCCAAACTGACCACCGTTGGGCCGTGTCAGACCCGGGCTTGCTGCTCCAGATGTATCAGCCCCAAGCCCCGCATGAGCTTGGTGGCGAAGTAACCCTCTTCGGACGAGAATGCCGCTCCGCCCGCGAAGGCGATGCCCTCGGTGCGGTTCACGACGTTGCCGTTCGCGTCCTGCGCGACGAACGTGTTGTCGCGCGACGCCTTGATGTTTTGAGCAATCTTGTCGAGTACGAAGTCCCAGTCCTTTTTCTCCCAGCTCGTGCTGCCCGGGGCGCGGTACATCGGAGCCTCGACCCGGCGTACGCTCGTGGCGAGCTGCATCGCGCTCGCGCCCTTGGGACAGAGACGCCCTTCGTTCACCGGGCTGTCGGGATCGCCCTCGATTTGCAGAAGCTGCGTCTTGCCGTTCGCTTCCTTCGTGTAGGCGATGAGCGCGCACCCGACAGCGCAGTACGGACAGATAGAGTGCACCTCCTTCGCCCCTGAAATGCGAAGGTCCAGCGCACGTTTTTTCGCCGCGGCGACATCGAAACCGAGCGGGTTGGCAAGGGGAACGAGCGCCATGCCGGCGGTGCCGGCGGCTCCGAGCTTCAGGAACTCACGTCGAGTGATTTCCGGCATCGGACTTGGGACTGTTCTACTCCGGCAGTTTTGCGTCCGCAAGGCGGACGCTAGATTTCTCGCCTGATGAACGAGTTCTTCGAATCCCTCGGCAAGCGCTGGCGCAAGGCGGCAGAGCGCCGCGGCGCGAAGATCGAGCAGCCGGAGCTTGATGAGAAGGTCGCCGCCGAGATCCTCGAACTAGCGAGAGTGGCCGCCCATACGAAGGAGCGTCGCTTCGCGCCGCTCGCGACCTACATGGCAGGGATCGCCGCGGAGAGATTGCGACTGTCGAAAGGCGCCGACGCCGATGACATCGCTTCATTGATCCGCGAAGTGCGCGAGGAACTCGAGCGTGAGGCACCCTCACCGCCGTAAGCGCGACGGGTCCTGTCCCGGGCTCGGGGCCGTGCGCTCGCCGCACCCTCCCCGCCTACCGCGTCATTCGCTTCGCTCATGCCGCGTGGCGGGTCCCCGGGGCACCCGCGGCTCGTGCACAACCCGCTCGCCCGTGCCACCCGTCGCGCGTCGCCTGTGGGCTAGGCGAGCCCCTGGCGCAGGGCTGCACCCGCGTCATCGAATGCTTCACTCGCCTCCGGCAGCACTCCTAGAAAGCTCATGAATCCGTGGAACATCCCGGCGTAGCGCTTATAGCTCGCTCGGATCCCAAGACTGCGCAGCTTCTCGGCGTAGGCCTCGCCGTCGTCTCTGAGCGGATCGCATTCGGCGGTGATGACGAAGGCCGGGGGCAGCCCATGTAAATCCGCGCGTAGCACCGAGGCGTATGGCTCGTTGGCGTCGGCCTCGCTTCGCACGTAGTGCCGGCCGAACCACTCCATGTCCGCGGCCGTCAGTCCGTAGCCTTCCGAAAACTCGCGGTGGGAACCGGCTCGCGAACTCAGCTCCGTCACGGGCACGGTCAGCAGCTGGAAGGCGATCTTCGGACCACCGCGATCGCGGGCGACAAGCGCGGCCACCGCGGCGAGGTTGCCTCCGGCACTCGATCCGCCCACCGCGATCCGCGTCGGATCGATCCGCAGATCCGCTGCGTTGTCAGCGGTCCAGCGGACCGCGGCGTACGCGTCCTCGACCGGGCCGGGGAACTTCGTCTCAGGCGCGAGCCGGTAACCGATCGAGATCACGACAGAGCGCGACCGGTTCGCAAGCGCGCGACACGCCCCGTCGGAGCCTTCCAGCGACCCAATGACCCAGCCGCCTCCGTGGAAGTAGACGAGCGCGCCACGGAGGGCGTCCTTCGGTCGGTAGATGCGGATCGGCATCGGCCCGCCGGGCCCGGGGATCGTCCGCGCGGTGACGCTCGCGACCGCCTCCGGCGCGGCAGCGAGCGGCTCGGGACGTCCGCGCGCTTCCGCCGGGGTCATCGTCGGCAGTCGCGGAAGCGACGCGAGCTGATCGACGATCGCGCGGGCCTTCGGGTGCAGCTTGTCCTGCGCTACCGCCATCCCTACCTCCCGACGCGTTCCGGCGACGTGTATACGTTGAAGCGGTCGTCGCGAAGGAATCCCACGAGAGTCATCCCGAAGCGTTCAGCGGTCGCGACCGCGAGGCTCGACGGAGCGCCGACCGCCGCGAGGATCGGAATTCCTGCCGCGACCGCCTTCTGCACCACCTCGTATCCGGCGCGTCCGCTCACCGCCAGCACCGACCGCGCGAGCGGCAGCCGGCCATCGAGCAGGGCCCGCCCCACCACCTTGTCGACCGCGTTGTGCCGGCCGATGTCCTCTCGAAGAAGCTCGATCTCGCCTCTCTTGTTGAACAGCCCGGCCGCGTGAAGGCCTCCCGTCGACTCGAAGATGCGCTGCTGCTCGCGGAGACGATCGGAAAGCCCAGGCAGCATGGCGGCGTCGACCGTGAGCCCACGCGGGAGAGTCGCGAAATCGAGCGCGAGCGACTCCACGGTCGTGGCGCCGCACACCCCGCATGCGGAACTGGCCAGGAATGAACGCTCCGGCCGGCGCCGCGCAGTCGGGCCGAGATAAACGTCGACCTGATTCGATTCGACGAGATCGTTCGCGAGCGACACACGCGGCTCGATCTCCTGGGCCTCGGCGCTGATGCGCACGCGGATAATGTCATCGAGCGACCGGACGACCTGCTCGGCCCAGAGGAGTCCGAGCGCGAGCTCGAGATCGTTCCCCGGGGTCCGCATGACGATTGAAAGGGGCTTCCCATCGAGCGACAGCTGAAGCGGCTCCTCCGCGGCGACCTGATCGCGATCCTCACGCCAGTCGCCTGCGCGCCAGCGCGCGATTTGGACCGGAGGAGCCTGCGGACGCGGCACGGCTCGATGCTAGGGGGTCGCTAGCATCGGCTTGTCATGAAGATCGGAGTCGAGCTGCGCGACGAGCACCACGACCCGGGTGAGACGTTCGCCGACGCGCGAGCCCTCGAGGCGGCTGGCGTGGACTCACTGTGGGCCTCCGAGAGTGCATACAGCGATCACACACTGCTCCTCGCCGCGATCGCCGCGGTGACGTCGCGAGTGCGAATCGTCTGGGTGAAGGGTTCCAAGACCGCGGCAATAGAGAGCCTGGATCGCCTGTGCCGCGGGCGTCTCGCGCTCGCGGAGGGCGACGGCGATGAGCTCAAGGTCACGGACGCCGACGCCGAGGATGAACGCTGGGTGCGTATCGACTTCCCCAAGGATCGGGCTGCGTGGAGAGAGCTCCGCGCAAAGCATGAAGCGGACGGCGTTGCTGGTCTCGTCCTTTTGAACAACCCGCGGCTTCTCGATCTCGTGCGCAACCCCGACGTCGAGGACGATCGCGCGGATATCCGACTCGCGTTCGGTTAGCGCCGCGTCTACGCCGCCCGGCGCAGCGCGCCTTGCACGTGCCATGAGTCCGCATCGGGCGCGATGAAGAGCGTGAACATGATCCCGTAGTACGGCAGGTGGCCGATCAGCTCCGGAAGCCCGAAGACCACGAGTGTCACCGTGAACAACGCGAAGCCGATCGCCATCACCGGACGCGTGATCTGCCCGGAGAGAATCACGACGCCGACCACGAGCTCGGTCACGCCGGCCAGCCAGATAAAGACGGGGTCACTCACCCCGAGCGGTCGCAACACATTCAGGAAGGGACTCTGATCGAGCAGCGCCTGAGCAAGCGGTGGATCGAGGAGCTTCTCAGTGAGCGCCCCGTACGCAATCCCGAATCCCATCGCGATCCGAAGCAAGGTGATCGCGGCCTCCGGCGCCTTGCGGTGCTCGATCGCGCGATCGGCGTGGCGGCGCACGTCGAGCGACACCGGACCGGGGCCTGAGATGAAGAGGAAGATCGCGATCCCGAGGATGTGGACCTGCTCGAGGATGCTCTCGATGCTGAACGGGACCATCGCCACGATCCCGAGGACAGCAAGGAGGATCGCCGCGTAGCGCGTGAACAGCCCGGCCAGCAGGAGCAGGCCACATGCTGTCTCGACTCCTCGGAGCGCAAGGCCAACGGAGTCCTGACCGAGAACGAGCGAAGGAACAAAAAGCCAGTTCGCGGCCGCGGCGGCGATCAGGGCAACGCCGAGCGCGATCCGGAGCGCGAGCGGGCCCGTCTTCGCATAGCGCTCCAGCGAGCGGATCGCCTTCGGCTCGGGCACGTGATGCTGGATCAGATAGGCGACCCCAGCCGCACCGATCGCCACAAGGAATGCGGCGATGACCGGGCCGCTGAGTAAAAGCCCGTACTGGGTCGGATGAGGCCGCGGATCGGTGAACCACTTGACGTGCAAGAGGATTCCGGCGAAGAAGGGCCTCACCGGTAGGTCTCGGGAGCGTGCCGCCAGCGCGCCCAGCTCGCCGCGTCGTGGCTCGTGAAGACACGGTCGAGATCGTCGCCCACGAGCGAGCGGATCAGCGCGAGCGAGTTTTTCGCGGCCGCTTCATCCGGCGCGCGGATCTCACCACGGGCGAGGTTCTCGCGAGTGAAGGCCGCGTCACCGCAGAGGACGACGCGGCCGGTCTCCGGCAGATCCACGACCAGCGACTGGTGACCGGGCGCGTGTCCCGGCGTTGGCACGACCTCGACGCCGGTCGCGACGCGTACTCGCCCCGTGACGGGCATATACGTCAGTTCAGGGATGTCCCAGTACACGCCCGGGAAGTTCGGCTTGCCCTTCGCGAACGCGAGGTGGTCTCCCTGGACGATGAAGGTCGCCTTCGGAAACGCGCCGTTGTTGCCGGCGTGGTCAAAGTGGAGATGGCTGTTGACGACGATGGTCACATCGTCAGTGCGAACGCCGAGCGCGGCAAGCCGGGAAACGACAGCATCGTCTTTTGCCATCACGACCTTGAGGCTGCCAGGACCGAACGTCGCCTCGGGTCGCTCGATATGCACCGGATGAAGACCCGTGTCAAAGAGGACGTTTCCCTCAGGCGTTCGCAGCAGTGCGGACCACACCGGAGCGAAAGTCTTCTGATCCGTGGCGCCGGGAACGAACGACGAGGCCCCGATTTCGACCCCGCCAGTGCGGAAGATCGTGAGCTCGATCACGTGACGCTCGTCGCCTCGTGGCGGCACCGATTCACCCGCGCAGGAGCTCCTCGACCGCGGCATACGGATCGAGCGAACGTTCTGCGACCCGAGCGACCGCGGCGGCGAGGCGCGATTCACCAACGCGACCCGCCAGCTCGCGCAGCAAGGCCTCCTGCAAGAGCGCTTCGACCTCGCTCCTCGCGGCCGCGCGGCGGCGCTCGAGATACTCGCCCGATTCGCGCGACCACGCCCGGTGCTTGTCGATCGCGTCGACGAGCTGCGGCAGGCCGTCCCCGGACTGCGCCGACGTGCGCACGATCGGCGTCTTCCAGGGCCGATCCTTGGCGAGCGACAGCATCTGTGCCAGGTCGCGCGCGGTCTCGTCGGCGCCGGGGCGGTCGGCCTTGTTCACGACGAGCACGTCGGCGATCTCGAGGACTCCGGCCTTGATCGCCTGGATGTCGTCGCCAAGGCCGGGCACGGTGACGAGGCAGACGGTGTCAACGACGCGGATGACATCGACCTCCTCCTGCCCCACCCCAACCGTCTCGACGAGAATGACATCTGTCCCGAGGGCGTCGAGGACGTTGACGACTCGCGCTGTGGCCCGCGCGAGACCGCCGGCATGGCCGCGACTCGCCATGGACCGAATGAAGATGCCCTCATCGAGAAATCGTTCCCGCATTCGGATCCGATCGCCGAGGATCGCGCCTCCCGTGAATGGACTGGAGGGATCGACTGCCACGATGGCGACGCGCGAGGCGCGTTCGCGGTAGGTGCCGGCAAGACGATTCACGAGAGTGGACTTGCCGCCGCCGGGCGGGCCGGTGATCCCGACGATCTGCGCGCGACCGGTCTGCGGGTAAAGGGCCCGCATCGCCTCGGCGGCCCCGGGCTCGTCGTTCTCTACGACCGACACGAGGCGCGCGATCGATCGCTTGTCACCGCCACGCGCGCGAGCAAGTAGATCGACGGTAGCGGTCGCCGCCATCAGTCGACGTGCAGGAGCTCGCGGGCGATGACGATCCGCTGGATCTCGCTCGTGCCCTCGCCGATCTCCATCAGCCGCACGTCGCGCAGATGGCGCTCGATCGGGAAATCCTGAAGGTAGCCGTACCCGCCGAGTACCTGGAGCGACGAATCGGCCGCGCGGGTCGCGGCCTCGGAGGCGTAGAGCTTCGCCTTGGACGCCGCGTCGGTGAACCGCAGCCCCGCGTCCGCAAGGGCCGCGGCGCGGTGCACAAGCAGACGGGCGGCGTCGAGCTCGGTCCGGGCACGCGCGAGGCGCCACTGGATCATCTCGAAGTCGGCGATCGGTCTTCCGAACTGCCGGCGCTCCTTCGCATATCCGATCGCGATCTCGAGGGACGCGCGGCCGAGACCGATCGCGAGAGCTCCGATCCCGATGCGCCCGCGGTCGAGCACCCGCTTCACGTCGTTGAAGGCTTCCCCGTCGCGCCCGATGCGATCCGGCGCGGGTACGCGGCAATCCTCGAGCACGAGCTGCGCGGTGTCCGACGCGTGGAGGCCCATCTTCTCCTCGCGGCGCCCCACGCGAAGGCCCGCGGTCCCGCGCCGCAGGCCGAACGCCGACACCTTGCGCTCCCCGGCGCCGGCGAGGACCACGGCGAATCCGGCGATGGACCCGTTCGTGATGAATTGCTTGGTCCCCGACACCATGTAGTCATCCCCGTCGCGGCGGGCGCGGCTTTGGACGCTTATGGCGTCAGAGCCGGATGACGGCTCGGTGAGAGCCCAGCATCCGAGGTACTCGCCGCGCGCCAACGGTGGAAGCCACCGCCCCTTCTGTTCTTCGCTCGCCCCGATCAGCAAGTGACCGATGCAGAGCGAGTTGTGGGCGGCGATCGTCAGGGCGACCGATCCGTCGCCCGCGCCTAGCTCCTCCATCACGAGCGCGATGGTCAGCATGTCGAGCTCGGCGCCCCCGTACTCGTGAGGAACCGCGAGGCCCGTGAGGCCGAGTGCCGCGAGCTCCGGGAGAAGCTCCAGAGGAAACTCGCCGTTCTCGTTCCACCCGGATGCCTCCGGGACGATCCGCGACCGTACGAAATCGCGGACGGTGTCCCGGACGAGGAGCTGATCGTCCCGATACGAAAAGTTCAAATGCTCAGCGCGCCGCGGTCGGGTAGTTTCGGGCCTCCGGGATCGTCGGCAGGAGCTCGTCCACCATGCGCTGGTCTTCCTCGAGCACGCCCCGGTCGACGTTGTACGCCGCCTCGCGCGTTTTCGTGATCCGTTCCCGCTGGTCCGCCGGAAGCTGCACGAACGCCTTCATGCGCGCCGCGGTGAGCCGCTTGCGCTCCTCGCGATTCTGGATGCGCACGAGCTCGCGAAGCTGCGGCGTCAGCGCCCCGACGCGCGCCGTGTCCACCGGGATCGCCGCGATCAGCCCGAAGCGTTGCTTCCAGAAATCAATGAGCTCCTGCTCGCTCTTGCCCACGAGTGCCGCCAGACCCGCGTCGACCGGTCTCTCGTCCTTCTTCGCCATCTTCGTCCCCCTTATCTCTCGCGCGATCTCTCTATCGTGTTCGTGCCCGACGTCCGAATCGACGGGCTGCCGTAGGGCCGGGTTCTCCTGGTATGTCACGCGGCCGCGCCTCGCTTCCGCGGTACCGCCTCACGCACGTACGTGGTGATCTCTTCCAGCGACGCCCCCGGAGGAAAGACGCGCTCGACGCCCACTTTCGAGAGTGCGGGCCAGTCCGCTTCCGGGATGATGCCGCCGCCGAAGAGAAGGACGTCGTCGAGGCCCTTCTCCTTCATCAGCTCGCTGACGCGCGGGAAGATGTAGTTGTGCGCGCCCGAGAGCAGCGAGAGGCCGATGGCGTCGGCGTCCTCTTGCAGCGCTGTCTCGACGACCTGTTCCGGTGTCTGATGCACACCGGTGTAAATGACTTCCATCCCGGCATCGCGCAGCGCCCGTGCCACGACTTTCGCGCCGCGATCGTGCCCGTCGAGACCGGCCTTCGCGACGACGACGCGGATGGGCCTTTTCATAGCGGAATGCCGAGCTCCGCGAAGTGCTCCTCCCAGTGGAGATAGGTGTAGTACGGCATCGTGCTCGAGATCCGCTCGTCGACCTCGCCATCGCCGAGACCGCGAATGGTCTCAACCAGCCGCCGGTATGAGGTGTCGAGCTCGTCGAGCATCGCCTCAGGACCGACGAGGTCGTGTGTGCGCACGGAGACCTCGTTGAACGCCAGGATCGTCTCCTTGGTCCAGCCGGTCGAGAATTCCTTCGTCCGCATCTCGCGGACCGTCTGCTCCATCCATCCGACCGCGTGCGCGACGACATCTTTGTAGGTCCATCCGCTCGATGTCGTCTCCATGAGACCCGCGCGCCCGCGCTGGCGAATCGCGGCGCGGAACGGCTTCCAGATCTGCTCGATGCGCTCGACGAACTGGTCCGATGTCTGCGGAAGGACCGCTTCGATCTCGCCGAGGTGCTCAGAGAAGTGGCCGTAGGTCTCGCCGACGACGAGCCGCAACGCGAGGAAAGGCACGTCGCGATCGGACGGAAGCGCGCTCACCGCATCAACGACGCCTTTATAGGCTGCGTCCAGCCGCTGGATCACATCGCGCGCAGATCGCGTGAGCCCGCGCTGTGCCTCGCGACTATTCTCCCCGTCCACGTCGGGACCCGGGGTACGCCGGCCCTGAAGACGGTTCGGGAGCTCCGGCGGGACCTGCTCAAGCCAATACGCGACATGACCCAGCATCCCCTTGTACGTCCAACCGGACGAGGTCGTCCCCGACAGCGCGGATAGGCCGAGACGATTCAGCGCGCGCCGGAAAGGACGCCAGCCCTCGCGCATCTTCTCGAGGAGCTGGGCCGGGCGCTTCGGGACGCCCGCGATGACCTCGTCGAAATGCTCCGCGTAGTGCCCGTAGGTGTTCCCGGCGACGACGGCGATCACCCAGTCGTCGTTCCCGTGGATCAGCTCCGCCGTGAGCTTCTGGATCTCTTCGACGATCCGATCGTGCGCAGTGTCGAGCTCGCGGAGCACGTCGCGCGCGTCACGGCCGCGAGTCCGCTCGACCACCGCGGCGTTGAACTCATCCGTGTCGTCCACGCCTGGTTGGGGCGCGCCGCTCTCGCGGAGCTTCGCCAGCCGATCCGCGGTCCGTGCCTCCCACGCCGCGGCGTGCGCGGCGAGGTCCTTGTACGTCCAGCCAGTCGAGGTGCGCTCCTCGAGTCCGGACAACCCGATCGCGCCGATCGGCCCGCGGAAGTCGATCCAATTCGTCTGCACGAGACCGACAAGGTCATCGGCGCTTCGGACTGCCGCGCCGATGTCGCCGTAGTGATCGGGGTAATGCCCCGTCGTATTCCACTCGACGATCTCGAACGCCAGGCCGTCGGCATCCTGGGGAAGCGAGCCGACCGTCTCGAGAAGACGGTCGTGCGCCGCCGTCCACCTCGTGAGGAGCTCCTCGGTGGTCTTCCCTTGCGCCTCCTGCGCGGCGCGCGCGTTGAAGGCGTCCACGTCGTCGTACAGCTTTGGATCTTCGCCACTTTCGAGTACGCCGGCGACGCGCTTCGGGACCGTCTCCTCCCACGCCGCAAGGTGTGCGATGTTCTCGTTGAGACTCCAGCCCGTGCTCAGCTCTTCCGTGAGTCGCTCCGGCGGCAGCGCCTCGATCGCGGATCGGAGCGCGCGATAGCGCTGGCCGATCTGGCGGAGCAGGTCGTGCTTAGAAATAACCGGGGTCGTGGTACTCACCAAAGACCTCCTTCAGGACAAGTACCTGCTCGCCGACGCTTGCGTTTGCCCGCGCGCACTCGACAAATCGCGGCATGAGCTCGTCGCCGCGCTTGGCTGCGTTGCGGAGTGCGTCAATTGATTCATTCCACCGGCCCCGGTCGCGGGTCTTCCGCGTTTCCGCGAGCCGCGTGATCTGCTTCTGCTCGACCTGGGGGTCGATCGCGAGGGTCGGGATGGGTGCCTCCTCGCTCGTGGCGTATTTGTTGATCCCGACGACGATCTTCTCCCCCTCATCGACCTGCTGCTGGAAGTGGAACGACGCCTCCGTGATCTCGCGCTGGGGATAGCCGCGCTCGACCGCCTCGACCATGCCACCCATCTTCTCGATCTCGCCCAGGTACCGCTCGAAGCCGCGCTCCATGCGCTGCGTGAGCGACTCGACGTAGTACGAGCCCGCAAGTGGGTCGATCGTGTCGGCGACACCGGACTCGTGTGCGATGACCTGCTGGGTCCGCAGCGCGAGCGTGACCGCTTCCTCCGTCGGTAAGGCATAGGTCTCATCGAGCGAGTTCGTGTGGAGCGACTGCGTGCCGCCGAGAACGGCCGCGAGCGCCTGAAGCGTCACGCGGACGACGTTGTTGTACGGCTGCTGCGCGGTGAGCGAAACGCCCGCAGTCTGCGCATGCGTCCGCATGAGAAGGGCGCGCTCGTTCCTCGGGTGGTAACGGCGCTCGATCTCGCGCGCCCAGATTCGCCGCGCCGCACGGAACTTCGCTATCTCCTCGAAGAAATCGTTATGGACGTCGAAGAAGAACGAGAGGTGCGGCACGAAGTCGTTCACGTCGAGGCCGGCTGCGACGCCCCACTTCACGTACTCGAGCCCGTCGATGAGAGTGAACGCGAGCTCCTGCAAGGCCGTCGCGCCGGCCTCGCGGATGTGGTAGCCGGAGATCGAGATGGTGTTCCACCGGGGCACCTCGCGCGAGCCGTAGCGGAACGTGTCGACCACCAGGCCCATGGCCGGCTTCACCGGAACGATCCACTCGCGCTGCGCGATGTACTCCTTGAGCGCGTCGTTCTGGATCGTGCCCCCAAGGCGGTCGAGGGGGATCCCCCGTTTCTCGGCCGCGGCGAGGTACATCGCCCAGACGATCGAGGCCGGTCCGTTGATGGTCATCGATGTCGTGACCCGGTCAAGTGGAATGCGGTCGAAGAGGATCTCCATGTCGTGCAGCGTGTCGACGGCGACGCCCTCCCGCCCGACCTCGCCGCGCGAGAGCGGGTCATCGGAGTCGCGACCCATGAGCGTCGGCATGTCGAACGCGACCGAGAGTCCGTCGACGCCGTGCTTCAGCAGGTAACGGAACCGCTCGTTGGTGTCTTCAGCGGACCCGAACCCCGCGAACTGACGCATCGTCCAGAGACGTCCGCGGTACATCGAAGGCTGTACGCCGCGCGTGTACGGGAATTCGCCGGGGAAGCCGAGATCGCGGTCGGTGTCGAACCCTTCGAGATCGTCGGCCGTGTAGAGGGGTTCGATCAGCTCGTCCGAGAGCGTCGAGAACCTGTTCTTGCGCTCGGGGTGCTTCTTGACGGCTGGCCCGTACATCTCGTCGAGCCAGCGCTGTTTGCCGGTTTTCGTCTTTTCGATCGTCATGCGGCGAGCAGCGAGCGCGCGATCACGATGCGCTGTATCTCGCTCGTCCCTTCGTAGATCGTCGTGGCTCGTCCGTCGCGCGCGTAACGCTCGACCGCGTAGTCACGCATGTAGCCGTTGCCGCCGAGTATTTGCACAGCGGCGTGCGTGGCGCGCTGGGCCATCTCGCTCGCGTAGAGCTTGGCCATCGCTGCCTCGCGTGTGAATGGACGGCCGCGATCGCGAAGCCACGCCGCGCGGAGCGCGAGGAGGCGCGCTGCGGCGAGATCGCTCTCCGCCTTCGCGATGCTGAACCGGAGTCCCTCGAAATCCGCGATCGGCCTGCCGAACTGCCTCCGCTCCTTCGCGTAAGCGCGGGCGATCTCGAGCGCGCGGCGTGCGATCCCGACGGACTGCGCCGCGATGCCGATGCGCCCGCCATCGAGTCCGGCCATCGCGATCGCGAAGCCTTTCCCCACCTCGCCCAGCACCGCGTCGGCGCCGACGGCGGCGTTCTCCATGATGAGCGCGCTCGTGTCCGACGCGCGCAGGCCGAGCTTCTGCTCCGATGGTCCTACGGACACTCCCGGTCCGTCCAGCGGCAGCACGAACGCAGTGATGCCCGCGCTCGTGCGCTTCGGGTCGAACTCGCCGGCGCGCGCGAGCACGATCGCGAACGGGGCGTAGCGCGCGTTCGTGATGAACTGCTTTCGCCCGTCGATGCGCCAGCCGTTCCCGTCCGGCCGCGCCGTCGTCCGCAACGATGCGGCGTCGCTCCCCGACGTCGGCTCGGTGAGGGCAAACGCCCCGAGCCCCGTACCGTCCATGAGCTTCGGCAGCCAGCGCCTGCGCTGCTCGTCGGTCGCGCTTCGAACGATGGAGCCCGCGACGATGCCGCTGTTGACGGCAACGCCGACCGCGAGCGAGGGCCATGCGGCGGAGAGCTCCTCGAGGACAAGAGCAAACGCGACCGCCGACGCCCCGAGGCCACCGTCGGTTTCCGGGATCGTCATCCCCAGCACGCCTAGGTGTCCGAGCTCGGCGATGACGTCGCGCGGGAGCGCTCCCTCCTTCTCCGCGGCAGGGATCCGCTCGGCGACACCCTTCCTCGATGCCCAATCCGCCACCGCGCCGGCGAGCTCGCGCTCGGTGGCCCCGACGAACGGTCTCACGCTCGCGCTTTCTTGACCGCTTCGGTGAATGCCGGCACGAACTCGAACACGTCGGCAACGATCCCGTAGTCGGCGATCTTGAAGATGTCGGCGTCGGGATCCTTGTTGACCGCGACGATCACCTTGCTCGAGGTCATCCCGGCGAGATGCTGGATCGCGCCGGAAATACCGAGCGCAACGTAGAGATCCGGCGTGACCGTTTTTCCGGTCTGCCCGACCTGCTCCTCGTTGGGCCGCCACCCGGCGTCGGTGACGGCGCGCGATGCGCCGACGGCCCCGCCGAGCGCGTCGGCGAGCTCCTCGACGAGATGCCAGTTCTCGGGACCCTTGAGGCCGCGGCCGCCAGACACCACGACGCGGGCCTCGGAGAGCGAGACGCGCTTGGTTCCGGTCGCGGTCGCCGCGAGCTTCACGAAGGTGAGCTTCTCGGCCGATCCGTCGGCCTCGATCTTTTCGACCTGGGGCGCCTCGGCGGCCCCCTTGAGCGGAATCGCGCCGGGTCGCACCGAGACCACCGCCGGGAGATCGAGCCGCACCTTCGCGCGCACTTTGCCTGCGTACATGGGCTTATCCAATTCGAGCGCGTTCCCGGCCACGCGGAGACCGGTCACGTCGGCGGCATAGGCGCGACCGAGCCGCGCAGCGAGGCGCGCACCGAGATCGCGCCCATTCAGCGTGGCTCCTAGAAGGACTAGGTCCGGTTTCTCCGACTCGACCTTCTTCGCGAGCGCCGACACGAACGGGAGCGGCGAGTAGCGCTCGCCGGCGATCTCGACGAGCGCCGTGTCCCCGAGCTCGCGCGCCTTCGCAGCGAGCTCGAGCGTGACTCGGCGTAGCTCGCTGCCTTTGCGCTCCGCGACGACGAGCGTCTTCACAGGACCTTCGCCTCGTCGCGCAGCGCCGTCGCGAGCTGCTCGGCGATCTGCTTGGCGTCGCCGTCCTTGAGGATCTTGCCTCCGCCGCGCACCGGCGGCGGCTCCATCGAAAGGATCGTCCAGGTCGGACCGGAGGCGTCGATGCCGAGGGCGCTCAAGGCCTTCTCGGGTATCTCCTTCTTCTTCGCCTTCATGATCCCGGGGAGCGACGGGTAGCGCGGCTCCTTTTCGCTTTTGTGCACTGTCGCCAGGGCGGGGAGCGGCGCCTTCCAAACCTCGTGACCGCCTTCGACCTCACGCCAGAGCTCGACACCGCCCTCGACGGGGACGACCTTCGTGATCGTGGCGACGTGCGCCCACCCGAGCAGCTCGGCAAGGGCCGGCCCGACGAAGCCCTGGTCGTCGTCGGATGCCTGTTTGCCGCAGAGCACGAGGTCGGGCTTGGTCTCGTCCACCACCTTCGCGAGCGCGCGCGCGACCGCGAGCGGCGCGGCGGTATCGGCCGTGATGAGCGAGGCCTCGTCGCAGCCCATCGCGAGGGCCTGACGCAGCGCGTCGCGCGAACGAGCCGCGCCGACGGTCACGACGGCGACGACCGTCGTCGGGTCGGCGTCCTTACGCTCCAGCGCCATCTCGATCGCGTACTCGTCGTACGGCGAGATCGACCAGCTGATGCCCTCGGTGACGATCGACGTTCCGTCCGGCGCGACCTTCACGCGCACGGTCGAGTCGGGCACCTGCTTCAGCGGGATGAGGATCTTCACGTTTCTTGCTGATCCCCCGAGTACCAGAGCGCGAACGCGACCGCGCCGAACGCAACGGCGAGCATCACGAACGCGAACACGATCGCGAAGATGGTCGTGCCATCGGTGAAGTCCATCAGGTCTCCAGCCTTGCCGCGACGAGCTCCAGAACGTCGACCGGCTTGATCTGCTCCTGCACGCCCTTTGCCCCGACGCCTTCCTCGAGCATGATCAAGCAGAACGGGCACCCGCTCGCCACCTTTGTCGCGCCACTGTTGATGGCGAGCAGCTGCTCGATCCGGCGGTGATTCACCCGCTGGCCGACCTTCTCCTCCATCCACATGCGTCCGCCGCCGGCGCCGCAGCAGAAGCCGCGCTCGCGGTTGTGCGGCTCGATCTCGACGCGCTGGACGCCAGGGATCGCGTCCAGGACGGCGCGCGGCTCGTCATACACGCCGTTGTGCCGTCCGAGATAGCAGGGATCGTGATACGCGACGGCCTCCGTCATTCCCCGGCCAACCTTGAGCTTGCCCTCAACGATGAGCCGGTCGACGAGCTGCAGCGCGTGGACGACCTCGTAGTTCCCGCCAAGCTGCGGGTATTCGTTTGCGATGGTGTTGAAGCAGTGCGGGCAGCTCGCGATGACCTTCCGCACGCCGTACTTCCTCATGGTCTCGATGTTCTGCTGCGCCTGCGTCTGCCAGAGGTATTCGTTGCCGATCCGCCGCGCGGGGTCGCCGTTGCAGGTCTCCTCGGACGCGAGGATCGCGAAGGAGACGCCGGCTGCGCGGAGCACCTGCACGACCGAGCGCGCGACCTTCTGATTGCGCCGGTCAAACGACGCTGCGCACCCGACGAAGTAGAGGTACTCCGCGTCTTGCTTCTCGGCGAACGTGGGAACGCCGAGGTCCTTAGCCCAATCGCCGCGCGTCTCGCGCGCCTCGCCCCACGGGTTCCCGGCGCGCTCGATGTTCGTCATGGCGCGCTGCGCCTCGGGGGGCGCCGATCCCTCCATGAGCGTGAGGTGGCGACGCATGTCGACGATCTTGTCGATGTGCTCGATCGTGACCGGGCAGGCTTCGACGCAGGCCGCGCACGTCGTGCAAGCCCAGAGCTCTTCGGGCTTTGACTCCACGTAGTGCGCAGGCGGCGTCGTCTCCGCCTTCGCGTCGGCGAGAAGCTTCGGGCCGTCGCGGAGCAGCTGATCGCGTATGTCCAGGACGATCTTCTGCGGGTCGAGGGACTTTCCGGTCGCGAGCGCCGGGCAGTTATCGGAGCAACGCCCGCACTCCGTGCACGTGTAGCCATCGAGCAGCTGCTTCCAGGAGAAGTCCCGGATCGACGCCGCGCCGAAGGTCTCCTTGTTTTCGATGTCCTCGATGAGCGAGAGCTGCCCGCGGGGCGTCTGCTTTCGGAAGAACACATTCGGAAGCGTCGTGACGATGTGGAGGTGCTTCGTCCGCGGGAGATAGACCGCGAAAGCCAGGATCGTGAGCACGTGGGCCCACCACGTGCCGGCAAAGATCACCGGCCCGGCGGCTGTCGGGATGAGATACGCCAGCACACTGGCGACCGGCGGCTGAGCAGCGCTCTCGATGTGACCGGGGTCGCGGACCCCGGCAATCGCGGCGCTCTCGAACACGAGCAGCGTCAGCATGAGGAACGCGATCATGGCGAGGATTACGTAGCCTTCGCGCACGATGTGCATTCGCGGTGGTCGCAAGAACGCGCGCCGGTACATCGCGATCGCGACCGAGACGAGCACAGCCACGGCAAAGATGTCGAGAATCCACATGTAGGCGGGGCTCGTCGTTCCGGGCAGCTGCCAGCCAAGGATGCCCCGCAAGAGCAGGTCCGCGCTTCCATACGTGATGACGAGGAAACCCCAGAAGATGAGCGCGTGGGTGATCCCGCGGATCCAGTACGGGCGCTTGATGAGCTTGCGCTGGCCGAGGTAGATGACGATCTCGTCGCGCAGCCGTCGCGCGGGTTTGTCGGTGCGATCTTCGTTCCGGCCCAGAAGGAGCAGCCGGTACAGCTGCCACGCTCTGAAGAAGAACCCACCGAAACCGACAAGCACGAGCGCAAGCAGCATCCACGCGCCAAGACCCGCGGTCGGCGCTGTCACGACGCGCTCATTCCTTCAAGATCTCTTCCGCGATGACGAGCTTCATGATCTCGCTGGTCCCCTCATAGATCTCGGTGATCTTCGCGTCGCGGTAGTGGCGCTCGGCCGGGAAGTCTTTCAGATAGCCATAGCCCCCGAAGATCTGCACGCAATCGCGGCTGGCTTTGACCGCGACGTCGCTGGCGAAAAGCTTCGCTTCGGCGGCGGCGAGGATGTAATCCTCGCCCGCGTCCTTCAAAGCCGCCGCGCGCCAGGTCAGCAGGCGGGCAGCGTCAATCTCGGTGGCCATGTCCGCGAGCATCCATTGGATCGCCTGGAAATCGGCGACCTTCTTGCCGAACGCCTCGCGCTGCTTGGCGTACGCCAGGGAGTCCTCAAGGCACGCGCGCGCGATCCCGACCGCTTGCGCGGCGATCGAGATACGGCCGCCGTCGAGGGTCGAGAGCGCGATCTTGTATCCCTCGTTCGTCTCGCCGAGGAGACTCGCGGCCGGCACGCGCGCATCCTGGAAGATGAGCTGGGCGGTGTCCGATCCGCGGATGCCGAGCTTCTTCTCGAGCTTGCCCACCGTGAATCCCGGCGTGCCTTTCTCGACGATGAAAGCGGCGATGCCCTTTCGCTTCTGCGCCGGATTGGTTTGCGCGAAGACGATCGCCACGTTCGACAGCGCTCCGTTCGTGATGAAGTTCTTGGTCCCGTTCAGGATCCAGCTGTCACCGTCGCGTCGCGCGGAGGTACGCATGGCCGCGGCGTCGCTGCCCGACGCCGGTTCGGAGAGCGCGAAGCAGCCGATCCACTCGCCACGCGCGAGCTTCGGCAGGTATTTCTCCTTCTGGGCGTCGCTTCCGTGATGCAGGATCGGATCGACCGCGAGCGACACGTGCGAGCAGAGCACCACGCCGGTCGATGCGCATGCGCGGTTGATCTCCTCGACGATCAGGGCGTACGACAGCGCGTCAAGACCCGAGCCACCGTACCGCTCGGGCACGTACGGGCCCATGAAGCCGAGGGCACCCATCTCGCGGAGGAGCTCCGGCGGGATCTTGCCCTGATCGTCGATCTCGGCTGCGCGCGGGAGGACCTTCTCGGTCGCAAAGTCGCGCGCGGCTCGCTGGGCCAGCTCCTGCTCCTCGGTGAGCGTGAGGTCGAAGCCCGTCTCGGCGGCCGTCATCGCCACTGCCGGACTCCGAAGATCCGACCATCCGGGTCGCGCGCGAAAAAGAAGCCGTCGCGGATCTCCCCGACGTTTGCGCCTCTCGCTCGCGCCCGGTCGAACGTTGCGGCCAAATCGTCGACGTGGAACCACGGCACGAAACCGGGCACCCCTGGCTCGTCCTCGCGGTCGTGGACCGTGAACGTCGCTCCGTTCGCCGGCTCGAACCATACCGAGTCGTCACGCTTGGGCTGACGGCGCAGGCCGACAACGTCTTCGAAGAACCGCGCGACCTGCTCGCGATCCTGACTGAAGCCAAACACGTTGGTGAGAGCGGGCGGGCGGGTCAGGCGAGCTCCACCGCGAGCGCGACCGCCTCGCCGCCACCGAGGCAAAGGGAGGCGACACCGCGTTTCTGCGAACGTGCGCGCAGCGCGTAGAGCAGCGTCACGAGCAACCGCGCGCCGGACGCCCCGATGGGATGACCGAGCGCTACCGCGCCGCCGTTCACGTTGAACTTCGCTTCGGGAATGTCGAGCTCGCGCCGCACGCACTCGATACCGCTGAACGCCTCGTTCACCTCGAAGAGGTCGACGTCCGCGATCTTCCACCCGGCCTTCTCGAGGCAACGCTCGATCGCGCCTTTCGGTGCCGCCAGAAATCGCTCCGGCTCGTGAGCGAACTGACCCTGGGCGACGATGCGCGCGAGTGGCTTTGCGCCGAGGTCGCGCGCCCGCTCGGCGGACGCGACGATCACCGCGGCGCCGCCATCGTTGAGCTTCGAGGCGTTTCCCGCAGTGACCGTCCCGCCGGTCTTGAACGCGGGCTGCAGCTTCGCGAGCGCTTCGAGGCTTGTCTCACGCGGTGACTCGTCCTTGTTGACGAGCGTGACCGCGCCCTTTCGGCCCGGCACTTCGACCGGCACGAGCTCCGCGTCAAACGCCCCCTCGCGCTGCGCCCGTAGGGCTTTCTCGTACGAGGCCAGCGCGAAGCGGTCCTGATCGGCGCGACCGAGTCCGCACGCTTCGGCGACAAGCTCGCCGCCGAGACCCATATGCCCGTGGCCGTACGCATCCATGAGGCCGTCGACGAGGTTGGCGTCCTCGAGCTTGTGCTCGCCAAGTGGTAAGCCGGCACGAAGGCCACGCGCGAGATACGGAGCGTTGGACATGGATTCCATGCCGCCGGCCACGACGAGTCGCGCCTCGCCTGCCGCTATCTGCGAAGCCGCGAGCATGACCGCTTTGAGACCCGACCCGCACACCTTGTTGATCGTGGTGCACGGGACCGAGTTCGGAATTCCCGCACCGAGGGCGGCCTGGCGCGCGGGCGCTTGACCCACGCCCGCTTGCACGACGTTCCCCATGAAAACTTCATCGACCTGACCGGGGTCGATGCCGGCGCGCTCGAGTGCGCATTTGATCGCGATGGAGCCGAGCTTTGGTGCTGAAAGCGGGGCGAGGCTGCCGAGAAAGGCGCCGATCGGTGTCCGCGCCGCGCCGACGATCACCGCGCTCACTTGGCTTCCTCTAGGCGCTTCGTCACGTGGTGGCGATAGGCACGGATCTCATCGCGGAGCGCGGCGAGCTCGCCCAGACGCTCGCTCACGGTCACAAGATGGGAGTCGAGCAATTCGATGAGGCGCGGAAGCACTTTGGCATTGGTGTGATGGCGACCGTAGAGCGTTTCGAGCTCCTGCATCTCGGCGAGCGAAAGACCGAGCACCTTGAGCTTCTGGATGAACTTAAGTCGGCGAACATCGTCGTCGGTGTACACGCGTTGGCCGCCGTCGAGTCGCTTCACCGATTCGAGCAGACCGCGCTCTTCGTAATACCGGATGGTCCGCTCCGTCAGTCCGACCTTCGCGGCAAGCTCGCCGATCCGAAAGGTCGCGGGCGCCGCCGTCGCCATGCTCGCCAGTTTACGTCAACTGGCACCTGGGCCGTGAGGGCAGCGCCGGGTGCCTGCCATGCTCGCGGGTCCCTCCCTCGACCACGTAGGGTCTCGGGTCCCACTGCGCTGGCAGACACCCGGCGCTGTCTCGCTGCGTCAGACGCGGCGCCGTTGACTTCAGACCTTCTTGCGGAGCCGGCCCGCGATGTCGTCGAGCTCCTTCCGTGGCGCGGCCGCACCGTAGTGCGGCGGGAACTCGATCCGGAAGCCGTCGCCCTGCCAGCGCGGGATCACATGGAGGTGCGAGTGAAAGACCTCCTGACCGGCGGCCGCGCCGTCCGCGAGAAAGAAGTTGATCGCCTCGCAGCGCAAGCCCGAGGCGCCGAGGGCGGCGGCGACCCGCCGCGCCAGCGACCACATCGCAACCGCCGAGACCTCGTCGACTTCACCGATCGACGCGGCGTGCTTGCGAGGAACGATGAGCGTGTGGCCTTCCGTGATCGGATGGAGGTCGAGGAACGCCAGCACGTCGGCGCCCTGTGCCACAAAGCTGGCCTGCTCGCGGCCTTCGACGATCCGGCAGAAGACACAGGCGGCCGGCTCGGTCACGAGGCAAGCTCCTTGATCGCGTTCGCGAGAGCTTGCGCACCGAGGGCGGCGTCGTCGACGGACGCAAACTCGCGCGGTGTGTGTGATCCGCCGGTCGATCGGACGAAGATCATGCCCGTGGGCACGCCCGAGAGGGCGGGGTTCTGCGCGTCGTGGCCGGCGCCGCTGACAAGCTCGGGCGCGTCGACGCCCACGCTCCTCGTCGCCCTCTTGAGCACGTCGCGGATCCGAGGATCGAGCGCGGTCACCGGTACACGCGCGAGCTCGTCGACCGACGCCTCGACGGCCCTCGCGCTCGCGATGCTGGTCACGGAAGCGAGCACCTCACGCACGAGGCCATCGTGATCCCGCGCCGCACGCAGGTCCAGAGAGAAAACACATTCGCCCGGGACGACGTTCTTCGCGCCCGGACGGACCCTGATCTCGCCCACCGTTCCGACTGAGTCCGAGCGGCCGCGAGCGATCCGCTCGACCGCCAGCACGATCTCGGATGCGGCGGCGAGCGCATCCGCTCGGGCGGTCATTACGGTCGCGCCCGCGTGATCGGCGCGGCCTCGAATCGTCACGCGAGCGTGGTAGATGCCGACGATGTCGCTCACGACGCCGAGCGGTAGACCGGCTGCGTCGAGGCGCGGTCCCTGCTCGATGTGAAGCTCCAGGTACGCCGCGAGCTCGGTCGGGTCGCGCCGCGCTGCGGCGGGATCGCCCGGCTCACCCAGAGCACGCAACGCGTCCGCGATCGAAACACCGTCGCGGTCGCGGCGATCGCCAACCCCGCGCCCGAGGCGACCAAACGCGGCCGTGGATCCAAAGAGGCCCACTCCGAAGCGGGCGCCCTCCTCATCGGCCCAGGCCACCACCTCGACGGGACGGCGCAGCTTCGTCTTCGCTTCAACGAGCGACTCGAGCGCCTCGACCGCGCAGAGGACGCCGAGCGCGCCATCGAACCGGCCGCCCTCCGGCACCGAGTCGAGATGCGATCCGACAAGGATCGTCTCCCCCTCATCACCGAATCGCGCGAACACGTTTGCGGCCGCGTCGCGCCGAACAATGGCGCCCTTCGCGGAAAGCCAGCCGCCGACGAGGTCCCGCGCGCGCTGCTCGTCGGCGGACAGACCGAGGCGCGAGACGGCCGTACCGTCGCCGCCGATCCGCGCGAGCTCGGTCATGCGGCGCCCGAGACGCTTACGGTCGATCACCGCACCTTCTCCGGAAGGTCGTCAGGCGCGAACGACACGTCCGCGAACACTTCGCGTTCGATGGCCTTTGCATGTGGGATCGCGCGCACGATCTCGGCCGCGTATTTCGGGTTCCGGCGCGCGGTGTCGTGGGCACGGTCCTCGAGCGGCTCGACGACCTGACCACCGCGGCGGTCGGCGGCGTAGACGATCTTCTCTTCTTGCGTGCGAGGCGCGAGATTCGGATCGAGCACCGTATAGATGGCGTGGCGCCGCGCCGGCTCAATACAGGCGCCCAACCCCTCGGCCGCGAGGACGATGCCCGAGAGGATGTTGTGATCCCGCGCATCGCCGGCGAGGAGAGGGCTCCGGCCGATGTCGTGGAGATACGCCGCCAGGACGACCGAGTCCACATCGATCGGCGGAGCCCCGCGCCGCCTGCCAGCCACGAGCGCCTCGGCGATGGCCCCCACGACACGGCTGTGCGTTTCGAGCCAGTCGGGATAGCTGTAGCGCCGGTAAAAAGCCTCGGCTTTGGTGGACAACTTTGTCAATCTTCTATTGACACCATCCCATAGCCTGACTACGGTCCGCGCCGCAGGGGAGGTGCGCATGGCCGATTCGGCCGTTCCTGTCGGAGATGACCGCATCATCGCGCACCTTCAGTTCGCACGGGCGGTCGCTTCGCGATCCATCGATCCCCGCTGCCACGGCGCGGACCGCACGCGTAACCGGGCGCGGGCGCAAGAGACCTTAGCGGAGCAGCTTCCTCCACGCGACGATCGTGAGCACGAGCGTGCCGATCAGTACGAGGTGCCATGCCGCAGTCAATCCCCACTCGAGTGGCGCTTGGGGCCGGTACCCGATCGTGGATAGCTCCAGGAGCACAACCATTGGGACGCCGACGAGCGTCTCGAGAATCAACAGCGTCAAGTACAACGCGCGTCGACTCGGCGACACGCTGCCGATGCTAGCCCGCGGCCCCAGAGCGATAGGCGGCGCAGACGCGCGCCTGAGCCACTCCTACGTTCGCCGCTGGGTTGCACGACGAACATGAGCCAGCCCAACGCCGACGATCGCATCATCGCGCACCTCGGCTTCGCGCGAGCGGTCGCCTCGCGATCCATCGACCCGCGCTGCCGCGGGGCCGACCGCGAGGACCTCATCGCCGATGGCGTGCTAGGTCTTGTCCAGGCGGCTCGCCGGTATCGGGGGGACCGCGGCGCCTCGTTCGGCGCGTACGCCGCGCGGCGCGTCCGCGGTCAGATCCTGGACGCTCTCCGCGAGCGCGACCCGCTGACCCGGAGCGCGCGCCGCGCCTTCCGGGCGGCGCAGCGCGCGACCGAAGACGGCGCAACGGGTTCGCCCGCGAATCCGCCGTACGTTGAGGTTTCTCTCGATCGCATCGGCGACGTCGCCGAGGTGCGACCTGTGGCCGGGCGTCGCGACGATCGCTGGCCGCTGGTGGCGAGCGCTCTGCGCGACCTGACGCCGCTCGAGCGTCGCGTCCTCGTGTTGTCGTACGGACGCGGCCTGACACTGCGGGAGATCGGCGGCGAGGTTGGCCTGTCCGAATCGGGGGTGTGCCGGCTCCGAGCGCGCGCGCTCGCCCGCGTGAGATCGGCGTGCGCGGCCTGAGCTTTCAGCTCGCCGCTAACGCGGCGAGCGGAGAGGGGTGGCAGCGCGCTTCGCGCCACGGGGGCCCCTGCCCCCGCCTCCCCTGCAGCGATAGAGTGCGGTCATGTCGGACCTGCGCCGCGCGCGCTTCGCGCGGCTGGTGCGCAACGCGTTGGACGAGCTCCCCGCGGAGTTTCGCGAGCGTATCCGCA
>Ga0209472_1000207_pt1 | contig 36237 bp, 29 predicted proteins | sample GraSoiAngelo_130_FD_185887 | JGI IMG/M metagenome (GOLD analysis project Ga0209472, IMG submission 185887) | Grasslands soil microbial communities from the Angelo Coastal Reserve, California, USA - 14_0929_02_20cm (SPAdes) (version 2) | ecosystem: Environmental > Terrestrial > Soil > Grasslands ... | reverse complement strand
GCATCATCCGGCGTGATGGTGCCATCGGTGTCCTGGCCGACGATGATGTAGCCCTTCTCGGCACGCAGCACGTGCATGGTCTCGGTGCCGTAGGGCGTGATGCCGTGAGCCTCACCGGCTTCGTAGATGCCCCGCCACACCGCGGACCCGAAATCGGCCGGGACGTTGACCTCGAAGCCGAGCTCGCCGGTGAAGCTCACGCGGAAAAGCCGCATAGGCACGCCGCAGATGTACCCGGGCGCGACGCCCATGTGCGGCATGGCGGAGGCGGAGATGTCGATGTCGACGAGCCCTGAGAGCACCGCGCGCGCCTCGGGCCCCTGGACCGCGATCACCGCCCACTGCTCGGTGGTCGAGGTGAGCCACACCTCGAGGTCGGGCCATTCCGTCTGCAGGTAGTCCTCCATCATCGCCAGCACCCGGGGCGCGCCGCCCGTGGTGGTGGTGACGTGGAAGGAGCGCGCGCTCACGCGCGCCACCACGCCGTCGTCGTAGATGAAGCCGTCATCGCGCAGCAGGATCCCGTAGCGCGCGCGGCCCACGGCGAGGCTCGCCCAGGCGTTCACGTACAGCCGCTCCAGAAACAAGACCGCATCCCTTCCGACGACCTCGATCTTGCCGAGGGTCGAGGCGTCGAAGAGGCCGCAGCCGCCGCGCACCGCGCGGCACTCGCGGCCGACCGCTGCGTGCATGTCCTCGCCGCCGCGGGGAAAGTAGCGCGCGCGCTTCCAGAGGCCCACGTCCTCGAAAACGGCTCCGTGCGCTCGTGCCCACTCGTGCATCGGCGTGGTGCGCACCGGATCGAGCAGCTCCCCGCGCGCGGGCCCTGCGAAGCTGCCGAAGCTCACCGGCGTGTACGGCATGCGGAAGGTCGTCAGGCCCACCTCGGGGATCGGCTTCCCGAGGGTGCGCGAGACGATGCCGAGCGCATTCAGGTTGGAGGTCTTGCCCTGGTCCGTCGCCATGCCGGTGGTCGTGTAGCGCTTGACGTGCTCGATCGAGCGGAACCCCTCGCGCAGCGCCAGCTCGAGATCGGAGGCGGTGACGTCGTTCTGCCAGTCGACGAATGCCCGGCCACGGCCGCGCGCCGGCCTGGGCAGGACCCCGACGAAGCCGGGCGCGGCGGTGCCGCCGTTCGCGGGCGCGGGGGTGGCGGGGAAGGGTCCCGACGGACGCACGCCGGTGCGTCCGGGGGCCGTGGCCTCGCGCGCCGCGGCTGCGCCCGCCGCCGCGCCGTCCGCGAGCGCCGCGGCGAGGCCGAACACTCCGCGACAGGCGCCGGCGCTGCGGACGCGCTCGGCCGGCTCGCCCGGGAGAAACGCCTGCAGCGCCGCATCCCACACGAGCCTGCCCCGCGACTGCGAGTGCAGGTGCACGCTCGGCGTGAAGCCGCCGGACATGAGCACGAGGTCGCAGGGCTGTGTCTGGGCGGCGAGCGGCTCGCCGGCGTCGTCGAGCTGCGCGAGGCTGATCGAATTCACGCGACGCCGGCCGCCGGTGCCGAGCACCGTCGCCCGCGGCAGCACCGGGATGCCCGCTGCGCGGGCCTGCGCCGCCGCCGCACCGTCCGCTCCGGTGCGCAGCTCCGCGATGGCCGCGACGAACACACCGGCGCCCTGTAACTCGAGGGCCGCGTCGTACGCTTCGTCACACGCGGTAACGACCACGGCGCGGGTGCCCGGCAACACCCCGTAGCGGTTGAGCCAGCTGCGCGCCGCGCCGGCCAGCATGATTCCCGGCCGGTCGTTGCCCGGAAACACCAGCGGGCGCTCGAGGGCTCCGGCGGCGAGCACCACCTCGCGGGCGCGCACCTGCCACTGCCGTTCGCGCGGCATGTCGGGGTGTGGCTCGGCGAGGTGGTCGGTGAGGCGCTCGTTCAATCCCAGCAGGTTGTGCGGGAAGTAGCCGAATGCGGTGGTACGGATCAGGAGCGTCACGCGCGTATTCGAGGTGAGCGCCGCGACCGTATCCGCGAGCCACTGCCCGGCGGGTCGCCCGTCGACGCCCAAAATTTCGCCGGGTGCATCGGCGAGGAGCGACCCGCCCAGCTCGTTCTGCTCGTCGCAGAGAATGACGCGCGCGCCGGCGCTTGCGGCGGCCGTGGCCGAGGCGAGTCCCGCCGGCCCCCCACCCACGACGAGCACGTCGCAGTGCGCGTAGCGCGCGGCGTAGCGATCGGGATCCGCGAGCGTCGGTGAGCGTCCGAGGCCCGCCGCGGCGCGGATGCGCGGCTCATAGAGCGTCTGCCACGCCCCGCGGGGCCACATGAACGTCTTGTAGTAGAAGCCGGCGGGCAGGAACGGCGCGAAGAGGTCGTTGACGGCGCCGACGTCGAAGGCGAGGCTCGGCCAGCGATTCTGGCTGTGCGCCTCGAGTCCCTCGTAGAGCTCGACCTGGGTGGCGCGGAGGTTCGGTGTGTAGCGCGCCGCGTCGCGACGCACGGCCACCAGCGCGTTCGGCTCTTCGGCGCCCGCGGCGAGCGCCCCGCGCGGCCGGTGGTACTTGAACGAGCGGCCCATGAGGTGCACGCCGTTCGCGAGCAGCGCGGAGGCAAGCGTGTCGCCCGCGAAGCCGCTGTAGGCGCGCCCGTCGAAGCTGAAACGGAGCGCCCGCGAGCGGTCGATCCGCCCGCCGCCCGGGGTGCGCAGACCCTCGTTCACCGCGGCACCCGCGCGTTCATCGCGGCACCGGTGGGACCGGCGCCGGCGGCTCCTCGCCCACCCGGTAGGTGGCGAGGAAGTGATCGGTCCTGGTGTCGCGCAGCGCGTTGAAGAAGCGGCCGCAGCCGTGCGTGTGGCGCCAGCGCTCGGCGTGCACACCGCGCGTGTTGTCACGGCGGTAGAGGTAGTCCGCCCACTCCTGCGTCGAGACCGCCGCCGGATCGCGCGGGCGTGCAACGTGCGCCTGCCCGCCGTACTGGAACTCCGGCTCCGGACGCTCACCGCAGTAAGGGCATTCGATCAGCAGCATGGTGGTCCCGGCAACCCCGATCCGCGCCTCAATGGGCGACCGCCGCTGCGGCCGCCTCATCGATCAGCCGGCCGTCGCGGAAGCGCTCCAGCGTGAAGGGCGCGTTGATCGGGTGAGGCTCGCCGCGCGCGATCGTCCAGGCAAACACGTGCGCCGAGCCCGGCGTGGCCTTGAAGCCGCCGGTGCCCCAGCCGCAATTCACGTACAGCCCCGGCACGGGGGTCAAGCCGATGATGGGCGAGCGGTCGGGGGTCACGTCGACGATACCCCCCCAGTTACGCAGCATCCGCAGACGCCGGAACATGGGGAATAGCTCGCAGATCGCTTCCAGCGCGTGACTGGTGATGTGCAGCCCGCCGCGCTGCGTGTAGGAGGTGTAGGCGTCGGTGCCCGCGCCGATCACCAGCTCTCCCTTGTCCGACTGGCTGATGTAGGCGTGGATGGTGTTGGACATGACCACGCACGGGAATATCGGTTTCACGGGCTCGGACACCAGCGCCTGCAGCGGATAGCTCTCGAGCGGCAGCTCGACGCCGGCCATCCTCATGATGACGCTGGTGTGACCCGCCGCCGCGACCCCCACCCGCCGCGCGCGGATCGTGCCGCGAGTGGTCTCGACCGCCGCCACCGCGCCGTTATCGTCGCGGCGGATGCCGGTGACCTCGCAGTTCTCGATGATATCGACCCCGAGCGCATCCGCCGCGCGGGCGTATCCCCAGGCGACGGCGTCGTGGCGCGCGGTTCCGCCGCGGCGCTGCAGCGCGGCGCCGAGCACCGGATAGCGGATGTTCTCGATGTTGAGCGGCGGGCAGAACGCCTTGGCCTGCTCAGGGGTGATCCACTCGTTGTCGATGCCGTTGGCGCGGTTGGCGTGCACGTGGCGCTTGAAGACCTGCGCATCGTGCACGGTGTGCGCGAGCATCATGACGCCGCGCTGGGAGAACATGAGGTTGTAGTTGAGGGCCTGGGCGAGGTCCTCCCATATCTTCAGCGCATGCTCGTAGAGCGCGGCGCTCTCGTCCCACAGGTAGTTCGAGCGGATGATGGTGGTGTTGCGGCCGGTGTTGCCGCCGCCGATCCAGCCCTTCTCGAGCACCGCGATGTTGGTCAGGCGATGCTCGCTGGCGAGGTAGTAGGCCGCACCCAGCCCGTGGCCGCCGCCCCCGACGATCAGCGCGTCATACTCGGCCCTGGGTTCGGGGCTGCGCCACTGCGCCGTCCAGCCGCGCTGGCCGGTGAGGCCGCGCAGCAGGAGCTTGAGGCCGGAGAAGGATTGCATCGAAGGCGCTTCAGTTAGGGCGCAGTGCGCCCGCGCGTGCATCATGCTCCGCGAGGTCTCGCGCGACGAGCACCCGCGCGTCCGTCGGCTTGAATGAATGCGACATCGCCCGACTCGCGCGGGCTTAGCGCTTGCCCCACGTGCCGAGCCTGCCTCAGGTCTTCGGGGCGGCGGTGCCCTTGATGGCGGTGCGCGGATTCACGTGCTGCACGAACTCGGCGACATAGTCGTCGGCGGGCCGCTCGAGGATGTCGCGGCCCGTGCCCGTCTGCACGATGCGCCCGCCTTCGAGGATGGTGACCTTGTCGCCGAGCTTCAGGGCCTCGTCGAGATCGTGACTGACGAAGAGGATGGTCTTCCTGACCCGCTCCTGCAGCGCCAGCAGCTCGTCCTGGAGCTTGCGGCGGATGAGCGGGTCGAGCGCCGAGAACGGCTCGTCCATCAGCAGGATGTCCGCATTGGTCGCGAACGCCCGCGCGAGCCCGACGCGCTGCTGCATGCCGCCGGAGAGCTCGCTGCAATAGCGCTCGGCCCACTGCGAGAGCCCGACGAGCGCGAGCTGCTCCTCGACGATGCGCCGGCGCTCCTCGGGCGGGTCGCCCCGCAGCTCGAGCCCGAAGCCGACGTTGTCGCGCACCGTCCTCCACGGCAGCAGGCCGAACTGCTGGAACACCATGGCGATGCGCAGGCGGCGAATGCGGCGCAGCGTCGCCGGATCGCAGTTCACCCCGATGTCGACGGTCGTGTCGCCGTCGCTCACCAGCACCTGGCCGCGTGTGACGAGGTTCAGGCCGTTCGCCGCGCGCAGCAGCGTCGACTTGCCGGACCCCGACAGGCCCATGAGGACCGAGATCTCGGCCCGCTCGACACTGAGGGATGCGTTCGCGACGCCGACCACGACGCCGGTCTTCTCGACGATCTCGCTGCGTGTGCCGCCCGCATCGAGCAGGGCGAGCGCCTGCCCGAGCGCCGCCGCGCCGGCGCGCCCGGTGCGGGCGCAGAACAGGATGTCGACGGCGCGGAACTCGAGCGCTGCGGTCACGGCGCGGCCGCCTTGTCGGCCGGGCGGCTGATGCGGTCGAGCACGATGGCGAGCAGCACGATCACGAAGCCGGCCTCGAAGCCCATGCCGACCTGGACCGTGTTGAGCGCCCGCACCACCGGGACCCCGAGCCCGCCTGCTCCGACCAGCGCCGCGATCACCACCATGGAAAGGCTGAGCATGATGCACTGGGTGATGCCGGCGAGAATCGTCGGGGCGGCGCTCGGAAGCTCCACTTTCCACAGCAGCTGCATGGGCGTGGCGCCGAAGGCCCGGCCGGCTTCCAGGAGCGGCGTCGGCACCGAGCTGATGCCGAGCTGAGTGAGGCGGATCGGAGCGGGCAGGGCGAAGATGACCGTCGAGATGAGCCCCGGCACCACGCCTAAGCCGAACAGCACCAGTGTTGGAATGAGGTAGACGAAGGTCGGCAGCGTCTGCATGAGATCCAGCACCGGGCGGAGCGCGGCGTAGAGCCGCGGGCGATGGGCCGCGGCGATCCCGACCGGCACACCGATCGCCGTGGAGACGAGCGCGGCGACGATGACGAGTGAAAGGGTCTCGAGCGTCGCCTCCCAGTAGCCCTGGTTCATGATGAAGAGGAGCGCCGCCACGACGAATACGGCGAGCGGCACCGAGCGGCGGAGCCCGAAGGTGAGCGCGCCGGCGCCGAGGATGAGGAGCGGCGAGGGAATCGCCCGCAGCAGGCGGGTAAGCCCGTCGACGCTGTCGCGGATGACCGCCGAGAGCCCGTCGAACAGCACCCGCCCGTGACCCTTCACGTACTCGATCATCACCGCGATGCTGTCCCCGACCGGAATCTTGTGGCCCTCGAGCCAGCGCTCCAGGCTCAAGCGGTCGGCGAGCTTGCCCGTCGTCTGCATCGCGCTGAAGCCCGGACGTCCGCCGAAAGTCGTGACCCCTTGCAGCCAGCCGGCCACCACGCTGGGGTTCGCCTTGAGCCAGGCGTCCGCGGCCACATCCGGCGACAGATGGCGATCGAGGATGTCGGCCATCAGTCGGCTCTCTTGTTGCGTCGTGAAGGAGAGGTTCCTGAGGAGCCGGCCGACGTTGGGGCACTCGGCCGAGTAGCCGGCGCGCGTGTTGGTGTCCACCCGCGCCTCGCCGTAATTGGGTCCGAAAACCGTGTCCCCGCCCGCGAGGTAACGCAGGTCGAAGCGCATGTTCATCGGGTGCGGGTCCCAGGCGAGGAACACGATCGGCCGGTGGGTGCGCACGGCGCGCTCGACTTCGGCCAGCATCCCCTGCTCGCTCGATTCGATCAGCTTGAAACCACCGAGACCGAAGAGGTTATTGCGCAGCATGCCGAGCACCAGTCGGTTGCCGTCGTTGCCGGGCTCGATGCCGTAGATGGAATGGCCGAGCTCGGCGGCGAAGCGCTCGATGTCGGCAAAACTTCGAAGGCCGCCCTCGTAGGCGTAGGCGGGGACGGCGAGGGTGTACTTGGCTCCGGTGAGATTGGCGCGGATGACCTCCACGGAGCCCTCCGCCACGTAGCTCTTGCGATCGGTCTCCTGCGTGGGCATCCAGTTGCCGAGGAACACGTCGATGTCGCGGTTCTTCATGGACGTGTAGGTCACGGGCAGCGACAGCACGGTGATCTCGGGCCGATACCCGAGGTGGCGCAGCAGCACGCCGAAGAGCGCCGTCGTCGCGGTGACGTCGGTCCACCCGATGTCCGACAGGCGCACGATGCGGCAACCGCGCCCGTCCAGGGCCGTCGAGTTGGGCGTCGAGGTGGCCGCCGTCGCCGTGGATGCCGGCGGCGCGGCGCCTGGCGGGGCCGTGCCCTCCAACCCGAGCGCCCCCTGACAGACGAGCGCGCCGAGTACCGCACACAACCCGCGGTGCAGCGCGTGCGCCTTCCGCCGGCCCGCGCGCGCCACCCTCACCTCCGTCGGCTCAAGTCGCGGCATGTTCGCCCCCACACGGTCTTCTCGGCGGAAAGCGGGCTTGACCCGTGACGCCGCCGACTCCATGATTCCGCTGGAGCTTGAATAGCCGTTTAACCGACTAGCGTCAAGCTCCGGTAAATCAGGCAAGTTACTGAGTAATCAAGAAGTATCGACACCGGGAGCGGTACCCAGAGGGCCGCCCGTCGCCTGCGCCTCGACGAGTCGCTGGAGCCCGCCGTTGAACAAGCAATCAACCACGCTCAAGGAACTCGTGCATCACGGCTCCTCCGCCGCGCACGACGAGGGAGAGGAGGCCCGGCGAGTCCAGCTCATCGAGGTCACGATCGACAGTCTCGCCGAAGTCGGCTACGTCGGCACGACCCTCGCGGAGATCGCGCGGCGCGCCGGGGTCTCGCCCGGACTGGTCTCCCATTACTTCGGCGACAAGGACGGACTGCTGGAAGCGGCCTTTCGGACGCTGGCGCGCACGCTCGCGGTGCGTGTGCGCGCGAGGCTCGCCCAGTCACGCACTCCGCGCGCAAGGGTGCAGGCGGTCATCGACACCAATCTCGCGCCGGAGGAATTCGACCAGCGCACCGGCACCGCGTGGCTCGCGTTCTGGGGCCAGGTGCTGCACGTGCGCGGCTTGAAGCGGGTGCAGACCGCTTACCAGCGTCGCATGCTGTCGAACCTGCGCAGCGATCTGCGCCGGATGATCCCGGGCGAGCAGGCGCGCAGCCTCGCGGCGATGATCGCCGCCATGATCGATGGAGTGTGGCTGCGCGCCGCGCTGTCGGAGTGGCAGGAGGCTGACAGCGAGGCCGCGCGCGCCCTCCTCACGGCGTTCGTCGAAGGCCGGCTGAGCGAGCTCGCGCAGGCCGAGACCGAGCGCGCGAACGCCCGGGCAACCGCGCAGACGTGCCGTGCAGGCGACACTCTCCGGGCGATCAACCCCGCCACGGGCGCGCTGCTCGCGGAGCTCGCTCCGGACGGCGCGGAGCAGGTCGATGCCGCGGTCGCGCGGGCACGGGCCGCGCAGGGAGAGTGGGCCGCGCTCACGGGCGCCGAGCGCGGGCGCATCCTGCAGCGCGCGGCCCGGGTGCTGCGGGAAAGGAACGACGAGCTCGCCGAGCTCGAGACGCGCAACACCGGCAAGCCGATCCAGGAGACCCGCTCGGTGGACGTGCTCTCGGGTGCGCAGTGCCTGGAGTACTACGGCGGGCTGGCCGCCGGCATTGCCGGAGAGCACTTCGATCTCGGCCCACGAGCCTTCGGCTACACGCGCCGCGAGCCGCTCGGTGTCGTGGCGGGGATCGGTGCGTGGAACTACCCGCTGCAGATCGCCTGCTGGAAATCCGCGCCGGCGCTCGCCTGCGGCAACGCGATGATCTTCAAGCCGGCCGAGCTCACGCCCCTCACGGCGATCAAGCTCGCCGAGGTCTACGCGAGCGCGGGAGTGCCCGAGGGAGTCTTCCAGATCGTGCAGGGGCGGGCCGAGACCGGGCGTCTCCTCACCCGCCACCCCGACATACGCAAGATCTCGCTCACCGGGGAGGTGGGCACGGGCAAGGCCGTGCTGGCGGACGCCGCGGCCTTCCTCAAGCAGGTGACGCTCGAGCTCGGCGGCAAGTCTCCCCTCATCGTGTTCGGCGACGCGAGCCTCGAGAATGCCGTCTCGGGCGCATTGCTCGGGAATTTCTATTCCGCGGGCGAGGTGTGCTCGAACGGCACCCGCGTGTTCGTGCACCGGAGCCTGCACGCCGCTTTCGTCGAGCGGCTGCGCGCGCGCGTTGCCGCCATGCGCGTCGGCGACCCGCTCGATCCTGCCACCCAGGTGGGCGCGCTCATTTCCGAGGAGCACCTGGAGAAGGTGCTGGGGTTCATCGCCCGCGGGCGCGCGCAGGGAGCGCGTCTGGTGACCGGCGGGGCGCGACTCACCGCCGGGGAGCTGGCGAAGGGCTGCTTCGTCGCGCCCACGGTGTTCGACGACTGCCACGACGACATGGACATCGTGCGGCAGGAGATCTTCGGACCGGTGATGTCGGTGCTGGAGTTCGAAGACGAAGACGAGGTGATCGCGCGCGCCAACGCCACCGACTTCGGCCTGGCCGCCGGGGTCTTCACCAATGATCTCACTCGGGCTCACCGCGTGATCGCGCAGCTGCAGGCCGGCACCTGCTGGATCAATCACTACAACGTCACCCCCATCGAGCTGCCCTTCGGCGGCGTGAAGCTCTCGGGGCTGGGACGCGAGAACGGACGCGCCGCCATCGAGCACTACACGCAGCTGAAGAGCGTCTATGTCGCCATGGGCGACATCGACGCGCCTTACTGAGGACCAAAGAGCCGGCGGGGGATGAGCGTGTCGCGGGAGACGTTCGACTACGTGATCGTCGGCGCGGGCTCGGCGGGCTGCGTACTGGCCGATCGGCTCACGGAGGACGGCCGGGACCGCGTGCTGGTCCTCGAATACGGCGGCTCGGACCGCTCCCTCTGGATCCAGATGCCCACGGCGCTCTACATCCCCATGAACATGGCGCGCTACGACTGGCGCTACTACACCGAGCCCGAGCCGCACCTCGGCGGCCGGCGGCTGCACACGCCGCGCGGCAAGGTGCTCGGCGGCTCCTCCTCGATCAACGGGCTCGTCTACGTGCGCGGCAATCCGCTCGACTTCGAGGGCTGGGAGGCCGAAGGCGCGGCGGGGTGGGGCTATCGCGACGTTCTGCCGTACTTCAAGCGCGCCGAGCGACGCGCCGGCGGCGGTGATGAGTACCGCGGCGCGGAGGGCCCGCTCGCCACGAGGCGCGGCACGCTCGAGAATCCGCTGAACGCGGCGTGGCTCGAGGCCGGCCGCCAGGCCGGCTACGCGCTCACCACCGACATGAACGGCTTTCGGCAGGAAGGCTTCGGGGAGATGGACATGACCGTGGGCGGCGGCCGCCGCTGCAGCGCAGCCAACGCGTATCTTCGGCCCGCAATGAGCCGGCCGAACCTGACCGTGCGCACTCACGCGCTGGCCACACGCGTGCTGTTCGACGGCCGCCGGGCCGCCGGGATCCGCTACGAGCGGGGCGGCGGCTCGCACGAGGTGCTAGCCCAGCGCGAGGTGCTCCTCTGCGCGGGTCCCATCAACACCCCGCAGCTGCTCAAGCTCTCGGGCGTCGGGCCGGCCCGTGAGCTCGCCGGACTCGGCATCGACGTAGTCCGCGACCTGCCCGGAGTGGGCGAGAACCTGCAGGATCACCTCGAGTTCTATTTCCAGATCGCTTGCCGCGAGCCTGTCACGCTCTACTCGCAGATGTCGCTCCTGCGCCGGGCCCTCATTGGCGTGCGCTGGATCCTCACCAAGGACGGCCTCGGCGCGAGCAACCACTTCGAGACCGGCGGCTTCGTCCGCAGCCGCGCCGGCGTGCGCTACCCGGACATCCAGTTCCATTTCCTGCCGCTCGCGGTGAGCTACGACGGCTCGGCGCTCGCCCGCGAGCACGGCTTCCAGGCGCACGTGGGCCCCATGCGCTCGCGGAGCGCAGGGTGGGTGCGCTTGAGGTCCGCCGAGCCCCACGATCCGCCGAAGATCTGCTTCAACTACATGTCGCAGCCTGCGGACTGGGAGGAGATGCGCGCCTGCGTGCGCATCACGCGGGAGATGTTTGCGCAGCGCGCGTTCGATCGTTACCGCGGGCGCGAGATCCAGCCGGGCGAGGGCGTCGTGACCGACGAGCAGATCGATGCCTTCATTCGCGAGAAGGCCGAGAGCGCCTTCCACCCCTGCGGCACCTCGAGGATGGGAAGCCCCGCCGACCGACAAGCGGTGGTCGACCCCGAAACGCGCCTGATCGGGCTCGAGGCGCTCAGGGTGGTCGACTCATCGATCATGCCGTCGATCACCACCGGCAATCTCAACGCGCCGACCATCATGCTCGCGGAGAAGGCGGCGGATCACATTCGCGGCAGGCCGCCGCTGCCGCGCTCGACGGCGCCTTACTACACCGCGCCGAACTGGCAGAGCGCGCAGCGCTAGAACTTGTAGCCGAACGCAGCTCCCAGCACCCGCGGCCGCAGCGGCGTCTGCGCGACGATGAACTGATCGGTGCTGACGAACACGCTGGCGTTAGAATTGCTCAGGTTCTCGCAATACACGTTCAGGTACCAGGCATCCTTCGCGACGCCGAAGGAGGCGTCGTAGACCGAGTACGCGGGGTTCTCGAACCGTCCCCTGGAGTTGCTGACGGTTTGACCCGGCAGGAATGTAGGATTCGCGCCGGCCTGCGTGAACGAATGGCCGCTGTGGGTCGCGCCGAACTGAACGTACGGCGTGTACCCGCCGACGCTCCAGTCGTACCGCGCGCGGAAGCTGAACTGAATGGGCGGCGCATTGGCGCTCGGGCTGCCGATCGCGCCGTAGGGGTCGCCGCCGCGCGCGCTGAGCGGTGCGCAGTTCGCCCCGCTCGTGTCGCACACCTGCGTGATCGGGTTGCCAAAGTTACCGCTGGCCGGATTCAGGTCGATCAGCGTCGGGGAGTTCTTCTGCTCGCTCTGATTCCAGGAGGCCGCCCCCTGGAGCGTCAATCCCGGCACCACGCGGGCCACGAGCGAAGTCTCCACGCCCTTGATGACGAAGTTCTGGCCGTTGGTGTCGAAGAAGATGTTGCCGGTCACCTCGGGGTCGAAGAAAGCGACCTGGACGTTGTCCCAGGTCTCCCGATACAGGGCGCCGTTCCACTGCAACCGATGGTTGAGAAACTCCGTCTTCCAGCCGACCTCGTTGTTGGCCAGCTTGTCGGATGAGTAGGACCTCGGAACCTGGTACTGCGCTACGGCGTCCGGACCATAGGCGTACCGGAAGACGCCGCCGTTCTGGTTGAAGCCGCCCGGGCGGAACCCCTGGGAGAACGTGTAATACACCATGACGTCCGGCGTGATGTGCCAGGTCAGATTGCCGCGGCTCTTGTAGCCGGACTCGGTGTCGCGCAGATTCTGCGCATCGAGGTTGAACGAGAAGCTTGACTGGCAGGGCGGCAGGCCGGCCTCGAAGCAGCCGAAGCTCGAGAGCACGCTGCCCGCCATCGAGTTCTTGAATTGGAAATGACGCGTGCCGAGCGTCGCCGTCAACACCTTCGGAATCAGGTCGAAGTCGACGGATACGAAGAACGCGGTCTGCTTCGTATCGCGCACCTGGTCCTGGTAGAAGGAGGTGTTGTCGCCCTGAACACCCGGATTCACGACGGTCGTGCCGGCAAACGGGCCAACGTTCGTCAGACAGCCCTGCGTCAGCGTCGCGGTACAGGGGGGAACGTTCTTGTACAACCAGGCGGTCTGATCATACAGCTTGTTGTCTTCCCAGTACGCACCGGCGATTGCACGCACACGCCAGTCGTCCGGGGTGCTCAGGCGGAACTCGTGCTGCTGGTGGGTATTGCGCTCGACGTTGTGCCAGATGGCGCTCGGCGAGAAGCACGTCGGCGTCAGGGTGGCGTCGTATGCCGGGCCGTAGCACTGGTAGTAATCCGCGAACACACCGCGCGCGTAGTTCGTGTAGTCCCCGATCTGATCGACGTTGCGCACCAGATAGCCGCCGGTGTAGACAGCCTTCAGAGCGGCGAACCTGCCGTTGACCGTCCACGCGGTGCTCTCGAACTTGTCCTTGTCATAGCTGTTGTTGAACAGCGTGACCTGCAGCGTCTGTAGCGGCGCACCATCGGAGGCATTGGGCTGCTGATAGAACACGCCCTCCGACTGCATGTCCTGGTACGACTGCGTGAACAGCGCGTCCCAGTTGTCGCTGAACTTGTATAGCGCCTCCACCCGTATTCCCTTGTAGGTAACGGGATTGATCGCCCTCCCGGTCAGACTGTTGTTGTTCAGGGACGGGCTGCCGGGTGGAACGCCGAAGGCGGTCGCAGTGGAGCCGACCGGACACGCGCCGGCGGATGGCGTGCCGGTCGAGCAGGCGGTCGCGTACTGGGCGTAGTGGATGCCGATGTCGGTGCTCTTGCGGGTGAAGGTCGCGGGCACGTTGTCGATGTAGCCGCCGCGGCGGTCGTCGTAGATCACCGCGCGCACGGCCATCTTGTCGGCGATCAGCGGGACGTTCAGCACCGCAGTCAGGTCGGTGTTCGGATCGCCGTGCGTGGTGATTCCGTATCCGCCCTTGACGCTCGCTTCGACCTTATCGAGCTTCGGCTCGTTGGTGATGTAGCGGATTGCGCCAGCCTCGGCGCCCGCACCGAAGAGGGTGCCCTGCGGGCCTTCCAGCACCTCGATGCGATTCAGATCGGCGGCGTAGATATCGAGGTTGCGGTTGGGGAGCTGGCCGGACTGGTTGTCGAGGTAGATGGCGACGTTGGGCCACGCCCCCGTCGAGCCGCTCCCCTGGCTGGCTTGCGACCCGGCGCTCAGGCCGCGCATGAAGACCTCGTTCTGGCCCGGGCCGTTGCTCGCGGTCGTGACGCTCGGCAGGAATTTGATGTAGTCGTCGAAGGTCGAGACGTTGAGCTGTTGCAGGGCCTGTCCGGTGAGGGCCTGCATCGAGATCGGGACGTCCTGGATGCTCTGCTCGCGCTTCTGCGCCGTGACGATGATCTCCTCGAGCGCGCCCCCCTCGGTTGTGCCGGCCGCCGGCTCGGCGGCGGCCGCGCCGAAGGACGCGCCTCCCAGGATGGCCGCAACGGCATATGAGATCTTCGAGCGCATGGCCGACTCCCCCCAACGACGCAAAGGCTAGACGATCAGAGCGAACATTGCGTGCAAGCGACCGTGCGCACGCTCACCTATTCGAACACCCGCGCACGCGCGGCGTCGCCGTCGATGCGGCGGTGCGGCTGCAGGCGGCGCGTCGAGGGCGACAGGCCATATGTATCCTTGAATTGTCGTGAGAAGTGCGCGCAGTCGGCGAAGCCCGCTTCGTTGGCGATGTCCGTGACGGAGCGGTCGGTGTTCTCGATCAACCAGTTCGCGTAGCGCATGCGCAGCTGCCGATAGAGCGAAGCCGGACCTATGCCGACATGCTGCCGGCAGAGCCGCTCGAGTTGCCGCGCCGAGAGTCCGAGCTCGGCCGCGACCGCCGCGACGGCGATGGGGCGCGCGAGGTTCTGCTCCATGAGCAGCAGCGCACGGCGCACGCGCGGCTCGGCCACGGTCTCCGACAGCGGTGGGTGTGGCTGGGTGTCACTCCCGGAGCGCGGGCGGTCGAACAGCAGCACCTGGCTGGCCTTCTGCGCGACGGCGCGCCCGAGATGCTGCTCGATGAGATGGGTTGCCAGCGCCGCGGTTCCGGCGCCGCCGGCGCAGGTGATGCGCGGGCCGTCCGCGAGGAACAGGCGATCGGCGCTCACCTCGTAGCTCGGAAACGCCTCGAGAAAATCCTGGTAGTGATACCAGCTGACGCAGGAGCGCCGCCCCTTCATCAGCCCGGCGCGGCACAGGATGAAGCTGCCGGTGCAGATGCCGATCAGGGGCACCGCTGTCGCGCCCACTTCGCGCAGGTAGCGCATGGTCGTCTCGTCGATCTGCGGTCCCGCGTGCAGGATTCCGCCGATGACGACCACGTAGTCGAGGAGTTCCGGGGAGAGCAGTGCGCTCGTCGGCTCGAGCAGCACGCCACAGCTCGCCGGCACCGACTCCGCCCGGCTCGACATGATCGACCATTGCACGTGCAGCGGACGGCTGCGATCGCCCTCATCGGCGGCGAGACGCAGGTGGTCGATGAACACCGCAAACGCCGACAGAGTGAAATGATGCGCCAGGATCACCCCGACGCGCAGCGGCGGGCGCGCCCCGCGCTCGACCGAAGGGAGTCTGTGGTTGGCGCTTGAGTGGGGCATTGAACGCTCACTCAATGGTTATGGTTCCCCTGACGCGGCTATATTCCACCAACGCCGAAACAGACGCAAGACGAGCCTCGTACGGTCAGGAACATTACACCAAACAAGCGGATAGCTCGCGTGTGGCCGGAGCGCTGATCGCGAATCGTCATTGAACGCCCGTTCAGGAGGGCGGGACGGAGGAGCTCAGCGCAGGACGGCCAGCCGGGCGAGGTTGGCCTGGACGACCGTGTCGTGGCAGGCGCTGCGGGCATACCAGCGGCGCGCGGCTTCCACCAGCGCGGTGCACATGTCGACCGCCTCGGCTTGCTGGGGAGCGAGATTCTCGCTGCGGCTGCCGGAGAACCCGCGCGGGGGCGTGCGCACATGACGACGGAGGCGCAGCCGCTTGAGCGCACGCATCGGGACCGATTCCGGGGTCGCTCCGCCCTCCTGCGCGACGCGCTCGCTCACGCTGCGACCGACGCGTTCGTAGTCGAGTCCGCCGGCTGCGCGCTCGTAGCCAGACGGCCCGATCCATTGCCGGCACCAGCTCTTCAGCTGCTCGCCGGAGCAGCGCAGCTCCGGGTCGGTCAGCGCTACCGCGATGCGCGGCAGATCGAAAGCTTCGCGCAGCGCCGCCTCGCCGTGCTGCTCATCGAGCAGCTGCTCGATGTCCGTGAGGTATCTCGCCAGCATCCGCGAGCTCGAAGGAGAACCGAGCTGATCGTGCATGAGGCAGTCTCTGATCCGTCAGGCCGCCTGGTCGGCGGGAGTGACTGCCGCAGCCGGTGCGCCCTCGTCCCTCGGCGCGTCGATCAATTCCGGTGAAGCCGGGACGGAAGCGGGCGCCGGTAGCTGCGGCGCCGGGCGCGACGTCCCCGGGCGTTGCCGTGGCCGCGGCGCGCGCAGCGGACGGTTCTCGGAACGCACTGCGGCGCGCCGCCTCGAGCCCGCCTGCTGCCGCGCGCGGCGGGCGGGGCTTGCGGTCACCGCACGGCGCTCCGTGCCCGGTGGAGCCGCACGCCGTGTGGCGGCGGGGCGCCGAGCGCGCGCGGGGGCCTTGGCGGGGCTCTTCGCAGCGGTCGCCGCCGCTGCGCGCTTCGCGCGGCGCCCGGGCTTGCGGTTCTCTTTCGAAGCGGAATCGTCTTTCTGGGCGCGGCGTGCGCGCTTCCACGCCTTGCGCGCGACCGCGGCGTGCTTGCGTGCGCGCCTGGCCTCCCGTTTGGCCTCCTTCAAGCCCTTGCGGGCGCGCTTCAGCTCTTCTTTGGCGATGCGGACGCGCTGCTTGGCGACGTCCGCCTGAAGCCGCGCGCGCTCGAGAGGCTCGGCCGGTGAGCTCTGTTCGCTGCCGGTCTTCTTCATCGGGTGGCTCGCGAAGCGAAAGGGGCGGCAGTCTCACACAAGCGCGGGGCGCTTTCCACCGCGTGCAGTTATCCACAGAATTTGTGAATAACCGTGTGGACAGACGGTTCCGCAGCACGCAAACGCCCAGTCCGGGCAAGGGCTTGCGTCACGGTGCACGGGATTTCGCCAAGCGCGATCACTCGCCGGTGGCGTTGAGCATCGTCGCCGTCACCCGATTGCGCCCCGCGTTCTTGCTGCGATACAAGGCGGCGTCGGCAATCTTGAGCACGCGCTCGGCGAGCCGCCGCTCACCGCCGGGTACACGATCAAGTCCGCACAGTCCGAAGCTGGCGGTGACCTCCATGGTCTTGCCCTCGTTCGTGTACGGGGGCTGAGCGACGACGGCACGGAGCTTGCGCGCGACGTCGAGCGCCTGCTGGTAGCCGGTCTCGGGCAGCACCACCGCGAATTCCTCGCCGCCGATGCGCGCCACCCAGTCGATCCCGCGGCGCAGGCTGAGTTGCAGCCGCGCGCCGAATTCCCGCAGCACCTGATCGCCGCAGGCGTGACCGTGAGTGTCATTGATGCTCTTGAAGAGATCGATGTCGCACAGCACCAGTGACAGCGCGCGCCCGTAGCGCGCCGCGCGCTCTACCTCGCGCGGAAAATGCTTACTGAAGAAGCGGCGGCTGTTGACGCGGGTGAGATCGTCGGTCGCCGAGAGCTTGCGATTCTCGGCGAGCGTGACGCGCAGCACGCTCTCGAGCTCCGCGATGCGCCGTGCGGCGGCGAGGCGCGCGTCGAGCTCGCGCGAGGAGGTCCGGCGGCCGACGCACTCGTCCGCGCCGGCGGCGAAACCGGCCTCGCGACCGGCGGTGTCGTCGAGCGGCGCCACGTACAGGATGAAGGGCGTCCGCACCGTGGCGCGCGCCCGCAGCCGCCTGACCAGCTCGAGCGAATCGGTCACGACCACGGGACGGAACTCGCTCTCGAAGCGGCGCAGCGCGTCGTCCTCGTCGGCGAGCGACTCGTAGTCGAGCATGTCGGGTGGGATGCGCCGCGCGAGCTGCTCCAGCAGTGGCGCGTCCTGACACACCAGCAGCGCCCGGGGCGGGGGCATGACGCGCAGCATGACCGCGATGGTGGCGGTGGTCTCCTCGGGAGTCGCCTCCGCCGCGCGTCGCTCCAGAATGCGCTGGATCACCGTCGTGTGGCCGCCGGCTCGCATGACCGCTCTGAACGCCTCCGTTGCCCGAGGAGCAGATTACAGACCCGCGCCGCAAAATGCGCGCTCCGGTGACGGGCGGCGGCGCTGTATGATGGCGTCATGGATCCGCCGGGCATAACGCGCCACCGCCGGCCGTTTCTTGCGCCGGTGTGGCTGACGCTGGTGGCTGTGCTGGTGATTGGCGGCGTGGCGGTAGCCTTCTATCGCAGCGCCACCACCACCGTCGTCCTGCTCGTGCCGCCGGTGGAAAAGGAGCCCGGAACCATCGACGATCCGCCGCTTTCGCCCGAGGGCGAGCAGCGCGCGCAGCAGCTCGCGCGCATGTTCGGCGACGTCGACGGGGGCGGCCGGCTCGACGCGATCTACGTGAGCGACGACCGCCGCGCCCGCCAGAGCGCGGCGCCCCTGGCGGAGCGGCTGCACCGCACGCCGGTCGTATTCAGCTCCCGCGAAGCGCGGAGCGCCGCGGCCCGTGTGTTACACGAACACCCGGGCGGCACGGTGCTGGTCATCGGCAGCGGCGCAACGCCCGCGCAGATGATTCAGGAGCTCGCGGGCGCGAACACCGTGCCCGCGGGGCAGGGCGCGTCGGATGCGATCTACATGGTCAGCGTGCCGAGCTTCGGCCGCGCCCACGTGGTGCGCATCAGATTCTGAAGCTGCCACCGTTCTATCGATGGCGCTGCGCGCTTGGCCAGTCAACGAACCGAGCGCGCACGGCGCGTGCCACCGGCGCTCAGCGCCACGGCCCGGCGGATAAAATCCTCGTGCTGACTGATGCGGAAGTCGGCGAGCACCGCGGAGCGGATGTAACGCGCCTGGTCGACGAGGTAGGTGGCGCGGCGCACTCCGAATCCGAGCGGCCCCTGCACGCCGTACATGCGGATGACGCACTTGTCGACGTCCGAGAGCAGGATGAACGGCAGCTTGTGCTGTTCGCGGAAAGCGCGGTGACTCTCGGGCCCCTGCGGGCTCACGCCCGCGACACTGAGGCCCGCCTCCTGGATCTCGGCATGCAGGTCGCGGATGGAGCACGCCTCGCGGGTGCAGCCCGGAGTGAAGTCGGCGGGATAGAAGTACAGGATCAGCGCCCCGTAGCGCAGCAGCGTGCTCAGCGACACGCTCTGCCCGTCCTGGTCCGGAAGTGTGAACTCCGGCGCTCGCCCACCCGTGGCCAGCATGCCCGTTCCCCGATCCGCAGCTCCTGCGGGCCTCAAGGCCATCGATCATAGCTGCATCCTGAGGCGCAGGGTCAAGACTTCGTTGGAGCGGCCGGATCGCGATGCTAGAATCGCGCGCCGGCCCGGGGTCCCCGCGAAATCGCGCATCTTGATTGCGGGCATTCGCTCGCTGTTCGCGACGAGCGTGATTTCGCGGGGTGGTTGTCCGTGGCCGCCGCGAAATCGCGCATCTTGATGGCCGGCGATTCGCTCGCTGTTTGCGAAGAGCGTGATTTCGCGGGGTGCTTAGCCGTGGGGCGGTAGCTCAGCTGGGAGAGCGTCGCGTTCGCAATGCGAAGGTCGAGGGTTCGATCCCCTTCCGCTCCACCATTAATTCCGGGGTTTTCGGCGGTCCCTTGCAGGATGCCGAACTCCTCTGTCGCTATCCGTGCCTGTCGCGATGCCCGGCTCGCGCGTGTCGAATCAGGCCGCTTCGCGCACTGGCACCGCCGTTCGATGTGTCAGGTAGAGGGTTTGACGGTTCCCTCAGCCACTTGAATGTGATTTTGAAAGGGTGGGTCAATGAAATATCTAATGATGTTGAGTGCGTTGGGGCTGGTAGGCTGCAGTGTCTATTCGCCTGATGCTGGGCATGAAATCGTATTGATCGAGAAGCCATGGATTTTTGGCCATGGCGGAGTCGATTCTGATCCGGTCAAGCCGGGACGAACGTTCGCAGCTATCACGACTGAAGGCGTTGATGTCTACGTGCAGCCTCAGAAGTTCGATACTGAGATGCACGACACGATGACCGCGGATGGCGTACCGATCAGTTTTCATGCCATCGTGGTGTTACAAGTCACGGATTCGGTAGTGTTGATCAAGAATTTCGGACCGAACTGGTATCAGAACAATCTGGAAGAGCAGTTCAAGACGATGGTGAGACAGGCTGTGCGCAAGCGCGGCATGAATGAAACGGCGATCAGCACGACAGCCTTGGATGCTGTCGATGCGGAGATTCGAGACGCTTTGAAGGCATTCATCAAGGAAAAGGGATTGCCGATCCAGCTTGTTACGATGACTGTAGGGCGGGCCAATCCGCCTGATGCCATCAAGAGTCAGCGGATTGAAACGGCCACACAGGAGCAACGCATCCAGACTGAGCAGCAGACCAAGTTGGCAGAAGTCCAGCGCAAGTCGGCTGAAGAGGCACGGGCGGCAGCAGACAATGCTTATCGACAGGCTATCGGTCTATCACCTGAGCAGTATGTCCAGTTGAAGCGGATCGAGATGGAGAATCGCGTGTGCGCGGATGGTAAGTGCACGTTCATTGAGAATGGCGGAGCGGTGCCTGCATTTAATGTGAAGTAGTTCGCGACCTTGGGCTACGCATCACGGTCGGCATCGGCATGGCGCTGGTTGGGGGTCACCGACCTTCCCGGGCGTGAAAGATACGCAGTACGACAACGTCGCTGTCCGTCAGCTCGTAGCGAATCTCGTACTTCGCGGCGAGGACGCGCCTCACTTCTCGGGGCCCGAAGCGCGGCAGCCGCTCCCCTAGGCGCGGCTGGGCTGGAATGCGCTCGATGCGATTGACGATGAGACGCACCGCGCGGACGGCCGCGCGGGGATTGACGGGCTCCACGAACTCGTACAGTCGGCGCAAGTACCGCCCCTCAGCGCGAGACCGCCATATTCGCTGGCCGCCGTGGATGGGCTAATCGCGGCAACAGCCGTCGTGCACGACCTCACGCTCGTCACGCGCAACACGACGGACTTCCAAGCGGTTCTGAGGGCCGTTCTGAATCCTTGGAGCTGAGCCACGCTACCCGTCTTCCGGTCTGACGCTGCCCGGGCGTCGGTGCTCGTTTATTGACAGGCGCATTTCTCGAGGCGACGGTTGACGCTACCACAACCTCGAGCGATGCCGTAAGCGTGTAGGGGCGACGTCGAGTCCACTCAACGGACGCACGGAGCGACATCCGCGCAAATAGCCAAGGACCAGCACGAGCAGTGATAATGTAGGCAGGGAGGCGGCGCAATTGCGACGAATGGATGCCGAGCGGCGCGGTGCGCGGGAAGGGGTGAGCGCGAGCGAGGAGCGCATCCGCCTGATCCTCGATTCGGCGCTCGATGCGCTCGTCACCATCGATCACACCGGGACCATCACCGGCTGGAGCCGCCAGGCCGAAACCCTGTTCGGCTGGAGCGCGGGCGAGGCGCTCGGGCGGTTGCTCTCGGAGACCATCATTCCCGAGCGCTACCGCGCCGAGCACACGCAAGGACTCGAGCGCTATCTCGCCACCGGCGAGGGTCCCCTGCTCAATCGCAGGATAGAGGTCTCCGCCCTCCGGCGTGACCAAAACGAATTCCCCATGGAGCTGGCGATCACACCTATCCGATCCGGGAATAGTGTCAGCTTTAGCGCATTCGTGCGCGACCTCACGGAGCGCAAGCGCGCCGAAGCGGCGCTGCGCGAGAGCCAGGAGCTGCTCGAGGGAATCGTCAACTCCTCGGACGACGCCATCATCAGCAAGACCCTCGGGGGCATCATCACCTCGTGGAATCCCGGGGCGGAGCGACTCTTTGGATACACCGCGCAACAAGCGATCGGTCGGCCGATGCTGATGATCTTCCCGCCGGAGAGGAAGGGGGAGGAACCGGGAATCCTCGCGCGCATCGGGCGCGGCGAGCGTGTCGATCACTTCGAGACCGTCCGGCTCCGCGCCGACGGAACGCGCATCGATATTTCCGCGACCATCTCGCCGCTCAAGGATGCCGACGGCCGGATCATCGGCGCCTCGAAGATCGCGCGCGACATCACCGAGCGGAGGGCTCATGAGCGCAAGCTCCAGGCGCAGCTCGCACGGCTCCACCTGCTCGAGCAGATCACTCGCGCTATCGGCGAGCGCCAGGATCTGCACAGCGTCTTTCGGGTCGCCATTCACAGCCTCGAAGAGCATCTGCCCATCGACTTCGGCTGCATCGCCCTGCACGAGGTTGCGGGCCAGCCGCTCGAGATCGCATGCGTGGGCACCAGGAGTCAGGCGCTGGCACCCGAGCTGGCGCTGGCGGAGCACGCACAAATCGGGAGCGATGAGAATGGACTTGGGCGCTGTCTTCGAGGCGAGCTCGTCTACGAGCCCGACATTTCCGCATCGCCATTCCCCTTGCCCGCACGTCTCGCGCGTGGTGGCTTGCGTGCGCTGGTGATCGCCCCCTTGAGCGTCGAGAACAAGGTCTTTGGCGTCATGATCGCAGCCCGGCGCGAGCCGGCAAGCTTTGCGAGCGCCGACTGCGAGTTCCTCCGTCAGCTGAGCGAGCACCTGGCGCTCGCCGCGCGTCAGGTGAGGCTCCACTCCGCTTTGCAGCAGGCGTACGAGGACCTGCGTCAATCGCAGCAGACGGTGATGCAGCAGGAGCGGCTGCGGGCGCTCGGGCAGATGGCGAGTGGCATCGCCCACGACATCAACAACGCGCTCTCGCCCGCCTCGATCTACGCCCAGTCGCTGCTCGAGCGCGACGAGACGCTCAGCGAGAGTGCCCGTGAATCGCTCCGGGTCATTCATCGGGCCATCGACGATGTCGGGCAGACGGTGTCGCGCATGCGAATGTTCTATAGCCAGCGCGAACCGCAGCTCGCGCTGGCGCCGCTCGATCTCAACGATCTGTTGCAGCAGGTCGCGCGGCTCACGCGCGCGCGCTGGAGCGACATACCGCAGGAGCGGGGAATCGTCATCGACCTGAAGACGGATCTCGCACCCGATCTGCCTCGTATCATGGGAGCCGAGAGCGAGATCCGCGACGCGCTCACGAACCTGGTTCTGAACGCGGTCGATGCCATGCCGGAGGGCGGCACGCTCACGCTGCGCACGGGCGTCAGTAACGGGGCCGACCGCGAAGCGAGCGCCGCGCCGCAGGTTCAGGTCGAGATCCGCGACACGGGTGTGGGCATGACCGAGGCGGTCCGAAGCCGCTGTCTCGAGCCCTTCTTCACGACCAAAGGCGAGCGGGGCACGGGCCTGGGCCTCGCCATGGTCTACGGCATGGTGCAGCGTCACAGCGCGGAGTTCGAGGTCGAGAGCGAGCTCGGGGCGGGCACGACGATGCGCGTCATCTTTCCCACCGCGTGGCTTCGGGACGTGCAGCAGCCGGCGCCTCGCGTCCGCGCCCGAAGACGCCTGCGCATACTGCTCGTGGACGACGATCCGCTCCTGCTCAAATCGCTTCAGGACGTTCTCGAATCCGACGGGCACTCCGTGCTGGCCGTCGACGGAGGCCAGCGGGGCATCGATGAGTTCTCTGCGGCACGCAAGCGGGCCGAGGGCTTCGAGGCGGTGATCACGGATCTCGGAATGCCGAACGTCGATGGCCGGACCGTTGCCGCGGCGGTCAAGAGCGCGGCCCCGGACACGCCCGTCGTTCTCCTCACCGGTTGGGGACAGCGCATGCGGGGTGAAGGCGAACTGCCGGATCACGTCGATCGCGTGCTCAGCAAGCCGCCCCGGCTGCCGGAGCTGCGCGCAGCGCTCGAGGAGCTGGTCGAGCGCGGTTCCCGGACGCACTGAATCTGACATAACAGCGCGCTGCGCGCGCCTCGCGCCAACGCAACTGCAGGCTAACGCAACTGCGTGCGTAGCTGCCTCAATTCCAAGCTAACGTCATACGCATTCCCCACTAACACGTATCTATATTCCGCGATGCCCGAGCCGCGCCAGGCCTGCCAGACTCCCCCGCGTCGGCAAACCCACCTGGGAGGGCATCATGAAGAGTGGAGGGGGGAATACGCGGGCGCTGTGTGGCGCCGCGCTGCTGCTGTCAGTCCTCACCGCGCCTGCGGCGCTGGCGGTACCGAGCTTCGCGCGCCAGACGGGCATGGCTTGCGAGGCCTGCCACACGGTGTACCCGGAGCTGACGCACTTCGGGCGGGTCTTCAAGGCGAACGGCTACGTACTCGCCAACCTCAAGCAGGTGAGGGACGTGACGGCCAAGAAGGAGCAGCTCCTGGAGCTCGCGCAGACGCCGCCGCTGTCCATCATGGTTCAGGCCTCGTACACGCAGTTGAGCACCGCGCTACCCGATCTGTCTTCCGGCGCCCCGGGCGTCGCACAGAACGGCACCGCCGGATTCCCGCAGCAGCTGAGTCTCTTTTACGCCGGCAAGATCGCGCCACATTTCGGAGCGTTTGCGCAGCTCACGTATGAGAACGACAGCGGTACGATCAGCATGGACAACGTCGACCTGCGCTTCGCCGATACGGCGATCCTGCCGGGTGACCGCAGCCTGATCTACGGTCTGACTCTCAACAACAATCCGACCGTGCAGGATCTGTGGAATTCGACCCCGGCCTTCGGATTTCCGTACGCGTCGAGCAACGCAGCGGTGTCTCCGCTTGCCGGTACCGAGATCGACGGGACGCTGGGACAGGACGTCGCCGGCCTCACGGGATACGTGTTCTGGAACGAGTCATTGTACGCAGAGGTGGGCCTCTACCGCTCCGCCAAGCAGGGAGCAACCAACTCCCTCACCGGTGCCGCGGGGCCCCTGGATGGCACGATCTCGAACGTGATCCAGGGTGTGGCGCCGTACTGGCGCGTCGCTTACGAGCACAACTGGGAGCGGCACTCCATCGAGTTGGGCCTGTATGGCGCGGACGTCAAACTGCTGCCAGGCGCCAGCCCTGCGCCGACGGCTTTGCGCGGGCCCTTCAACCGCTTCAAGGACGTCGCCGAGGATATCCAATACCAGTATATTTCGGACGATCATCAGATCACGGTGGCAGGGACGCGCATCCACGAGAACCTGAGTCTAGATGCGAGCTTCGCGTCGGGGGCTTCGGCCAACCCGACCGATAGTTTGACCACCACGCGCCTGTGGACCACCTATTACTATCGGCGCAAGATCGGCGGCACGCTCGGCTATTTCTCGACGACCGGCAGCAGCGACGCGGGTTTGTACGCGCCGACCGCACCGGGTGACCCGGGCGTCATAACGAGCGCCAACGGCTCGCCCGACACCCGCGGCTGGATCGCGGAGGTGAACTACCTGCCCTGGCTCAATACCAAGCTCAGCGCGCAGTACATCAGCTACAACAAGTTCAACGGCGGCAGCAGCAACTATGACGGCGTGGGGCGTAACGCTTCTGATAACAACGCCTGGTATCTGCTGGTGTGGTTCGCCTACTGAGGAAGTCGCCATGTGCATGATCGACAAGCACCGTGAATACTCCGTGCCGCCGCGGCGGTCCCGCATGCTGGCCGTTGCGAGTCTCCTCGCGCTCGGCGTTGGCGCCCTCGGATGGGCTCGAGCGGATGCGCCCGATCCCGCGACCCAGGCCTTCGCCCAGCGGCTTGCCATCGGGGTATGCGGCACCTGCCACGGACCCCACGGCAACAGCGGGCAGCCGAAGTTCCCGCGCCTCGCCGGCCAGAGCGGCAACTACCTGGTGGCGCAGCTGAAGAATTTCCGCGGGCAGACGCGGGGCGATCCGGATGCCATCGGATATATGTGGGGCATGGCCGCGGAGCTGGATGACCCGACGATCGAGGCGCTGGCGAAATACTATTCGAGCCAGCAGCCCCTGCGGGGCCGGACGGGTGATCCGGCGCTCGCCGCGCGCGGGCGCGAGATTTACGAGCACGGCATCGAGTCCGAAGGGGTGCCGGCGTGCAGCAGCTGTCACGGTGCCGACGGACACGGCGTCGCCGATTTTCCGCGGCTCGCGAGCCAGCGCTCACAGTACATCCTCAAGCAACTCGCTTCTTTCCAGAGCAACATGCGCAACGTCGCGGTCATGCATGGGGTCGCACAGAACCTGCGCACGAACGAGATGCAGGCGGTCGCGGCGTACCTCGAGGGCCAGCCCTGAGGTGACCCGTGCGGCCGGGCGCTTCGAAGGGGCATCACTGCAGAAGAGCGGGGTGTGCGATGAGGCAAATCAACTCGATTCTGATCGTCCTCTCGCGCGAGGGCGAGCCCTCCCAGGTGATCAAGAGGGGCTTGATGCTGGCGCGTCTCTTCCATGCCCCCATCGACCTCTTCCTGTGCGAGGCGGAATGCGCCTATGCACTCGAGCATCAGTACCCCTGGGAAGGCGCGCCCCCGGTGGCGGCGGCGCTCGATGTCTCGGGAGCCGATTCGCCGGAGCTGGCTCGCACCATCCTGCTGGCCGCAAACGACATCAGCCAGATCTGCGGCGGCAGCCTCGAGGTGGTGTACGCGAGCCGCTTTGAAGCTGCCCCGCCTGATGCGCCTCAGGCAGCCCGGCTCTTGCTGGCGAGTCGCGCGGCCGCAGCCGACGTCCACGCCCGCGACGTGCACGTCGTCATCGGCGATCCGGTGACTGCGATCCCCGAGTTCGTCGCGCGACACTCCTATGAAATCCTGGTCCTCGGGGCGCTGACTCACCGACATTCGATGACTGCTTTGCTCGGCACGCTGACGGGTCGGCTCATCGAGACGGTCGGATGCGACCTGCTGCTCGTGAGAGCATCCCCGGAAGCGGCGGCCGCCGAGCTGTCAGCAGCGTAGCGCAGGCTGGGTGGCGTCAGGAGCGCCGGCGCGGTCCGCCGCGGCTGCCGCCGGAGCAGGCGCGGGCAGGTAGCGGTCGAAGCACATGGCGATGACGCGAAGAAGCAGTCGTCCGCGCGGCGTTGCACGGATGAGGGTGCGGCTTGCGGTCGCGAGGCCATCCTCGACCAGCGGGCGCAACCGCTGCAGCGCGGCTGCGAAATAGACTCCGAAGTCGATTCCGTGGCGCCGCTCGATTCCCTCGATGTCGATCTCACCGCGGCACATGAGCTGCTGAATCGCGTCCGCGCGCAGCAGGTCGTCGGTACCAAGCTCCAGGCCGCGAGCCACCGGCAGACGGTTCTGCGCGAGGGCCGCCTGCCATCTGGAGATCTCGCGTTGATTCTGGCTGAAGCTGCTGCCGATGTGGCTGATCGCGCTGGGACCGAGTCCGATCAGGTCGCAGCCGGCGTGCGTCGTGTATCCCATGAAGTTGCGGTGCAGACGACTGTCTTCCTGAGCCCGTGCCAGATCGTCTTCCGGCAGGGCGAAATGGTCCATACCGATGTGGCGATAGCCGGCGGCGCCCAGCCGTTCCACCGCCAGCTGCAGCAGCGTCAAACGCTCCTCCGCCCCAGGCAGATCGGCGCTCGCGATCTGACGCTGGGCCTTGAAGAGGGCCGGCAGGTGAGCGTAGCCATAAACCGCGACACGCTCCGGCCGCGCCCCGACCACGGTGTCGAGCGTGTGCGCGAACCCCGCGGGCGTCTGCAATGGCAGCCCGTAGATCAGATCGAGGTTGACCGATCGCAATCCCGCGCGGCGACACGCCTCGATGACCGCCAGAGTCTCGGCGACGCTCTGCACGCGGTTGATGGCCTGCTGCACTCGCGTATCGAAGTCCTGGACACCGAGGCTGACGCGATTGAAGCCCAATTGCGCCAGCGTCGCGACATCACCGTCCTGGATGTGGCGCGGATCGAGCTCGATCGAAAAATCACGCTCGGCGACCCCACTGAGGCGAAAGCCGTCGGCGAGCGCGGCGAGCAACCGGGAGAGCTGGGTCGGGCTCAGGAAATTCGGAGTCCCGCCCCCGAGGTGCAGCTGCATCACCTCACGGCGTGTGTCGAACAGCGGCGCGACCAGCCGCAGCTCCTGCAACAACCGCTCGACGTAATGCTCTCCCCGGGCCGGGTCACGGCTGATGGTGCGGTTGCAGCCACAGTAGAAGCACGGGCTGAAGCAGTAGGGGACGTGAACGTAGAGCGAGATCGGGCGCGGCGAGACCTGAACGTTGCTGCGCCACGCCCAGCGGCGCAACTGCTCCTCGCCGAAGTCCTCACGGAACTGAGGCGCGGTCGGATACGAGGTGTACCGGGGGCCGGGGGAGTCGTAGCGACACAGCACCCCGATATCGAAAACTGGCTGCGTGCTCATCGGCCACAGGTTGGACCCCCTGCCAGGGACTGCCTATCGTGGAAAGCCGCACGAGACCCTCACCGCCATCGGGAATCATCCGTATTGTGATGTCGCGCACGTCGAAAGCCGCGAGCCGGGCGCACGAGCTTCAGCCCGGTCCCGGCCGGGGGTTACCCGGCCCGGCAGCCTCCCCGAGATCGAGCACCATGCGCACCAGTTGCGCGACCGAGGAGGCGCCCATCTTCTCCATGACGCGTGCGCGGTGAATCTCGACCGTGCGCTGGCTGAGGCCGAGGTCCGCAGCCATCATCTTATTCGCCTTGCCACTGGTCACCAGGGCAAGCACTTCCCGCTCGCGCGGCGTCAGAGAGTCGAGCCGCTCGCGAATGCGGGTGCGCTCACCGAGAGCGGCGCGATTCTCGCGATCCCTCTCCAGCGCCCGCTGAATGCGGTCGATCAGATCCTGGTCCCGGAAGGGCTTTTGCAGGAAATCAAAGGCTCCGTGCTGCATGGCTTCGACCGCCATGGGGATATCGCCGTGTCCGGTGATGAAGATCACGGGAATCACGGCGCCGCGCAGGTTGAGTTGCTGCTGCAGCTCGAGGCCGCTCATGCCCGGCATGCGCACGTCGAGTGCCAGACAACCCGGCTGCTGCGGGTCATAGCTTCCCAGGAACTCCTGCGCGGAGGCGAACACAGCCGCAGTCAGGCCAACCGATTTGACGAGCAGCCGCAACGAGTTTCTCACTGCGGCGTCGTCATCCACGATGAATACGGTCGGCGATAGTGCTGTCATGCATTGCCTCCCCGTGTCGAAGGTAGTCGCAAAACGAAACAGGCGCCACGGGGAACGTTCGGCCGATAGCTCAGGGTGCCCCGGTGCTGCGCGATGATCGTTCGGCTGATTGCCAGCCCGAGTCCCGTGCCGTCGGGCTTGGTGGTACTGAACGGCTCGAACAGCTGCGGAAGGAGTGTCGCGGAGACCCCGGGTCCGGTGTCGGACACCGACAGCTCCACGTCCCCGTCGTCCGACCGCGAAGTGCGCACGATCAGCTCCCGATCCTTGTCGGGAGTCTCTCTGAGGGCTTCGACGGCGTTGTGCACCAGGTTCAGTATGACTTGCTGGATCTGAGTTCCGTGTGTTTCGACCTTCGGCAGCCCCTCGGTCAGCTCGAGACGATAGCGCACGTGGTGCGCGTCCGTGTCGGATTTCACCAAATCGCTGAGCTCCGTGACGAGAGTGTTGATGTCCGCCGGCTCGCGCGGACCGCGGTGCGGGCCCGCGAGCCCGCGGAGCCTGCGGATGATGTCACCGGCACGCACGGCCTGACTGGCGATCTCCCGCAGGGCCTCCCGGACCTCCTCGAGGTCCGCGCCCGGCCGGGCGAGCAATCGTTCGCATGCCTGCGCGTAGTTGGCGATCGCCGCCAGCGGTTGGTTGAGCTCGTGCGCGAGGCCCGACGCGGTCTCACCCACGGTGGCGAGGCGGGACACGTGTCCGAGGCGTTCCTGCAGCCGACGTGCCTCCTCGCCGGTGCGGCGCTGGAGCGTCCGGTCCTGAATGAAGCCTACGAAGCGCGGCGGCTCGGTGTCGCGCACCACGCCGACCGAGAGAAATGCGGCAAAGACGCTGCCATCCTTCCTGCGGGCGCTGACTTCCCGGCCCGTGCCGATGATGTGCGGAACCCGCGTCGACACGTATCGCGCGAGGAATGCGTCGTGCGCGCTGCGATCCTGGTCGGTCATGAGCACGCCGACATTGCGACCCAGGACCTCCTGTGCGCGGTAGCCGAACAGCTGCTCCGCGGAGCGACTGAACGACTGGATGCATCCGAGGTGGTCGACCAGGACGACTCCGTCAACGGCGGCGTCCAGCAGGGCCTGCACCTCGTCAGAGGGCTGGGCAGCGGCGGGCATGGCCGGATCCACTGAAGCTCATGTCGGGGTGATTATGCATATCGCTCGGCCACTCGTCGGCCGCGTGCCGTGTGCGGGATCACAGCAACTTAGCTTCGCTGGCTTGAGCCGTGCCATACGGGATTCTGCTTACGTTGCTCTAGGCCCCCCCTCTTTTTTGAGGTATCGTGCCCGCGAGCGAACTGCACCGTTTTCTGCGGCGCTCGAGAGGCACGCCACAGGGTTCAGGCGCCCGATACGCACACCAGCCAGTATCCCGCTCCCGTCCCTCCCTCCATGCAATCCGCTCCGCCCGAGTTGGCCAGCAGCGCGCTCGACGCCGCACCGGACGCGATGATCATCATCGACGCGTCGGGGGTCATCCGGTTCGCCAACCGCCAGGTCTCGGCGCTATTCGGGTATCCCCACGATGACATCATCGGCATGCGGGTCGAGCATCTCATGCCCGAGCGCTTTCGCGAGCGTCACTTGGCGCACCGGCAGAGTTACACGCACAGCGTGCGCGTCAGACCCATGGGAATCGGACTGGACCTGTTTGGACAGCGCGCAGACGGGACGGAATTCCCGGTCGAGATAAGTCTCAGCCCGATCGAGGATGGCAACAAGGTGCTGGTCGCCGCTGCGATCCGGGACGTGAGCGATCGCAAGCGCGCCGAGGCCGAGCTGATCGCGGCGCGTCGGGCTGCCGACCGTGCCAACCAGGGCAAGAGTCGCTTCCTGGCAACGGCCAGTCACGACCTGCGGCAGCCATTGCAGACGCTGTCGCTCCTCAACGGCAATCTGCGCCGACTACTGGTCGAGCCGGAAGCGGCGCAGATTCTCGCTCAGCAGGAGATGGCCATCGGTGCCATGTCACGGCTTCTCAACGCGCTGCTCGACATCAGCAAGCTCGAGTCCGGGGCCGTCAAGCCGGATCCCAGCGACTTCGCGGTGAACGCACTCTTCGAGGAGCTGCGGCTCGAGTTCGCGAGCCTGGCCGACAACAAGGGCCTCGGCTTCAAAGTGACACCGAGCGACGTGTGGATCTACAGTGACCGGTCACTGGTCGAGCAGATCCTGAAGAATCTGGTATCGAACGCCATCAAGTACACGCGTCAGGGCTGGATTGCACTGCGCTGCCTTTGCGAGTCGCCCTCGTCGGTGCGCATCGAGGTAATCGATACCGGCATCGGCATCCCGGCCGACCAGCTGCATCACATTTACGACGAGTTCTATCAGGTCGAAGGTTCGCCCGACTCCAGCGAGGGATACGGATTGGGCCTCAGCATCGTGCAACGCATCGTGACGTTGCTCGACGTCAAGCTCGGCGTGCAGTCCGAGGTCAACAAGGGCTCGGTGTTCGCGCTCAGCCTCCCGGCGGGTCATGGCCAGGCCGTCGGCCATGTGCCGCGCAAGAGCGCGGAGCGGCCGGTGCGGCCGGCGCCGGACCAGGCGCATGTGCTGCTGGTCGAAGATCACGCCGGCGTGCGCGAAGCGACACGCATGCTGCTCAGGAGCGAGGGCTATCAGGTCACCGCCGTCGCCTCCATGGCGGAGGCGCTGGCGCACGCGGCCAAGAACCCGCGCCTCGATCTGCTGGTGACCGACTATCATCTCCAGCATGGAGAGACGGGTATGCAGGTGATCGAGGCCCTGCGCCGGACGCTGCACAGGCCCCTGAGGGCCTTGTTGATGACCGGGGATACCTCTTCCGCCGTCAATGAGCTGCCCAGGGACCCTCACCTGCGGATCGCGAGCAAGCCCATCAATGCCGAGCAGTTGCTGGCGACGCTCAGAGAGCTGCAGCACGTCTGAGCTCGACGGCCCGGGCGGGCCTCCGCGAAATGGCGCAGGTCAGCCGATCAGGTCCCGGTAGGCGTGCCAGGTCGCGTAGCCGAGAAGCGGGGCGACGATGACCATGCCGACGAGCAGCGTCAGAAACCCGAGCGCCGTAATGGCCACGATCAGCGCCGCCCACAGCAGCATGGCCGGCAGGTTCGCCGCCGTAGCGCGGAGGCTCGCCCGGATGGCGTCGGAGGCGCCCGCGTGCCGGTCGATGATGAGCGGCACGGACACGACCGAGACTGCGAATACCGTGCCCGCAAGGATCGCCCCGCATCCCACGTAGCCCAGGAGCTGCCCCGCGCTCATCTCAGCCGCTCCGCCCCACAGTGCGACCGCGAGACTCGGCGCCGAGGCATTGAGCACCGCTTGCAGCAAGACGGCGGAGAGGACGAACCACACGACCGCGATGAGGGCGAGCACGCCCCCGAAGTGCACGAGTGCGTCGGGGTTGCGAGTCAACCCACGCAGCGACTCGTCGAACCCCACCGGCTCCTTCGCCTCGCGGCGACGCGCCAGCTCGCACAAGCCGGTGGTCATCACGGGCCCGACCAGCAGGTAGCCCGTAACGGCGGCCGCGGTGAGGTAGAGGTGCGTGCTGCCGAGCATCAGGAGCACGGCTCCGAGGATCGCGATCAGCGCTCCGTGAGCGAGACCGGCACTGCGGATCTCCTTGAGGTCAGTCCAGCCACGATCCAGCCACTCGAGCGGTTGTCGCAGCGGCACGCGGCGGATTTCGAAGTGCCGCGTCACCGCTTTCCCTGCGCTGACGGAAGTGGGCATGGCATCTCCTGACACGAAGGACGCCTCCGCCACGCAGGAGGAGCGCGTGTTTCGCATGGTACGCCACCGGCCGCACCAGGGGGATGGTCGGGATGGTAGGGAGGGGGAGGGGGCCGGTACACTGCACTCGCGCTGCGCCCCCGTAGCTCAGTGGATAGAGCAACCGCCTCCTAAGCGGTAGGTCGTCGGTTCAACTCCGGCCGGGGGCGCCAGACCCTTCGTACAGCGCCGTCCAGGGAAGTCCATTGCCGTCACGAAGGCCTATAAAAATAGGCATTTCATTCACCGGAAGCGGTCTACTGTTGTCTACGCCTGTCACGCCGAAAACGGTGGGTACGGAACACGCGGTGGGTACAATAGCGGGTACGCGGACCACCGGTGGGTACGGCTTTGGCGGCGACCGACTTTCTGACCGAAGCGCGAATACGCAGCGCCAGACCGAAGGGGCGCCCCTACAAGCTCCGAGACGGCGGTGGCCTTTATCTGCTGATCACGCCCGCTGACGCGCGGCTGTGGAGGCTGCGTTACAAGGTGCGGGGACGGGAGTCCATGCTGGGGCTGGGCTCTTACCCCGCCACTTCACTCAAAGCTGCACGGGCCAGGCGTGCCGAGCTGCGCGCCGCGCTCGAAGCCGGCCGGGATCCGGCCGCTGAGCGGCGCGCCGAGCGCGCCAGCAGCTCCAATACGTTCGAGGCGATCGCGCGCGAGTGGCTCGCGAAGCAGCCGTTCGCGCCGAAAACGCTCAAGAAGGCGGTCTGGACCTTCGAGGATCTTCTGTTCCCGTACATCGGATCGCGTCCAGTTTCCGCACTGACGGCGCCGGAGCTGCTCGGCGTCCTTCGAAGGCTCGAGCGGCGCGGCAAGCACGAGACCGCGCACCGGGCCAAGCAACGCGTCGGCCAGATCGTTCGCTACGCGATCGCTACCGGCCGGGCCGAGCGCGATCCCACGGCGGATCTGCGCGGCGCCCTGGCTCCCGTCAAGGTGACCAATCGGGCGGCGATCACCGAGCCGCGCGAGGTCGCGCAGCTTCTGCGCGCAATCCACGGCTACAGAGGACATCCGGTCGTCGAGGCGGCACTCCAATTGGCGCCGTTGGTCTTCGTTCGCCCCGGCGAGCTCCGCGCCGCGGAATGGTCCGAGATCGATCTCGAATTGAGCGAGTGGCGGATTGCGGCCCAGCGCACCAAGATACGTCAGCCGCACCTGGTGCCCCTCTCGCGTCAGGCGGCGGCCATCCTGCGCGAGATCGAGCCGCTGACTGGGCGAGGTCGCTACGTGTTCCCGTCACCGCGCAGCGCCCAGCGGCCGCTGAGCGACAACGCCATCACCGCTGCCCTTCGCCGCATGGGTTACACGGGAGAGCAGATGAGCTGGCATGGGTTCCGCGCAATGGCTTCAACGTTGCTCAATGAGCAGGGCTACGCGCCCGACGTCATTGAGTTGCAGCTCGCGCACCAGGAACGCAACGAAGTGCGAGCCGCCTACAATCGCGCACAGCGTCTCAATGAACGGCGCAAGATGATGCAGGCGTGGGCGGACTATCTCGACGGACTCCGCGGGGGCGGCAACGTGGTGCAGTTCCGAGTCGCGAGGGGAGGGTAGGGGTAAATCTCGCGCAGGGCAGGGCGGCTACCTTGGACATGGATAGATCCGAGTGGAGAGATGCGGATGGGTCGGTGCATGGAAATCAACACACAGCGGATCGACGAGGCCGTGCTCGCGCTCTTGTACCTGGGCCTCCACGAACGCAACCGGGCGTGGAAGGGCTTCGACTGGGACGCCATGGGAAGACTCCACGAGAAGGGTTTCATCACCGACCCGGTCGGCAAGGCCAAGTCGGTGGCCTTCACCGAAGAGGGGTTGCAGGAAGCCCGGCGGCTGTTTGAATTACTTTTCTCCCGGTAGCGCAGCCCCCGGATAGCGCCCCATGCCGAGCAGAATCTTGAACCGAAACGTCCCGGATAGTTCTCACCGGGCCGTGCCGTGCTCCGAAAGATGAAGCGTTGGGGCGGCGGTTGTCGTCGGCACCAGCAAAAAAGATTCCGTGAGACGTGAGGAGTCGTTTTCGCCCGAGTGCAGGATAGCCGCGCGGCAGCTCTCGTGAGACGTATCAGCGTCGCTGCTGATAAGCGCCGCGCGCGCACACTGTCTTCGGACGCCCGCAGCGCACAACCACAAACCGCGCGGGGCCCGCTCAGCGATTAGGCCGCGTCTAGCTGACGAACCGCAAGGAGATCTCGTGACCCGACAGGACGGAGCTGGTCAGTACCAAGCGTGACGACAGCCTGCGTGTGCCCAGAAGCGGTTACAAACTCAACCTCAACCGCTTCGGCCGAGTACACCTGCACCACAGCACCGACGTCTCCGCGTTTCAAGCCGTGGCTTGGCAGGTCAGTCGTAACAACCACCGTGTCGAGAGTCTTGAAGGGCATGGCTATTCTTCGGGGTATGCAGTTACAAATCGAGGTGCCTTCTCCCCGAGCAGTATAATCCAGATGCTCACGATTCCCGCGGAGCGCCCATTCGGGCCCGAAAGAGCGCCTCGGACAGTGAATTTTTGACCATATTTCGTGACGCCGGAGGGCTGGGCCTCATTGGAGAGGACCGCCCGCAAATCGCGTTCGAGCACCTGCCACTGCTCGGGCGCGTAGCCGAGCGATCGGAAGAACGTGCTCTTGTAGCGTCCGATCGGGTGAGCTGAAGACAGCAGGTAATCGCGCAGCTTGTCAGCGGAAACGATAGCGGCGGCTGCGTCGAGGAACATGATGGAGCTAATCGTAGCAGCGGCACTACCCGCGGCCTAACGAAGTTGAGGGGCCGCCGGGCGGCGCCCTCAGAGCCGCATTACCCACGCCGCTCACCTACAGGACGAATACCCGACTGCAACCGTTCCCGCTGCTCACCGATCTGGGCTTGACGGAGGAGTCCATACCCGATTGTTAGGTTGCGCCACGGCTTGGAACACTCCCAAGGGAGCCAAGTTTCGCCACAATCTCTCTGCATAGCGGTCGCGCATCATTGGGACAGGAATCCCGGGCGAGCTTCGCGATCTTTTTGGCGTCGGGTAGGTTAATTGTCTCGTCCAAATGCCTCAAAACGAAGGCGTCCAGCCCGGGATTCGACTGGGCAATTCGAACGAGCGTCGGGAGCTGCTGCCAATGGTCCGCGAGGAGGCGCGCGACCGCTTCGGAAAAGCCTTCAGCGACGCTGCCATCGTCGCACTTGCCAAATTGCTTAAACGCCATGGCAACGTTCTTCCAGCTGTCGAGATACGCCGTGATTGTCTCTGCGGTATATGCGTCAGCGGAGGTGCATTCGTCCGCCCAAGCCGGCGGGCAGAGGCAAAGCAACGCAATGAACGACGTGTGGCGCATGGGCAAGCGCAACCTAACGATGAGCTTGAGCGGCCGCCCAAAAGCGCCCAAGCAGCGCCGCGGGCGCACACTGTCTTCCGGCGCCCGCGGCGCCAAAGCTGAAGCGCATCACGGCCCCCTCCAACGATTGTTAGACAGCACGCACCTTGTGAGCATAGTTTAAATTGCGGCGTTAAATCGGAGCGAAGTCTTCCGGCGATGCCCGATACCGGTCTTCAAACGCCGCAATGAGCACGGCGTCCGCCGGCACCAGAATGTCGACGCGCTTCTGGAGTTCATCGAGCCGAGACTCGTCGTGACGGGCAAACCTGGTCGCAGCCAGCACCGAAGCTACCTCCGCTAAATCGAAGTACCGGAATCCGGCGATGGCGGCATCAAATTCGGCAGAAGACAGAACTTCGAGCGCATGTTCAACGCCACCGTTCATAGCGAGGCCGTGGAAGCGCATCAATCCCGCCAGGGCGGTGTCTCCCGGCCACCAGCGTCGAGCACCGCGCGGTTCCAGATGATTCCGTCTAGCGATAACGCCATGGCGTGCTGTCTAACGGTGAAGTTGAGGGGCCGGACGAGGCGTGAGGCCGCACTCAGGTCGAACGAAGCTCTCCAGGCGGTTTCGAAACGGCCGAGACGGCGCCGAGGGCGCACCATATTTCTCAGCGCCCGAGGC
>Ga0209472_1000206_pt1 | contig 36306 bp, 37 predicted proteins | sample GraSoiAngelo_130_FD_185887 | JGI IMG/M metagenome (GOLD analysis project Ga0209472, IMG submission 185887) | Grasslands soil microbial communities from the Angelo Coastal Reserve, California, USA - 14_0929_02_20cm (SPAdes) (version 2) | ecosystem: Environmental > Terrestrial > Soil > Grasslands ... | reverse complement strand
CTTCTACACAGTAACCTACAATGATGTCAGAGGAGACCTAGAGGCCGTCTGGAATGGGTATCCACTTAACGCTCATCTCGTATACAAGATAATGGGATATGGTTGTGGCTCCACAAGTCCAGGTTGTAATGGTTATTGGAGTTTGTGGGTATGGAATGCGTCAATAGGGTGCTGGAGCTATTCGGAAGTTGGGGCTGACTTAGTAAGCGTCCAAGGTGTAACCATGGTAGCATGGTATTTTGCCGATAATGATCCCCATTCCTTCCCAGGCAATTGTAGTTAGAGACGGTCCCGGGAATGGTATGATCTGTTGTGACCCATCGCATTTGAAGCTCCCTGAAACGATTCTCTTATCCTCCAGGATACAGTTTGTTTGTTTCCAGATGGTAATCTTTTATATCTAAGACTAGCGCTACCAGCGGGTAACTTTGCCCGCCTCAAAACTGCCATTATTTCTGTTGCTTCTCATGATTCTTGCAACATCCCCGGTCACACCTCCAACTTCGCCCAACATTACAACAAAACATTCGAGCACGAGCTTTCTCCCCGCGCAATCATCCGGGCTCAATGGAGCTCTGCAGTGGTTGGCATCGAATCAGTCTTCTTCGGGTTCCTACGGGGATTATCGGGAACATTGGGCAGCCTCCGCTGCATACGCGCTTTGGCTGAACAACTCGAGCTCGGCAAAAGCCGAACTATCCTATTCCTATCTTGCAAAGCAATTGAACGGTTCTTCAACTTGGTTCTGGGGAACCTACGGGGAGGCTGACGTCCCCGGCGCCGTTTTGTTAAGCATTGCATCAAGCTCGCATCTCGGCCTAGTCAATACAACAGCTGCAACAGCTGAATTGTTACAGTTTCAGCAATCGACAGGTGGGTTCAAAGGATACTATGACCCTAACCAGGCTCAGACAGTCACGAGCAGTGTCGACACGGACATGGCTCTCCTAGGACTCATCAATTCGAATTCGATTCCGATACAGAATCGGATTTTCGCAGTTCGGTATCTTCTCTCTCTTCAGAATGCAGACGGTAGCTTTAACCTCACCAGTTCAAGCTCGTTTGACCCGATCTATTCGCTCGCACCCGACCCAATCAGCATCACCTCACTAACACTTCTCGCATTGAGAAGTGAAGGATTCACGGCTGACAATCCTACGATTTCAAACGCTCTCAAGTTCCTAAGCAAGAGTGCTGCCGCATACTTTGACGAGAACGGACACGTTTACTCTGCAGCCATGTCTGCTCTTGCCTTCAAGGCATATGATCAGCCAGATAGCACGATTAACGCTACGCTCTACATTTTCTCGCAGCAAAACAGCGATGGAGGTTTCAGCGATTCCAGCCGTTCCACCTCCTACCCAGAATCGAATGCTTTGGATACGGGATGGGCCTCAATCGCTCTTGAAACGCAATCCTCGGAAGAAGGAGGCGCGCCCAGCACAATTAACAGTCCCCCAGTGGCCTCTTTCTCCTTTACTCCTCAAGCGCCCACCGTAGGTGTAACCATTCGTTTCAACGCAAGTATGTCTCACGACTTTGACGCGGACCAACTGTCATACATCTGGACCTTTGGCGATGGCTCGAGTGCGGAAGGGGTGAATCCAACCCATGCCTATGCCGAAGCGGGGAACTTTACGGTAACTCTGACTACTTTAGACTCCGGAACAAATCCTGGACCTCTTTCCGACACAAGGTCACTGGCCATTACCATACGGCAAACAACCGTTCAAAACTCCTCAACCCTTCTGATAAGCACTGCCTTACTCTGGATAGTCGCTGGCACTATCGGTGGATTGGCAATTATTGGGATCGCATTCTATCTGGGAAGAAGGAGCGCTAGAAGCTCTACTGTCCATCGTGCCTGAGCAGATTAGGTTTCCCCAAAAAAGGGGCTTGGAGATTGGGTTCCTAGCTAGCTTTCTGATTATTAGGGCTAGTTTTGGCTGTGCTTTGTCGGTCCGGTTCCTTCGAGAGCGTGGACCATGTTGACGACGACTTTGATGGTTGGGATCAGTGCGATCAGCAGAAAGATTAGCGGAAAGGCCCACGGCTGCGCTGTAAAGTAGGGCTGAGCAATTCCGTTAGTCACTGAGTAGAGTATTCCGATTGCTACGATCTGGAAGAAGTATGCGAGTAGCGGTGTCCATGTTCGATAGTTCTTGTAGGCGTCGGATACGGTGTCGGCGAGCTGGGTGCCGAATTTGAGGATGATGAAGCAGACGATGAGGCCGAGCATGAAGACTACGATGTTCGCGACTGATATGGTGGATCCCGTTATTGGGTTCGATATTCCTGGAAAGCCAAGAACTACGGCTTCGACGATTACAAGTACTATGACGCCAGCGACTAGTCGTATGAAGGAGGGCATGACAGGAGCAAACGCGCCCCAAGACTTGTTCGAAGTTGAGTCCGTCATTATTTTTTACACTTGAAAAGATATCGCTATACCAATGGGATATTGCTATGTCGAAACCTTGGATGGTATGGCGGAGTTACAGCCTGACATGGTTCAGGTTCGACCTCCTCCAGATTTAATATGGAACCCAGCAGCTGAACGGGCATTCGGACGGTTCTAGTCGCTTGGGAGGATAGAGTATAATGACGGTTCATGTGCTTCTAACAGCCGACAACCATCTCGACCCCTCCGCCGTCCAGTATGGTCCCAGAAGGTTCGAGAGGAAGCGAGACTTTCAACACAGCTTCGACGTCTTGGTCAATTTCGCGCTTGAGAACAGGCCAGACCTCTTCCTGATAGGAGGCGACTTCTACGACGGCATACTTCCCGGCAACCCGACACGAGCTTACGTGGCTGAGCAGTTTAAGCGGCTGCACGAGAAAGAGATCAAGATAGTTCTCGTCAGCGGGCATCACGATACTCCAAGGAGCATAGAGCAGGGAGTCTCACCCTTATCCGTCCATGCGAAAACGGGACATGTCTACTTCCTACAAGACCCACGACCAACACCGAAGATGTTCCATTTTGGAACCGAGACAGTCAATGTGACAGGAATGAGTCTCAGCCCCGGGCTTGGTCCAGAACAGGACCCGTTGTCCGGACAAGAGCTGTCGCGCGAAGGAGACGTGAAGATCTTCCTGACTCACTATCCGATCGAAGGGTTCGAAGGCTATTTCGGACAAGAGACACATATCGGAAAATCTTCGATTCCTAGAAACTTCCAGCTTTTCGCGTCGGGACACCTTCACCGACATCAGAAGAATACGATCAACGGGACAACTGTCGTGTATCCGGGCAGTACCGAGCGGGTCAGCTTCAACGAGGAGGGAGAAGAGAAAGGATTCTGCTGGCTTGAACTCGCCAAGACCGGCATAGTGCATCAAGAGTTTCACTCGACACCTGCCCGGCCGATGGAAACGCTAGACTCACGCGTCACCGGTGAGGGTGGGAGTCTAACCCGGCAGATACAAGATCTTCTTGAGAAGAGGCGTGGCGCGGAGAAGATTCTGCGCATTCGAGTAACCGGTCGAGTATCACTGGATCAACTTTCAACATACAAACGCTCAGCCCTGCAATCATACTGCCAGGAACGCTTCTTCCACACAGAGTTTGACGAAGACGGACTTAATGTTCTCACGACAGAGGCGATTGAATCACTGCCGAGGACTACACCGCTCGAAGAACTCGGCCGCTCATTCCAATCTCTCCTCTCGAACGTGAAGGAAGAAGAACGCCTACTCGTCCACGAAGCGTGGAAAGCGACAGTTGCAAGACTACAAGAGGAGGGAGTGAGTTGAGACTAGTTAGTCTTCAAGCACAGAATTTCAAGAAACTGAAAATCAGCAAACCACTCCTATTATCCGAAGGCATTATTCTCATCACCGGCCTCAACGAGAGCGGCAAATCCACAATACTAGACGCCGTCCTCTACGCGCTGTTCGGCCGCGTGATTCGTCCCAGCAAGATGCCGAGCAATGAGGACATTATCAGCTACGGGAATGGCGAAGCCCAAGTCCGCCTCGAATTCGACATAGGCGAGAATAGGTACCGCGTGGTCCGGGAGGTCCACAAGACCAGACCCAACCGAGCGACGCTCGTCGAGGTGAGACCCAACGGGACGACAAAGACCCTCGCCAGCTCCGTCAAAGACGTCACTGCCGAGATCGAACGGCTGTTAGGAGGGATAACTTACGACGAGATTGTCGCAAGTAGTGTAGTTGCCCAGAAAGACCTTGAACGGCTCATCAAACAAAGGCTCGATGATCGTAGGAAGGTCATCAATGTCTTTCTCAACCTCGAGAGCTTCAACAAGGTCCAGGATCAGCTCGATAATGAGCGGAACGGGATCGAAGGGACGAGTAGGACCCCGGGACACCTCACAGTCGAGAGGCAGCGTCTCGAGACTCTCAACGAGCAGCTGAAGGAGTACAAAGAAACAAGCGTTCAGCTAGACAATCTGAATGCAAAGGTCGAGAAGCTCAAGAAGGATCAACAACATCAAGAGAAACGGTTCGACGAAACCGACACTCTATACAAGACGCTCAACGAGTATGGAGAAGCGGTCAAAGAACGAGACTCTCTACAGCGAGAGATAGAAGACAAGAGCCTCCTCACAGACAATCTCCAGCAACAACTCGCCAGCGTCGACACGCAACGGTCAGAGCTTGGAAGAGCTGAGGCAGAGGTCAAGAAGTATGGCGATCTTGCCGAAGCAGAGAAAGCAATAACACGAGCTTCAGAGGTTCTTGAAAAGGTTCGGAGCGCTGAGCTTCAGATAGCACAGTTCGAAGATCGAGAACAGAGACTACAAGCGCAGATTACCGAGACAAACAAGAAAGTTACTATTGCAGACGAATCGCGGCTATTCTCTTCAGAAAAGCCTCGGAGAATCTGGTCCTACCTGATTGCAACGGCCGCCTTAGGTGCGGGAGCGATCCTCTCTTTCATACTCACCTTTGCGGCACTATCTGTCGCTCTGGGATCTCTTGCCGTTGTATCACTTCTTCTGCTAACTCGCCAAATCGTCTCCTTATCGCAACAAGCCGAAGCATCCAAGCAACAACAAAACCGCCTAGCTAGTGCTCAGCTACTCGTTTCTTGGGAGAACGAGTTAGGAGAAGTGAAGAAAGGTCGAGATGTTGCAGACGCAACGATCAGACAAGGGTCCAGGCAGATTCTGCAGATCCTAGGCCCTATCGAATCATACTCTAGCTACCTGCAAGGTCTGACTGATCCCAGAGAGGTCGTGGAACAAGCCTCCTCGATCTACAACCAAGACAAACAATCACTCAGCGCTGTAACAGAACGAGTCAACATGCTCCAGAAACGGCTGGGAGAAGAGCCCGAGCTGAAGCGACAGCTCGCCCAAGCCCAGCTCGACATTGCTATGGTGGAGAAGAAACTCAAGAAAACACTGCTCCCTTCTCTCCCTGAGGGAGTTGAATTCTCCCCGGAGTTGCTTGACGAGGCGAGCCAGATGCGTGACAGTCTCAACGAGTCAGTGTCCCGGGTCAAAACTCAGATCGAAGAGTCGATGACGCGCATCATCGAGCTGAAACAGTTCCTAGAAGAGAACAAAGATCTAGAGGAGCAGGTTGACGAGCAGAAGCGGAAAGTACTGCTCTTACAGAAGCAGCTGGCAGTGGTCAAGTATTCTATCAAGGGACTCGAGCAGGCTTCTGAATCGCTGAGGAACCGGGTAAAGCCCCAGGTCGAGAGGTACATGAGCCAGATTCTGCCAGTGATTACTTCTGGCCGATACAAGGCAGTCCAGCTAGAAGATGATTATACTGTGAGGGTCTTTGATCCGGAGGCGGGAGAATTTCGGCCGAAAGAAGTATTCTCGGGCGGGACAGAGGATCAGTTGTTGCTAGCTATGAGGCTGGCTTTCGCGCTAGCATTGATTCCCCAGGCTAAGGGTCGCAATCCAGAATTTCTGTTTCTGGACGAGCCTCTCGGTAGCTCTGACAAGGTCCGGCGCGAAGGAATACTCGCACTGATGCACGGGGAGTTGTCTCAGAACTTCAAGCAGATCTTCCTCATCAGCCACGTCGGGGATTTAGAGGTGGAAGCGGACACTGTTATCGAGATGGAAAACGGGACGGTTCGGGAAGTTGTGACTCGCAAATCCTCATTACCACAGCCGATAGAGATTCCCGCCTGACACGTCTTGAGCCTCGACTGGCTTTACAGCTTCGACGAGCTAAGCGCGTACAGGCTGGAGACGAAGAAGGGAAAGGAGCGTCTTGAAGCTCAGATCAACAGTCTTCCTGGGCTAATGAGTTTTGCCGGAATAGAGCTTCCGAGAAAGCCGAGGATCCTCTGCTTGATGGCTGGGTCCTGCATTGAAGGAATAGCATTCGCGAAGGTCTACGATGCCGACGTAACCTGTGTTGACCTGCAAGAGCGACTATTGTCTAAGGGTCTGCGCGAGGCGAAGAAGAGAAAACTGAAACTCCATGTGGTCCACGGCGATGTCCGAGAACCATCTAAGCTGGTCAGTGGCAAATTTGATCTAGTAACCGTTCTGGGACAACCGCTCCCACATATGGGAATCTTTGATTTCGACCAGACAATAGGCGGAGTAAAGAAACTCCTTGCGAAGAACGGGACATTCCTGATCGATCAGTCGGATCTAATCTTCAGAATTCTCCCACAATACAAGGACGCGATGACGCACAACCTGGAACCGCCAGTGTTCAGCATTCACCGCAACCTCAACGCTAGACACGGATACTTCGAACGGCTCTACTACAGCCGAGCAAGACACGATTCCTACAAGACCTACCTGTGGGCACCATGGATCATCGAGTACATGCTGAAGAAAAACGGGTTCACAGAGGTAGAGGTCAAGCCCTACGCGGATCCGTACAATATGGCTCAGACCTACTTGCACACTGCAAAAAGCCCAAATCACTGAATGATTATCCAGAGGGAACTAGCAGAGAATAGTTCTTTTTACTCAATTCGTAGGAAGAAATCCGCATACTGTTCTGTTTCAAACGCGACAGGCGCAGAACAAGCCCTAAACAGGAATCGGGGCAGGCGATTTGAGATCACGCAGTTTGCGCGTTGACCTGCACGTTGAGCTACACGATGTCGAAAACAGCCGACCAACTGATTCTGCGCCCTGTTTCGCAAGACTCGCCCGGTTCAGTTTCAACTGGTGAGACCCCTCGTCAGAAAATGTCAAAAGTAGTTGCTTCCCGCGACACAAAACCCGACTCTGCGAGGGAATTAACAAAGAGTAATCTTTTCTCGGACCCGGCTCTTCGGAGCCTGGGAACCAGCAGACTGTTCTGTTTGAAAGTGAACAAGCCCAGAACAAGCCCCGATCGGAAATCGGGGGAAGGCGATTTTAGGTGGCGGATCTTTCATGCTTAGAAACGACTAAAATCGTGTTTTTCGGATCAGGCGTCCAAGCACATTCTGCGCATGGAACTCGGATCGTCGCCTGGAAAGGTTCCGGCTGGCGGAGGCCCTCCCGAAAAATAGTGGGGGGGAGGTCTCAAATGTCCCGTGACGCGAGAGTGGTCTGCTGCGGTTGAGCGGTTTCTAGCCGATGTAGCTTGGGATAGTAGAAGACTGGAAGGATTTGAGAACTCTCAGCAAGGTCTCCTCGGCCTTGCTCCGGTCAGAGTCGTGTTCCTTTAGAGCCGAGGTCCAGAGATGGTAGACCATTCCTCCTTGCTCGGCAGCTTGGAAGAAGCCAAGCTCCTCGAGAGATCTTGTCAATGATAGTAGTCGATCAGAGAGGACTGAAAGACCCGCGGTTATCGTCCAGTCACCTGTCTGGTCAAGCATGACATGTATGATTCCATCGGAGAAAGTTAGCGATATGCTTCCGCCAGGCTTGAGCGAGGAGTCGACCAGGCCCGCCATCGACAATGGATCGTAGGCTCCGTGACCATTGAGGGAAGCGTTCTCTGTCATGACGACTGCCCGCCTACGAGAACAGGCTTAACACTCGTGTAACTCGGTCCCGCGAAGGCATGGAACTCGTGAGCGAGTTCTGGACGTTTATATCGAACAGAAGCCTCTCCAAGGCTTCCCTCGGGCTCAACCATGTCCATGTATGATCTGGAGGAGGATAGGCTCGTAGCGGAGATAACGGGTAGAGGTGCCCGAAGGTTACTCATACAGCTGCCCGACGGGCTCAAGAGCGAAGGACCCCGGCTTGCCAGCCTAGTTCGAGAGAGAACTGGTGCGGATGTGTTTGTCTCAGCTTCCTCGGCTTGGGGCGCTTGCGATCTATCGCTGGATGCGGCCGCGCGTCTGAAAGCCGACCTGCTAGTTCATTATGGCCATAACGAATTTCTACGCGACGGGTCCAACGGCATACCTGTCGTCTATATTCCCGCCAAGAGCCGACACGAAATAATCCCAGTCGTGGATAAGGCGCTACCGCTCCTACAGGGACCATGCATAGGATTGGCCACGGTTGTCCAACATCTTCACAATCTTCCAGACACCGTCAAGTTCCTAGAGGAGAAAGGGTTCATGGTCCAGCTTCCCGGACGCGGACCCTGGTCGCACGAAATAGGCCAGGTCCTGGGCTGCGACTATTTCGGACTCAAACGTATAGAGCCGGAAGTAGACTCGTTCCTAGTCATAGGAAGCTACTTCCACGGCCTCGGCGCAGCACTCTCGCTGGAAAAGCCGACAATCCTCGCCGACCCCTACGATAAGACTGTTCAATCACTCGACCAGGACCGGGCAAGAATCATACGCCAGAGATACGCAATGATCGAGAAAGCTCGACAAGCCAACAATTTCGGAATAATCATCTCCACGAAACCCGGCCAGTCCAACCCGACGATCGCACTGAACATTCAACACCAGCTGGAGGAGAACGGCAAGAAAGCAGTCGTCCTCTACGCCGACGAAATAAGACCCGAAAAACTGCTAGACTTCACAGATGTAGACGCTTTTGTCGACACCGCATGCCCAAGACTCGCCCTCGACGATCCAGAGAGATTTCCGAAACCCATCGTGACGCGGGACGAGATCATGGTCGTAATGGGCGCATGGACATGGGAACAGCTTCTAGAGCGCGGCCTGGTCCGCCTCTAAAATGGCCGACAAAAACCGTCTCTCAAAACGCCAGCTAGAAATCCTGCTCGGCAAACTGAAAATTCTCGATAAACCCAATCTAGAGCTCGAACAGTATCCTGTCTCCGCTGAAGCTGCAAGCGAACTCCTCTACATGGCAGGATTCGAACATGACGACCTAGGCGGCCGAGTCATCGACCTCGGCACTGGGACGGGACGCCTCGCGATTGGCGCCGCGCTCATGGGTGCACGAGAGACTGTCGGAGTAGACACGGATGAGAGAGCGCTGGCACTCGCCAAAGAAAACGTCGAGACGGCAGGAGTGATTGTAAAATGGGTCCATTCTGATATAGAAAAGTTCAACGGGCGATTCGACACTGTGATAATGAATCCGCCATATGGGACCCGGACTTCTCATGCGGACACAAGATTTCTGGAGAAAGCCTTCCTATTAGCCCCCGTGGCCTATTCCATCCATAAATCAGCAACAAGAGATTTCCTGCTCCAGTTTGTGAAAAGGTCGGATAGGAAGGTCGACCAGGTAAGATCCATGAGGATGGAGATTCCCCACCTCTTCGAATTCCACCAGAAAAAACAGAAGGGAGTCGAGGTTGACCTCTACAGGATTATCCGAACACGTTCAAGAAGTGTTTGAAGGAGGTTTTTTGTTACATTCTTCCTTGGAAGAGGGCGAATGTGTTGCCGTTGGGGTCTGTGAGTATTGCGAAGTGTCCTCTCCCTGTTTCCCGTTTTGGCACAACGATTGTTGCGCCGAGGCTTGATGCTTGCTTCAGGGATTCATCTATAGATTTGACGCTGAAGTAGTTGAGGATTCCTTGCTGGGACATGCCTTGCTCAGCCTTGTAGAGTCCGCCCAGCGTCTCATAGGGTGACCTTGCGTCTTTGTGGCTGATGAGCCAGTAGTCCATGTTCCCGCCTTCCATCTTGGTGAACTTCCAGCCGAAGAGTTGTTCGTAGAACCGGGCTATCTTTGATGGTTCGTTGGCGGGGATTTCGAAGTGGACGACGGTGTGGTACCTGGGAGGGACTTTGGTAACGTTTTTGGTCGACTCCATCTTTGTGTCAACGTTTCCCGTTCCATCCCTAGTAGGTCTTAAACATCCTTTCAGAAAAATGGGGAGGTATCGTTGCCTCTATGAAGTCTTGAGAAGTGCTGAGAGATTACCCTCTTCTTCTCAGAAACTGTTTTCTGGCTATGCAAAGAGATTATCTGGGAAACGGCTTTCTTTTGATCGGACGTAAGCCTTTGACACAGATATCTCATGAGAACATAACTCAAGCCCTAAACGAACTCAAACACGAAGTTCTGTCTCATCAAGTTTTTCTGGGCTGTTTTTCCAGTGCGGTTAAGAGCGGAGAAATCAAAGGGTTTGACAAAATCTTCTCTCTTCAGGATGACTCTGGCTTACTTTCTATTGGTTCCAGAAGCGAAGGAGAAGTTCCTGAGGGAATTAGAAAAGCAATTGAAGAGGAAGAGGACTCAGGACAGTAGGATGCTCGATTAGAGACTCTCGGAACCAAGATAGTAGGGGCGATTTTTGCCTAGGGACTCCAGGCCCGTAACGCGAGAAAAGGGTAAGGGGATCATTCTCGTGCGACAGAACTAGCTGTCTTGTTTCCCCTCAGGAGGAACCGGTTTGCTCGGTGCCTCAACTATGGTCGCCGTCGTTCCTTGGGTAGGAGGAGCCAGCGTTGGCTCCATGGATGGCAATCCAGGAATTATTCTAGATACAGTAGGAACTATCTTGCTGATTTTTCGTGGCCGAATACGCATCTTTGCAGCCCACTGGCGGAGCCGATTCGTTGCGCCTCCCGCGCTCTTTGGCTTTGATCTGTCTTGTAATAGGAAGTAGGTAGCGAGAAATGATGTAACTCCCAGGATGACGCCTGTCCAGACGTTGATACCTGAAAGTATGGCCGTGGTAGTTCTGCCAACATAGTTCTGCAGGTAAGCATTGTTGGAATAGTCGAGGTACAGCGCTGAAAAGAGTCCAATGATTGCACTAGTTTCCAGTATCACTCCAAACTTCGTCTTCAGCGGAATCGGTGGGGTCAGCTTCTCTTCAGGCCTAATTGGGACCCGTCGCAAACGGCCGGGTGCCCACCAATTCAACCGCTTCATCATCATCATGATCGAGGGCACAAGATAGATCCGAGTAAGAGTCGCATCCAGCAAGACGACAATGAAGATCGCCAGTCCTAGCTGTTGAAGCATAGGAATCTGGGACAGCATCATCGTCCCATACGCGCCAGCTGTGACCAGACCTGTCACAGTAATGATCCCGCCCGTACGTTCAACTGCCGTCTCAATCGCTTCCTCATCCTTCGCACCTCCCGCAACATACTCGCGGATCCTAGTCACCAAGAAAATATCATAGTCGAGCCCAAGCCCAACCATAATCACCAACAGCATGATAGGCAATATCCAGATCAGCTCAGTGGAGAAGTATGTCTTGAAGAAATAGATTGTTGCGGCCATTGCCCACGATATACTGAGGAGGATTGTGAAGATCAACCGTAGAGGGGTAAAGACAGAGCCCAAAGCGACTAGTAGAACGATGAAGACTCCTACGAGCACTAATGCTGTGAGGTTAAAGTAATCAGAACCGCTCGAAGCGGCTAGATCACTGACCGACGCAGTCGCTCCACCTACAAACATAGTGGATGAAGCCAACAACGGGTCTTGGCTCTTCAGGACATTCACATTAGCACGAATCTGAGCAACTGTTGCGATAGCTTGATCAGAATAGGGCTCACTATCGAATGCAGCCCAGACCATGGCCGACTTGCCATCACTTCCCAGAAACGGCTTCATGCTCCGGATCATAGCTTGTTGCTCGGCAGAGTTCAGCTGGTTGAAACTCGCGAAAGGAATAGGATTCCCTGAAGGATGAGTCAGTCCGTATACCTTCGAGACTCCTGAAATCATCGCTGTTGAATTTTCTGCGGCGGATATTGCTTTCAAGGCTGTGACATTGATCCAACTCCCGGAGACCAGCATGACTGGCGTTCGGACGATCGTGTAGGTTGGCGTGACCGTTCCAGCGCCAAAGCCCTGGCTCATGATATTGTATCCGTTCTTGCTCTCCAGAGAAGATGGAATCTGTCCAATCAGATCGTGACTCGTCTGGGAAGTCAGAACAGTGCTAGCTGCAGGGAGTGAGATGGCTAACGCTAACAGAAGAACCAGTTTCGAATGTTTCGCAGTGAACTGTGCCGCCCGAGCATAGTAACTAGCACCGACCAGCTTCTTCTTCCTCCACAAACCCAAGCCACGGGGCCAGAAGATTCGATCACCAAAGAGCGAGAGAGCGGCTGGGACCAGTGTTAGAGCAACAAGCAAGGCAATCGAGATTCCCAACATGACCGCAATACCCACAGAACGCAGAAGACCAAAACTGGCGAAAGCTAGGGTGCCGAAGGCAATGACTACAGTCGCGCCGCTAGTTGCGATACTCTCACCGGCCCAAGTGACAGATCTCTCAACGGCATCCTTCTTTCCCCTACCCAACCTGCGCTCCTCCGAGTAACGGCTTACGAGGAAGATGCAGTAGTCGGATCCCGCGCCGAGCATTGAGACAGGAAGCAGAGTCAGAACCAGATAGTGAACGCTAGTAACGTATGAACCGACCAGGTAGACGAGGCCGAAGGCTATTCCTATCGAGAGACCGATAGCCGCGATCGGAATCAGAGGCGCAACAAGAGAAGCAAAGAACACTCCAACAATGACCAAGATCAGTGTGATCGTTATCGGATCAATACGCTCAATGTCGGTTACGGTCTGAGTTTGAATGTCGTAGTTGAAGGCTGGCGCGCCAGTGACGTATACAGCCGGGCTCTCATTACTGATGATATCAGCTATCCCTACATCATGCCTAATCTCTGGCACACTATTCATCGGGTCAGGACCGTTCGTCCTGAAATCGAGAATCACCAGCATAGTATCGTTCTTGGCCGATGCGAACTGGGAATACACATCCTTGCTTGGCTGCACGGGATATGTCAGCATGTTGTAGTTACGGAGGATCTGCAGCCCTAGATTAGACAGGTCAGAGCTGGTGGCTGAGGCCCCTAGATCATAGATCTCGCCCATTATCGTAAGCTGGACCGAGTTTGCCATCGCGCCTTGGGCAACAGTGTTTATGGTGAATGACCTTATCGCGTTCTGATCATTCCAACAATTGTTATTGGAACATCCAATTCCCGAGCCGCCGCCGTAGATATTGAAGAATCTGGCAGCGGAGACGAAGAGGCTCAGAGTCTCAGCGTCAAAAGGAAGGGATTCAACGAATGGCAGGGTGATGTTGTAGTAGGAAGGCTGAGTAGCCAAAAGGGGGCTACCCTTTGTGACGTTCTGTGCGCGGGCGAACGCTCCCACGAATAGCTGTAGCGGGGTGTAGGTTGTGGCTGTGAATGTCTGGTTCCAAGACTTGTAGAAGAGTGTCAGATAGTTGAAGGCGATCGTGTGATAGGCTGCGGGGGTCTGAGACGAGACGATAGGCCAACTAGAGTTGTACGCTTGGCTGTTGTATGCCGCGAGCTGAGCCTGGTTGACGGTTCCCGAACCCGAATTGACCAGCGATATCCACTGGCTCACGAAAGTGCTTGGAATGCCGAACTCGATATTTGAGGCGAGGGTTGTCGCGTTTTTTGTCTGGTATAGTTCTAGGTGTACTACGCTGGTGTAGCCTAGGAGTAGTTGGCCGTAGATGTCGTAGATGCTTGTGATGTTGTTGATGTTCGAGAGCTTTCCGTCATTATGCAGGGTTCTGTTTAGGGCGAGTGTGAAATCCCGAACATCGTTGCCCCTGATATCGCTAGCCGTGATGACGACGATGACGCTGCTGCCCTGATCGATGCTGAATTCTCTGCTGACAATGTCTTGGGCCTTGCTCGATTCGGAATTTTTCGGATTGAACGCAGTCTCATTGTACACTATCACGCTCTGAACTTGTAGAATCGCGGGGATGCTGAGGACTAGGGAGACTAGCCAGATCACGAACACGGCCCTGTTATGCCGGATTATGAGGCGAGCTAGTTTCGTGAATAGCACAGTTGGCCCTCTTTAGGTTGAAACGATTGAAAACCGGGACGGCGGCCATAAAGTCGTGGTGTAACTCTGAAACGTTCGAGAACGGCTAATACCCGACTCTAGGCACATCTATAAGACGAAAAAGCGACAGTTTCAAACAAGGGACCAAGTCACGAAGCCGATAACTCTCCTTCTAGCTCAAACCAGCCCTAAACTAGCAAAGAAGGAAGAGAACCTGAAGACAATCGCCACGCAGGCAAGCGCGGCGAGGAAGAAAAACATCGACCTTTTGGTATTTCCTGAACTGCACTTAACTGGTTATACAATGCAAGACGAAGTGTACAATCTGGCTGAGCCGATTCCCGGACCCAGCGTCAAGAGGGTCGAGAAGCTTGCTAAGGAACATGGATTACACATTGTGTTTGGGATGCCTGAAGAGAGCGCTGTCAAGGGGGTGATCCACAACACAGCCGTACTCGTAGGACCTAGCGGATGGGTCGGGAAGTATCGGAAGATTCACCTTCCAACTCATACGGTCTTTGAAGAGCGACGCTACTATCGTCCGGGGCAAGAAGCTCCCGTTTTCTCGACTCCTCTCGGGACGATCGGACTGACGATATGCTACGACCTCTACTTTCCCGAACTGACACGGCTCCAAGCGCTAGTGGGAGCACAGATGATAGTCTGCATCTCAGCCAGCCCAGGACTGAGACGCCGATTCTTCGAAGGATTCTGCCTAAGCCGGGCCATGGAAAATGCAGTCTATCTCGCCTACGTCAACCGGGTGGGCATTGAGGACGGGAACCAGTTCTGGGGAGGCAGCAGAGTCGTCGCTCCGAATGGGTCAGTCCTAGTCCAGTGCAAGTATGATGTTGAGGATTACCAGCCCTGCAAGGTTGACTTAGATGAAGTTTCGAGAGCGCGAGCTTTCATTCCGACGATAAAGGATCTTGAGCCTCAGCTCTTTGATCAGCTGAGAACCAAGAGCAGAGAAGCATAAGACGTGTCTAAGCACTATCGCAGACTAAGCCTTGCCCAAGGTTCGTCGCTTTGTGCAGTCGGACTGTTAACGGGTCTAACTCTACTCGTTCTGGCGCCGCGAGTCAGACTGTTTCCTGTCGATCTGGTATTCATCTTTGCGGGATGGTTCTGTTTCTGGTTCTTCTCTCACGATCTTGCCCACCACATTGTCGGAAGAATTGTCGGCGTTGCCTTCCGCTACTATTTCTTGGGACGATCCTCGATAACGAAACAGAATCTGCCAATCGTATCCAACTTGCTAAGAGTAGTCCCGGTGTTGGGACTGAAGATCGACAAGTCTAGTTTGAAATCCGTTTCTCCGAACAAGGTTCGCGCAATGTATGCTTCGGGCGCCATCTCCTCCATGTTTCTACCATGGGTCGTGATACCCACCGGATTCTCGGTCGGTCTTCCAGTCGGAATCTTGCTTACGGTTCTGACCGTAGCAAATGTTGTCTTTACTCTCTATTTCAGCCCGCGAGTTGGCGACCTTCATCATGCCCGTAGGGTCAGAAGCTAGGTCGAATCGCTTATCCCGATACATTCTGAAGCTGATTGCTTAGTTTCTATCTAGAAATCCATCCCGAGAAGACTATAGTATATTAGACGGGACGCCTTAGGCATCTAAGGCATTTCTCTTTGAAAGGCAGAAACTATCGTTCTCCGTCAGGTCAGGCTTACACCCGTTTGAAATACATTCATGGATCCCCGACCCCGAAAGTCTCGAAGTTCAACATGGGGGATCTCTCGACTCATTTTGCTCGAAGGGTCCATCTTGTCTCCAGAGAGAATGTTCAGATTCGCCACAATGCCCTAGAGTCGGCTCGAGTTTCCGCAAACAAGGTTCTCTTCGACAAGTACGGCGAGACAGGTTACAGGTTGCAGTTGTGCGTGTATCCTCACATTATTCTCAGAGAGAACAAGATGATCGCGACTGCGGGAGCTGACCGTCTCCAGGAAGGTATGAGGCGGGCTTTCGGAAAGCCCACCGGAAGGGCTGCGCGGGTACATGATGGCCAGTCGATACTCATCGTCTATGTTCCAGAAGATGGTGTAGATACTGCTCGAAAGGCGTTAGACACCGCGTCGACGAAATTCCCGATGAGGAGCCGCATAACCGTTGAAGAGATTCCTGTGGAAGAGCAAGCTCAAGTTCCTGTAGAAGCTCCTGCGCCTCATGAGGAAGCCGAGCCGACCGAGGCTGCGGAAGAAGTCACTCCGATTGTAACAGCGGGAGCCTAGTCTGAATGGTGAGCTCCGACGCCATCGTCGTCTGGCTTGAAAATGTAAGAAAAGACGACATTCACATCGTCGGCGGAAAGTGCGCCAATCTCGGAGAACTGACAGCAAAAGGCGTCACGGTTCCTCCTGGCTTTGCAGTTACCGCGGACGCGTTCCGTCGATTCTTAGAAGAGACGAAGATCGGAGAAGTAATCCAAAAGACTCTGACGAGCGCTGATGGCCCGCGAGATCCGAAGCAGTATGAAGAAGCGTCGCAAGCGATCCGGAAGATCATCGAGTCAGCCCCAATGCCACTCGACATTGCCAATGAGGTTCGGAGTGCGTATCGGGATCTAGAACGGAAAACGAGTAACCCCCAGGTCAAGGTGGCCGTACGATCCTCAGCTACTAGCGAGGACCTTCCGGACGCGTCCTTTGCGGGACAACAGGATACGTATCTTAACGTGAAGGGAGAGGACGCGCTTGTCCACTACGTCCAGAAGTGCTGGTCTAGTCTCTACACGCCACGCGCAATATTCTATCGGGAGGAGAAGGGATTCCCGCACGAGAAGGTGCTCATAAGCGTCGGGGTCCAGAAGATGGTTGAATCAGAAGTCTCAGGAGTCATATTCACCCTCGATCCGGTCAACGGGGACCCGTCGAAGATCATCATTGAATCTAGCTGGGGCCTAGGCGAAGCGCTTGTCGCCGGAGTTGTCCGTCCGGACCGGTTCATTATCGACAAGGGGACGCTTCAGATTGTCCACAAGGAGATTGTCCCGAAGATGGTTGAGCATGTTCCGAATCATCAGACCGGGCTCACGATGGAACGAGAAGTTCCGGCGGAGCGTCGGAACGCTGCGAGCCTCGGGGATGAGCAGGTTGTTGAGCTTGCGCGGCTAGCTCGGGATATCGAGGATCATTATCAGACTCCGCAGGATGTCGAGTTCGCTGTCGAGCGTTCAAAGTCTGGTCAGAAGGTGTACGTGGTCCAGACTAGGCCTGAGACGTTCTGGGCTCGGATGAAGTCGCCCTCAGAGTCGGGAAAAAGTCCTGTGCTTGATCGCGTTGTCGTGGTTCAAGGTCTTGCGGCTAGTCCAGGTCTTCACGCGGGACGGGCCAAGATTGTGGTAGGCTTGCAGGATGCTGGGAGGATGATGAAAGACAAGGATATTCTCGTTACTAGAATGACGAATCCGGACTGGGTTCCTTACATGAAGATCGCCGGCGCGATCGTTACCGAGGATGGCGGGACTACGTGTCATGCGGCGATTGTTTCTCGCGAGATGGGAATCCCATGCATTGTCGGGGCGAGGAACGCTACCAAGGTCTTGCAGACCGGCAAAGAGTATACCGTTGATGCAAAGGCGGGAGTTGTCTATCAGGGACTCGTCGAAGACGTTCTCAAACCCCCTGCTGCTGTGGGCCAGCAAATTCCTACTGTCATTCCTGTTACCTCGACGAGAATCTACGTGAACATCTCATTACCCGAGCTGGCGGAGAAGGTTGCGCGGGAGACGCACGCTGACGGTGTGGGGTTGTTGAGGGCTGAACACATGATGCTCTCCGTTGGGAAGCATCCGCGGCTTTTGATCGAGGAGGGTGGCGGGCAGAAGATGGTCGATGCTTTTGCGGAGGGTGTGCGGAAGGTGGCTACTCCTTTTGCGCCGAAACCGGTCGTCTATCGTTGTCTAGATTTCAAGCCGGACGAGTTTCTCGGACTGCCGGGTGGTGAGAAGTATGAGCGCGAGGCGGGGCATGTCGGACCCAATCCATTGCTGGGTTTCAGAGGCGCGTTCCGATATGTGAAGGAGCCGGATGTGTTCCGGCTGGAGTGTCGGGCGATACGGAAGGTGCGTGAGGAGTTCAAATTGACGAATGTGCATGTGATGCTGCCGTTCGTCCGGACCTTGGAGGATTTCCGGAACGCGAAGAAGATTATGGAGGAGGAGGGGTTGAAGAGGAGTCCGGATTTCAAGCTCTGGATAATGTGCGAGGTTCCCGCGACGGTGTTGCTGATTGACAAGTTTGTTCTGGAGGGTATTGACGGAATCTCGTTCGGGACGAACGACTTGACGATGCTGATTCTCGGGATCGACCGGGACGATGCGTCTATACAGGAGATTTACGATGAGCGGAATCTTGCGGTTCTGCGGGCGATGAGTCATGTTATCCGGATCTGTAGCGAGGCGGGTGTTACGACGTCTATCTGTGGCCAGGCGCCTTCGAACTATCCGGAAGTCGTCGAGTTCCTCGTACGCGAGGGAGCTGTTAGCATGAGTGTCAACCCGGACAAGGTCATAGAGACGAAGCAGCTTGTCGCGGGGATCGAGCAGAAACTCATCCTCGAAGGTATGCGAAAGATGCGACAGAATAACGGTGATTCGGGAGCTCTCCAGCCCCGATGGCCGAAGTAGTTCTGCTAGTCATAGATGTTTGATGATCTAGTCGAGTACGTCCGAGAGAACTATTCTCGAGCCTCAAAGATTGTAGAGCTGGGAGTAGGCAGCCGAATAGACGTCGCGGAAAATATCAAGAAACATCTTCCACTAACCGAGGTTCTTGTCACGGACAAGGATGAAGCATGGGTCCGGAAGCATATCACGAGTCACGTCCGTGCTGTAGCTGATGACGTGATGTTTCCGCAGACGCCGATCTATCAGAATGCGTCGCTAGTCTACTCGATCCATCCACCCTTCGAGATTGTAGAGCCGATGGTTGCGCTTGCCGGGAGGATAGGGGCCGATCTTCTAGTTGTGCCGAGGTCCGATGAGCAAGAAATGTTTCATCATGATGGCTGGCGGAAGCTTGTCCGGAATGGAAGGACGCTCGGTTGGCTCAGAGACTTCAGAAAGGAACAGCATTAGCCTAGAACGGGATATAGAATCATCCGGTTTTCTTCGTCGCGAGACTGGCCTTCATACCTTGTTTTTCTAGCTAGCCTATTACTAGCCGGATCTTGACAGGGACCGAGCAAGAACCCCGTTCGCCTCTTCTCAAGCGTCATGCGGATTTTATCATTGACTCGGACCCTCAGGCGTTTTCCAGGCGACTTCCTTGGCACCCTCAGGACCCTACCAAGTTCGCCCGAGTCCATGTGCTGCCCTAGGGACTCTGCTGAGACTCTCGATCCGCTAAACGATAGAACTATGGTTCTTGTTGTTGATCTCTGCCGCCGAACCTTTCCAAGTGTTCTCAACCAGCTCCACAACATCCGCCAGATGAGCACCCAGCTCTCCGAGCCGCTTCCCCGTCTCAGGATCTTCCTCGCCGAAGAAAGAGCTGAGCCTGCCGAGAATAACCATACACTTTCTAATCGTCGCGACCTCGTATCGTATCTGTTCGCCGACCGCCATGTCCCAGAGGATGGCCCTCCGCTTTACGATAACCTCTGAAGCCTCAGCCTCAGAATCTCCCTCTGTCTCTAACATGCTCGCTGAATCGGAGCCGGTCCGTGTTTAGAATCCGTGTAACTCTATCGCGGATTCCAGAGTGACAACGCTGACCCGAGACTTCGATGTTCTCTGTCGCGGGAGTAGCGCGCATATTTTTTTTCTACGCCTCCGATCCGTAGCACGATCTTAACAGGCTCGTAGCAAAACGCACTATCGCCGGCTATTGTTGTCTGGCCGATTTTAGCATCGACATAGACCCCTATGCTGTTTTCTAGGCGATTCCAAAAGGCGTTTTGCAGGGGACTATCAGGCCATTAAGCGCCTTCGAGACGTTCTCGTCGGTACGGATTCTGGATGGTCTTTCGATTCGATTTGAGGGCTGAGAAATCGAAATATTCATGTGAATGCACTTGTGTTGCATGGCCCGCAAGACTCTCACAATATCCGAGAAAGCCTACAACGCGCTCGCACGAATGAAGTCTAAAGATGAATCATTCACCAAGGTCATCCTCAGACTGGCGCAAAGGAAGAGCAAAGGTAACCTGCTCGACTACGTCAGATCTTTTCCCCCTGACAATGAGCTGGCTGATCGGATTGAGGAGGTCCTAGAGAAAAGAGGGTCCATCCGGATCAGAGCCTCCAGCCGCCCCCGAGAGGTTGCTGAGGAGAAAGGAGTCAAGGCCGGAGAGCTTGTCAATGTAGACATTCGTAAAACCCGTAAGAGCGTCTTCGGGGGGGCTAGAGGAATCGGACCCTTCACTGTCAAGGATGAGATGAAAGACCACGACTAGATATGTTTTGGACGCTTACGCCTATCTCCGCTAAATCCCTAGTTCTAATCGAAGAAAATCTTTGACACCATCCCTCCCAGTTGCCTTAAGCCAGATAGGCCCAAGATCACGCTGCAATTCTAGGGTTAGTGTGAGGAAGGGGCAGCAGAGCTGTTCCAGAGTAGCCCACTCCGACAATGCTGTGAAAAGCGACCGGTCGTTCGGGAAGCGAAACCCATAGCCGTCCGGTAGCTCCGTAATTTCAAGATGTTTCGGGAACAACTCTTTCGCTAAGATGTCGTGTCGTTTTCTCTGTTCTTGGTCTAGGGCTGACAGGTTGCAAGAAAAGGCGTCCACTGCACTTCAGACAATCAGCGACTTTTCCGAGTAGATAAACAACGGAGTTCCTGCACAGTAACTTGCTTACGCTATAGTTAGTCACCTTCGCAATAGTTTCATTCTAGAATTTGTCCCACTCTCCCACTCTTCTACTTCGAACCACACACCAAGCTCTATGCAAAGCCTCGACTGCAAGGTCTTCTGCCGAACCTGCCAGGAACCAACGTACCGCGAACTCCGATACCGATCCGACTTCCAGTTCGTAGGCAGACTACTAGTATGCCAGAACTGTGGCGAGACAATCTTCGAACCGGTCGGGTCCGGGACGGCGTGCCAAGACTGTTGACAAGCCTACAAGCAATGTGGCTACTGGACCTACGAGAACCTCTCGAAGAGACCGGCAGTGAGCGCAAGCGGGACGATCGCGTCAAGAAACGCTCTAAGAATTATCACAAGGGTCTCAGCCGCCAGGCTCGATAGGTCTCAGACCAGAATATCGCCACAGTGAATCCTCCGAAGATGAACGCTACGATATTATGAGTTGAGAAATCGGGAGGGTAGAGAATAGGGTAGAGAGCGAGCATTACCGTGAACATTGCGGAAAAGAAAAGATGTCTAGGTAGTAGGAAGCCCAAGACGCCGACAAAGTTCTGTAAGACACCCACCTCCACCTGTTCAGTGAGATGATACTCGCCTGTTGAGTCCTTCTCCACCAGCCCTAGTGATCGCAGTTTCTCCAGATGATGTAGCGCAACGCTGGGGCTGCTCATTCCCAGAGCACGTTGTACAGACCTTACTCCGATTGGTTCATTCCTTGTCTTTAGAAGGTGCCAGTAGACGCGTAGGGTGAGTCCCTTCAGCTCAGACTCTATGATCCTGTCGCGGTCTTCGGTCAAAAGCCGTCTTCAGGAAAGAGAATAGCGTCAGATCAATACAAGCTTGCTTGTTTGCAGAAGTGTTTTGATTTGTGAACACCCCGTTCTAAACACTGGCCTTAAGGTCCTCCGCCTCGTACACCAAGTGCATGCAGCCGTCAGCAGACCAGAGACTGAATCAGAATCTACATTCTGGTCAATATGGTCGCCAGGTTATGCGAGTCGCATCGCACTGGGACGAGAGGAGGATGCGGCTGTGAAGGTTGGCTCCAAAACCCGGACTGTCTTCGGGCTGACACTGGGAATCATCGCCGGACTCGCGCTAATACTCCTTCCCGGAATAATGGTCATGTACACTCACCTACCCAATCCCAACGCTACTGACCAGCATGTCATGGTCCCCTTCACATCCTATCAGGAGTTGCACAGCTTCATTCTCACAAAGAGCTGCAACAGCACCGAAGTTCGCAACCTCTACAATCCCACTCCCGCTCCGGTAATCCTGAACACGAACACGAACGGTCTCAACCCTGGCGGGTTCACCGGCACTGTTTCCACCATTGCCACAAGTGGAACCTCCACGGGTTCAATATCAACGAGCGCAACTCCCAGTCACTCTGAAACAAACGCTCAGGTAGCGGGCGTCGATGAGCTTGACACCGTAAAGAACGACGGCAGCTACATCTACACGGTAACCAATAACACCGTCGCGATCGTCCTCGCCTACCCAGTCACCGAAGCAAAATTGCTGGCCCACGTATCCGTGAACGGTACGCTCCAAGGAATTTTCGTCGACGGCAACAGGCTAGTTGTTGTCAGTCAGCAGTACCAGCAGTATCCTCTACCATACACTGGTACCGTACAACCTGCAATGGGAGCTTCCATCGCCGTCTATCCAATATTCCTCAACTATCCCCAGACCACTTCTCTATCGATCTTCGACATTTCTAACCATGCCAGTCCAGTGTTGACAACTACTCTCGTAGTAAATGGGACTCTCGCGGGGGCGCGGCTAATTGGGGACTATGCTTACCTGGTGGCGACGCAACCGGTCTACTGCACGGGTCCAATTGTGCTTCCGGTCAATGTGGTAGACGGGCGCATGGTGACAATGGGGATTGCGTCAGTCTATCACTCTGACATCGCTGATGTAGCTAACAGTTTCACTACGGTTGTTGGTATCAACGTAACCGAAGCCAACCCTACTCCAGCAGCCAAGATCTTCCTCATCGGGACGAGCAGTAACATCTACGTCTCGCTTCACCAGATCTATCTTACTCAGCCGATCTGGAGTCAGGTCGAGCAGACTGCTGTGCATCGCATCAGTATTGATGGTGCAAGCATCAGCTATCAGGCGACGGGTACTGTGTCGGGCCATGTTCTGAACCAGTTTTCCATGGACGAGTACAACGGCAACTTCCGCATTGCCACAACCGGCTATAGCTTCAACCAAGTAGCCTCGACGGGAGGCGTTGCGTCTACCTACGTGCAGCAAACCAACCTCTACGTCTTAGACAGCGGCCTCCACATAATCGGAAGACTCGAAGGACTCTCGCCCGGCGAAATGTTCTACGCGGCCCGATTCATGGGCGACAGAGCCTACCTGGTCACTTTTCAGAGAATGGACCCGTTGTTCGTCATCGGTCTGCAAGACCCCACCCAGCCAAAGGTCTTGGGCCAGCTCAACATCCCTGGAGTCTCTGACTATCTGCAGCCCTACGATGAGACTCACTTGATTGGATTCGGAAAATCTTCGACGAACGTTACCTGGGAGAACGCTGCACTGTTCCAGGGTCTCAAGCTCAGCCTCTTCGACGTCACAGACCCGAGTCATCCTATTGATACAAGCGACTATTTGGTCGGAGATCGGGGTAGTGATTCTCCAGCGTTGACGGATCACAAGTCGGTGCTTTTTGATAGGTCCCTTAACCTGCTGGTAATACCTCTGACGATTGCGCAGGCTCAACCAAGTACAACTTGCACATGGTGCTATAATCCTCTTGTCTGGCAGGGAGCCTACGTGTTCAACGTCACCGTTCAAGACGGAATCGTCTTCCGCGGCGGAATAACACACCTCGCCACCGGTCAGCTTCCAAGCTGGAACAACAGCGGCTTCTTCGTTACCCGCGCTCTCTATATCGGCAGCGTACTCTACACGATAAGCAACAACACGGTCAAGATGAACAGTCTATCCGATCTCACAGAACTCAACTCCGTAAACCTAGCCTAAGAACTTCGAGAGCCTAGATAGAACCTTCGGCCAAGCGTTCGCTCAGATTCAGAGAAGGCGGTTCTGCGTCGCGAGACTAGCACGCATACCTTATTCTTCTCGACCGTCGCCGGCTAACAGGATCCTAACACGGACCCATCAACATTTCCCTATTACAGATCACTGGTCTCAACTGACATTAACATCGTAATGGACCCCAAGCCGTTTCCAAGGCGATTCCAAGGCAGAATCAGGTCGCTGACCTCTACTATCTGCAATCATGGGACATGGATTGAAAATTACGACTCTGCATCCAGAGGAGTTCCCAAAAACATGACGCTTCGTTTCGAGACTCAATTGCAATTGAGATTTCTTGTATGTATTCCGTTGTCTTGTAGTTTGATTGCTATTTCTTGTTCCATTCGTGAGGGATTGGCGTGTAGTCGTTCGCGCCAGTCGCTCCGCTGACTCGACATCTATGGGGTTGAGCTATCGTTCAGCTATTGCTCAGACACGAGAACGAAACTGTTAATCACAGCTAGCCTTCTCGCAGCTTGAAGAAGAGCATCGTCGAGAGACTAGCGAAGATGACGAACCGGTGTACGTTTCCTTACTGTCTCTTAGGAAGACACGTGCTGAAGAGTGAGAGTTTCCGCTAGTACTGATGGTTATCTTTGGTGCGGGAGCATCCTGGGATTCATACGAGCGACTCCCTCCTCCAAACGTGAACAATCTCAGACTGCCGCTTGCGAATGGACTATTCGACAGTAGGTTCGGAAATTATTACCGGCTCTTCCCGAAATGCCAGCCTTTGATTCAGCGTCTTCAACGGCAGGACGTTAACGTAGAGAATGTCCTAGAAAAATTCCAGAGCGAAGAGACTCGGCATCCTGCGAGACGGACCCAATTGGTTTCGGTTCGGTACTATCTGAACCTCATGCTTGCACGATGTCAATCCGATTGGACAGATCAGGTCACTAAGGGTGTCACAAATTATCAGACCATGTTGGACCAAATCGAAGCTCAGCGAGTTCAGGGCGAAAAGATATGCTTGGTTACATTCAACTACGACACACTTCTTGAGCACGCTATCATCGATAGCCTTGTTGGAGTCCCTCTCAACACGATTCCTGACTACATATCGAGTGACTACAAGGTGATCAAGCCCCATGGCTCAATAAACTGGGCGCACCCAATTCGGAACTTCCAGTCGCACAGGGGGAATAGCCAAGACTTGATCTCCGACATAATCGCGAGCGTAGCCTCCCTCGATGTCGACGCTGAATCCTACGAAACCGTTTCGGATGATCCGTTTGCAAGGCCCTATCAGAGACCCTACTTCCCTGCACTTGCTATTCCCGTGGAACATAAACAACATTACGAATGCCCACAAGAGCACTGGAAGGTTCTGGAAGACTGTCTACGTCAGGTGACCAAGGTTCTCATTATCGGATGGCGAGCCAACGAGAATGATTTCCTCGATACTTTGGTCAAACGCATAACGAAAAAGGCGCGAATGATGGTCGTATCTGGTACCGAAAGAGGTGCCGATGAAGTGGTAGGGAGAATTAGTGCAAAGTTTAGACCGACTGGAATAGTGCACGACTTTGTCCCATCAAAACCAGGATTCAGCAATTTCACTTCCAGTTCTGAATGGGAGAGTTTTCTAAAAGGGGAGCCGTGATGTAGCATGAACTGTCCGAACTGTAGCGCAGAGTTCTCTTTTGACGAGATCGTCAACGCTTAAGGGCGAGTTGAAGGGGTTAGTGGAGGTAGGAGAAGCTGCTTTGGCATTAACATGTAATTTTAGGTTTGAGGTTCGGTCTGAGGATGAGGTTGTTGAGTTGGTGGCTGATCATCATACTGCTCATGTCTGTGTGGACTGTCTTACGTTGTTGACGGTTCATCGTCGTGTTCATCATATGAAGGTGGAGAAGGTTATTGTTGAGATGGCTGAGCCTATCCCCGTGCTGGCTGAAGCGTAAACAGTCAAGCTCGCCAGTATTCTATCGATGCGCAGGAATCAATCGAAACGGTCATGTTTCTCTCGAACAGACGGCTTCAGCTTGGGCAGACTGCCCTGATCCGACCTCTTCCGGGTCCCGTTTTCTTTCAGTTCTCTGATGAGCTCAGCCGCTCTGAGTATTCTAGTTCGTCCCACCTGTCGCATGTCCAAAAGGTCAGGATCGCCTGTGACTAGATAGTCCGCTCTTCCCGTGTGCGCGCAATCCAAGAACTTCTGGTCATCCTTGTCGCGGCACCTGATCTCCGCTTCGGTAGTGTTGAGGACGACCTCGCATTTTCCCAATATGGCCTGGAACATGGCAAGGCTCATCGGGGGCGAGAGATGGAATTTCGGACGCGCAAGAGTCTCTCTAAGCTCTTCTAAGGTTTCGAGGCTCGCGAGCAGCCCCACTCTATCCTCTAGGACGAGCTTGAGAACTTGAGCCTCATTTCCTTTCTCGAAGAATATTCCAGAGAGTAGGACGTTTGTGTCAACTACCAGCCGCGGTTTCAACGGGCCCGCCTGGCCCGCTCCTTCCTCACCGCTCGAATCTCCCTAGAAACATCCTTACGGGTAACACGCAGCTCCCGGATCTTCTTCCTGACAGCCGCTAGAGTCTCTCTGGTCTCCTGAGATGCGAATCCGACCTTCTTCAAGATGATGGTATCACCTTCCCCAAAGACCAAGAGCCTGCTTCCACCCGTCAGTCCGAGCCGTTCTCGGATGAGCCCCGGGATAACGACTTGGCCCTTGCTGGAGACCCTCGTCATCTCCAAATCCATAAGCATCATTCTAGACTAAGACAGGTCTTACTTTTAAGCTATCAGTGCTCTCATCGTCACGGGCATCTCGACTTGTAATAGATCCAACCATAACACTCTCAGCAGACACCTGAAAACGTTGACACACGCCACCCTAGTGTGGAACTTTTACGAGAGACGGGAAGGAAAGGACCACTCCTTCTACAAACTGTCAGCCATGGGCGAAAAACTCCTCTCATCGCTGAAGCCTGAGCTAGAAGTAACCATGCAAAAATCCGCAACCCGAAACACTCCAGCCTCTGCCTAGTTTATGGTCGAGGTGGAATGATCTGTTAGGAAGCGTGGACCTTCAGCCACGAGGCGTCGACGAGGACGGGATTTGTGGAAGTAAGAACTTCTCCAGGTAGGAGAACTCTCACCCTCCCCCTTTGAGGGGGACTTGCAACGACCGCCGCGACGCGGGCTGGTAGACCTTTGGACCCATGCTTCACGAAGCGTTCAGGGACAAAGCCTGACATGATCCTCTTTTCGTGAGCCGAAAACTCGAAGCGTATGCTTCTCTCTGCAGGTGACATGCCCTGTTTGACGTCACATGCTATCCATAGGCGCTGTCCAACCCTGAAAGGCATTTGATTGTAATCTCCAAGAACAAAAGAAGGCATTCAAGCGTAAAGGATTGGAGAGGTCGACGAAGGTCCATATCTTGAATGGTCACTTGAAGAGTGACTGAAGTGTGAAGAGCAAAGTCAAGTTCGGATGCCGGATCTTTCTAGCGGCCAACGAGCCATTCCAGCAGATCATCAAGAGAGCCCAATTCTGCGAGAAGTACGGCTTTGACTCTGTCCTCATAGACGACCATCTGCTCTACGGGACAGGGGCAGCGGCCGCGCCCGAACCCTTCACAACCCTCGCCGCGATAGCTGCCGCGACCCGGAAAATCAGAGTCGGAATCGCAGTAACAGACCTCGTCCGTAGACACCCGGCCATCATAGCCCAGACCCTGGCCACGCTCTCCAACCAATTTCCAAAACGAGTCTTCTTGGGACTGGGCGCGGGCGATCCGATGAACCAGACACCCTTCGGATTCTCTGCGAAACACCGCGTCAGCAGACTAGAAGAGGGTCTGAAGATTATCCGGCAGCTGTGGAACTCTAGCATAGAGAAACCACAGAACTACAAGGGACAATTCCTCTCCCTGAACAACGCATACTTGCAAGCCGGCCAGGAGAAACAGCCAGTCCCGCCAATCTATCTAGCAGCCTTCGGTCCCAGAATGCTAAGGCTAGCGGGGGAGGCGGCCGACGGATGGATCCCGCACTGTCACACACCTGCAACATACAAGATGGATCTTGATACCATCATCGGGTCAGCGCATAATGCGGGTCGAGATTTCGGTGTGTTCCGCTCCGCATACTACACGCTATCCTCCATCTCGAAGAATCGCAAAGAAGCAGACCGGAACGTGCTGGGTCCAGCCAGATACTTCCTCGCCCTGATACCCGAGGCGTTGAAGAAGATCGATCCTTTAGCAAACCATCCGGGCAGGATCTGGGAGAATATTTCAAACCCCAAAGAGCAGCGGGAGATAATCCGCAAGATCGCCGCAGAGATTCCGGAATCAGACGCTTACAACACAGTCATCCACGGAACAGTTGAGGATAGTATCGAACAGGTCGAAGACTACCGGAAGGCTGGCTGCAAGGAGTTCATGCTGACCTTCACCCCCAAAGGAGGACTGTGGTCAACGACAGGTCTGCTCGACCAGATACGGCTCTTCTCGAGCAAGGTCATGAAAAAATAGTAAGGCCGTCGCGTCCCTATGCGCCTTTTCGAGTCTTTTTGAAGAGCAATGAATAAACCCTGCGAGCTTGCTCGTATAGCAAGCCAGGGATAACTCCTCGGGAAAGGTTCGTCAATCCTGGGCAATCTGCGCTCTAATACTCGTAGTAGTGGTCAAAATACTCTCGCCTACTACAATTGCAAGTAGCCCACATCCTCAAGCGACTGTCCCAAGCGCTCCAGGCGATTTCTCCTTCAACCAGCCTAGTTCAGTCACTACTCAACCAACTGCGTTGTCTCAGTCGCCGCTGAGCTATTCCTTCTTTGACGGTTTCAACTATTCGAATATGAGTCAGATGCAAGCGGCGGGATGGAGAGAGTGCAGTTCGCCGGGCACACCTCAATCCGACTACTTGGTCACACCGGGTCAGTTGACACTTGTGACGGATTGGGATAACCAGACGAGCACGGCTGTTTGCTGGAACAATATTCCTGCGGGAGTTTCTAACTGGTCGGCGAGCACCAGAGTAGCGTGGACCGGCAACAATGTTGCGGGAACCATTCACATCACAGTAACAACAACAAGCCACGCCTACACCTGGGACGCTAACGACATGTTCAAGCGATACATGCTCTGGCGAGACGGGATAGCAATCTGGACCGGGCCATTATACATTGGGCAACTCGGAGTTTGGGACGATCTGAGAATAGACTTCGTAAGCGGAGCCATCCATCTCTACCTTGACGAGCTTCCCATGCAGACTGTGCCGGTCCAAGACACAGGGACCAACATGACTGGAATAGTGCTCCAATCGCAATCAGGAACAACAATAGCTTTGCCTACGTCATGGCCAACGCGGTGGATCCGAACGCACCAGATTTCACACTCATTGGGGGTCCAACAGGCCAGAACGTTCCAGTCGGTCAGAATGCTACTTTCACTGTCTCTCTAGCAAGCGTCAACGGCTTCTCCGGTCTCGTGACTTTGGCACCATCGATCTCTCCCGGTGGAACCAACTCGCTACTCGTTGCACTCTCACCGAGCGTTACCTTGACCAGGGGTGGTTCCGTCTCGGTCAATCTGACAGCTACAACTTTCCAAGTTATATCCGCATCCACGTTCAACATCCGAGTGAACGCGACGAGCGGCAGTCTCTATCACGCAATCCAGGTATCAGCCACAGTAACCGCTCCGCCCCAAGGCCAGAACATCACCATCAACGCGACTCCAGGCTCCATCATACTTCAGCAAGGCCCACTTGGACAATGGACTACTCACAACATCACGATAACCATCAGAGGAACAACCGGATTCACCGGCACCATCGCCCTGTCAGTCTCAGTTTCTGCGATTGGGCCCTCGCCAAACGGCGCCATTACCCCGAGCCAACTACTCATCACCGGAAACGGGACCTACACCGCAATCCTCTATTTTCCCCAAGGAGGGAGCAGCACTGAGACCTTTACGGTCACCGCAGCAACCGCCGGCCTGAGCACTTCGACGAGTGTTCAGGTAAACTTCGTCCCATCATACTTCTACACACAAGTCCGTCCATCAGGGGACATCTACCTCGGAGCTGGATCCTCCATCACGGTCAGCCTAAACCTGGTGAGTCAGAACGGAGACGCTGGCAACGTAACTCTCTCCATCCGCTCGCCTTACGCGCTTCCAGCCAACTATCCAACATTCCAGTTTCCGAACAGAGTCACCCTGATTCCCAACGCTACCCTCAGCGTACCAGTCACGATCTCCACGAACAACAACACACCAGTCGGATCCTACATCTTCTTCATCCGCACAGACGGAGGATGGTGGACAGGAGACATAAAGATTAACCTCTACATCCTAGCTCGCTCCTACACTTCTGGAGTAGTGGTTGGGACCACCGCGACTTACAGCGTGAGCCTATCCTCCTATCCCGGGTCCCCATAACGGTCACGGCGACAGTGACAAACGTAACGGGCTCAGACATCTCATACACCGAATCATTCTACGTCGACAACGTTCTCGCCAATTCCACGAGCGCAAGCATCAATATTCTGAACGGAGACCACACAGGAACAGTATTCGTCCCATTCCCCTTCGTAGCAGCCGGCCTCCATCCCGGAGATAGCCTGTTTCCAGGAGCCCCTTATGGGTCAATCAGCATAACCAGCACGTCGACCATATCACTAGCCGGGGAAGACAGACTCACTTTCTCCGCCGGCACTGGCATAACAATCAATCCTATTCAGATTTCCGCGACATGGGACAGTGCAACAGGGATACTTGGGATACTAGACGGCACCGTTCCCGTAAACTCGACCAGCGTGACGGCGCACTATCGCCTTGTCCGCACAAACGCCTGGACCGGCACAAACCCATCAAACAATATCTCAGTAGATTTCACCGAGTCAACATCCCAAGCAGTACAATTCTCAACCATCACATTCACATCCACCGTGACCGGCGGCGCGCCTCCCTACACATACCGCTGGGATTTCGGGGACGGACAGACTTCTAACCAGCATGATCCAGTTCACCTATATGCCATTCCAGGAAGTTACAGGGTGGTCTTGACAGTGACAGACAAGACCGGAGATGTCGTGACTCAAACATCGATGATCAGAGTGTCCAGCTTGATCATTCCTCCATCACTTTCTAGCCTCTTTCCGGCAGCCGGCATACTCATGATTGGCCTAGTCGCCCTATCAGTGTACATTACATGCGCGATCGCGGCAACGGCTCTTGTCATAAGACACGAACAAACCAAACAACGTCGACCTGCTCAGACGCTCCCACCCAACAATTGACACAACTTTCTCCCTGAAAGAGCCGAGCTTTCTAGACTCATCCGAAGCGGCCTCTTGGAAGGACGTACGACAGAGGGTACGCACTAACGGTGGGTCTGTTCAACAAAACCAGCTCGAACAAATACAACTCTTCTCCGACAAGGTCCTGAATAGAAACCGAAACTAGGCGAAGCATCCGACCATCAGATGGCCAAGGAATCATGGTTGTCTAAACATGGTTAATAGTCGTCGAACAGCCAAGTCCCACTCGGCCTTGAAGAACGCGATATTATGGCCTGAACCATATCCCGCAAGAGACGGAGTGGCCAAGCTCATGCGCAAGATAGAGTCCACCAGAATCCAAAAATCCTGGCCCTGGTTGATTGTTCTAGCTCTAGTTCTGGCCGGGATGACCTATCTCATTCTCTCACATATTGGATCATCAGTTTCCTCATCTGCAGTGATAGAGCTTGACAAAGACCTGATCTCAACAAACGGGCTGATGATAGCTTTCACTGGCATAATATTCACAGGCATGCTAGCTGAGATACGGTTCAGAACCGAACGCGCGATTCAAACATCAGATCAGCAGCGTGCCAACCGGCTGGAAAGAACGTCGAAAGCTCTCCGAAAGACTGCTTTAGCGAGCTTTCTGTTCTTCGCACTATCCCTGTCAGATGCGATTGGCAACCTGCCGGGTCCACTATCATCCCCATCGTCAACCTTCTCCCTGGCAACCACGTTTGTGCTTCCTGTAGCGTTGATGGTAGGGGGTTGGTCAATCTAATGATTGCACTGGCAATGATAGTCTCAGAGTGAAAACCAAAACTGACTATCATTAGTGACAGGCGGTCATGGATCGCAGCGGGTTGGTCGGTTGGTCCACGAGCATAGGGAGCGGATCTATCTAAGGAAGGACGTCCTCCTGAAACTCGCAGAGCATGGTGAGCTGAACCAGAGCAGGCTGATGAGTTATTGTGGGCTGAACAATGTGAAGCACAAGGTGCTCCTGGACGAGATGGTCGAGAAGGGCTTGATACTCAGGATGGAAGAGCCTTGGGGTGCTAAGAAGATAATCAAGTACAAGATTTCCGACCGGGGAAGGATGCTTGTTAGAGAGATCTTAGAGCCCTACGAGACGCTCTTTCCGAGACGGGAGGCTGAGAAATAGTGATGGATAACATAGTTCCCCGACCGTTTTTAGGAACCATGCTGGTGAATACCTGGCCTTGACCGAGCCAGAGAAGAGAGAGAACGCTGGGGCAACTGCTGAGAACATCTTTTCCATAGTAGACAGGCTGGTCTACCAGATCGATAGGACCAAGAAATTCATACTCGTCATGATCATCGCGATTGTTGTCGCGATTCCCTTATCATGGCATGTCTCGCCCTTTCTGCTCGGGATGCCTGGCGGTTACAGCTTCAGACTAGCGGGCATCGTAGCGGTAGTTATCGCGGCTGTATTCCTTCTGATTGGAGCTAGGCAGTGGATGTTGCTCTCTGACTGGACCCGGAAATACAAGGCGTACAAGGAACAGCAGAAAAAGATCGACGATAAACTCGACTTTGAAGACAGCAACGAAGAACCGTAGTACAGCTCTGGTCGAAGAAGAATCGCTGAGGTTTTGCTGGGCGTTTCTCGCGCTAATCATCAGGTAACTTTGGTACGTAACAGATGTCAACAATGACTATAACAAAAAATCAGACGCTATACTGAGCATGGCAGCTTCAAGAATCATCATTGTCGCGCATGGCCTCGGCTTCGTCGGATGGATCAGTCCCGCCATCAGCACAAGGAGGGTGGACCCGTGACGACGGAAACGACCAAGCCGAAGCGCAAGAAGCTCTGGATCATCAGCATAGCGATAGCGGTAGTCGTCATTGCTGTCGTCGCCACCTTTCTGGTTGTGATGAACCAGGCCGTCGGTCCTCCTGCGCCTCCCAACGGTCCCAACGTAGCCATCTGGAATGGTAGCTTCTGCAGAAACTCGGGAAACTGTGGATACAGCCCGAGCGTCAAGACCGTCTTGAACGGGACCACCCTAACCTGGACGAACAATGGAATGACGCACACCGTCACCAGCTGTGACGCAACTCAGTACACGTCGGCAGGATGCCCGAGCCAAAACGCGGTAGGTCTAAACAGCTTCGACTCAGGAGCAATGTCCGATGGAGCAACGTTCACGTGGACATTCACGGTGAAGGGGACATACTACTACTATTGCACTCTCCATCCCTGGATGCAAGGGGAAATAATCGTTCAATAGTTGAAACCGCAAGTTCTCATGCGCCCATCGACCTGAGAATCCTGAACGATTATTCGACGATGCCCAAGATCTTGATCGCTAAGAGAGAGACTTTCCGCGAGAATATCGGTCGCGCTATACCACGAAGAGCTAGGAAGGGTGATTCTTGAAGGAGTCATCGAGAAGGACCGAGTTGGACCAGTAGGACTAACCAACAAGAATAGCGGAAATTCGGAAATCTCCGCGCCCACTAGAATCTATCCGGCTGGCCCAAAGACCTAGCCGAACAGATACGACTCTTCTCCACAAGATACTCGCAGATATCGGGACTAGTCGGATAGCTTAAGTTAGCACGGGGTTGGATATCACCAGCATGCCTGGTGAATCCGAGCAGACATGACCAGCTCGGCTCCGACGCGCAATCAGAGGCTGACAGACAGCGTTCTCTGGATATTAGTAGTAGCATATGCGGTCGGGAGCCGCATAATCCCGGGCTTCATCACGCCCCTGCTGTTTCCCTTCGCGTTGGTCCACGGGGGGAGGCGGTATGGATGGAAGACTATTGCTGTCTTCATGGTCGTCACGGCAATCGTCAGCAACATCCTGGAAAACAGTAGCATCCTGACCGGGTTTCCATTCGGCCGCTACTACTACACTGACTCGCTGGGACCCAAGATGGCTCTCGTACCCTTCTTCATCTCCCTCTCCTACATCTCGTTCGGCTATCTCGCCTGGGTCTTCTCCACCCTCCTCGTAAGCGAAGTCCGCAAGGGGTCTGCCCTCCTCGTGTCGGTCACGGTTCCGCTAGTCGCATCTTTCGTAATGGTCGCATGGGATTTCTGCCTCGACCCGATAGCCTCCACCATCAATCACGCTTGGATATGGAAGGACGGAGGAGGATACTTTGGCGTACCATTCTCCAACTATCTCGGCTGGTCATTCACCGTCTACATCTTCTTCCAGCTTTTCGCCCTGTACCAGCGGAAGCGTGGAGCGGAAGACCTGAGTCGAGCACTACCAGCAACCCACTATCTCCAGGCTATCATACTCTACCTCTGGACAGGAGTCGGGTTTGTCCTCGGCTACTTGTTCATGTCCCCCAGCACTTACGTGACAGATGCAGCTGGGCACTCTTGGACGACAGGTGACATCTTTGAGTCGATGGCGATCTCGGCAATATACACTATGATCTTCATCTCGATACTAGCCCTTGCGATACTCTACAGAGACCAACTAACGCAGAAAAGAGCGTAAATTCTGAATTGATCGTTGGCCGAGCGTCATGTCTAGCCGTATTGGCGACGAAAAAAATGAGAAGTTGGATGTTTGACGATCGTTTGATTACTTTTTGGCGTAGACTTTTGCGGTGAACGTCTGGTCGGCTTGGCTGGCGGTTCCCTCGATCCAGCCCTTGGTATTGTTGAGCCAGGAGAGGCTCGGCGATTGCGTCATGTACTTTTGTTCTCCCTCGAACCAGATGGTTCCGTCAGCGTTGTTGCGTCCCTTGCCGTGGCTTGTTGCGACGACCATGTCCTTGCCCGCCATCTGGATGCTTTTGCCTTCCCATTCGCTCGTACCGTCGGTCTTCATGTGAATACTGACCGTCTCCATGAAGTTGGCCTGGTACTTGCCCGTGATCTGGCCTACGTCGTTGTTCTCGATCTTGATGCCGTTAGCGCCGATGTCTTTGATGCTGAAGCTGTCGGTCTTACCGCGCAGCTCGGCGATTACCTCGCCTTTGGTTTGCTGTTGAGATTGCATACTACTCATCTCCGAATGCGGGAGAGGCCTCTATTTGAACGGTTGTACCTCCTTTTTTTGAGAAACCCGTCCAAAGACCGGCCATGCTATCTCTGAGCAGCCCAAAATACAACTGGTCTACAAACCTGGTGCACAGGCACGAGGGATAGTCGTAGTGAATAGGAGGACGTCTGCGAGCCGGAGCCGAGCCCATAGGAGACGGAAATATCAGACGGTGGCGCGTGAAGCTCCTTCGAATTTTGTAGCGGACCTGCAACGATTGAGAGACTGGCCCTCGATGAAGGGCAGCCTCTGGAGGAGAGCATTCCTAGTCAAGCTAACGCATGCGCCGAATGCTCGGCTGCTGACTGGGTCTATCAGTGGCAGAAATCTCAAGATCCTCGACGTTGGTTGCGGAACAGGCTGCATCAGCCTTGAACTGTCGCGGATGGGACACGATGTACTAGGCTTAGACCTGAATGAGAGGATGATTGAGATTGCGACCCGTACTAAGAAGACCAAAGATTCCGGAAGTGGAAAACTGCAGTATGAAATGGCAGACTTTGACAAGTGGTCGGGCACCGCAGGAGCCTACGATGCGGTGATTTTCAGTCGAGTACTTCATGATCTTCCAGACCCGGAAAACGCCCTCTTGAAGGCTCACCGCCTATTGAAAAGTCGTGGGAGAATTCTCTGTCTCGAATACGCGTACAACATGATGGATAAGAAAACAGCAACTTGGCTCTACCAGATTCGAAAACCACTAGAGCTTCAGGACTGGTACTCGTCACCTCACCTACCAGATGATCCCGGCAAAGGCGTCGATCTCATCATGCACGAAGCGGTAACCGGAAGAAAACAGCACATCAACACGTTTGAGGAGATGATCCGACCACTCAAACGGTTATTCCACCAGGAAACCTTCTCATGGCATCCCTACCATTTTTGGGACGTACTTTCAGACATGCGGATTCCAAACCCTAGGATTGAGGAGCGTCTCGCAACGATGGTCAAGAAACTGGAAGAGTTCCTGTTGGGAACAGGCGAGATTCAGCCAGCTCTCTTCCTCTACAAGGGAACGAACGTGCCGCAAGTCGCCGGGACAGAGTGA
>Ga0209472_1000205_pt1 | contig 36312 bp, 34 predicted proteins | sample GraSoiAngelo_130_FD_185887 | JGI IMG/M metagenome (GOLD analysis project Ga0209472, IMG submission 185887) | Grasslands soil microbial communities from the Angelo Coastal Reserve, California, USA - 14_0929_02_20cm (SPAdes) (version 2) | ecosystem: Environmental > Terrestrial > Soil > Grasslands ... | reverse complement strand
CTTCGAAGATGTCCGCGTACTGGTCGGCGAGGAAGACGTTGGAAGGAAGCTCGGCCATCACGTACACCTCGAGGCCGTCCTTGCCCTGCGTCACCCCGCCCTCGCGCAGCACCTCGATCACCTTCCGCCCCTCTTCCGGCGTCCGGCAGAAGGGGACCATCAGCTTCAGGTTCTGGAGGCCGAACTCTTCACGCACGCGCCGCACCGCGCGCAGCTCGAGCATGAACCCGTCCTTGTAGCCCGGGTGGGAGTAGCGCGAAGCCCCGCGCCAGCCGATCATCGGGTTCTCCTCCACCGGCTCGAACTGCTTGCCGCCGAGGAGGGTCGCGTACTCGTTGGACTTGAAGTCGCTCAGCCGGAGGATGACCGGCTTGGGATGGAAGGCGGCGCAGATGGTGCCGATGCCCTGCGCCAGCTTGTCGACGAAGTACTCCGTCTTGTCCGTATAGCCGCGGGTGATCTCGTCGACCTGTGCGCGCGTCGCCTCGTCGAGCTGCGAGTAGCGGGTGAGCGCCAGCGGATGGACCTTGACCCAGCTCGCGAAGATGAACTCCATGCGGGCGAGCCCGACCCCGTCGTTGGGGAGCATCGCCGTCTGGAATGCGTTCTCCGGATTGCCGACGTTCAGCATCATCTGCGTGCGCGGCCGGGCGAACTGCGTCCGGTCGATCTCCTCGACTTCGTACTCGAGAGCGCCGCGGTAGATCCTTCCCTGCTCGCCTTCCGCGCAGCTCAGCGTGATCTTCTCGCCGGAGGGCACGCGCGAGGCCGCGTCCCCCGTTCCCACCACCGCGGGAATGCCCAGCTCGCGGGCGACGATCGCCGCGTGCGACGTCCGTCCGCCGCGCTCGGTGACGATGCCCGCCGCCATCTTCATGATCGGTTCCCAGTCGGGATCGGTGTTCTCGGTGATGAGGATCTCTCCCGCCTTGAACAGATCGAATTGCCCGGCGCTCCGGATCACGCGCGCGGTGCCTACCGCAACGCCTTCTCCCACCGCGAGCCCTTGCGCGAGCTGCTCGCCCTTGCCGGTCAGCTTGTAGATCCGCAGCGAGGCTCCCTTGCGATTCGAGTGGACGGTCTCCGGCCGCGCCTGCAGCACGTAGAGCTGTCCGCTGTCGCCGTCCTTGCCCCATTCCACGTCCATCGGGGAATCCGACCCGCGCTTGACGGCGTAGTGCTCCTCGATCCGCATCGCCCAGGTTGCAAGCTGCAGGACCTCGTCGTCGTTCAGCGAGAATCGCGCGCGCAGCTCTTCCGGCACTGGCACGAGCGTGGTTCCACGCTCGCCGTAGACGATGCGCTGCTCCTTGCTGCCCCGCGTCTTCCAGACGATCGGCCGGTATCCCTCGCGCAGGGTGTCCTTGTGCACGTAGAACTGGTCGGGGACGACCTGACCCTGGACGACGGCCTCGCCCAAGCCGTAGCTGGAGGTGATCAGCACGACGCCGCGGTGGCCCGACTCGGTATCGAGCGTGAAGAGGACGCCGGAGGCGGCCTTGTCACTGCGCACCATCTTCTGCACGCCGACGCTGAGCGCCACCGGGAGGTGGTCGAACCCCATGTGCGAGCGGTAGCTGATCGCCCGCGCGGTGAAGAGCGAGGCGAAGCACCGCTTCACCGCCTCGACGAGCGCGGCTTCGCCGCGAACATTCAGGTAGGTGTCCTGCTGTCCCGCGAAGCTCGCTCCGGGAAGGTCCTCGGCAGTCGCCGACGAGCGCACCGCTACGTCGGTATCCGCCCCGCCGAATCTCGCCGACAGCTCCCGGTATGCGGCCAGCGCCTCGCTGGCGATCTCCTGCGGCATCCCGGCGGAGGTGATCAGCGCGCGGATCTCCGCGCTCCGCGCGACCAGCTCCTGCACGTCGTCCGGACCGATTCCGGCGAGCAGCTCACGGATCGTCTCGTCCAGCCCGGCTCTGGCGATGAAGTGGCGGTAGCCTTCGGCGGTGATCGCGAAGCCGTCCGGGACGCGGATGCCCAATGGCGAAAGCTCGCGGATCATCTCGCCCAGCGAAGCGACCTTTCCGCCCACCAGACCGACGTCGCCGAGCCCGACCTCCGCAAACCAGCGGACAAAGCGCATGGCTATGCCTCCACTGGCAAAGCTGTACACCGGTGCTGCAGCGCGCTATCGCGGGGAGGCCATCGCGGACTGAACGAGGTGTTCGATTCTGGTCAGCGCTTCCTCGAGCTGCGACTGGGGGGCGCCGAACGAGAAGCGCGTGTAACTGCGGAACCTCGAGGCGCGCCGGCTGCGGCGCTTTCCCGGGTTCACGTCGAAGAACTCGCCGGGCACCGTGATCACTTTCCTCTCCAGCGCCGCTCTGAAGAAGCCCATGCCGTCATTGAGCGGCGCCGGGAGCCCGGCGAGGTTGCCCCACACGTAGAAGGTGCCGTCCGGCGCCCGATCGGCCCGGATGCCCATGCGCTCGAGGCGCTGGATCATGCGGTCGCGCTTCTCGCGGAACGTGGCGTTGATCGCGAGCGTCTCTTTCTGCACCACCTCTTCGCTGAGCAGCGGGATGGCCGCGCGCTGGAGCGGCCGCGATCCGCCCCCGTCGAGGAATGAGCCGGCGCTGGCGACCGCTTCGATCACCTTCTCCGGACCGACCGTCCAGGTGACGCGCCAGCCCGGATACCGCCAGTTCTTCGTCAGCCCGTCGAAGATGATCACCGGGTCCCGATTGACGTCCTCGACGTAACGGGCGGCGCTCTCGATGGGGAGCTGGCCGGGCCGTCCCGTCCACACGTAGTGGGAGTAGAACTCGTCGATCAAGAGGGAGCAGTCCAGCTCGCGCGCCGTTCGCACCCAGCGTGACAGCTCGTCGCCTTGCACGAGCTTGCCGGTGGGATTGCACGGATTGCTCATCAGCAGCGCCGAGAGGCCGCGACCCTGGATCTCCTTGCGCAGGTCGTCCGCGGTGAACGCGTACCCGCGCTCGCCTTCGAGGAGGATGGGAATGGCGGTGAACGCCTTGAAGACGTCCAGCAGCTCCTCGTACGCCGTGTAATCGGGCAGGAAGTGGCCGAGGTTCACGTGGCCGAGCGATGCCGCGGCCCGGGTGAGAGCGGCGCGGCCGCCGCCACAGATGCTCACGTTCTCGGCGCTGTACTGCGAGCCCATCCCTTTGCGAAACAGGCGGTTGTAGAGCGCTGCGACCGACTCGCGCAGTTCCCAGATGCCCGGGACCGGGGCGTATTCCTGATCGTCGACGCGCACGCCGACTTCCTTCACCCGGGGCGGCGCGCCGGGCAGCGGGCCGGTCTCCGGTTGCCCCTGGCCGAGGTTGCACCAGGACGGGTCGGCGCTGCGGTACCCGAGCTTGTGCGCCTCGGAGGTGACGTAGATGACGCCGGTGCGTGGCACCGCGCGAAACGCGGGGATGACGACTTCGTCGCTCACGCCGTGAGCGTAACACGCCAACCGGAGACATCGACTTTGGTGCAAATCACCGCTTGTAACGGGGGAGTCGCAGGCCTTGCGTCAGCGCGGGCGCGAACAAGTCGCCCATTTCCCGCAGACGCGACGGCATCGTCCTCAGATTGAACTGCTTCGGATCGAGGCCCGGCTTGACCTCGCTCCAAAGCAGCGGTGTGGAGACGGCCGCGCCCGCCACTCCGCGCAAGGAGTACGCCGCCACCACCGTCTTGCCGTACGCGTTCTGCATGCAGTCGAAGTAGAGCCGCCCGCGCCGCGCGGCGAGGGACCGCTCGAGGGTGACGTTCTTCAGCTGCCTCGCCACCGTATCCCCCACCTGCAGCGCGAACGACTCGGCGTCTTCGTACGTGTGCCCCTTCGCCAGGGGGACGAAGATGTGCAGCCCGCGCTTTCCGGTGGTCTTGGGGATGCTCGGAAGTCCAAGCCGCTCGAACATTCCGTGCAAGACCTGCGCAACCTCGACCGCCTGCTCGATCGTCTCCCCTTCCGCCGGATCGAGGTCGAACACGACCCAGTCCGGCTGGGTCAGGCTCTGCGCGCGGGAATGCCAGGCGTGGATCTCGAGCACGGAATTCTGCGCCAGCCAGCGCAGCGCGCGTGGGCTGTCCACGACGAGATGGCGGACCGCCCCTTTCTTCGTACGCGCGGGAGTCTCGACGGTGTGCATCCAGTCTTCGGCCATCGCGCCGACGTCCTGCTGGAACCAGCTCGCTTTCTCGATGCCCTGGTTCCAGTGGACGAGCGTCAGCGGACGGTCCTCGACAGCCGCCAGCAGCACCGGAGAGACCGCTTCGTAGTACGCGGCCACGTCCGCCTTCGTGATCCGGTCCTTCGGGTAGAGCAGGCGGTCGGGATTCGTCAGCTTCTGCTCGGGTTGCGCCGCAGGAGGCGGGACCTTTCTCGGAGCGTCGATCTTTCGCTTCGGCGCCTCCGGCACCGGCGCCGGTTTTTCGCGGATGCACTCCTCCGGCTTCTTGTCCGCACGAAGGCCCTGGAACGCCGGATGGCGCAGCTTCCCGTCGTGCGTCCATTCGGTGAAGCGCACTTGCGCGACCAGGCGCGGCTCGACCCAATGCGCGTCTCGCAGCCGCGGAGCGCCCCGCGCCGGCGAGGTCTGCCGCTCGTCGCCGGCGAGCTGCTTCTGCAACTCCCTCCGCTGCTTCGAGGAGAAGCCGGTTCCCACTTTGCCGGCGAACTCGTACCCACCCTTCCCGTCCGCGACCGCCAGCAAGAGTGCGCCCAGCGACCCCGACGCGTTGCCCTTGCCCGGCGTCCATCCCACGATCGCCAGCTCTTGCGTCGCCTGCGCCTTGAGCTTCAGCCATTCGCGCGAGCGGCCCTTTTCATAGACGGAGCGACGCGCCTTGAGGATCAGCCCTTCCAGCCCGCGCTCCCGCATCCGCTCCAGCGCTTCGTTGACGTCGCCCGGCACCTCTTCAGCCAGCCGCACCTCGGGCGGAGCGTTGGAGAGGACGCTGCGCAGCAGGTCTCGCCGTTCCTCCAATGGGCGGCCGCGCAAGTCCTCTCCGTCGAGCCGCAGCAGGTCGAAAGCGAACAGCACGGCCTCGTCCACACGGCCCTGCTGGATGAGCTCGAACCGCGGTACGCCCTGCGGGTCGAGAACGCAGACCTCGCCGTCGATCACGGCGTCGCCGACGACGATGCGCGCGAGCGCCCGCGCGATCCGCGGGAACCGCTCGCTCAGATCGAGAGCGTTGCGCGTCCACATCGCCACCCGGCCGTTCGACAGCGCGCAGAGCGCCCGATAGCCGTCGTACTTCACCTCCGCGTGCCAATCGCCCGCCGGCGCCGCATCGACGAGCGTCGCGAGCATCGGCGGCAGGTACCCGCGCAGGATCGCGTCGGGCGCCGCTCGCGGCGCGCGCAGCTTCCCGCTCCGTTCGGGACCGCGCGTGGCAACCCGGCCGCTCACCACCGACTCCGGCCGCTCCGCCACGACGTCATACGCCGGGTTCTCCTTGCCATCCTTCGCCTTGAACATCAGCCACTGCGCCTTGCCGGGTGCGTCGCCGTGGGTGCGCACCAGGTGCCACTGTCCCTGCAGCTTCTTGCCGTGGAACTCGACGACGATGTGGCCTTTCTTCCGCTGCTCGGAAAGCTTTCCTGGCGGAACCGAGTCGCAGGTGCCGTTGTCCCAGATCAGCGAATCGCCGGCCCCGTATTCGCCGTCCGGGATCCGCCCTTCGAAGCTGCCGTACTCGAGGGGATGATCCTCGGTCTGGATGGCGAGGCGCTTGATCGCCGGGTCGTAGCTGGGCCCCTTCGGCACCGACCACGATGCGAGCGCGCCGTCCATCTCCAGGCGGACGTCGTAGTGGAGCCGCGTGGCGTCATGCTTGTGCACGACGAAGGTGGGCTCGGGGTGCGGGACGACCGCGCCCGGCGGGGGCTCCGGCGTCACGGCGAAGTCGCGCCTCGCCTCGTATTCGGGGAGCTTCTTTCTCAACGCAGCGCCCCGCGGGCGTGCCGCCGTGCGCTTGCCGGACGAGCTGCGTGCGCGAGGCATGTGCGTACGGTCGGCATGGGTCAGCGCGGCGGGTAGTCCAGCTCGACGTCGAGTTGCTCGTCGCCGCGGGCGCCGTCGATGCGCATTTCCACTCGCGCGGTCTCGCGCGGCCGCAGCGTCGCCTTCTCGCCTCGCAGCAACGGGGCCCCGCCCCCTCGTGGCCGCAGGCGGAAATTCACCTGGATCGCGCCTTCGCCCCAGCCGATATTGCGGATCGTCGCCTCGGCCACTGGTCCGCGCATGCGCGCCGACAGGAGCTGCGGCCGCGGACCCGAGCAGCCGCGCACCCAAGCCAATCCGGCGACGAGGACGACCGTCAACGACGTGAAGAGCGCGCGCTTCATCCCGGGACCCACGGTTTGTCGAGGACGAAGAGGACGATCACCGCCAGCGTCAGGAGCACCATCAGCGTCGCGAAGCCCATCGTGGCCACCGGATCCGCCCGCTTCGCGGAGCGTCCCAGGCTGACGAAGCCGAGAGGCTCGGGGATCACCGGCAGCTTGTGCTCGGCTTGATACTCCCAGTCGGGGAGCAGCGCCTCGTCGAGGAGCGCGGGGGTGATCTTCGCGAGCCGGCGCGCGACTTCCTCGCAGTGCTCGGCAGTGAGCATCACGCAGGGCCAGAGCGGAGGCGCGCCGAGCTGCCGCTGGAGCGCGCGCGCGAATCCCACCTGGGCGAGGAATTTCTCACCCTCGTCGTCGTCGAGCTGTCCCCAGACGACGATGGGGATCTCTTCGCCGGTGACTTCCTCGATCTGCCGGACGAAATAGGCGATCAGGTCGGCCGAGCCCGACGCGGTCTCGATGTGACGCACGCGCGCTCCGTCGATCTCCAGGGCGCCGTAGTATCCCGCCTCGTCGGACAGGTCGAAGCGCAACGGCGCTCCATCAGTGCGGTCCAACACCTTCGCCAGCGCAGCCCAGGGTCCGTCTGCCCTGGCGTCCAGCTTGCCGAGTTGCCGGCGTCGCTCGGCGACGGGTTCGCGCGCAGACCGGCGGCGCAAAGCGTAGAAGCCGAGCCGCGCCGCCCCGAGCGCGCCGCTCGCGCTGATCGTCGCCAGGTACGCGTACAGGACGAGCAGGAAGAGAATGGTCAGCGTCTCGACGTTGCTGCGCTGCGCGAGCGTGACGAAGAGCTTGCCGTAGATCGCGAGCACGACGACGCCGGCCACCGAGGCGCAGAAGAGCACGGCATACGTCGCCGCCAGGATCTGGACGCGGCGCGCGTAGTCCTCGGCGGAATCGGCGCCCGGCTCCGTGATGAGCCGCTTCAACAACCCCCGCACCGGGGAACATCTACCCTAGAAAGGAGACGAGGAGCTCATTCACCCTCTCGGGAGCGTCCGCTTGTACCCAGTGGGTCGCCGACGCAATCCGCTCCAGCCGGAAGCGCGGAACCCAGCGCCGGTCCGGCTCCGCAAGCTCGCTTCCCAGCCAGCGATCGCGATCGCCCCAGATGATCAGCGTTTCCGCGGCGACGGGTCTCCAGCGCGGGCTGCGGTACCGCGCCGCGGCCCGGTAGTAATCGATCGGCCCGGTGCGATCTCCGACCGCAGCAATCATCGTTTCGATGTCCGCGGCGTCGTAGGCGTCCCTGCGCGCGGGCGTGTACCGGAACAGCGACCGCAGGCGCCGCGGCGTCATGAATCGCTCGGGCAGCAACGGAAGCTGGAAGAAGTACATGTACCAGCTCTTCCGCAGCTGCCTTGCCGTGCGCAAGCCCCGACTCATCTGCTGCGGGTGCGGGACGTTGAGGATGGCGAGCTTGCGCACGCGGTCCGGCTCCGACATCGCGACGTGCCAGGCGATGTGGCCTCCCCAGTCGTGACCCACCAGATCGGCGCGCTCGCGTCCAAGGCTGGAGAGCAACCCCGTCACGTCGCGCGCGAGCCGCTCGACGCGGTAGGCGCCGACGGCGCGCGGCTTGTCCGAGCCGCCATATCCGCGCAGGTCCGGAGCGACGGCGCGGAATCCCGCGGCCGCAAGAGCGGGGAGCTGATGCCGCCAGGAGATCCAGCATTCGGGAAATCCGTGCAACAGAACGACCAGGGGGCCGTCGCGCGGTCCGGTGGCCGCGCAGTGCAACCGCACCTCTCCGGCGTTCGCGGTGAAGTGCTCGACGCCCGAAGGAGGCACGGCCCCGATCAGGCGACGTCCGGCTCCGCGGCGGGCGTGCAGCAGACGCGACCGGCCCCACAGCGGCTCGCGTGCGCGAGACCGTCATCGGGTCCGGCCGGCGACATGGTGAGAAGGCACCAGTAGACAGTGGTGGCTTCCTGGCGCAGGGCGAAGAGCGCCCGCCGATCGTTGTGCGAGGCGCCCGAGACCTTCGCGCGCAGGTAGGTACAGAGCTGCTCGTGCTCGTTCACGACAAGCCTCCCGCCGCCAGCAGCGCGCGCCTGACGGCGGCCTGCAAGAGCGGCACTTTGTACCCGTTGTGCTGGAGCGGCCTCGCGCCCTGCACCGCGGCTTCCGCGGCTTGCGCCGCGAGGGCCTCGTCCACGCGCTTGCCGCGGATCAACGCCTCCGCCGCCTTCGCGCGCCAGGGAACCGGAGCGGCGGCGCCGAGCACGACGCGCGGATCGTCTCCGAGCGTCACCGCCGCCTCCGCCAGCGGCCAGTCGAAGGACTGCTTCTCCATCAGCTTCACGTAGCCGGACTTGCGTCCGGCGGGTACGCGCACCTCCACGATGAGCTCGCCGGGCCGCAGCACGGTCTCGCGCGTCACGTCGGTTTCGGGTCTGACGAAGAACTCCTCGATCGGAACCGTCCTCTCGCCCTCGGGCCCCTTCAGCGCGAGCGAAGCCCCGAGCGCCGTCAGGGCGGTGCCGGTCGCGCTGGGATGCACGATCGGGCAGAGGTCGTTGTCGAACACCGCGTGCATCTCGTTCTGGCCGTCGATGGCGAAGCACTCGGTGCCGCCCTTGCGCTTGCAACGGAACTCCTCCTTGCGGAAGTACCAGCAGCGCGGCCTTTGCGCGAGGTTGCCACCCAGCGTCGCGGCATTGCGGATCTGGGGCGTCGCGGCCGCCGTTGCCGCGTCGGCCAGGGCCGGCGCCTGCTTCCGGATGCGCGCATCCGAGGAGAGCGTCGCCAGCGTGACCAGCGGACCGAGGCGCAGCATGCCGTTCTCGGCGCGTACGAAATCGAGCTCGCGCAGCCTGCGGATGTTCACCAGCACGGTCGGCTCGTCGAGATGCTCCTTCAGGCGGTCTGCGACGTCGATCCCGCCCGCCTTGAATAGCGCTCCTTGCTGCGCGCCCGCGGCCATCGCACCGGCCAGGTCTCCGGGCTCGATCCAGGCGAAAGCCTTCATGACCGCACCCCCTTCGCGGCGGCGAGCACCCGCGCGGGCGTGATCGGCAGGCTGCGAACGCGCGTACCTGTCGCATGCGCCACCGCGTTCGCGATGGCCGCACAGGTCGGCACGGTGGCGGGCTCGCCGATCCCGCTCGCGTCCGTATTGCTGCGCCCTCGGAAGTGATCGAGGACGATCGCCTCGATCCTGGGAGCGTCCTTCGCGCCGGCGATCCGGTAATGCTCGAGGTCGGCGTTGACCATCCTCCCCGTGCGCAGATCGACGACGCGGCGCTCGTGCAGGGCGTACGACACCCCCTGGATGATGCCGCCGTTGATCTGGGACTCGATCGCGAGCCGGTTCACCGGCCGTCCGCAGTCATGCACGGCGAGGGCGCGGAGCACGCGCACGATCCCCGTCTCCATGTCCGCTTCCACCTCGACGAACTGCGCGCCGCCAATGGTGGCGGTGTGGCGGTCGCCGTCCTGCCATCCGGCGTAGTCCCGCACGCGCGAGGCAAACCCGCGGACCGTCTTTCCCAGCCTCTTCGCCGCCGAGCGGACGTCGCCTCGCGCGCCTGCGGCCATCAGCTCCGCCTTCGCACGCTCGGCGGCGAGGCGCACCGCGGGCGTGAGCAGCTGCGTGGTCATGCTGCCGCCCGAAGGCGGTCCCTCGGGCAGCGCCGTGTCGCCGATGTGGACGATCACGTCTTGCGGCCGGACGCCTAGAACTTCGGCGACGACCTGCGCGCAGGCGGTCCGGATCCCGCCGCCGATGTCGGCGACGCCGCTGCGGCATTCGATGCTGCCGTCGTCGTGGATCAGCACTTCCGCGTTGGAAGGCGGGCCGTCGAAGTTGTACCAGAGGCCCTGGGCGAATCCGACGCCGCGCCGCACCTTGCCCGTGTCGCGCCGCTTGCGCAGCTCGTCCCAGCCGAATTTCTCCCGCCCGATCCGGCGCTCCTCCCGCCGCGCGGGATGCGCGTCGTTGCGATCGCGCAGGGCGATGGGATCCATCCCGAGCTTCTCCGCCAGCTCGTCGATGGCCTGCTCGAGCGCGAACGCGCCCTGCGGATGCCCCGGAGCGCGGAAGGCCGCTGCCGGTCCGGTGTGGAGGAAGACGTCGTTCTCCTCGCTGCGCACCGCTTTGGCGGGATACAGGTTCTTCACCGGCCCCGCGCATCCCGCGCCAGCGGCGCAGCCGGCGCTGCCGAACGCCTTCAGCTCGATCGCCTGGAACGTCCCGTCTTTCGCCGCGCCGAGGCGCAGCCGCTGGATCGAGCTGGGCCGGTTGCCCACCGCGAGGTGCTCGGCGCGGCGATCGAGGAAGAGGCGCACGGGTCGCTTCGCCTTGCGGGAGAGATGGAGCGCGATGACGCCGTGGTTGCCCGCGCCGAACTTGGCGCCGAAGCCGCCGCCGGTGAACTCGCAGATCACGCGCACCTTGCTCTTCGGCAGCTTGAACAGCGTGGCGATCTCGTCCTGCACGCTGTGGATCCCCTGCGTGCTGGCGTAGAGCGTCGCACCGTCCTCGCGCCAGTCGGCGACGACGCCGTGCGTCTCAATGGCGGAATGCGTCTGCACTTCGGTCCGGTATTCCTGCTCGAGTCGGACCTCGCTGCCGGCGAGCGCCTTCTCCACGTCGCCGTCATTGCCGCCGACCACCGGGCCACGCACGTTTCCCTGCTGCGGAACGTCCTTCGCGGCGCCACCACCGCCGGCCGAGCCCTTCTGTTCGACCGGGCTCTCGAAAACGAGCGGTGCGCCGGGCTTGCGGGCGTCGTCGATATCGGCCACGTGCGGAAGCACCTCGTACTCGACGCGCACGGCGCGTGCCGCATCCTCCGCCTGCGCCGCGGTGGCTGCAGCCACGGCGGCAACGGGCGCACCCTCGTACCGGATGTGCGGGTACTTGTCGGGTGTCGCCGGCTTCAGCTTCAGCTCCGCCGGGCCAAGGAGCTGCTCGACGACGTACGTGGCGTGGACGCCGGGCATCCGCTCGGCAGCGCTGACGTCGACGTTGCGGATGCGCGCGTGCGCGTAGGGACTGCGCACCACCGCGGCGTGCAGCATTCCAGGCAGCTGCACGTCGAAGCAGTATCGCGCGCGGCCGGTCACCTTCTCCGGCCCGTCGATGCGCGGCACCTTCTGGCCGACGATCTGGAGCTGCGCGCTCCCGTCCCACGCAGGCGGCTCGGAACCGGGGACCTTGCGCTCTTTCGCCTGCAGCGCGCCAGGCAGCCCCACCTGGAACGTCCGCGAGGCCTCCCCGCTACCCTTGTCCTGCGCCTTCGCTGCGTCCGTCTCTGCCGTGCCACCCTCGACCGGCGAGGTGTTCCCGAACGCCGTGGCGCCGGAAGCGGCGCGCGCGGTCGCGGGCAGATCGCCCTGCGGTGGGCCGGCTTTCGCGGGCGCGGTGCCGGCTGCCGCCAGCGCGGCCTCGAACACCTTGGGATATGTCCCGCAACGGCAGGTGTTCCCTGCCACGGCCTGCCGCACGTCGTCCTCGGTGGGGTGCGGGTTCCGCTGCAGCAAGGCATGGCAGGACATCACCATCCCCGGCGTGCAGAAGCCGCACTGCAGGGCGTCGTGCGCGACGAACGCCGCCTGGATGGGCGCAAGCTGCTCGCCGCGCGCGAGTCCTTCGATCGTCGTGACCGGCTTTCCCACCGCGTCGAGCGCGAACGTCAGGCAGGAAGGAACGGCCGCGTCGCCGAGCATGACCGTGCACGCGCCGCACGCGCCGCGATCGCAGCCGATCTTGGTTCCGGTCAGGTGCAGCCGATCGCGCAGCACGGAGGCGAGCGTCTGCCGCGGCTCCACCGAAATGCGACGGTCGACGCCGTTCACGCGCAGCGAGATCTCTACCTCCCCCGGGCCGAGCTTCCTCGCCTTTCCCCGCGGCTGCTTCCCTCCTGCTCCTTCCAGCAGCGCCGCGGCCGAAGCCGCGAGCCCCGCTCCCTTGACAAATCCGCGCCGGGTCAGCTTCGTCTCGTCGGACATGCGCGCGCCTCCGCGAAGCGGGGATCGCATACACCGGAGCGCGCAGAAGGGAAAGACGTGCCTGCGATCCTGATGCTGGTCGGGCCGGAGTACGAGGATCTCGAGGTCTGGTATCCGAAGCTGCGTCTGGAGGAGGCCGGCTTCGAGGTCAAGCTGGCCGGCCTGGGCGAGCGCGAGTACCGCGGAAAGCACGGATACCCGTGCAAGGTGGACGGGCGCGTCGCTGACTTCCCCGCGACCTCGCTCGCCGGAATCGTGGCGCCCGGCGGCTGGGCGCCGGACAAGATCCGCCGCGACGCGGAAGCGCTGCGCCGCGTGCGCGAGATCCACCAGGCGGGAAAGATGGTCGCCACCATCTGCCATGGGCCGTGGGTCCTCATCTCTGCGGGAATCGTCCGCGGGCGACGGCTGACCAGCACCGCCGGGATCCGCGACGACGTGGTCAACGCGGGCGCCGAATGGGTGGACGCGCCGTCGGTGATCGATGGCAACATCGTTTCCTCTCGCGTGCCGGGCGATCTGCCTGCGTTCGGCAAGGCCATGCTCGAGGTCCTGGCAAAGCAGAAGTGAAGGTCGTCCTCGCGCTCCTGGTGCTCGTCGGCGCGACCCTCGCCGCCCTGGTGGTCGTGGTGGTGCAGCCGGTCTTCCGCAAGGGGCCAGCCTGGCGCGGTTCGCGCGCGGATGCCGGCCGGCTCGGCGGGCTCGTCCGCGCTTTGGTGGCGCTGGGCCCACGGAACGACGCGGCAGGACAGTCGCGCGCCGCCGACTGGATCCGCGGACAACTCGGCGAGCGCGCCATCGAAGAGCAACGTTATTCCGCGCACGGGGAGATCTTCCGCAACCTGATCGTCCGGCTGGGCCCGGAAACGGAAGATCGCATCGTCATCGGCGCTCACTACGACGTCCGCGGGCCGTACCCGGGAGCGGACGACAACGCCAGCGGAACGGCCGCGCTGCTGGAGCTCGCGCGCGTGCTCCGCGGATCGGAGCTGCGTCAGCGCGTGGAGCTGGCCTTCTACTCGAACGAGGAATACGGGCTCCTCGGCAGCGCCGTTCACGCGGAGAGCTCCCGCAAAGTCCGCGCGATGCTGTCCCTGGAGATGCTCGGCTGCTTCGATCAGCCGCAGCAGTTTCCCTTTGGCGCCCTGCGCCTGCTCTATCCGCAGCGCGGCGACTACATCGTGGTGGTCGGCAGGCTCGAAGACTTCCCGCTGGTGCGCGCCGTCAAGGCTGCCCTGCGCGCGAACGGGGCCGGCGTCCGGTCGATCGACGCGCCCGATCTCATCCCCGGGATCGCCGACTCCGATCATTCCAGCTTCTGGCGTCGAGGCGTGCGCGCAGCGATGGTGACCGACACCGCCTGGTACCGCAATCCGCGCTACCACACCGCTCGCGACACGCCGGACACGCTCGATTATGCGCGGATGGCGCGGATCGTGGACGGCCTCGCCGCCTGGGCTTCAACGGTCCCACGCTGAGCGCCAGGCTCCGCAGCGCTCGGCGTACATGACGAAGCCCTCGTGGAAGGGGTGCCGCGCGATGGTCGCGCTGTCGCCGATCACGATCAGCTTCTTGCGCGCGCGGGTGAGCGCCACGTTGATGCGCCGGATGTCGGCGACGAATCCGAGCTCTCCTTCAGGGTTCGAGCGGACCAGGGAGACGACCACCGCTTCCTTCTCCCGCCCCTGGAAGCCATCGACGGTGTCGATCTCCAGCTCGCCTGCGTCATGAAGGAGCTGGCGCAGGCGCTGGACCTGCGCGTCGTAGGGGGAGATCACGGCGACGTCCTTTGGCGCGAGCCGCTCGAGCAGCTTGCGCACCTCGGCGGCGACGAGCTGGGCTTCGCCCTCGTTCAGCCTGGAATCGCTCTCCTCCGGCGTCTCGTCGTCGAATCCGCGGCCGGCGGTGTCGATGAACTCGAGCGGCGCATCGTCGATGGCGTGCTCCGCGACCGCCGGATGGGCACGGAGCTTGCCTTGATAGAGCGCATCAGAGGGGTAGCGCATGATCCGCTCGTTCATCCGGTGCTGCTCGGCCAGCGTCACCGTCGCTTCAGGTCGCGCCTTCGCCAGCCGCTCGAACAGCGAGAGCGAGAGCTCCTGCGCGTCGGCGGCCAGCACCGTGGGCGGAAGCTGCAGGTGGTCGCCCGCGAGCACTGCGCGATCCGCCCTCAGCAGCGCAAGGTACGCGGCGGGCTCGACGGCCTGCGTCGCCTCGTCGATCACCGACAGCGCGAAGCGGCGACCCTCCAGCGCGCGCGATTCCACTCCAGTCAGCGTGGCCAACACGACCTGCGCCTTCTCCAGGACGGCGAGCTCCGCCCGATCCTCGAGCTCGCGGGCCTCCGCGAGCAGCTCTCGCGCCTCGCGCTCCTGCGCCCTCGCTTCCGAGAAGCGGCCCGGGCCGCGCCGCTGTTTCCGTTTGCGGGAATCGGCGCGCAGGCGGATGGCCTGCTCGACCAGCTCGGCGGCGATCCGGGCCTGCGGATGGACCCTCGTCCTCTCGTCGAGGGTGTGCTCGACGACGGCGGGAAGGACGCGGGCAGGATGGCCCACGCGGACCACGTCGACCCCGATCTCGACGAGGCGCTCCACCAGGTTGTCCACTGCCAGATTCGAGGGAGCGGCGGCGAGGACCCTCTCCCCGCGAGCCGCCGCGCGCCGGATCAGCTCGACGAGGACGGTCGTCTTTCCCGTGCCCGGAGGACCGTGCACGAGCATGAAATCTTCGGCGCGCTCCGCCAGATCGAGCGCGGCCTGCTGCTCTGGATTGAGGTGCGATGCGATTCCCGGCTCGCTCCGGGGCAATTGCTGGAACCGCGGCGGCTCCCCACGGAGCGCCGAATGCCAGCGGCGGACCTCGCGCATCCGCCGGATGCCGCCGGAAAGCCGGTCGTACGTCGCCGAGGACGGTAGCAGCTCGACGTTCACGCGGCCTTCGGTCGCCCAGTCCGGCGGCGGCTCGTCGAACGCGACGGCAAAGCGCGCGCGCTGGCGGCGCGCCACGATCCCGCTCGGCGCGTCGTCGCCAGGCTCCCGGCGGGGAAGCACCCGGACGATCGATCCGACGCCGATCTGTTGCGCTCCCAGCTCTCCGCCGCCCGGTCTTGCGTACGTGACGAGGGAGCGGCCAGCGAGACCAGCTTCTTCCACAGCCTCTACGTCGGTGAGCGCCAACCCGCGCCGGACCCGCTCGACGAACGGCAATTGCGCGAAGCGCTCCTTCTCGGCGGCGCGCTCCCTGTCGAGCAGCGCACCGAGCCGATCGAGGTGCTGTTCGAGGTCCACTCCCTTCTCCTATACTCGGCGTACCGGAGGCGCGCATGGCCACCATCGAAAGACACGTCACCAACGCGCTCGTCGCGCTCGATGCGATGACGCCCTGCCGCGAGGCGGCGAAGGTGATGCGGGACAAGAAAATCGGATCGGTCGCCGTGCGCGAGGGCGGGAAGGTGGTCGGGATCGTTACCGAGCGCGACCTGGTCGCGCGGGTCCTGGCGGCGGGCGACAGCGGAGCGATGCCCATCGGCGAGGCGATGCGGACGGATCTGCCGAGCGTCCCTCCCGTCACCAGCGAGGCGGAGACCGCCGAGCTGATGCGGACGCATTACACCCGTCACCTCCTGGTCGAGGAGAAAGGCCAGGTGGTCGGGATCATCTCGATGCGCGACGTCATCCAGCTCATGCTCGACGACAAGCAGTTCCTGATCGAGCAGCTGCAGACCTACATCGACGGCCGCTGAGCTTCCGCATGAAGTTCGTGATGATGGGCAGCGGCGGGGTGGGCGGATATTACGGCGCCCGTCTGCAGCAGGCGGGGCACCAGGTCGCCTTCGTCGCCCGCGGCGCCCACGCCGAGGCGATGCGCAAGAATGGGCTGCGGATCCGAAGCGAGCTCGGCGACGCGGCGCTGCCGGCGAACGTGATCGACGACCCTGCCAAGGCCGGGCCCGCGGATCTGGTGGTGGTTGCGGTGAAGCTTTGGGACACCGAGAACGCCGCCCGCGCGGTCGCGAGCGTCCCCGACGCCGCGGTGGTCTCCTTCCAGAACGGAGTCGACAAGGACGACGTTCTCGCGGGCGCAGTGGGTCCTGCCCGCGTGCTGGGCGGGGTCACCCACATCGGTGCCGTCATCGCCGAACCGGGCACCATCGCGCACACCGGCAAGCTCCAGCGCGTGACCCTGGGCGAGCTCGACGGCTCGCGCACGGCGCGGCTGCAAGCCGCAGTCGAAGCGTTCCGCTCGGCGGGCGTGGAGACTGTCGCCAGCGACGACATCCGCCGCGTCACCTGGGAGAAGTTCGTCTTCCTCACCGCGCTCAGCGGCATGACCGCGCTGACCCGCAAATCCATCGGCGAAGTCCGCGCCCATCCGGCGACGCGCGCGATGCTGCTCGACGCCTTGCGCGAGACCGTCGCGGTCGCCCGCGCGGAGGGCGCGCGCGTCGACGACGCGTTCGCGCAGAAGCAGCTCGAGATGGTGGACACGCTGCCCGCCGGCATGGTCGCCTCGATGGCACAGGACGTGCTGCGCGGACGCCGCCTCGAGCTGCCGTGGCTCAGCGGTGCCGTGGTCCGGCGCGCCGAGCGACACGGGCTGGCGGTTCCCGCACATCGCGCCATCTACGCAGGGCTCGTGCTTCACGCCGGATAACTTGCGGTCCTCTCGAAGTCCGTGCGATGCACGATGAGTGGCCGAGGAAGGAAAGCTGAACCGCTGGCGCCTGTTCGCCGAGCTGACCTCCGAGGACGCCGACGTGGTCCTGAAGGCTTGCGAAGAGCGGAACCTCGTCGGGGGCGAGGAGCTCTTTCGCGAGAACGATCCGGGGGACTCGCTGTTCATCGTCCAGAGCGGGCGAGTCGACATCTTCAAGAACATCCGCGGCGACGTCGATCGCTCGCTGGCTTCGTTCGGACCCGGCGACGTGATCGGCGAGATGAGCTTCATCGACGGGGCCAGGCGGAGCGCCACCGCGCGCACCACCGAGAAGAGCGAGTTCCTGGTGCTCTCGCGGCAGAGCTTCGCGAAGGTGCAGCGCGACCGGCCCGACATCGCCGCGGCGTTCTTCCGGAACATGGCCGGGATCGTCGCTTCCCGGCTGCGCACCACCAACGAGCTCTACCGCGAGGCGGTCGCGTTCAGCATCGAGGCGACCGGGGCGCACACGCTCAACCTGAAAGCGCTGGCCGACGAGCTGCGGCCGGTGACGCTGCACCTTGCGGGCGGGCAATCGATCGCCGGCCGGATCCTGCAGATGGATCACCACGCCGCCGGCTACACCGTGGTCCTGAAGCTGAGCAACGACCAGCTCACGATCATTCCGTACCACGCCATCCAGCGCATCGATCTCGCCTGAAAGACCACCGGGCTGGCAGGCCATGAAAGCCTCGAAGGCTTACCTTCCGTGCTGGAGGTGTCCAAGCATGCTCTGGTTCCTCGGCGCGCTGCTGATCGTCGTCTGGGTGATCGGTGTCGCCTTCAAGGTCACGACCGGTCTCATCCATGTCGCCCTGATCGCAGGGCTCATCCTCTTCATCCTCGGCTTCTTCCGCGGACGCCGCACGACCGCTACCCCCTAGCGAGGGTGAAGCGGCAGCCGGCTTTTGCGGCGTCGATCGCTGCTCGATCGTCGGGCCGCGGCTCCAGCCACTTCACCATCTCGTCGGTCTCCCAGACATACGGCTCGCCGTTCAAGCGGATGCGACCCTCGGCGACGGCCCGCGTCGCTTCGGCCAGGGACACCTCCTTCAACAGATCGACCAGCGCCTCGAAGCGCCCTTGCCGGGCCGGATCGACGAAGCGCAGGAACTCGCGCCCTCGAAACGCGAGGTGATACGCGGCCGGACGGAAGGCGAGCCCCTCCAGACCGAGCCGCGCGGCCATCCTGGAGATCAGCTCCAGCACTTCGCGCGAGAGGCCCAGGCCAGGAACCTCCTGACCCGGAAGCTGTGGGCGCTCCGCCGAGAATCGTGCGCGCGGATTGCGCAGTGCGATCCAGTGCACGTACAGCATGCGCGCACCTGCGATCTCGCGACGTTCGAAGACGGCCTCGATCAAGGCCTGTCCGCTGGGAACGTCGATGAGCCTCGCGCTCTGACCCACGCCTTCGTCGTGCACCTCGACGCGGAACGGACCGTAACCCATCCGGCGCAGAGCGCCGAGGATGCCGTAACGGTGGAGCGCGTGCTCCAGGCCCTCCGCGGTGTAGAACCCGAGGAGCAGGCGGCGCCTGGGCGTGGCGATGCCGAGGTCCTCCGCAATGTCGTCCATCCCGGCCGCCGGCTCCCCCAGATCCTCCGGAGCGAGGCTGCGCGCAATCGCCGAGAACCGCGCGACCAGCGGATCGTAGTCGCGGGGAATGGGTGCGCGACTGCGGATTCCGAGCGCAAGGCCGGTGCCGGCGAGGACCCGCCAGGCATCGGGCGAGTAACCGCCTCCGGGAAGCCAGACGGAGGGAATGCGGGAGAGCGCATCGGCGACGCGGAGATCGCGCTCGCGGCATCCATCGAGCGAAAGACCGAGCCGCCCGATGGGGTCTCCCGCAAGCAAGTCACCGCCGGCGAGCACGAAGGCCAACTCGGCCTCGGGCAGGCGTTGGAGCAGCGCCTCCAGCGCCGAAAGATAAGCGGCGTCGCCGGTGCGCTCGGGTAGAACCGTCTCGTCGGCGCCCTCGACGCGGCCCCAGTCGGATCCGGAGATCGATCCGAGGAAGGCTGCCGGATCCCGCGCCAAACACGCCGCAATCCCGTCCGGTGGATGAGCGTCGAGATCGAGGACGAGCACGCGGCCGCGAAATCCGTCGGCGCGCACCGCGGCGATGGCCACTGCCACGTCGTTGACGGGGCAGAAACCTCCCGCGACGTCCGGCGCGGCGTGGTGGAATCCGCCCAGGAGATTGAGGGCGCGCCGTCCCACCCTGCGCGGATTCGGTTGGAAGACCATTTCCCGCGCGGCGTCGATGACCGCCCCGCAGACGAGCCGCACCGTGTTCATCATCTCGTCGACGGGCACGTCGCTGGGATCGATCCCGAAGATCTGCGCCAGGGTCTCCGCCCGCCCCAGCGAATCGAGCAGCTCCGGAGTATGCACCCGCGCCAGCTCGTCGTAGCCGGCGCGCCGCGGGAGGCGAAGATTGCTCCGCCGGAGGGCCCGCCGCTCGAGCAGGAACCAGAGGGCGAAGTCCGCGCGCCGCGCCTGGAAGCCGGTACGTGCCTCGAGCGCGCTGAGCGGCCACCGATACTCGGGGGCGTACCAGACGGCGAGGTCGCGGCCGTAGAGCCAGCGGCGCACACGGTTTTCCATGCTCGCCAGCATCCGGCGGGCATACTATGCGGCGCCGATGCAGCGGGCCATCCTGCACGTCGACATGGACGCGTTCTACGCGTCGGTCGAGCAGCGCGACGACCCGCGGCTGCGTGGCAAGCCCGTGGCGGTCGGAGGCGCCTCCCGCCGCGGCGTGGTCTGCGCGGCAAGCTATGAAGCGCGTCCCTTCGGCGTGCGCTCGGCGATGCCGATGGCGCGGGCGCTGCGCCTCTGCCCGCAGCTGATCGTCGTTCCGCCGGACTTCTCCAAATACTCGACCGTCAGCGACCAGGTCTTCGAGGTGTTCCACTCCTTCACGCCGGAGGTGGAAGGGCTGTCGCTGGACGAGGCGTTCCTCGACGTGACCCGGTCGCAGGCGCTGCTCGGATTGCCGCGGCAGCAGGCAGAGGCGATCAAGTCGCGCATCCGCGAGCGCACCAGCCTCACGGCCAGCGTCGGAATCGCCGAGGTGAAGTTCGCGGCCAAGATCGCTTCCGACCTCTGCAAGCCGGACGGCCTGTTGGAGGTTCCCGTCGGGCAGGTTCGGGAGTTTCTCGCGCCCCTTCCCGCCTCCCGCCTGTGGGGAGTCGGGCCGCGCACGGACGAGCAGCTGCAGCGGATGGGGCTGCGCAGGATCGGCGACGTGGCCGCCGCCGACGCGGCATACCTGGAGGCGCAGCTCGGCTCGATGGGCCCCTGGCTGCACGATCTCGCCAACGGCATCGATGCGCGCGCGGTGGAGCCGGACGCCGAGGCGAAGAGCATCGGCGCCGAGGAGACGTTCGACGACGATCTCGAGGGCGACGACCTGCTTCCCTTCATCCACGAGCAGGCGCTGCGGGTGGGTGCCCGGCTGCGCAGGGCCGGAATCCGCGCCCGGTCGGTGCACCTCAAGATCAAGTACGCCGACTTCCACGTGGTGACGCGCCAGGAGACGCTGGCCCTTCCGACCGACGATTCCGCGGAAATCTTCCGCGTGGCCGTGCACCTCCTCGGTAAGGTGGATGCGCACCCGGTGCGCCTCACCGGCGTCCACGCCGCAGACTTGAGCACAGCCGCGCCGCAGCTCGGTCTCTTCGACGCCGATCGGAAGAAGCGCGAACGGCTCAACCGTTCCCTCGATGCCATCGAGGAAAAATTCGGCGCCGGCGCGATCGTCCCGGCCGATCTCCTCCCCACGCGAAAGAAGTAGGCGCGGGTAGGTGGACAGGGATGTTGCGCCCCCTGCGATCCGCGGCACACAATCCTGGCATGGAACGGAATGTTCGCCCGCATCGCGGATTCACGATGGTCGAGCTGATGATCGTCGTCGGGCTCATCGGCATCCTCTCGAGCATCGCCATTCCGGGATACCAGCGGATTACGGCCCGCGGCCATCGCTCCGAAGTGCCTACGGTGATGAGCAAGTTCCGTCTCTACTTCAAGACGACGCACGACAACCAGGGCACGTTCTCGACTCCGCAGACCCTCGCTCCGGGCACTACCAGCGCGGTGAACCCCTCGGCGGCGGTACTGCCCGGTCAGCCTTCGGCCTGGGTAACGAATGCGGCGGGCTGGGTCGACCTGCCCTTCCCGCCGGAGGGCCCGATCCGCCTGCGCTATTGGTACACGATCGGTTCCGCGACCGACGACGGCAGGGTGCACGATGTGACGATGCAGGCCTGCGGCTCGTTCCCCGGCTTCGGCCCGGACACGATCCCCTGCATCGGGGGAATGTCCGGCAACTACCTCTATACCGAGCTGCTACACGGCAACGGCACGTACGAAGTGGTCGAGCTGCCCGACTTCTGATTGCTCACTGCGGTGCCGCGGGCATTCCCGAGGTCTTGCCGGTTGCGACGTCCAGGATTCCTGCAGCCGTCCCGTTCTGCATCCTGAGGATGCCTTTCTTCACCTGGTGCTGGCGAAGGACCTGTATGAGCCTCGGCATGTTCGCCTGGCGTGTTGCAAGCCATTGCTGCGTGACCGTGACCAGCGCTGCCTCGCCCTTGAGGTCGATGCGCTGCACGCCGGGGCCCGCGGAGTCGGCGGCGAGAGTGACCTGGTGCGGCGTGCCGAAGTAGAACCCGTACGCGACGGCCACGATGCTGGAAACGAGCAGGAGGACGGCGAAGAACGGCTTCGCCCGGCCGCGCTTCTCCTCCAGGCCACGGAAATCGCGCAACTCGGTCTTGATCGCGGGCTGCGCCTGCTGGGCCGCAGGCGGCCTCGGCCGGGGCTGCTGACCCGGCAACACGACCTCGGGATCCAGCGCGCCAGTTCCAAGCCGCGGCGCCGCTCCGACGCCACGCAGGCGGTCGGCGGTCTCCTTCAAGTTGAGCAGGTCGCGGCTGAGCGCTGCGCTGGCCGCGGTGACGATCTGAAGGTTTTCGACCTCGCCCTTGCCGATGGCGGCGTTCGCTTCCTTCTGCAGCCGCGCGGCAGCCTCGTCGACGAGCTTGGTGAGCGCCGCGAGAGCCTCGCCGTCGACGTTGGGAGCAACGTTCGCGGAGGCCAGCCGCGTGCCCTCGGCGGTCGCCACCTCCAAAGCCATCCTCACCGCCAGCGTTTCGACGAAATGCGATTCCGGTCCCGCATTCTCGATCGACACCCTCTCGCCCACGCTGAGCAAGGCGGCGATCTTCCGCGCGGACGCCACCACATTGCGCGGAATCGCGGGACCGACGTCCCCGCCCTTGAGAAGATCCATCGCCGCCTCCTTGCAGACGGCGACTGCGGCCGGGACGGGCCAGCGAGGGCCCTTCAGCGCAGGCGGTTGCGGCGCGGGCCGTTGCGGCACGGTCGGACCGGGAGCTGCGCCGTCGCCCTCGAAAAGCCCGGACAAGGCGCCCGCGCCGTTCTTGGGTTTCGGTACAGGGGCCGGCCCAGCAGACGGAAGTGACGACGGCACTACGCGTGGCGCCGCGGGGACCGACCCAACTGCGACATCCGCGCCGGCCGATGCTGAACGTGTCTGGGGACCCGCCGGTTTCCGATCGCTGAATCCCGGGGGCCGCCCCGCCACCGGCGCCGCGCGTCCGGACGCCGCCGGCGGCGTCGGATGGGGCGGGGAGGAACGGACGGGTGCCGCGGGCTGCGCGGCCACCGGCTGCCTCGCGCTGGACCTGATCCATTCGTGGATGCGCCCTTCTTCGTCGGGTGCGAGTCCGGCGAAGCGGATCTGCGCCGTCGGCCCCCGGCGGACGACGACGCCCCAGATCTGGAAGGAATCCCAGGAAAGGCGGACCGTATCGCCGCTCTTGAACGGGAGCTGCCCCGCGGCTTCGACGCCAATGGGCGAGACTTTGGCGTTGTCGATGCGGGAGGAGGAGCTGCGCGTCGCGACGGCCACTGCCGCCGTTGCACCTGGCTCCGCTGGAAACGCCAGGAAGACGGACGCGGCGAGGCGCGCAACGAACTGGTCCTTCGGGATCGGCATGAACAGCAGGTCGCTGGCGCCGGCGCGAAAGCATTCATCGCGTTGCGCGGCCTGCTCGCGCTGCAGGACCGCAATGACGCGGGCCCCGCGGTCGCGGACCTTGGGCGCGAGGACCTGCAGCGCCGCCGGGAGCGGCGCACCCGGACCGCCGTAGAAGACGGCGATGGCATCGGCGTTGGCCGCAGCAGCCTGCGCCGCTGCGGCGTCCGCCAGGGAAACCGCCACGACCTCGAACTTGCCAGCCTCGCGAAGCCCGCCGGCGAGCGCAGGAAGCATCTTCGGATCGGCGACGACGAGCAGGCGCGCGGTCACGTTTCTCCTCTCGTAAACCCTACCCTACCGTTGGTCGGATGAGAATTTTCATTCGCTGCGGCAACTCGAAGCGGGCGGCGGTACAACACCGCCGATGCCGATTCGGACCCGCCGCTGGAACGACCGCAAGCTGCCGGGCGACAGCCTGCGTCTCTTGGTGTGCCGGTATCGTCCGCGAGGGGTGCGGAAGGCGGAGGAGACGTGGGACGAGTGGGATCCGGATCTCGGGCCGAGCCGCGCGCTACATGCCGACGCTTACGGGAAGAACGGGCCTCCGATCTCCTGGGAGGAGTATCGGGAACGCTTTCTCGGCGAGATCGCGGGACAGCGCGGGCGCATCGAGGAGCTGGCAGCGCGGGTGCGCGCCGGTGAGACGATCACCCTGCTCTGCTCCAATTCCTGCGTGAACGACGAAACGTGCCACCGGTCCCTCCTCCGCGAGTTGATCGAGAACGCTGTCGGTCGCTGAACAGGCTTTGCTGGTTTTCGCGAGCGAGGCAGGCTCGCGTGTTACGGAGGATCATGTCGCGAAGGACGCTGTGGTTCTTCCAGCGCACGGCGCCCGGCGAGATCCGCCGGATCCCGAACCCTTCGATGCAGCGGTTCCTGGTGGGCGAGCGCGCGCTCCGGCATGACGGCGACGGATTCGTGCGCTGCATCGGCATGTCGCTGGAGCTTCACGACCGCAAACCCGCGCACGTGGCGCGGGTGTGGTTCTCGAAAATCCGCGTCAACGACGAAGGCCGCGTCGATCCGCATCACCGGCACGAGACCGCGAAGCTCGCCCGTACGGAGACCCAGCACGTCCATTCGGGATCTTCGGTGGTGGCCGCCGGTCACCGCTTTGCGAGCCGGCGCCTCTCGCACCTGGCCGAATGGCACCCCGAGGAACGCGATCTGGCCGCGCTCCGCGCGGTCGTGAATACGAAGGCCGGAAAGCAAATGCTGTAGGCGCTCCCGCACCGAAGGTGTGGGTGTGCGCCTATGTTTTGGAGTGCCCGTGCCTATGGCCTGGATGATCTACGGCGCGAACGGCTACACGGGACAACTGATCGCCGAGCTTGCCAACGCCCACGGCGAAAAGCCCATCCTCGCCGGTCGCAACGCCGCGAAAGTCCGCGCGCTCGCCGAAAAACTCGGATTGCCCTGGCGGGCGTTCGCGCTCGATCGTCCCGACCTGCGCGACGTCCGGCTCGTCCTCCACTGCGCCGGACCGTTCTCCGCGACCAGCCGCCCGATGGTGGACGCCTGCCTCGCTGCGCGCGCGCATTATCTCGACATCACCGGCGAGGTCGAGGTCTTCGAATCGGTCTTCGCTCGGGACGCGGAAGCACGGGAGCGCGACGTCGTGCTGTTGCCCGGGACCGGGTTCGACGTGGTCCCGAGCGACTGTCTCGCTGCCTCCCTCAAGCAGCGCCTGCCCTCGGCGACGACGCTCGAGCTCGCCTTCGCCTCGCTGGGACGCGCCAGCCCGGGCACGCTGAAGACGTCGATCGAGGCGGTCCCGCGGGGCGGCCTGGTTCGTCGCGGCGGCAAGCTCGTGCGCGTCGCTCCGGCGTTCGAGGTGCGCGAGATCCCCTTCGCCGACAAGCGGCGCACGGCCATGTCGATCCCCTGGGGCGACCTGGCCACTGCATGGCGAAGCACGAAGATCCCCGACATCACCGTCTTCGTCGCCGCGAAGCCGTCGGCGATCCGCGCCGCCCGCCTGACGCGGTTCACCGCTCCGCTCCTCGGCCTTGCTCCAGTGCAGCTCTTTCTCAAGTCGCGCATCGAGCGGAACGTGAAGGGTCCCGGTGCGGAAGAACGCGCACGGGGAGGCGCGCAGTTCTGGGGATCCGCCAGCGACGGGTCCCGTTCGGTCGAGATGACGATGTCGATCCCCGAGGGGTACACCTTCACCGCGACGGCGGCGCTGGAGTGCACGAAACGCGTCCTCGGTTCCGGCATCCATCCAGGAGCGTGGACGCCTTCACTGGCATTCGGGGCCGGTTTCGCAGCTTTCTTGCCGGGTGTGCGAGTCGGCGTTCGCTGACGCGCAGGCTTGCGACGTCGGTGCCCGTGTGCGCGAGTACGCGCCGTGCGTGATCCGACTTTCGACGCGGTGGGGCGAGCTAGCGCCGCCGGCGCGCGCATCCTCTCCGTGGCGCAGGCGTTGCCGCCGCACTTCGTCGATCAGGAGACGCTGCTGGCCGCCTTCCGCACGCTGTGGGGCGAGAAGCACTTCAACGTCGACCGCCTCGAACAGTTGCACCGCGCCGTCCGGGTGGGGGGTAGGCACCTGGCATTGCCCCTCGAGGAGTATCGCCGCCTCGAGAGCTTCACCGCGCGCAACGCGGCATGGACACGCGTAGCAGTCGACGTGGGGGCTGACGCGATCCGGAGCGCGCTCCTCGCCGCCGACGTCGCGCCCGCCCAGGTCGACCATCTCTACTTCGTCACCGTGACCGGTATCGCGACCCCCTCCATCGATGCGCGCCTGGTGGAGCGGCTCGGCTTGCGGGCAGACCTGAAACGGATCCCCATCTTCGGCCTCGGCTGCGTCGCCGGCGCCGCGGGGCTGGCGCGCGTTGCGGACGTGCTCCGGGGCGCCCGCAACGAGGTTGCCGTGCTCCTCGCGGTGGAGCTGTGCTCGCTCACGCTGCAGCGCGACGACCTCTCGATCCAGAACATCGTCGCCAGCGGCCTCTTCGGCGATGGTGCTGCCGCGGCGGTCGTCGACGGGGGCGCTCGCAACCAGGGGCCGCGCGTCGCCGCCACCCGCTCGGTCTTCTATCCGGGCACCGAGCGGGTGATGGGCTGGGACGTTGTGGACTCCGGATTCAAGGTGGTGCTCTCGCCCGGCGTCCCGCAGCTGGTCCGGGAGAAGCTGCGCTCCGACGTCGACGGCTTCCTCGGGGCGCAAGGCCTGCGGCGCTCTGACATTGCTCATTTCATCTGCCACACCGGCGGTCCCAGGGTGCTGGAGGCGGTCGAGGACGCGCTGGAGCTTTCCCGCCCTGCGATGCAGCGGAGCTGGGACTCCCTGCAGAGCGTCGGGAACCTCTCCTCGGCTTCCGTTCTCTTCGTGCTCTCCGATCTGCTCGGCTCGGGCGAGGCGCGCCCTGGCGACCGCGGGCTTCTCCTCGCCATGGGCCCCGGCTTCTGCTCGGAGATGGTGCTGCTCGAATGGTGACGGCTTACCTCGTCTTCCTGGCGCTGTTCGGTGCAGAGCGCGTCGCGGAGCTCGTGCTTTCGCGCCGCAATGCGCGCATTGCTCTCTCGCGCTCGGGCGTCGAGAGCGGCGCCGCGCATTTCCGCTGGATGGCCGCGGTGCACGCGCTGTTCCTTCCCGCCTGCGCGGCGGAAGTGCTGCTGCTCCACCGGCCGTTTCCCGGTGCCCTGGGCTGGGCCTGCGCCGCCGCGGCGGTCTGCGCGCAGATCCTGCGCTGGTGGGCGATCCGCAGCCTGGGCTGGCGCTGGAACGTGCGCGTGATCGTCGTCCCCGGCGAACCTCCCGTGCGCAGAGGCCCTTACCGGTTCCTGCGCCACCCGAACTACCTGGCCGTCGCCGTCGAGATGCTCTGCGTCCCGCTTGCCCACGGCGCCTTCCTCTGCGCCCTCGCGTTCTCGCTCGTCAACCTGGCGCTGTTGCGCGTGCGGGTGCGCATCGAGGAGCAAGCGCTCGGGCCTTCGTGGGAGCGCGAGTTCTCGGGCGTGCCGAGGTTCGTTCCGCATGGATGAGGTGCTGGGCGAGATCGCCCGCGTGCTGCGCGAGGAGCTCGGCCTTTCGCGGGAGCCGAGACCGTCCGACGATCTCGTCGTCGATCTGCAGCTCGACTCTGTCGGCCTGCTCACGCTGGTGGTCGGTCTCGAGGACCGGTTCCGGGTCGCGCTCAAGGAAGAGGACGCCGCCGCGGTCCGCACCGTCGCCGATCTGGCGGCGCTGGTGCTCCGGCGGCGGGAGGAGGCCCGCGCGTGCTGAGCGGCGGTCCCGCGGCTCCGGTGCGGCATGGCACGGTACACGCCGCGCTCGAGTCAGCGGCGCGCTCGCGCTGGGGCCTTTCGTTCCTCGATGCCCAGGAGCGCGAAATCCGGCTGTCGTTCGCGGAAATGTACGAGCGTGCGCGGCGCGCGGCGGGAGCGCTGCGCGACCTGGGCATCGAACGTGGCGACCGCGTCGCCATCGTCCTTCCCACCGGCCCTGAATTCATGGACGCGTTCTTCGGCTCGGTGCTGGCGGGCGCGGTGCCCGTGCCGCTCTATCCTCCCGTTCGCCTCGGGCGCATGGACGAGTTCCACCGGCGCACCGCGCGCATGCTGCGGATCTGCGGCGCGCGCCTAGTGCTCAGCGACGCGCGCATTTCGCGGCTGCTCGGCGTCTCCGTCGCAGAGGCGCGTCCCGCGCTGGGGCTTCGCCGGCTGGGCTCCGGTGCGCCGTTCACCGCCGATGCCGATCCGGCCGACCTGCTCCTGATCCAGTTCTCCAGTGGGACGACCGTGGATCCGAAGCCGGTTGCGCTGACGCACCAGAACGTGCTCGCCAACGTGGCGGCCATCGAGACCATCGTCCCGGCGGACGATGCGCAAGCCGGCGTCTCATGGTTGCCGCTCTACCACGACATGGGGCTCATCGGCTGTCTGCTGCTCGCGCTGTATCGGCCGGGACCGTTGACGTTGATTCCGCCGGAGGCGTTCCTCGCGCGCCCCGCAATCTGGCTGCGCGCCATTTCGCGCAAGCGAGCGACGATCTCCGTGGCCCCGAATTTCGCCTACGGCCTCTGCGTGCGCCGGATCCGCGATGCGGAGCTGGAGGGCGTCGATCTGTCTTCCTGGCGCTTTGCCCTGAACGGCGCCGAACCGGTTGCGCCGGCGGTGCTGCGCCGCTTTTCGGACCGCTTCCGACCTCACGGTTTCGACTCGCGCGCCCTGATGCCCGTCTACGGACTCTCGGAAGCGTCGCTGGCGGTCACGTTCACGCCGGCGGGGAGAGGTCCACGCGCGGTTGCAGCGGGCGCGCGCGAGGTCGCGTCCGTAGGAGCGCCGCTCCCGGGCGTGGACGTCGACGTGCGAGAGGGGCGCATCTTCGTTCGCGGACCCTCGGTGATGCGCGAGTACTTCGGAAATCGCACGGCGACGGAGATGGCGCTGCGCGAAGGATGGCTCGATACCGGCGACCTCGGCTTCATCGACGGCGAAGAGCTGTTCGTCTCCGGGCGGGACAAGGAGATCGTCATCCTCCGTGGCGCGAACCATGCGCCGCAGGAGTTCGAGGAAGCGCTGGACGCGGTTGCGGGAGTGCGCCCCGGCTGCGCTGCCGCCGTCGGTATCCCGACGGCCGAAGGAGAGGTGCTGGCGTTGCTCGTGGAGGCGGACGGCACCGCCGATCCCGAGCAGATCCGTTCCCGCGTGACCGAGCGGACAGGGATCAGGCCGGAGCAGGTCCATCTTCTGCCGCCCGGGACCTTGCCGCGCACCTCGAGCGGCAAGCTGCGCCGCCGCGAAGCGCTCCGACAGCTCCAGTCCGGCGAGCTGCGGCCGCCCGACCCGGTCACCGTCCTTCATGTCGCCCGCGAAGCGGCACGCTCGCTCCTGGCGAGGATCCGCCGCTGATGCACGACGTGGTGATCGCCGGCGGAGGCCCGGCGGGGCTCGCCGCGGCGATCCAGTCGGCCCGCCGCGGATTTCGCACCCTCGTGCTCGAGCGGAGTGAAGGAATCCCCGACAAGGCCTGCGGCGAGGGTTTGATGCCCCGCGGGGCGGGGGAGCTGGACCGGCTCGGCGTGCGAGTGCCCGACGATCGATGCGCGCCGTTCCGCGGCATCCGGTACTTGCAGGAGGACGGCACGATCCTCGAGGCGCGCTTCCGCGGGCGCCCGGGGGTGGGGATCCGCCGCACGGCCCTGGTGGAAGCATTGCGCAAAGCTGCCGACGCCGCCGGAGCGGAGGTGTGGCGGCGCTCCGTCGTCTCCGCACGTGCCCGCGGCGACGTCGTCGACGTCGAAACCGACGCCGGACACATCGAAGCCCGCCTCGTGATCGCCGCCGACGGCCTTCACTCACCGCTGCGCCGCGCCGCGGGCCTCGAGGGTGTTTGCGGATCCGGCTCCATGCGCTTCGGCGTGCGGCGGCATTTCGCGCTCGCTCCCTGGACAGACCTGGTCGAAGTCCATTGGGCGCCGGGTATCGAGGCGTATGTGACCCCGGTGGGCCCCCGGACGGTCAACGTCGCGCTGCTGCGCGACCGCGACGCCCCGGGCGAGTTCGCCGATCTGCTGGCTTCCTTTCCTCGGCTCAGCGCCCGGCTCGAGGGTGCACCGTTCGAGTCCGCGGTGCGGGGCGCCGGACCTCTGCTGCAGCGTGCGCGGGCGAGGTGGGCGGCGCGCCTGGCGCTGGTTGGAGACGCGGGGGGATACGTCGACGCGATCACGGGCCAGGGGCTGTCGCTGGCCTTCGCGGCGTCCGCTGTCCTGATGGAGACGCTTCCCGACGATCTGTCCGCCGACCTTTCGCCCTTTCTGCGGCGCTACGACGAACGGCTGCGGGTCCGTTGGCTGGCTTACTCGCTTCCGGCAGCGGCGCTCGTCGCACTCTCGCGACGTCCAGGGCTGCGGCGCTCGGCGCTCCGGGCGCTCCGTGCGGTTCCCGGCGGTTTTTCCACCTTGGTCCGCGCGGTGGCGATGAGCTGAGCGTCGCGTCGAATGGTGAACCGAAATGCCCGCGGATATGCGAGTGTTCGGCGGTCATGGAGAACAAGCGCGCGCTATGGATTCCGATCGCCGTGCTCGCGGTGGCCGTCGCGGCGGTCGCCGTATGGTTCTTGCGGAGGAAGCCGGAGGCTCCCGTCCCGGTTGCTCAGGCGCCTTCCGCGGTGCAAAAGCCAGCCGACGCCCCGCTTCCGCCGCCGGAGAAGAGCGACGTCCAGGTGCGCAAGGACCTGGGCGCGCTCTCGTCGCGGCCGGAGTGGGCCCAGTGGCTCGGCGTCTCCGATCTGCTCGACCGCTTCGTCGTGATCGTCGACAACGTGGCCGAGGACGTGAACCCGCGCAAGCAGCTCGACTTCGTGAAGGTGACGCCGCTCCAGTCCGAGAAGCTGGATACGTCGCGGTACGACCGGATCGCGGACGTGCTCGCTTCCATCGACGCCAAAGGCGCTGCGCAGGTGGTGCGGGATCTCCACCCGCTGCTCGAGAGCGCGTACCACAAGCTCGGGTATCCGGACCGCAGCTTCGATCAGGTAGCGACGAAGGCGCTGAAGCGCATCATCGACACGCCGGTGTTCGACAAGCCGCCGCGGCTGGTGCCGAAGGGAGCGAACTTTGCGTACGCCGACGACAAGCTGGAAGCGCTGGGGCCGGTGGAGAAGCTCCTGCTGAGGATGGGATCGCGGAATACGCGGCTCATCCAGGGGAAGGCGCGCGAGCTCGCCGCCGCCCTCGACCTCCGCGTCGCCAGTCAGAAGGTCCGGTAGCCTCAGAAGGCCTGCCGGATGGCGAGGGCTGCTCCCTGGTCGAACGTCTTCTTCGTCGACCACCCAACGCCGAACCAGGCGTCGAGCTGGAACTCGTCGATGATCAAGGCGTGGATGCCCAGACCGACCGCGTTCGCGCCCGTGAGCTTGTCCTTGTTGGTGACGCGGTCGATCGCGCCGTAGCCCACGGCGTTGTGGAAGATGCCGAGCTTGAACACGTCGCGCAGCAACGAGTACCGGAACTCGAGCTGCAGCCCGCCGTACCGGCGCGCGTATTCGTTCCCGAATGGGCCGCGCAGAACGTCGCCGCCGATCGACGCTTCCTCGGGAAAGAGGACGAATCCGGTGCGCGACATGCCGTGCACCTCGACCCATAGCTCGTTCCAGCCGAAGGGAAACATCTTCTGGTACCAGCCTCCGACGTGGAGCGCGCTCTCCTCTCCCGTATGCGGCGGCCCGTACACGCGCGCATCGATGCCAAACCGGTGGTGACGGTCGCGGCGGATGTTGTCCGGGTCGAACGTCAGCTCCAGCGCCGCCTCCGCGTACTGCCGCGTGTGCGCGATGTCATACGATGACGTGAACATCGAGCCGCTCACCGGCTCGACGGAGAAGAGGAGCCGACGCTGTACGCCCCCGCCCAGCGAAGTGCGGACGTACGCGACGGGCGCGAACACCAGGTGGACACCCGCCTCCAGGGTCGTGAACAGGAAGCTCTCGAGGCGAAGATCGGGACGCTGCCGGTCCGTCAGCTCCGCGCGCGCCCGCACCGCGGGCCGCAGCACGCCGGTGATCGAAGGCGCCTCGTAGCGGAAGTCGCCGGTCGCCCGCGTGAACGTGAACGTCGAACCTGGCTCGGCGAGCTTCTGGCGCAGGGCGCCGGCGACCCGCCCGCCCACCTCCCAGCGATCGTCCGGGAGCAGCAGGCGGCCGGAATGCCAGGTGGCGCCGATGGCGCCTCCTTCCACTGAGTCGATCTCCAGCTCCGGAGAAAGCCCAGCCCGGAATTTGCCCGGCTGGACCAGGATGTGCAGCTCGTACGGGCGACCGGGGCGGACCAGGCCGAAGGACATCCTCTCGATGGGATCGATCTCGTCGAGCTGCACCCGTGGCGCGCTCACGCTGGGGACGGGGACGATCTCGTACGCGAACTCGCCGAGGCCGAGGCGTTTGGCCATCGCGCGGAGCTGTCGCTCCAGGTCGGGCTGGTTGAAGACGTCGTGCTCGATGTTCAGGTCGAGCCGGAGCCGCAGCGTCTCGAATGCGCCTCCCCCGAGGAAGATCACCTTGTCGAGCCGTCCCTCGTCGATGTCGACGACGATCTGTTCTCCCTGCGGACGAGCGCGCACGGTGGCAAGCGCGTATCCAGCCCTGTGCAGGAAGCCGGCGAGCTTAGTCGCCACCAGGCGCGCGTTCGACGGCGTTGCCGTCATGTTGGCCGGCAGATCGAGCGCGCTGCGGTAGACGTCCTCGAGCAGCGCCACGTTGCCGTGGAACACCAGCAGCGGCGCGAGCAGCAGGGCGGCGAACATTCAGCGGCGGTCCGAAAGGCGGACGACGAAGCGCAGCCCGGACCACGTCTCGTCGATGGCGCAGACCCTGTTGTCGACCAGTCCCTGCGAAAGACCGTAACGGCGCTCGGCGCCCAGGCTGCAAGCGAATCCCTCCGGCGCGTCCGCGAGGAGCACACGCGAGCCGTCCTTGATCCCGAGCTTCTGCGGAAGCGGCGTTCCGGAATAACCGGCCACGACGGAGTGGTACCACAGCCCCGGCGGTGAACGCTGCGCCTACCGGCGTCGCGAGCGAGACCGGGAACGGCCGCGGCTGCTGCTGCGGCGGCGCGACCGGCTGCTTCCCTTGGTCTCGCCCTTGCGGCGGCGGGTCTTGTTCACGGTGGCGGCGGCGATCCGCTTCGCGGTGCCGGTGCTGCGGCCGCGACCCTTCGCGGACCTCTTGATCTTCTCGTATTGCCTCTCGCGCTTGTTGCTCCAGGATTTCGGCATTCGCTTTCCTCCGGCGCCAAAAGCGGACGCAGTGCCCCCGCTCGCGCGCAAGCTATGCACTCGATTCCTCGGGAGAAAGGGGGAGGAGCAGGAGAAGCAGCGGCAGCAGCTCCACCGCGGCTGCGTAAGTGTAGAGCGGGGCGGCGCTGTGGAAACGATCGTAGCCTGCGCCCGAGAGCGCGTATCCGGCGGCGTTGCCGGCGCCGAAGACGACGGCGGAGAAGACCGCTTGCCCCGTTGCGCGCAGGCGCGCCGGCACGATCCGTTGCATCGCCTCCACGGCGCAGCCCCAGAAGAGACCGAAGCTCAGCGCGTGCAGGAGCTGAAGCGCCACCAGTTCGGGGGCGCTCCGGGCATGCGCGACGAGCGCCCAGCGAACCGCGGTGCCGGCGAAAGCGACGCCAAAGAGGATGCGCAGCGACAGGCGGCGGAGAAGCGGCGGAAAGGCGAGCAGCGCGAACACCTCGGCGAGCACGCCGACCGCCAGTCCAGCGCCGGTCACGCTGGAGGACAGGCCGAGGTCCCGCACCAGCACCCCGAACAATAGATGATACGGAGCACACGCCGCCCAATGGATTGCGCATACCGCCAGCACGAACAGCAGCCGCGGATTGCGCAGCAGCACTGACGCGTCGCGCCAGCGGGGCCGGTCCGGATGCGCCTCGACCGGCGGAAGCGTCTGCGCGAGAAGGGCATATCCCCCGACGCAAGCGAGATATGCGAACGGCATCGCGCGATCGGCGGGCCGGTCGCCGCGCATCGCGAGCAGCAGGCCGAGGCCCTGCGCAGTCACCACGAACCCGATCGATCCCCACAGGCGAGTCCGCGCGTAGCTGTGGCCCTCGAGACGCCGCACCGCCTCGACGGTCGTGGAATCGAGAAGCGGAACCACCGCGCCAGAGAACATCGCGGAGAGCACCAGCACGACGCCCACCTGCGCCGGCGTGCGCGCGAACGGCAGTCCACAGATGGCGAACAGCATGCCGGCGGTGCACACCGAGAGCGCACGCGCCGGCGCGCCGAGCCGGTCGGCGATTCCACCCCAGATCAGCGCGGCCGGAGCCGCCACGGCTTGCTGCGCGAACGTGACCGCGCCGATCTGCTCGCCGGAGAACCCCAGCCCGCGCAGGTACGGTGCGAAGTAGGAAAGGAAGGTTCCGACGCCCGCGTAATGAAGGAAGTAGAGCCAGCGCAGCCGCCCGATCATCCCGGCGCGTCTTCCGGCTCCATCGTGCACAGCAGCGGGAACGCCGCCTTCTCCGCGAGCGCCAGCGTCTCTTGCACCTTGGTCTCGGCGATCTCGAAGGTATAGACGCCGGCCACCGCCATGCCGTGCGTGTGCGCGTGCAGCATGATTGCCGTAGCGTCGGCATCGGACTTGGCGAAGACCTCCCGCAGGACCAGGACCACGAACTCCATCGGCGTGTAGTCGTCGTTGTGCAGGAGCACCTTGTAGAGGCGCGGCCGGTCGAGCTTGGGCTTCGCCTTGGCCTTCGGCTCGGCGACGCCCACGTCGCCCTGCTGCTTGCGGGAGGGGCTCATGAGGCCGCCTTGAATATAGGCGACTCGCGCATCGAGCGCTCGACGCTGGCCGCGCGCGCCGGCGTCTCGCGCGCCAGGTGCTCGCGGACGGCGCGATCGAGCTTCGCGTCGGTGAAGCCGTGCGCCGAGTACGTCAGCGCGGGCAGGAACCCGCGCGGGAGCTTGTGCTCGCCTCCCGCGCCTCCTTCGAAGACTTGCAGATTGCGTGCGATGCAGTCGGCGATGGAGTGGTAGTAGCAGACGTTGAAGTGCAGGAAGGGGTGCTCCTCGAAGCAGCCCCAGTAGCGGCCATAAAGGCGCGTCGGCGAGGCGACGTTGAACGCCCCCGCGATGAGCTCGCCTCCGCGGAATGCCCCCACCACCTCGACGGCGTCGGGCATGCCCGCGAATGCCGCCAGATAGAATTTCTCGTTCAACCAGCGCCGCCCCCACATCAGCTTGTCCACCGTGCTGCGGTGGAGCGCATGCGCCGCCTTTGCCCAGCGCGCGGGATCGCGCCGCAGCTCCTCGCCTCGAATGGTACGGATCGCGATGCCCTGCTCGGCGGGCGCCGCCATCTCGCGGCGCAGCATGTGCCGCCGCTTGGAATTGAAGCGCCCGAGAAAGTCGTCGATCGAGCGATACCCCTCGTTGCGCCAGTGGAATTGCCAGGAGACGCGGAGCGCCATGCCCGCCTGCTCCAGCTCGCGCGCGCCGACCTCGTCGGGGAACAGGACCTGCCAGGTCGGGTACGCTTCGGCAGCGCACAGTCTCCGCGCGGCATCGATGATGCGCGCCGTGCAGTCGGCGCGGTCCTCTCCGGCCGTCACGAGGATGCGCTCGCCGGTACACGGCGTGAACGGTACCGTGAGCGCCAGCTTCGGGTAGTACGCGATCCTTCCCCGGGACAGCGAGGCAGCGAGGTCCCAATCGCGGGAGAAATCGCCGTCGCTGTCGTCCTTCAACCAAGCCGGTGCAGCAGCAATCAGCCGGGATCCTCGCCAGAGAGTGAGATGCCGTGGATCCCAGCCGGCGCGGGCGGAGACGCTCGCGGACCGTTCCAGCGCGTGCAGCCATGCATGGCGCATGAACGGTGTTGAGCGGGGAGAGAGGAGACCGTCCCAATCCTCGGGACGGACTTCGTTTACCGCCGTCAAAACGCGTACATCGAACGCCCGCATGACGATCCTCCGTAGCGTGCGTCCGCTGCGGGCGCAATCGTGACGCGCTGCTGTAGGGGCGGATGCGAACCTTGCGCACTTGTCATCACCCTGTAGTCCAAAGTAGATCGCTCGTTGGACGATCGGCCGGGGGGCGCGCTCCTCTTGCACCGTCCAACCGGAGCACGGCCGTCCGACAGCGCGCTGGGGGACCACGAGGCCTGCGGCGTCCGGTTGAGGGGGAGTTCGATGATCGTCGCGGTCGTTCTGCTCGCCGCTTCCGCGGCTGCCGAGCCTCGTCCGCCCTCCGACTGGCGCGCCGATACCCTGCTCGCGGTCAATGAGGAGGCCTCAGCGACGGCCGCGGAACCCTCCGCCGAGGTCCTGCGTGTCGGCAAGATCACGCACACGCCGGTGGAGAAGTCGCCGCGCGGAGAGGCGGTGGTGATCCGCGCCCGTGTGCAGGATCCGTCGCGGCTCTTCCACCCGTTCGTGTTCGCGCGCAAGTCGGGGAACGCCCGCTACGAGGCGTTCACGATGCGAGACCGTGGAACGCGCCGTGGTTTCGAGGCGCGGCTCCCCTCGAGCATGTTGTCCGAAGGGTCGTTCGAGTACTTCATCGAGGCGCAGCACGACGAAGGGGCGCCCAGCCGCGTCGGCTCGCCGCGAAAGCCGATCGCTTGCGCCGCGTTCGACCCGCCGCCCGAGCCGATCAAGGTGACGGTGCGAACGCCGGAGCCGGGCGCCGCCGTCCGCATCGACGATAAGGACTCCGGAACTACTCCGCTCACTGTCCGCCTGTTGCCCGGACGCCACACCGTCTCCATCACCGGTCCCGACGGCCGCAGCGCGGAGCAGCAGATCGACGTGAAAGGCCG
>Ga0209472_1000204_pt1 | contig 36343 bp, 38 predicted proteins | sample GraSoiAngelo_130_FD_185887 | JGI IMG/M metagenome (GOLD analysis project Ga0209472, IMG submission 185887) | Grasslands soil microbial communities from the Angelo Coastal Reserve, California, USA - 14_0929_02_20cm (SPAdes) (version 2) | ecosystem: Environmental > Terrestrial > Soil > Grasslands ... | reverse complement strand
CGCCGCCCCGCTCCGGATCCCGGTGGTGCTCTGGGAGGGCAACGCGATCCCGGGACGATCCGTCCGGGCGATCGCCCGACTGGCGGATGCGCTTGCGGTCTCCTACGAGGCGGCCGGCCGGGCGCTCGAGGTCAGCCTCGCTCACGTTGACCGTGTGGTGGGTCCGTTCCCCATCCAGCTCGACCGTCACCTCGCAAACCCAGCCATCCGCGCTCGCGCTCGGGGCTACATCCACGGTTACCACCAGAGCAGTCTAGGCATGAACCGGATGGTCGGTTAATGCGACTTACTTAACAGACGAAGGTCGCGGCTCGGGATAATTTCGGCACGGTGGCCGCAAGTCTCAGCTGGAAGGACGTTCCCGGCGCGATCCTCATCTATGACCGGGCCGGCCAGGTCATCGACGCCAATGACGCCGCCGTCGGCCTGCTCGGGCTCAGCCGCGACCGCCTCCTCGGGACCTACGCGGAGGACGCCGAGTGGTTGGTCCTCGAAGCGCCCGAAGGTCCAATGTCCGTGCATCCGGTCACCGCAACCCTCAAGAGCCTGCAGGCCGTCCGCGGCGTCCTGGCCAGGGCGAGCCGCCCCGAGGGCACCGACATCTGGATCCAGGTCGACGCGGTGCCGCAGCTGAACGTGGCCGGCGAGGTGACCCTTGTGACGGCCAGCCTGTGCGACGTCACCCACCTGTTCGCGCGCAGCAGGCTGACCAGCCGCGGCGCCGGGGAGCACATCGTCAACGAGGTTGTCGGCGAGCTGGCCGACGCCCGCCTCGAAACCCACTCCATCCTCCATGTGGTCACGAACGCCCTGAGCAGGATGAGACCAGGCACCTGGGTGGCGTCGCTCTTGAACAAGGACCCGAGCACGTCGCTGGTGGTGGCCGCGGACGTCGCCAACTCGGAGCTCGTCGAGTACATCAACCGGCACGTAGCGTCGCTTGAGCACCCGGGCCAGGCGCCGACCACCGGGATCTCGCAGCGTGTCATCGAATCGGGCAAGCCCCTCCTGTTGCCACAGGTCCCGATGAGCGAGCTCTGGGAGATGATCGCGCCGGGGGTGGCCGCGTACGTGGCGGAACACCCGCTGCCGATCCCGATCGAGACCTCAGGTGTGGTGGTCGTGCCGATGCGGGCACGCGGCGCCGTCGTCGGCACACTTGCCCTGTACGAGCGGCGCAGCTCCAACCCGCTGACCGAAAAAGACATCATCTGGATGCAGGCGATCGCCGATCGGACCGCGCTCGCGATCGAAAACGCCCAGCTCTACGAGGACGCCGTCATACGCCTCGAGCGGCTCGGCTCATTGCAGAGCCTGAGCCTGGCTTTGAGCGCAAGCCCGGACCTCAGGCTCACGCTCAAGGTCATCCTCGACCAGGTGACCGCGCAGCTGAAGGTGGATGCGGCGGACGTCCTGCTGCTGGAGGAGTCGGACAACATGCTCGCGCTGGCGGCGAGCACCGGTTTCCTGGCCACCGCGGTGCCCGATTACCGGCTCCCCGTCGATGAGGGCCTGCCCGGCCGGGCTTTGACCGGCCGGCGGATCGAAACCCTGACAGCGCTGAGCGCCTTTTCTCAGTTTCGACGCCGATCCCTGTTCGCACGCGAGGGCTTCAAGGCCTACGGGGCGGTGCCTCTGATCACCCGCGGCAAGCTGCTGGGCGCGCTCGAGGTGTATCACCGCACCCCGTTGAGTCCCGACCAGGAATGGGTCTCGTTCCTGGATGCCCTCGGCAGCGTGGCCGCCATCGCAATCGATAACGCGGCGATGCAGGAGCGGCTGCGTAAGACGTCGCAGGGAACCGCGGCTCCGCAGCGGGCGCCATCGCCGCCTCAAGGGTTGAGCCTGCTCGAGATCCAGATCATCCGCTTGATGGTCGAAGGCCTCACCAACCGCGAGATCGCGGCCCAGGTCCACCTGAGCCAGAACACGATCAAATTCCACGTCCGCCAGATCCTCCAGAAGACGGGTGCGTCGAACCGCACCGAATTGGCCCATCAAGCGGCCAAGGACGGCTGGCTTTAATCCTCTGGATTAACAAAACTACCCATGTGGGTAGGGAATTGGCCCTTCGGAGAGTGAACCGCCAAGCCATCACTTCTTAACCTCAGTCCCAAGGGAGCCTGGGTTCTTTACATGGCGCTGGCTGTCGGTGGGCGATCAGTCCGAGCGGCATCGGATGATCGGCGCGCGCGCCGGCAGGCCCTCACCCTTGGGCTCCTCGTGGTGCCGGCGGGGCTGATGCTCTCGCCACCGGCCGTGGGGGCCCTCGTCTTGCTGGGGCTGGTCGCATGAAGATCCGCGAAGGCATGACCCTCGGTGCTTACCGAGTGATCGAGCACATCGGCCGCGGCGGGATGGCGAGCGTGTACCGCGCCTACCATCCCGGTCTGGACCGCTACGTCGCGATCAAAGTCCTGCCCGACTTCTTTGCCGACGACCCTGGATATCGCGAGCGCTTCCAGCAGGAGGCGCGCTCGGTGGCTCGCCTCAGGCACCCCAACATCCTGGAAATCTTCGATTTCGGCTACGACGACGAGCTCGCCTACCTCGTCCTGGAGCTGGTCGAGGGCGGCACGCTGGCCGACAGGGTCGGCCACCCCATGCCCCTGCGCGAGGCGGTCCAGCTGCTCGAGCAGCTGGGGGGCGCACTCGATTACGCCCACTCGCAGGGCATCCTCCACCGGGACATCAAACCTTCAAACATCCTCCTGCACCGAGACGGCACGCCGGTGCTGGCGGACTTCGGCCTGGCCAAGATGGCCGGCTCGATACGACGCGTGACCAGCTCCGGAACCGTGATGGGCACGCCTGAATACATGTCGCCGGAGCAGGCCGCCGACGAACCGATGGGCCCCGCATCGGATCTCTACTCACTGGCGATTGTTGCCTACGAGATGCTCACCGGGCGGGTACCCTTCGGCGCCGACACGCCGGCCGCAGTCCTGCTCTCCCACGTGACCAAACCGATGCCCGCCACCCGCGAGCTGAGAGGTGAGCTGTCCGCGCACATCGAGGACGTTTTGCGCCGCGCGCTGTCGAAGCGACCTGAAGAGCGTTTCCTCTCGGCGGCCGCGTTCATCGCCGCCCTCAAGCCGGCGGCATGGCCTGACGGCCAGGGCGATGAGACCGCCGGCGCGATGCCCGTCACGCGCCGCCTTTCCCGGACCGACCGTTTGCCAGTGGTCCTGGTGGTCGACGACGGGGCCGCGAATCGGGAGCTGATCGAAGCCTGCCTCGCGGGCGTGGAGTGCCAGGTGCGCACAGCTGAGGACGGAGTCAGTGCCCTCAAGGCGATCAATGCGGCGCTCCCCGACCTGGTGCTGCTGGATGTGCAGATGCCAGGCATGGACGGCTACGAAGTGTGCGGGCGCATCAAGTCAAATCCCGCGTCAAGGCTGGTTCCGGTCGTGATGATCACCGCTCTCGACCGCACCGCCGATCGCGTACGCGCCCTCGAGTCTGGTGCGGACGACTACATGACCAAGCCGGTCGACCGCATCGAGCTCGTCGCCCGCGTTGGCTCGGCGCTCCGGCTCAAGGCCGTGTACGACTCGCTGGACAGCGCCGAGCACGTCATCTTCGCCCTGGCCGCGGCCGTGGAGGCGAAGGATCCGTACACCGAAGCCCACACGCAGCGAGTCGCCGAGTCGGCGCGCCGGATCGGCTCCTGCCTGGGACTCCCCTCTTCCGACCTGGAAGCCCTGTACAGAGGTGGACTCATCCACGACATCGGCAAGATCGGCGTGCCGGATGCGATCTTGCTCAAGCCGGGACCGCTTGACGCTGAGGAGATGACCAGGATGCAACTGCATCCGATCATCGGCGCCAACATCGTCGCGCCACTGCGCTCTAGCGCCGGTCTGCTGCCGATCATCCGCAACCACCATGAGCACTTCGACGGGACCGGCTACCCGGATCGGCTTGCCGGCGCCAGCATCCCTCGCCTGGCCCGGATCGTCTCCGTGTGCGACGCCTTCGACGCGCTCGTGAACGACCGCCCGTATCGGGCGCGAAAGACGATCGACGAGGCGGTCGCGGTCCTGTCGGTGGGCGCGAAGTGCCAGTGGGACCCTGAGGTGGTCGACCTGTTCGTCCGCGACGTGTCGACATTCGCAAGCCTGGGCGCGGCCTGAGGCGAGCGGATGAAAGATCTCGTCCCCTACCTGCAGGACGCGGTTGCGATCGCGTTTGTGGCTCTTGGCCTGGTGACCGCGATCAGCTGGCTGAGGCGCCGTGACCGCTCGCTCGGTTTCCTCGCGCTCGCGATCATCCTGCTGGCTGCGGTATCCGGCTTGGGCCGTGTCCAGGCGCACCTGCCTTTCATGGTGCCCTGGCTCGGCGTGATCAACCTGGCCGGCTTCATGGCCTCGGCCTACGCGCTCCTCCTCTACCGAGACACCATCATCCCCCTCCCTCGGCGCTGGCATGTCGTCGCGATCGTCGCGCTGGCCTCTGCCAGCGTCTTTCCACTTGCGGCACAGGCAACCGCCGCCCCGCAGTGGGTATTGATTGCTTCGCTTGTCTTCCTGATCGTCGTCTGGTGCGCGTGCGTGGGCGAGCCAACTGTCCGTTTCTGGCTCGTCGCGCGCGGCTTGCCCGCGGTGCAGGCCTGGCGGCTGCGCTCGCTGAGCCTTGGCTTCGGCGGATTCGTCGTGTTGCTGGTGGTCGCCGTCCCCGTGGCGTTGCTCGTGAAGCAGCCGCTGGTGCAGATCATCTTCGAGCTGGTTGCCTTGGCGATCGTCCCGCTGCTCTACGCCAGCTTCTCGCCGCCCTCGTGGCTGCGCAGACAGTGGCGAGCGCCCGAAGAGGAAGGCCTGCGCGCCTTCATGGAAGAGCTCCAGCTCAGCGAAGACCGCGACGCGCTGGCCAGGCGCGCCTTGGAGTGGGCGATGCGACTGGTGGGCGGAGCATCCGGCGTGCTGTTCGACTCTTCAGGCCGGCCGACCGCGGTTCGCGGCGTCAGCACGGCGCAGGTCGCCGAGCTGGGCGGCCAGTTCGCAAGCCTTGGTCGCGGTCCGAGAAGGATCACGCTCTCGAGTTCGGAAAGCAGCGTGATGGCACTGCCCATTGCAGGACTGTCCGGTTCGGGGACCCTCGTCGTCATGGCCGGCCCCTTCACGCCCGGTTTTGGCGGCGACGAGATGAACCGCATCCAGCAGCTCAGGAGCGCATTCGTGACCGCTCTCGACCGCCGCCACCTGATCACTCAGCTGGAACAGACCAACTCCGCGCTCCTGGAAGCGAGCCGCCACAAGAGCGTGTTCCTCGCCAACATGAGCCACGAGCTGCGCACGCCCCTGAACGCGATCATCGGTTTCTCCGAGCTCCTCACCGACGCGCGCGAGGGCCAATTTGATGAGGCCACTCGCAAGCGCTTCCAGGGCCAGATCCTGACCAGCGGCAAGCACCTGCTGGGGCTGATCAACGATATCCTCGACCTCTCCAAGGTCGAGGCAGGCCAGATGGAGTTGCGCCTGCAGCCCGTGTCTGTAGCCGACGCCGTCGACCAGGTCGCGAAGACGGTCGAGCCGCTCCTGGCCAAGAAGGCCATCACGCTACGGGCGAACGTGGACGGCGCGGGAGAGGTGATCGCAGACGCCGGCAAGCTCAAGCAAATGCTGCTGAACCTCGTCTCCAACGCGATCAAGTTCACCCCCGACGGTGGGGCGGTGACGATTGGCGCCGTGCGCACGGAGGACACGGTCGAGATCTCAGTTGCCGATACCGGAATCGGCATCGCCGACGAGGACATGAAACAGATCTTCCACGAGTTCCACCAGGTTGATCCAGGACCCGGCCGCAAGCACGAAGGAACGGGTCTCGGGCTTGCGCTTACGAAGCGGTTCGCCGCCCTCCACGGCGGCGATGTGCGCGTGACCAGCCAGGTCAACAGGGGCAGCATCTTCACCCTGGTCCTGCCGCTCCACCCAAGGGTGCAGACGCCAAGCGAGCGTGCGGTCGCCGGCTTGGTGAACGGCCACGGCTCCGGGCCGCTGGTGCTGGTGGTGGAAGACGATCCAGCGGCTGCGGAGCTGCTCACCCGCCAGCTGGCGAGCGCCGGCTACCGCACCGAGGTGGCGCGATCCGGGAACGAGGCGCTGGAGCGCGCGCGCCAGCTCAAGCCGGCGGCGATCACGCTCGACATCATCATGCCCGAGCTCGACGGCTGGGAGGTGATCACCAGATTGAAGAGCGACGATGCGACAAGCGCCATCCCAATCGTTGTCGTGAGCGTGGTCGACAACCCCGAGCTCGGGATCGCGCTGGGCGCGATCGACTACTTCGTCAAGCCAGTTAATACCTCGGCGCTGGTGGAGCGCCTCGGCCGGCCCGACGTCGAGCGCGGCCCGAGCACACGCAAGGTCCGAGTGCTGGTGGTCGACGACGAGGCGGCCAATCGAACGTTGCTCACCGAGGCGCTTGAGCCCGCCGGCTTCACCGTCCTGCCGGCGTCAGGCGGCCGGGAGGCGATCGAGATTGCGAAGTCGTCGAACCCCGACCTTGTGCTCCTTGACCTGATCATGCCCGAGGTCACCGGCTTCGATGTGGTCGCGGCGCTGCGCGCCGATGAGAAGACGCGAGACACGCCGATCATGGTCCTGACCGCGGCCAACCTGACCGAGGCCGACATGCGTCAGCTCAATGGTCGAGTCTCCCAGATCCTGAGCCGCGGCTCGGTCGCGACGTCGGACATCGTCGGGCTGCTCAAAGGCGTGCTCGCCCACCGCAACGGAGGGAAATGACCAAGCCAAGCCTGATCCTGGTCGTCGAAGACAACGAGGCCAACCAGCTGCTCGCGCGCGCCGTGCTGGAGCTCGAAGGTTACGAGGTGCGGATCGCGGCCTCCGGACCCGAGGTTTTCGATGAGCTTCGCGAGTGCGTGCCGGACCTGATCCTCATGGACATCCAGCTCCCGGGCCAGGACGGGCTTACCGTGACGCGCGTGCTCAAAGCAGATCCGGCCACGTCCGCAATCCCGGTCGTGGCGCTCACCGCGCACGCCATGACCGGCGACCGCCAGCAGGCGTTGAATGCGGGATGCGCCGGGTATATATCGAAGCCGATCGACACGCGGACGTTTGGCTTTGAGGTTCGGCAGTTCGTGGCGGCGGGGAATGGAGATGGGACGCGCGTCACGTCTCAGTGAGCGTCCGGATCCTTGTCGCCGACGACGACCCCGCAAGCGCGGAGCTGCTCACCTACTTTCTCGAGGCTGAGGGCTTCTCGGTCTCGACCGCCTTCGATGGCAATCGCGCCCTCGAGATGGGCTCGAGCGGCGACTTCCAGCTTGTGATCCTCGACGTGCATATGCCGATGTACGACGGCATTGAGGTCCTGCAGCTGCTGCGGAAACGGTATGTGCTGCGTCCGATCAAGGTCATCGCGCTCACCGGCGACCTTTCGGACGATGTGCGGCGGTCGCTCGAAGGCAGCGGCGTCGACAGCTTTCTTGCCAAGCCCGTCGACCTCGCGCTCTTGCGTGAGGAGGTCAATCGACTGATGGCGGTATAGGCGCGGTGGCCGTGGTCGCGTTCTCTCCTACCGATGGCGAAGGGTCGATGCCGCGATCGACACCGTGGGTCCTGCTCGTCTTGACCGGCGCGCGCAAACGGCAGCAGGTGCGGAGGTGGCTGGAGCAAGCCGGCTGCGGTGTGGAGGCTGTGTCCGGCGTCGAGGACGCGCTCGAGTGCCTGAATGTGATGAAGCGGCCATGATCGTCCTCGATGACGACCTGGCGCTACCAGGTACGGGTGACCTTCTGAATCGTGCGCGGGCGGTCGGGGTCGATACCGCGCGCCGCCGCGACGTGGTGGGCAAGCAGCTGGCCGCGCACGGCCAGCGTGATGGGGGTCAGCTCTTCCGGAAGGCCTGATTCGTCGGACAGGCGCAGCACGTGGCAGCCCTTGGCTTCGAGGCGCGCCCCGACCGACTCCAGGTCTGAGGCCACCGGCCCCCCTCCGTCGACGATGACGACGGGCAGACCGGCCTCCACGATGGCGATGGGGCCGTGCTCGAAGTCCGCCACCGACCACGCGCGTGCGAGGAGGTAGCTGGTCTCGCTGAGCTTCAATGCGATCTCCTCCGCGGTCGAGAAGTTGAATCCGCGGCCGAGCACGATGGCCCGCGGGCCCATCAGGACCGGCACGAAGGCTTCCAGCTCCGCTTCCTTTTCCAGGACGCGCGTGATCGCCGCCGGCACGCTGGCGAGGGCTGCTTCGAAGAAGGGGTCGGGGTTCAGCGCTTGGGAGATGATGGCGAGCGCCAAGAGGCTCGCGGTATAGGTCTTCGAGGCGGGCACGCTGACCTCCGGTCCCGCTTCGAGGGGAAGGACCAGCTCGGCAGCGCGAGCGAGCTTCGACCCCGATTGGTTGGTGATCGCGACCGTGATGCAGTCCTGCCGTCCTGCCTCCTCGATGACAGCGATCACATCCGGCGACTCGCCGGACTGCGAGATGCCCAGCACGCACTGGCCTTCGAGTCGAGGTGGTCGTGCGTAGTGCGTGAACAGCGACGGCGCGACCAGGGCCACGAGGGCCTGGTTCTTTGCCCCGAAGAGATACTTCGCATACAGCGCCGCGTTGTCGGAGCTGCCTCGCGCAGCGATGGCGAAGCCCCTCGGCGCCGCCTGGCGGATTCGCGCCGCGATCTTGTTCGCGATGGGGGCGCCATGAACGAGAAGCCGGCCCGCGATTTCGGGCTGCTCGGCGATCTCGGCCCGAAAGCGGCTCACTCGCGCAACGCCTCTTCCGCGAGCCGCAGCGCGCCCTCGACGGGCGGCTGTTCGAGCCGCACGCAAGGTGCGTCGGTCATTTCGCGGACAGCGGTCTCGAGAAGCGGCTGGTGGAGAAGCAGTCCCCCGGCCAGCACCACCGGTCCGTCGAGGCCCAGCGACGCCTGCACCTCGCCGACCAATCCAGACAGCGCCGCCGCCGCGCGCCATACGATCTCCGTCGAGCCTGGGTCGGCGCCGGCGGTCGCGAAGACTGCAGAGGCGAGCGCCGCCCATTGCATTGGCTCGTGCATCGCGTGCAGATTGGCCACGAGCTGCCTGGGGTCGCTGGCTCCGCCCGCCCTCAGAAGCGCCTCCGCCAGCGGTCCCTGCGGTCGACCAGCGTCGGTTCGACTCATGACCTCGCGAGCGGCCTCGCGTGTGATCCACGCGCCGCCGCCGTCGTCGCCCACCATCCATCCCCATCCGCCGCGTTGCGCTTCGCGACCATCCGCGCTGCGGCCGTAGGCGACAGAGCCCGTGCCGGCGATCAGGGCGGTGCCGGCATCCAACCCGGCCGCCGCGAGGACCAGGCGCGCGTCGTGCACCACGCTCAAGCGGCAGCCCGGCAGCATTCGCTCGAGCAGGCTCTGCAGCCGCATGCGCGCAGCCGGGACCTCCGCACCCGCGGCGCCGGCGCAGCAGGCCGCGGGATGGACGTCGCCAAGCTCGCCGAGCAGCGCCGAGAGGCGTTCATCGACGAGGCGCGGATCGAGCGTGGCGACGTTGGCGCCCGGACCTTCAGCCTCCAGGGCAGGGTGACCGTTGGCGCGCAGCCGGGCACGGCTGGAGGAGCCACCGATGTCCAGACCTAGGAGGGTCGGCGAAATTTCACCACTCCTCGGATCATGGTCAGCCGGACGTGCAGGTCGGCGTCCAGGATGACCAGGTCCGCGCACGAACCCTCGCTGATGCGTCCCAATCGTGACTCGCCAAGTACGCGCGCGGGCACGGCCGAAGCGAGGCTGATCGCGCGCACGACGGTCATGCCGGGCAAACGCGCAATCAGGCGCACAAGGTCGGGCATGGCGGCCGCGCTCCCGGCCAGCGTCCCGTCCTGCAGCCGGACCACCCTCCCGTCGCTGACCACCGGACGGCCTGAAAGCGCGTAGGCGCCGGGCGGCGCGCCCGCGGCGGAGGTCTGGTCTGTCGTCAGCGCGATGCGCGAGCCCCCCTTGATGCGCAGGAGCTCCTCGCACACCGCGGGATGCACATGCTCGCCGTCGGCGATCAGGCCGGTTGTCACGAGAGGATCGAGCAGCAGGGCCAGCGCGATGCCCGGCCGGCGGTGGTGGACTGACGGCATCGCGTTGTAGATGTGCGTCGCAAAACGGACTCCGGCCGCGATCGCCTTGCGGCCCTGCTCGAAGTCGGCGCCCGTATGACCGGCCGCCACTACAACGCCCGCGCCATGCAGACGCTCGACGGCGGCAAGCGCTCCGGGCAGCTCGGGCGCGATCGTGACCAGTCGCGGCCGAGCGGCCAGGATGACGTCCACGTTCTCGGGTGTCGGATCGGCGAGGTGCGAGCGAAGGTGCGCACCTCGGAACGACGGGTTGAGAAACGGCCCTTCGATGTGCGCGCCGAGCACCCGCGCGCCGGTCGCTTCGGCGGCGGCCCCGACGGACGCCGCGAACTCGGCTCCGACCTCGACAGGGGCTGAGATGAGCGTCGGCAGGAACGCGGTGACGCCGGTGGCTGGCAGGGCCTCGGACAGCGCCGCGATGGCGTCGGCTCCGGCGGCCGCGTCATGTCCGGCGTAGCCGTTGACCTGGAGGTCGATGAAGCCTGGGGCGATCACCTCGCCAAGGCCGGCCACCACCTCCTCATCAGGTCGCTGCGGTGGCTCGCCCCGACCGACCCAGGTGATGAGCTCGCCTTCGATCAGCACCGCGTCCGCACCGCGGGCGCCATGCAGCACGCCGCGCAGCAAGGTCTTCACTCCGCGGAAGCGCCCTGCGCGCGCCCGGCGGCGAGCACGATCTTGAGATCGCCAGCGGCCCCATCCAGCAGCTCGCGGGCATCGTCCGCGCCGACGCCCCGACGCAGCATGACGATCGCGGTCTTGGGGCTGCCGGCGGCCGCCTCGAGAGCTGCAGCAGCCTCGTCGGCCGAGACCCCGCCCAGCATCGCCACCACGAGCGCGGCCCGTGCGCGGAGCTTGTCGTTGGCAGCCACGACGCCGACCATCCGACCTCGGTGGGTGTGCGCGAGCCGGGTCAAAACCGCAGTGCTGAGCATGTTGAGCACCAGCTTCTGGACCGTGCCGGCTTTGAGGCGCGTCGAGCCCGCGATCACCTCAGGACCGGTGTCGACCTCGATCGCAATGTCGACCGCGGCGCCGAGGGGCGATCCCGGGTGGCACGTGATCGCAACTTGGAGCGCGCCCTCACTGGCGGAGCGGTCAAGCGCGCCCAGGACGTAGGCGGTGCCACCGCTGGCGCTGATGCCGACGACCGCATCCCTCGGACCGATCCCTGCGTCGCGCGCCGTGTCGCGACCGAGATCGCGATCGTCCTCGGCGGCGGCTTCGTCGACGGCGTAGGCCTGGACGAGGTCGGGGGCAACGCCGAAGGTGGCCGGGCATTCGGCTGCGTCGAGGCGGGCGATCAGGCCGCTTGTGCCTGCGCCGAAGTAATGCAGCCGCCCGCCCGCCCGCAGGCGCTCCGCGATCGCCTCGACGGCGCGAGCCACCTGGTCGATCTGAGGCCCAATCGCGCTCACCGCCGCGACGTCCTCCGCGTGCATGAGGGCGACGAACTCAAACGCAGTGAGCTCGTCGAGCTCCTCGGCGCGAGGGTGCGGGCTCTCGCTCAAGGGGCGGTCATCCCTGTCATGACCTCAGCCGCGGCTTCGGCGCACACGCGCGCCGATCCGTTGGTCGCAATGTAGGCCATTGCGCCGCCAGGCCTGCACAGCGGCAGGCCCATCTCGACGACGACGGCGTCGGGGCGGCTGCCGAGCAGCGAGTCGATCGCTTCCCGCTGCGCCAGACGGCGATGGAGGTCGCGCACGACCGCGACCAGGCTCTTGCCGGCGGCAACCCTCAACGGCGCCTCGAGCGAATGTGCTCCGCCCTCGGCGTCGACGTCGAAAGCCGAGACGCGCACGCCTTGCGTCGAAAGCGCGGCGGCCATCCCCCATGGAACGCCGCCCGCCACCATCGAGGTGGGGGTCGTGAAGCGAGCGACCACCGCCTCGCCGCCGATGCGAATCGGTCCCTCGGCGACGACCGCGCGGCGAGCGGCGACCAGTCCGATGTCGCGAGATTCCCGGCCGCTTTCTCCTCGATGTGAACACCACGCGGCGAGCGCGTCCACGCGCGAGGCCGCTTCGTTCAGGCGCTCCTCCGCCAGGCGGCCCTGCCTGATCGCGGCGGCCACGGCGCGAACGATGTCCTCCACCGCGTCTTCACCCGCGAGGCCGCCTCCGATGCAGAGCGCGTCGCAGCCGGCGATCAAGGACAAGACCGCGCCCTCCGTCATCCCCACGCCATCGCTGAGGCCCCGCATCTCCAGGCCGTCGGTGATCGCGATCCCCTTGAAACCCAGCTCGTCGCGCAGCAGAGCGGTCATGATCCTGCGGCTTATCGTCGCGGGAGCTCGATCGATCGCGGTCGCCACGATGTGCGCGCTCATGATTGCCTTCACGCCAGATGAGATCGCCGACCGGAATGGCTGGAGCGCACGCAGGTGCGGATCCTCGTCGACGACCGGGAGCGCGAGGTGCGAGTCGATCGAGGTGTCGCCGTGACCCGGGAAGTGCTTCGCGCATGCGGCCACCCCGGTGCTCTGCAAGCCTTCGATCCAGGCCGCGGTGTGTCTTGCCACGGGTGATGCGTCGGAGCCGAACGAGCGGACGCCGATCACAGGGTTGAGCGGGTTGCTGTTCACGTCGGCGACCGGAGCAAGGTCGAGATCGATACCGCGCCTGGCCAGCTCAGCGCCTATGGCGGCGGCGACGTCGCGGGTGAGGCCCACGTCATCGGCGACGCCAAGCGCGAGGTTGCCCGGATATGAGCTTCCGCTTCTGGCCTCGAGGCGCGTCACGTCACCCCCTTCCTCGTCGATGGCGATGACAAGCTGCGGGCGCTCGCCGTGCAGCGCGTCGCTGAGGGCGGTCAGCTGCTCCGGCGCGTCGACATTGCGCGCGAAAAGGACGACGCCGCCAAGGCCGGACGCCACCCGGCGGCGCACCCAATCGGGTGCTTCGGAGCCCTCGAAGCCCGGAAACAAGCAGCGCAGAGCGAGCTCCTCGACCGACGTCATCCCTTGACGGCCCCCGCGGTCAGGCCGCCGGCGAGGTAGCGCTGAAGGATCAGGAAAAACGCGACCACGGGAAGCCCCGTCAGGGTGGCGCCGGCCATGAGCGGGCCCCACTGCGGACCGTGGTTGGTGGTGAACGAGGCAAGCCACACGGTCAGGGTCTGGTTGTTCGGGCTCGACAGCAGGACGTAGGCGATGATGTACTCATTCCAGGCCTGGATGAAGCCGAAGATGGCGGTCGCGACCAGGCCGGGACCGACGAGCGGAAATGTGATCCGCCAGAAAGCGCCGACGCGAGTGCAGCCGTCGATCATGGCGGACTCTTCGAGCTCTGCCGGAATGTTGGCGACGAACCCTCGCAGCGTCCAGACCATGAAGGGCAGCACCACCGCGAGGTAGACGCCGATGACGCCGACCAGCGCGTCGGTCTGTCCGAGGCGGTCGAGCATCAGATAGAGCGGGATGATCAGCGCGTTCAACGGCACCATCTGGACGCCGATGATCATGACCAGGAACGCCGTCCGGCCTCGGAACCCGAACCGAGCCGTGCCGACCGCGGCGAGAAACGAGATGGCCAGCGCGAGCACGAGCATCACACCGACGACGACCAGGCTGTTCTTGACGTCGTCAAGGAAGTAAGGACGCGCGATCGCGTCCTGAAAGTTCTGGAGCGTGAAGGGCGCGGGGATCCACTTCGGCGTGAGGCTGAGGATGTCGCGGCCCGGCTTGAAAGCGGTTGCCACCATCCAGTAGATCGGGAACAGCATGACCAGCGCCACGACAACACCCATCGCGTCGTACACCAGCTGTCTGGAGCGCTGCCACAGGTCGACCCGCAGATTCGTCTGTGTGGCGGCGCGCGCAGCTCCCCGGACGCCTTGAGCGGTCCCGGGCGCGATCATGCGATCTCCGCCACCTTGACCGTCTCCCTTACGTAAAAGAAGGTGACGATGACCAGAACGAGCACCATCACGACCGCGATGGCTGCACCCAAGCCGTACTGCGTGACCCCGAACGACTCGCGGTAGGAATAGATCGCGATCACGTAGTAGTCAGAGCTCGGCCTCTGGTTGAGCATTACGTAGATCTGGTTGAAAACTCCAAAATCCCAGATCGTGGAGAGGCAGGTCACGATGAGGAAGATCGGTTTGAGAATCGGCGCGACGACGAAGCGGAACGTCTGCCAAGGCCCCGCGCCATCGACTCGGGCCGCGTCGACCACGTCTGCGGGCACCTGCAGCAGACCGGCGAACAGCGTGATCGTGACAAACGGGATCGCCCCCCAGACCACCAGCGCCACGAAAACACCAAACCCCTGGATCGGGTTGTCGAACCAGTTGTGGTGGATGAAGTTGCCCACATGGATTTGCGTGAGCACGTAGTTGATCACGCCGAACTCGTAATCGAACATCCACTGCCAGATGTCGACGGTGACGATCACGGGCGTGGCCCATACAAACACGAGCGAGCTCATGACCAGAACGCGAACTGCCTGCCGCACCTTGAGCAGCAAGAGCGCGATCAACGTGCTGAGAATCACCGTCAGGCCAACGCATGCCAGCGTGAACAGCAGCGAGCGGACGATCACCTGGTGAAAGAGGGGATCGGCCAGTATCGCCTGGTAGTTGCCCAGGCCTACCCAGTCGCCCTGGTGGGCTATGAGCTCGCGAAGGCCGTAGTGCTGCAGAGAAAGCCAGGCCAGCATCGCGAGCGGGAAGGCGAGGACACCGCCGATCACGGCCACGCTGGGTGTGATCAGCGCGTAGGGAAGGAAATTGACGCTTCGCCAGGACGGGCGGCGCCGCGAGTCCGGGAGGTCTGGTTCGAGGTCAGGCGTTGCGATCGCCACTCCCATCGAACCAGCCCCCCTTTGACCCGTGTTTCCGGAAGCTAGCCGCCGCCGTTGAGCAGCGTCGTGATCCGGTCGCTGGCGGCCTTGGTGGCGTCAGCGATGTTCTGCTGCTTCGTGAATATCTTGACGAGCATGTCGGGAATGACGTTCGCGTTCTCGACGCTGGCCCAGTTCTGCGAGTTGGGCACGAACTTGCTGTTCTTGGCCGCTCCGTAGAAGGTCGCGTTGATTCCGGTGCCCAGGTCGAGCATCGACGTGTTGTTCGGGATGACGCCGCCAACGGTCGCCATCTCAGCCATGTGCTTGTTGCCGGTGAGCATGGCGACCCACTCGTTGGCCAGCGCCAGGTGCTGGCTCTTGGCCGCAACGCCTAGGTCGGAACCGCCCAGGAACACCGGGGCGGTCTTGCCCGAGTTGTGGCTCGGGATCGGGAAGGCTCCGAGCTTGTCCGTGAGGGTCGGGTCGCCGGCCTTCTTGTCGGTGATCACACCGACCTCCCAGCCGTTGGCGACGATCATTGCGACGTGGCCCTGGGCAAAGGCCGCGTCCTGCTTCGCCTCATCGCCCGTCTTGTCCGCGCGGGACAGCGTCGTGACGAGGTTGGTCAGGGTGTTGAGGCCCTGCTGCGAGCTCGAAGAGTTCAGGCTGCCCTGCCACTTGCCGCCGGACTGCGTGGCGATATCGCCGCCGAAGTCCCAGATGAACGGCAGCGCCGCGTACCAGTATTTGCCGGGGTAGTACAGGGCCGAGAAGTTCGGATCGGAGCTGTGTGCCGCCATGAGCTTCTGACCCACGGTCAGCAGGCCGTCCATGCTGTCAGGAGGCTGGACGTTCGCCGCCGCGAAAAAGTCCTTGCGGTAGATGATCGCGCGGCTGCCCGCGTAGTAGGGCACGCAGTAAAGCTTCTTGCTCACGGTGCAGGAGTCGGTCAGGGACTGCAGCCACGTGCCCGAGTTGGCAAAACTCGATTTCTTGCCGCCGATGTCCTCGAGCGCCCCGGCCGCGGCGTACTTGGCCACCAGCGTGTTGCCGAGCTCCACCACGTCGGGTGGGGTGCTGCCGACAAATGCCGTGTCGAGCTTGGTGCCGATGTCACCCCACTGCTGGAGCTCGACCTTGACGGTCACATTTGGATATTTGGCTTTGAAATCTGCGTTGACGCTGTCGATCACACTGGCGGGCGCGCTTCCATTCATCAGCCAGACGGTGAGTGTTCCGGTTTGGTCTGCCGCGTTGGTGCTCGGGGCGCTGCCACCACAGGCTGCGACCACGACCGCCGCGGCGATCGAAACCACGATTGACGATGCCTTCCTCAACTTCATCCAGGCAATTTCCCCCTTTGTCTTGAATGCGGCGCCGAAGCGCCGGGATGGTGGTCGCCTCCGGATTTCCTCGGCGCCGCGGAAGAGCCGCGCGGTGCGCCGGCCGAGCGCCCGTTGCGGCTTCGCTGCGGTACGAGGTCGGCGACCAGGCGATAACGGTCGCCGCGATAGATCGAGCGGACGAACTCGACGATCCGACCTGACTCGGTGACGGTCGTCCGTTCGAAGAGAAATGCGGGAGTGTGGAGCGCGACCCCCAGGACCTCGGATTCTTCTTCGTTGGTCACTGTCGGCTCGATCGACTGGGTCCCCGACGCGATCGTGATGCCGTACCTCTCGCGAAGCAGTTCATAGAAGGAGTGGTCTTCGAAGTCCGCACGGGTCAGGCCGGGCACGAGCGACTCGGGCACGTGCAGGACCTCCATCGCCATCGGCATTGAGTCCGCCAGGCGGAGGCGCTTGACCCGGATCAGCCGCGCTTCCGGCGACACGGCCAGGCGGTGCGCGAGGCGCGCGCCGGCCAGCGTCGTCGTGAGCTCAAGGGTACGGCTGCCGGGTGTCATGCCGCGGCGCCGCATGTCGTCGCTGAACGACGTCAGCGTCAGGGGTTGGGCGATCTTCGGCTCGGTGACGTAGGTGCCGCTGCCGTGGCGACGGTCGAGGTAGCCATCGCGGACCAGCTCGTCGAGCGCCGCCCGGACCGTCAGCCGTGAAACCCCGAGGTCGACGGCCAGATGACGCTCGGCAGGGATCGGCCGGCCGACCTCAAGCGATTCGACCAGATCGAGCACGCGGTCCCGGGTCTCTTCCTGTTTGCTCACAAGTGGGGTTCCACCCAGCCCCATCCCCCGGCTGCGCCGGGTACTTCCCCATGAATGGGGAAGACAGTTAAGTGGTATTGCCCTCCAGGCGCCTTCATCTGCGCCAGTAAAGCACAGATCGCGCAAGTGGTCAATACCACTTTTTGGCTAGGGTAGGTCTGGCCTCCAGCCATCGAAGGTGAGCGCCAGGCGGTCAGGTAGTCGTCGCCTGGGTCGGGTTAACAGATTGAAGGCTCGCCTCCTGGCGGGCACCACCTGACTGGAGGTTCGGAGATGCATCTCATCGGGTTTCTGATCATGGGGGCCATCGTGGGCTGGCTCGCCGGCAAGATCATGAGCGGCCACGGCTACGGAATCATCTGGGACATCGTGCTCGGCGTTGTGGGTTCGTTTGTGGGCGGCTTGATCTTCTCTCTCATCTTCGGGACGCAGCCGACCGGGCTGGTCATCTCGTTCATCGTCGCCCTCATCGGCGCCGTCGTCCTGGTCGCGATCGTGCACATGGTGCGCCGGGAGCCGGTCCGCACAGTCTGAGGACACCCGCGGCGTCAGATCGCCGCGGGTTCTTTTACCTCGTCAGACGTTGCGCTTGGAGCCAACGACCGGAAGTAGTCATGCCGCCTGGCTTGTTTCCTTCATAGGCGGCGAGTCCAGGAACTCGCTGATCAAATTCCAAGGAGGTACCGGATGCTGGTTGCATTGATCGTGCTCGTGCTCCTGCTCCTGCTGTTCGGCGGGGGCGGCCTGATCTCTTCCTCGCTGCAGATCCTCTGGATCATCCTTCTGATCGGATTGATCCTGTGGGCGCTCGGATTCGTGTTTCGCGGAACGAGCGGCGGCCGGTGGTATCGCTGGTAACAGCTGACCTGTAGTCGGGACGAGCGCCGCTGAGCCGGCGCTCGTCTCGATTTTTGGTTACCCGCATCTCGCGCCGGGTCATACCCCCTCATGCATGATGTTGCCGTCGTGGAGCACACATGCCAGGCCTGACCACGGTCCTGCTGTTCGCAGTCGCCACGACGATCCTGACTGTGTCCCCAGGACCGGGAGTGCTCTATGTCGCGGCGCGCAGCGTGGCCCAGGGACGGCGGGCGGGGTTTGCGTCGATGCTCGGCATCGAGTCCGGCGAGATCATGTGGATCGTTGCCGCCGCGACCGGCGTCGCCGCCCTCCTCTCCGCATCCGTCGCTGGGCTGACCGCGCTCCGCTTTGCGGGCGCCGCCTATCTCATCTTCCTCGGCGTGCAGCGCTGGCGACAGGTTGAGAAGTTTCCCGTGCCGCGGCCGGCGCCGCTCGGCCGCATCTTTGCCCAGGGCTTCGTGACCCAGCTTCTCAACCCGAAGGTGGCGGTGTTCTTTGTCGCGTTTCTTCCCCAGTTCCTCAACCCTGCGCAACAGATCGCTCCCCAAGTGATAGTGCTGGGGATCATATACATCGCGATCGCGGTCGCCATCGACTCGACGTACGTGCTGACGGCCGCAGCCATCTCCGGCCGGTTGATCCGAAGCCCGCTCGCCCAGCGAAGAACCGGCCGCGCCGCCGCCGCCACCTACCTCGCGCTTGGCTTGGCCGCAGCCGCCAGCGGATTCAGGAAGCCGTAGGCGCCACGTAACCCTGCGTCGGCCGGCGCAAGGGCGCCCGCGCCGCGGCGACGATCGTGGCAGGGTTGGCGCCGGAGGGGGCCCGTTCCGGCACACTGTGCATCGCTTTGCGAACCCTGCTGACGACCACCGGCAAGACGCCCTCGATCCGGGTCGAGGACATCATGCGGTGCTTCAGCGAAGCCCACGAGGCGGGTTTCTGGCTGGACATCGAGGCGCCTGACGACGCTGACTACCAGCTGCTCGAGCACACGTTCAAATTTCATCCCCTGACCATCGAGGACATCCGTCACCAGGACCAGCGCCCCAAGGTCGACGAGTACGCCGACTACAACTTCACCGTGATCTTCGTCGCCGTCTGGGAAAACGACGACATCGCGCTCCGCGAACACCACCTGTTCGTCGGTCCCCACTACCTCATCACCGTCCACCACGAGCCCTCAACCCAGCTGAAAGACCTGCAGGAAAGGATCCATAAGAGTCCTGAGCTGACTCATGGCAAACCCGCGTTCCTCACGTATCTCGCCATCGACGCGCTCGTCGACGCCACGTTTCCGGTGCTGGACAACCTCGACGAGGAAGTCGACAAGCTGGAAGACGAGATCACCGAAAAGGCAACCCAGGAATCGCTGAGCCGGATCTACCACCTGAAGCACGCCGTGAGCCAGCTGCGCAGGTTTCTCGGCACGCAGCGCGACGTCTTTCAGAGCCTCATCACGCATGGCATCCACCTGCAGCAGCAGGACATGACGCTGTACTACCGCGACGTGTACGACCACATCGTGCGTCAGTACGAAACGGCCGATTCTCTCCGCGACCTGCTGACGAGCGCGATGGATGTGTACCTTTCGACGGTTTCGAACCGGCTCAACCAGACCACGAAGGCCCTGACCGTGATCGCGAGCCTCTTCCTTCCCTTGAGCTTCCTCACGGGTTTCTACGGCATGAACTTCGCTTACCTGGTCGGCGTCCTGGAGACGCCTACCAACGCATTCGTTGTCGGGCTCGTCACCATGCTGGTCGCGATCGGGATCCAGCTCTATCTTTTCCGCCGCCGGGGTTGGATATAAACGGCCGCTCGCGGCGGCGGAGGGGCAAAGCGCGCGGAATCGCAATCAGTGAGGCGCGCGCCACGCGCAACGCGTGCGGAGTAGCACGATGCCCTGTCGCTTCACGACCCGCGCTCTTAAAGGGGGGAGTATTAGCCCATGAGCAATTGCTGCTCACCCAAGGGGTACCGGTGGGTGTTCAGCGAGCGATCTGCCCAGGCTGAGGCCCGGCGCTACCGCCGCCGCGGTCTCGATGCGACGTCACGCCGGATCGTTGATTTCTTGAGGACTCAGGGTGTCGAGGGAAGCACCGTGCTCGAGGTCGGAGGAGGTATCGGAGGCATCCAGATCGAGCTTCTGAAAGCCGGAGCGGCCCGTGCGGTCAGCATCGAGCTCACGCCAACTTACGAGGACGCCGCCTCGGACTTGCTAAACGAGGCTGGTTTGACCGATCGCGTCGAGCGCAGGGTGATGGACTTCGCCCAGGCGGCGAGCCAGGTCGAGAGCGCCGACGTCGTGATCATGAACCGAGTCATCTGCTGCTACCCCGATATGCCGCGGCTGGCGGGTGCCGCGGCCGATCATGCACGGCAGCTGCTCGTCCTGAGCTACCCGAGGCTGACCTGGTGGACGCAGATCGGGCTCACGCTGGGCAACTGGCTGCTGTGGATGATGCGGCGCGAGTTCCACATCTTCCTCCACCCGCCCCAACAAATCCTGGCGACGTCAGAGCGGCACGGTCTGAAGCGGATCGCCGACCAGCAAGGCATGCTCTGGACAATGGCCGCCCTGCGCAGGACGGCCTAGCGCCGGATCGTCAGACGAAGCGTTTGATGAAAGTGAGCGCCGTGTCGGCCACCTCACGCCATCCGCTGTCGATGGTCAGCGCGTGCCCGCGGCCGGCGATCTCGGTGAACTCGGTCACGCCCGGGTTTCGCTTCTGGCGCTTGTAGGATGCCTCGGCGATCGCCCGCGGAACCGTGTGGTCCTTTTCCCCGGAGATGATCAGCAGCGGGCCGCGCTCAGGATGAATCGTGTTGACCTTGACCTCGGTCCAAGGATTGACGTTGGCGGCCGCGGCCTGGAAGATCGGCGCTCCGGGCGCCGGGACCGCGTACGTCGTGTAGAGCTCCTTCGCCTCGTCTTCACTAACCGCGTTGGCGAAGGCGAATCGGAACTGCTCGTATGTGAGCGGTATGGCCCGGTTCCAGTTGGCTGGGTTCTGCAGCACGGGTGATGCGGATCTGAGAGCGGAGATCGGGAGCGGCAGCACGCCGCGGAAAGGCGCCGGGTCGATCGCCACCGACGCCAACGACAGGCCACGCCCCGCGATGATCTGGGTCAGCAAGCCGCCGAACGAGTGACCGATCACGGTGGGCTTTTTGCTCAGCCCGCGGATGACCGCATCGATGTGATCCGCGACCTGGCCCACCTTTTTGCCGGCGAACACTTCTGGATGCGCCTTTGCGTCCGCAACCGTTTCCGGGTCATCGGGCCACCCTGGCTTGACCGCGGTAAAGCCGGCTTCCTCGAAGACCGCCGCCCAGCGATCCCAGCTGCTCGGGAGCAGCCACAGACCGTGGATGAAGACGACCGGTATGCGGCCGGAGACGTTGGATCGTTCGATCTGTTCGGCCTCGTGCTCGGTGATCCCGCTTGGCCGCTCGGCGATGCTGCTCATGGATTCCTCCCAGGTTTGCTGCCACCCCACCAGCGCCGGCGCGCGGCCAATGGTAGTCGGATCAGACGATGAGCGGGCGGAGCGCGTTGCGGGCGATCAGGAATCCACGCTGGACCAGCTCGAGGCCTCCTTCGAAATTGCGGTCCTCGTGCTCGACGGATACAACCCAGTCATAGCCGATCGCGTAAAGCGCGCTGATGAAGCGGTCCCAGCGAACCTCGCCAAGACCGGGGAGCCTCGGCACCTGCCAGCCGACACCCACGGACAGCACGCCGTGCTGGTAGAGACCATCGCGGTCAACCTCCATGTCCTTGGCGTGGACGTGAAAGATTCGCGGCGCGAAGTCGCGCAGCGCGCGCGTATGGTCGATGAACTGCCAGACAAGGTGCGACGGATCGAAGTTCAGGCCGAAGTTCTCGTCGGGGATGATCTCGAACATCTGCCGCCAGATCGCCGGGGAATACGCCAGGTTGCGGCCACCCGGCCACTCGTCGGCGGAAAAGATCATCGGGCAGTTTTCGATCGCCACCTTCACGTTGTGCTGAGCGGCGAAGCGGACGATCGGCGGCCACACTCTTTTGAAGTCTTCGAAGTTGTCCGCGACCGAGCGTGCCTGGTCGCGTCCCACGAAGGTGCCGACGATGCCAACCTCGAGGCGTTCTGCGGCCTCGATCACGCGGCGCAGGTGGTCGTTCGCGGCCTCGCGCGCGGACTGATCCGGGTCCAGGTTGTTGGGGTAGTACGCGAGCGAGGAGATCTCGAGGTTGTATCGCCGCAGCACGTCGCGAACCTGCTTGGGTTCGAGATGGTCGACGTCGATGTGCGCAACGCCCGCATACCGGCGCCGTTCGCTGCCCGCCGCCGGCCAGCAGGCGATCTCGAGCGCCTCGAATCCGTTGCCATGAGCCCACTGGGCGACCTGCTCCAGCGAGAGGTCCGGAAACGCCGCTGTCAAAAGCCCGAGCTTCATCGGGCCGTCTTGAGCCTCGGGTCCGGAGCGACGCCGGCGCGTTCGACCTCGACCCAGCGCGCTTCGCGTGAGCTTCGCGCGACCGCCTCGCAGACGAGCATCTCGTCGTGGCCGTCGGCGAACGTCGGATAGCCGGTCCCAGGACGGCCCTCGGCGACTGCGCGGTAGACCGCGGCGTAGAGGGCCTTGAAGGTATCAGCAAAACCCTCGGCGTGACCCCCAGGAAGGCCAGCCGCCCTCCGCCCCTCCTCGTTGAGGATGGCCGGGTCGCGAAGCAGCAGTTCGTTGGGCCGGCCACGATGGCCGATCCAGAGCTCATCCGGCCGCTCGGCGTTCCATGACGCCGCCGCCGTGGAGCCGTCGATCTCGAACACGAGCGAGTTCTTGCGGCCGGGGCTCACCTGCGAGACGGTCAGCGCCCCGCGCGCACCGCCCTCGTAGCGAAGGAGGATCGTCGCCGCGTCCTCGGTCTTGATCTGGCGCGCGACAGAGTCCGCGCCCCTGTCTGTCGCGAACGTCTCCACGGGCCCGGCCGGCTGCCGGCGCGTCTTGATGAAGGTGCTCAGGTCTGCCATGACCGCGCTGATCCGCCTGCCGGTGAGAAACGTGGTCAGGTCCAGCCAGTGCGAGCCGATATCGGCGACGGCGCGCAGCTCGCCGCCGAGATCAGGTTCCAGCCGCCAGTTCCAGTCGGTCTCGAGCAGCAGCCAGTCCTGCAGGTAGTGACCCGACACGAGCCGGATCTCGCCGAGCTCCCCGGCGGCGATCAAGCCGTGAACGTGTTGGTTCACCGGATAGAACCGAATGTTGAAGTTCACCGCGTGCACGCGCCCGCTTCGCGCGGCAAGCTCCACCAACTCGGCCGATTGCGCGGAGGTCATCGCCAGCGGCTTCTCGCACACGACGTGCTTGCCGGCCGCCAGCGCCGCCGCTGCGTGCTCATGGTGGAGGTGATTGGGCGACGTGACGTGCACGACATCGACGCGCGAGTCGTCGAGCATCGCTTGATAGCTCTCATACGCCGGCGGCAGGCCGAGGTCGCGCGCCCGGGACGCCGCTCGCTCGCGGCTCGAACCGACGACTCCGTGAACCTGCACGCCGAGACGCCTCAGCGCTTCGACATGTACCACGCCGATGAACCCAGTGCCCACGACCGCAGCGCCGATCTCGGTGATTGGCTTCACGACCTGTCTTATTCTTGCCGAAACGGTGACACCGATTCGATTGCTGCAAATTGGTCTGGGCGGCTGGGGGCGCGATTGGGCGTGGCGCATCGTCCCGGACATCAAAGAGGTGGAGCTCGTCGGCTACGTCGACTCCGATCCCTCGTCACTGGAACTGCTCCATGAGGAGATGCCCAAGGCGCAGGAGATGTTCTTTGAGTCGTTGAACGAGGCGATCACTTCAACGCATCCGGAAGCGGTGCTCGTGACGACCACGCTGCCGGGGCACGCGCCCGTGACCCAGGCGGCCGTCGAGGCGGGCCTTCACGTGCTCGTGGAGAAGCCGTTTGCCCCCGACGTCGCGACCGCACAGGAGCTGGTGCGAGCGGCGGCTAACAAGGGCGTGACCTTGATGGTGAGCCAGAACTACCGCTTCTTCCCCGCCGTGCGCACGGTTGCACGGCTGGTCAGGGAGGCGTCGCTTGGCGACGTCTACGAGGTGTCGATCGACTTCCGCCGCTACTCGGCCGCAAGCGCCACCGGCCGCGCACGCCATCACCAGGACGAGCAGCCGCTGCTGGTCGACATGTCGATCCATCACTTCGACCTCCTGCGGATGATCCTCAATCGCGAGCCGGAACGCATCTTCTGCGAGGCCTGGAACCCTGGATGGAGCGCTTTTGCGGGGCCGTCGGCCGCAGTCGCGTCGATCACCTTCGGCCCCGCCGTCGTGAGCTATCGCGGGAGCTGGGTGAGCTCCGCGCCGATCACGCCCTGGGCCGGTGAGTGGCGCATGGAGTTCGAGCGGGGCGAGGTGTTCTGGACGAGCCGGGATGACAACGGCGCCCTCGCGGACTGGGTCTCCGTGCGGCCGCGCGGGGGCCGGGCGCGCTCGCTCCGGATGCCGGAGATGCGCGTCGACCGCTGGGGCACGCTGACCGAGTTCGCAAACGCGATCCGCGAGGGTCGGGAGCCCGAATGCTCAGGGCGCGAGAACGTTGCCACCATCGCCTTCATGACCGCGGCGGTCGAGTCGGCCAGGCGGGGTGCGCCGGTCACGATGTCGGGGGAAGGCGCCGCCCTCGAGGCCTGACCCGCGGTGACGGCCGCCACGATCCACGACCTGGCTCTGTTGTAGGTTGAGCCGGATGTTCGCCGATCCGGAGGCTCTCTACCGCCAGACAACGGCTGCCTCTCGTGCGCTCCACGAAAAGGCGGTCGCGGTCATGCCCGGCGGCACGACCCGGACGACCACCTACTTCGACCCCTATCCGCTCTACATCGAGCGGGGCGAGGGCTGCCGGGTGTGGGACGCCGACGGGACGGAGCGCATCGACATGCTCGGCAACTACACCGCGATGATCCTGGGCCACGCCCACCCCAAGGTCGTGGAGGCCATCCGCAAGCAGGCGGCTCGGGGAACTGGCTTCGCGGCGGCCAATCCGATCGAGGTGCAACTGGCGACCCTGCTCTGCGAGCGGGTGCCGAGCCTCGACGCCGTTCGGTTCTGCAACTCCGGCACCGAGGCGACGATGTTTGCGATGCGGCTCGCCCGCGCGTTCACGGGCCGGCCGAAGATCGCGCGCATGGAGGGCGGCTACCACGGCACCCACGACTACGCCGAGGTGAGAACGCATCCGGCGGAAGCCGGCCCACCGGAGGCCCCCGTCGCCAGGCCGGACTCGATGGGCACGCCCGCCTGGGCGCTGGAGCAGACGGTGGTGCTGCCGTTCAACAACCCGGACGCCGCCGAGGCGATCATCCGCCGCGAGGCGGGCGAGCTCGCCGCCGTGATCCTGGAACCGATCATCGGCGCGGGCGGTGTGATCCCGGCTACGGTCGAATTCCTCGAGCGGCTCCGCAACGTGACGCGCGAGCTCGCCGTCCTCCTGATCTTCGACGAGGTGATCTCCTTTCGCGTCGCCCCCGGCGGAGCCCAGCAGCTCTACGGCGTCACGCCCGACCTCACGACCCTGGGCAAGATCATCGGCGGCGGACTGCCGGTCGCCGCGTTTGGCGGCCGCGCGGATGTCATGGAGCTTCTCGATCCGCGCCGGGAGCCGAACATCGCGCAGGGCGGGACGTACAACGGCAACCCGCTCGGGATGGCGGCCGGCTACGCCACGATGACCGAGCTGACCCCGGACGTGTATGAAGACCTCAACCGCAAAGGCGCGCGTGTGTGCGAACAGCTCACCGAGGTCTTCGCGTCGCACGGCGTCGCGGTACAGGTCAACGGCGCGGGATCGATGCTTGCGCTCCACTTCACAAGCGCCCCCGTTGTCGATTACAGGACCATGGCCGCGGCCAACAAGAAGAGGACGCGAGAGCTCTTCCTCGGCCTGGTCAACCACGGGGTGTTGATGGCGCCGCGGGCGATGGGGGCGCTGTCGACGCCGATGGCCGAGCCGGACATCCAGGAATTCATCGATGCCGTCGACACCGTCGTTGCTGAGCAGCGCCCCCGCTGGGAGTCAGAGAGCTAGACGGCGGCGGCCACCCCCACCTCGTTGAGCTTTCCCGTGTGGACGTCGTAGACGAAGCCCCGCACGCTCGACTTGTTGGGAATGAACGGACTGGCCTTGATCCGCGCGATCGACTGCTTCACGTCGTCAGCAAGGTCGCTGAAGGCTTCGAAGGCAAAAGCCGGCCGGATGCCGGTCTCGGACTCGATGCTTCGCTTCAGATCCTCGTCCTTGAAGGTGAGCATGCCGCAGTCCGTGTGGTGGATGAGCACGATCTCCTTGGTCGCGAGCAGGCGCTGCGATATCGCCAGCGATCGGATCGCATCCTCGGTGGCCGCACCGCCCGCGTTGCGGATGACATGCGCGTCGCCCTCCTGCAGGCCCAGGATCTTGTGCACGTCGAGCCGCGCGTCCATGCAGGCGAGTACCGCCACGTGCTTGGCCGGGGGCAGGGGAAGGTCGCCCTTCTTGAACGAACGGACATAGGAGTCGTTGTTGCGGACGAGCTCATCGGTAACGCTCATGTGTGCCTCCTAAGGAATTGGAGTTAGTGCGGTCGAAGCGGTCGTGACCGGGCTAACTACAGAGGCAGCTGGTGCAGCCGGCATGATCGATCGCGCGTCGCCTCGTGAGGATGCAAACGGCCATCGGTCTGCCCACAGCCCGTTCAGCTTAGCCGCTTCCGGTGTCCAGGCTCCGCGAGGCGGATTCCCCGGTGCCGGTTGGTGTGGGACGATGTCGACAAGCATCAGCTTCGGATTGGGAGGTAAGCCATGCCGGAATATATGGACGTCCACGAGGGCATGATGGGCATCACGAAGGAGGCGCTGGCGGAGGCGCACCAGGCGGATCTCGACATCCAGGACGACGAGGGCGTGAACTTCAAGCACGCGTGGGCGGACCCGAAGACGGGGAAGGTGTTCTGCCTCTCGGAGGCTCCCAACGCCGAGGCCGTGAAGCGCATCCACCAGCGCTCGGGCCATCCGACCGACCAGGTGTTTGAGGTGCCGGTCCAGGCCTAGCCGTCGGGGGCGACGCCCCGTCGCCGCGCGGCTAGAGGCGGAACGCCTCGCCTCCCTTTTGCGTTGAGATCAGCGTCGGCATGACGCGGAAGCTTGGGATCTTGTTGCTGCTCGCCAGCGTTTTGGCTTCGTGCGCGGGCGCGTCGATGGCGGCACCGTCGCCATCTTCAGCTGCCACCATCCCCGCCTCGCAGCTCGGGCCCGGCGGCTTGACGCTGGACGAAGAGATCGGCGCGGTGATCATGGTCGGGTTCCAGGGCACGCTGACCGACGCCGTGGTTGCCGACTGGAGGCAGCGCCAGTTCGGCGGGCTCCTGGTCATCAACCTGAATCGCAACGCGGGATCGGGGGCGGACGTCGCCGACTTGATCAATGCCCTGCGCGGAGTTTCTCGACACCGCCTGATCGCCGCCACCGACCAGGAAGGCGGCGCGATATGTCTGGATGTGAGCTCAGTCCCGTGCGCCCCGATGCCAGTGGGCAACGCGGAGACGACGAGGATGGCGCAAGCCCTGCGCGGGCTGGGATTCGACCTCGACCTCGGACCCGTCTCGGATGTGTGTTCTGGACCCTCTTCGATCATGTGGGGCCGCTGCTACGGCACCGACACGGGCGCCGTGGCGACCAGCATCGGACCGGTAGTCGATGGAATCCATGCCGCCCACATGCTCTCCGCGGCCAAGCACTTTCCAGGCCACGGGAACACGGCGGTCACTTCGGAGACCCAGCTGCCACGCATTGACGAGAGCCTCGCCACCGTCAAGGCCCGCGACCTGCCGCCGTTCCAGGCCGCCGTCGCTCACGGAACTGATTTCGTGCTGCTCGGCCATCTCTTCTTTCCCGCCCTGGATGCGCAGCGTTCCGCTGACCTGTCTCCGTCCACGATGACCCTGCTCCGGTCGGACCTTGGCTTCAAGGGCGCGATCCTCTCCGACGATATGGAGATGGGCGCGATCGCCGCCAGCACGCCGACTCCTAAGGCGGCGGTCGAGTTTCTGATCGCCGGCGGTGACATGGTCATGGTCGCCCACCATCTAGCGGTCGCCGACGCGACCTACGACGCGATCAGGTCCGCGGTTGCGTCGGGCCGCCTGCCGCGGACCAGGCTGGATGCAGCGGTGGCTGCGCTGCAAAGTCTTCGGGCAGGCTAGTAGCGAGGGACCTCGGAGCATGCAGGTTCATTGCCGTTCCTCTTGCGCGAACGCCAGTCCGTTGCCCTCGATCCGCCAGGTCGCGAATGCGATCAGCCCGACCAGGATCGTCGCCGCCAGCAGCGTCGGCAGCGCCACCAGCAGCGCCGGGCTTCGCAGGACCGCCCCCGGTATCGCGGCCAGGGCCAGGGGCACGAAGATCGCGTAGATGGCAAACATTCGAACCGTCAAGGCGAGCCGGTAGTCCGAGCGGGCAGGCAGGAACGCGTAACCGGCAAGGCCGATCGCCTGCGTCAACCAGCACAGCAGCAGGGGCGGCCACGGAGCGACGGCGAGGACCCACTCATAGCGACCGAACACGGCGATCGCGACCTCTATGAACAGGATCAGCGGAACGGCGAACCGCAGGCCGCGTGCCAGAGTCCAAACCGCGAGCCGGCTCCACAGTGGAGAGCTCGACAGCCACCAGAGCGGATTGCCAAGATAGCGGCCAAGCTGCACGCTGAGGGCCCAGCTCCAGACGACGAGGAGCAGAACGACGTTGGCGGCGATGATTCCGCCGGCGGCAAGTCCCTTCGCCGCTGCCAGCCCGACCAGCACCCCGACGACGCCGGCCGCCGCGACCACAGCGAGCTGGAGGGGCACGCCGCCGCGGCCGCGCTTGAGCGATTGCCACTCCGTCCAGAAGACGATCAAAGCGCCCCCAGGCACCCGCTGCCCGGATGAAGACCGGGCCCGTCGTTCGCGGGCGCCCTGGCGGACGTTCTGACGAGAATCGGCCGGACGGGCGCCCAGGTAGCCGAACATGCCACCCCGGGACCTGAGCGCCTGGCGCATGGCGAAGACCCGGCTCGACGTCTCCCACAGCTCGGGGTAACAATCCCCTGCCAGCGCGATACCCACGACGGTGAACCCGACCGCAAAGACCAGCAGCAGCAGCTCCGCCGCCAGGTCGCCATGGAATGCGCTCAGCATCCAGCTCCCCGGGGGCAAGGCAGCGCTGATGCGCTCGATCGGCGCGGGCATGGTCGCCGTGCCGCTGATCTCCACCAGCATCGCCATGGCGGCTCCGGTGCCGGCGATCCCCGTCAGCCATCCGAATCCCCCGACCGGCAACCAAGGCACCTTTCGCTTGAGATTGAAGGCGAGGAGGCGGGCGCCAAAGACGATTCCGCCAAACGTCGCCAGCGCGACCGTGAAAGCAAGGGCGTTCAGCAGGTTGAATCCGAGCCAGGGGAGGTAGAGGACCTGAAAGAGGACCAGCAGCAAGAGAAAGCCGACGATGAGACGCCGTGCGGTTCGCAGCGAGAGCCACGTGAAAACAGCGCGTGAATCGAGCCCGGCCCCGATGACAAAACGCGCGTCCGCGGGCGACTGGAACGCCGCCGGCGGGCGGTCGGAGGCGCGCCAGATCGCAAATCCCAGCGCCAGCGCGGCCAGCCCCGGTACGAAGTCCCCCAGCGGACCCACCAGCGGAGCCAGCGTCCGCAGCGCCGGCCCGCGTCCCAGGTTGGATCCGATGACAAGCCGATTGATGAAAGACGGGATGAGCCAGATGAGGAAGATGAGCCAGGGGATCAGCCGTCGCGGGTTGCGCCGGATGGAGCGAATCCGGTTGACGAACAGCTTCCAATCGAGCCAGATCAGCGCGCTCAGGCGTCTCGCGCTCATTTGACGATTTCGAGGAATGTCTCCTCGAGCGTGTCGTGGCCGTAGCGATCGAGCAGCTCCTGAAGGCCGCCAGCGGCGACCGCCCTGCCCTTGTTCAGGATCAAAAGGCGGTCGCAGAACGACTGCACGTTGGCCAGCAGATGAGTGCTCACGATGACCGTCGTGCCCTGGTCGCGGACCTCGACAAGGAGATTTCGCAGCTCGTGCTGTCCGCGAGGGTCAAGGCCGATCATCGGTTCGTCGAGCAGGAGGATGGGCGTCGCCGCAAGCAGGGTGGCCGCGATCAGGACTCGCTGCCGCATTCCCTTCGAGAGCGCCTCCCCCATGGTGTCACGCTGATCCGCCATGCCCATGCGCTGAAGCAGGTTTTCGGCGCGGTCCTGCCAGCCTGCCGGCAGCAGGCAGCTGCGGCCGACGAAGACCATGTGCTCCCAGACCGTCAGCATCTCGTAGACCTCGGGCGTCTCGGTGATGAGCGCCACCTGCCGGCCGCGGGTGGGACCGAGCTCGACGCCTTGCCAGGTGATGCGGCCGGAGTCCGGGCGGAGCAGCCCGGCCAGGCACATCAGCGTCGTTGTCTTGCCGGCTCCGTTCGGGCCGAGGAGGGCGAGGATCTGATGCGGAGCAACGTCAAAGTCGAGATGATCGACCGCCAGCGTCTTGCCGAAACGCTTGGTGAGGCCGGCGGCGGCCAGGCCGCCGGATGTCGGTGTAATCAACCTGATCGCAGTTTGACCCATGACCCATCAGCGGCATGCCGAACCGCGATCGCGATCGCGGCGATCCGCTAGCTGAGGCGATAAACCCTGTGCGCGGTGGCACCGAAGACATCGTCATCGTCGCCGACGATCTCGCGCATCGAGGTGACGACCTGCTCATAAGACGCGGCGACCAGGCATACAGGCCAATCGGAGCCGAACATGCATCGTTGTGGGCCAAACCATTCCAGCACCCGAGTCACGTAAGGCCGGAGCTGCTCGGCCGTCCACGCGTTCCAGTCCGCTTCGGTCACGAGCCCTGACAGCTTGCAGACGACGTTCGCTTCATCGCTCAGCGGTGCCAGCGCTTTCGCCCACGCCTGATCCATCGCGCCGTCGACGATGCGGGGCTTGGCTGCGTGGTCGACGACAAACCTGACGTCTGGGTGCCGCCTGACGGTGACCAGGGCGGCGGGCAGCTCTCGCGTGCGCACGAGGAGGTCGTAGGCAAGGCCGGCTTCGCCCACGGCGGCGATTCCGCCTTGAACTTCGTCCCCGAGCAGCCACTCGGGATCCGGTTCGTCGTGAACCTGGTGGCGGATGCCGACCAGGGCGCCTCCCCCCGGGCCGCGCTTCAGGCCGGCGATGGTCGTGGCCACGGATGGATCGGCGAGGTCCACCCAACCGACCACCCCGGCGACGAATTCGTTCGCGGCCGCGATCTCGAGAAACTCACGCGTCTCCTCCAGCGTTCCAACCGTCTGGACGAGGATGGTCCTATCGATTCCGCTGGCCGCGAGCAGTGGCTTGAGATCTTCAGGTCCGAAAGGCCGCCGGATCGCGGCGAGCTCGGGACCCATCCATGGATAGTCGCGCCGGGCCGGATCCCAGAAATGGTGGTGCGCGTCGACCCGGGCTATCACCCTGGTGTCGGCGTGTGTTCCGCCAGGAGCTGCTCCGACTTGAGCTCCTCCCACAGCGCGGAAGGGATCTCGACCTCGAACATGCGGACCGAGTCGCGAATTTCCTCGAGCGACCTGGCGCCCACGACCACGGTTTGCACCGCCGGATGGCCGAGCGGGAACTGGATCGCCGCCGCGCGCAGGGGCACGCCATGGCGCTCGCACACAGCGCGCAGCTTCTGAGCGCGATCGATCAACTCCTGCGGCGCCGCCTGGTAGTTGTAGTGAGCGCCGGGCCGAGGGTCGGCGAGGATGCCGCTGTTGAACACCCCGCCGGCGATGATCGCCACCCCTCGCTCGAGGCAGGTCGGCAGCAGCTCTTTCAATGCGACCTGGTCCAGCAGCGTGTAGCGACCGGCCAGCAGGAAGCAGTCGAAGTCGGCCTCCTTCGCAAAGCGGGTCAGCATCTCCGCCTGGTTCATGCCGGCGCCGACAGCACCGATCACGCCCTGCTGGCGCAGCTCATCGAGCGCGCGGTAGGCGCCGCTCAGCGCCTCGTCGTAGTGGTCGTCGGGGTCGTGGATGTGCAGGATGTCGACCCGGCCGATGGCCAGGCGCTCGAGGCTCTCCTCGAGCGACCGCATCACGCCGTCATAGGAGAAATCGAACACTGGATTGAGCGCCGGGGCGCCGTGGAACACCTGGCCGGGCTCGGGCGGCGCATCGGCGCGAAGAAGCCGGCCGACCTTGGTCGCGAACGTGTAGTCGGCGCGCGCCTTCTCGCGCAGGATCCGGCCGAGATGGCGCTCCGCGAGGCCGAAGCCGTAGAGGGGAGCGGTGTCGAAGAAGCGCAGACCTTCCTGCCAGGCCCCGTCGACGACCTGCAACGCGTCGGCCTCGCCGACGGCGCGGAACAGGCCGCCCAGGGGCGCCGTCCCCAGGCCAAGACGCGTGACCATCAGCCCGGTCCGGCCAAGCCTGACGCGTTCGCCAGCTTTCAGCTTGATGGCTCCGCCAGGGCCTCACCCACGGTCGAAGACTCGATGCCATGAAACAGGTCGGGGCCGTCGCGAAAAATCACATGCCTGGTGTGCAGGCCGACCTGCATCAGGCCGATGCTCCCGTCGCGACCTGTCGTCGCAACCATCGCTCGCCGCTGGCGATGTGCGCCGTCGCGGCCGCGCGTGCGAGCTCAGGGTCGCCTTGCATGATCGCCTCATAGATCCGCCGGTGCTCTTCGCGCGTGACCTCGAGCGCGTCGTCCGCAGTCCGGCCGTGCCAGAGCCGGACGCGCAGGGTTCGCGTGGCCAGGCTCGCCAGCAGCGAGGTGAGGACAGGATTGCCGGTCGCGCGCGCGATCACCGCATGAAAGGCGACGTCAGCCTCGACCAGCTCCTCGACCCCTTGCGCTTGACGCATCTGCTCGAGGCTGAGCTCCAGGTCCCGCTTTCCCTTCTCGTCGATTCGCGCCGCGGCCAGGGCGGCGGCGGCCGCCTCTAGGATGCGACGGACCTCGTACAGCGCGACCGCCGTCTCCCCGAGCAGGAGGTGGCTGATGAACCCGGTGCTCTCGAGCAGCAGGCCAGGTTCAAGGCTGCTGACATACGTTCCGTCGCCCTGCCTGACCTCGAGGACACGCAGCTGGGAGAGCGCGCGCACCGCTTCGCGTAGCGAGTTGCGGGACAGGCCGAGCTGAGCCGCCAGCTCGCTCTCCTTCGGCAGCCGATCGCCAGGGCCCCAGGCGCCCGACACGATGAGCTCCCGAATCTTGTCGATGGCGTCGTCCGTCACGCTGGGCGCGCGGTCGGCGCGCCGACGGCGCCTGGACCCGTTGGCGGCCAGAGGTCGGACGTTCATCGGTTCCGAGCTTGGAAACACCGCCGGTGCGAGTGCGGCCGGTTGACAAACATCGGAGCTTCAGCATATAGCTAACACCACAGATGGGCAGACTCGACGGCAAGGTGTGCGTGATCACCGGCGCCGGCTCTGGGATCGGCCGGGCCAGCGCCTCGCTTTTTGTGAGCGAGGGCGGGCGCGTCGTGGTCGCCGACGTCGACCTCGAGGCCGCGCAGGGCACGGTCGAGGCGATCGGCGCCGCCGGCGAGGCGGTGGCGGAGCAGGTCGATGTGACCGACGAGGCACAGACCGTTGCCCTGGCGGAGAGGGTGGTCAGGCGATTCGAGCGTATCGACGTGCTTTTCAACAATGCCGGCATCGGCGGCGTCGGCGATATCGTGGAGACGGAGCCCGAGCTGTTCGACCGCGTGATGCGGGTCAACGTGCGCGGCGTGTACCTGGTAAGCCGCGCGGTCATACCGCAGATGATCAGGCAGCGATCCGGATCGATCATCAACATGTCATCCTGCATCGCCGAGATCGGGCTGGCCCGTCGCGTGTCGTACGCCGCCTCCAAGGGCGCCGTGCTCTCGATGACGAAGTCGATGCAGGTCGACCTGGCGCCGCATGGAATTCGGGTCAACGCGCTGCTCCCCGGAACGATCCTGACGCCTTTTGTCGAACGCTACCTCAAGGACTCCTATGCCGACCCGGAAGAGGGAATGGCGGCGATTCGAAAGCGGCAGCTGACCAATGATCTGGGCCGGCCCGAGGACGTGGCCGGCGCGGCGCTTTACCTGGCCTCGGACGAGTCCAGGTTCGTGATGGCGACGGGATTGGTAGTCGACGGCGGTGTGAGCGGCACCAAGTAGGCGACCCTAATGCGGTGATCCGATGCGAATGAGTGGACGGGATCGAATCGTCCTCTTTACGCCGCTAGCGATACTGCTGACCGGCTGGCTGGTGCTGCCCGCTTTGCTAGGCCTGCTGGCGACGTTCACCAACTACTCACCATTCACCGCCACTGTCCGATTCGCCGGGCTTGCCAACTACGCCACGATCCTGTCTGACCCTCAGTTCGGCGCCGCGGCGCGCAACATCGCAGTCTTCACCGTCGTCGCCGTTCCGCTCGAGCTCGTGATCGGTTTCGGAATCGCCTATCTCCTGCGCCGCCCGCTCCGGGGTCGGTCGCTGTGGCGGATGCTCCTGCTGCTGCCGTGGCTGGTCAGCCCCATCGCAAGCGGCGTCATGTGGCACTTTCTGTTCGGCAGCGCCACCGGCGTCCTCGACTTCGTCCTGGGCTGGCTCGGGCAGCCAGATTTGCAGTCGCCCGCCGGCGACCTCCGACTCGCGCTGCCGACGGCCATCGCGGTCGAGGTCTGGCGCGTGGCGCCGTTCGTCACATTTCTACTGCTGCCGAGCCTGTCGGCGATTCCCGGCGAACGATGGGACGAGGCGACCCTCGCGGGAGCCTCGCTCGCGGGACGGCTGGTGAAGGTCGCCATTCCATCCGTGGCGCCGCTTCTGCTGACGATCACGATGCTGCTGGTCGGCCTGGCTTTCGGCACCTTCGACACTGTGCTCATCCTGACCGGGGGAGGTCCGGGTACAGCGACACTGACGCCCGCGCTCTACAGCTACGGACGCGCCTTCGGCACCAACGACTGGCCTGTCGGTGCTACCTCTGGATGGCTGATCGCGGCCGGCGTGCTTGCTGCCGGTGCGATCTATCTTCGGCTGGCCACCGTCCGCAACGTCGAGTGACGGCGCGGCGCCGCGATGCGACCCGGGTCCTGCTGCTGGCCGCGATGCTGGTCGTATTCCTCGCGCCCCTGGCGTGGACGGCGCTCGCGTCGATAGGGCTGCTGCCGGACAACAGCACGCGTCCCCCGTCGTGGACCGGACCGGCCACGCTCGAGCACTTCTCCGAGATCGGCATCGCCGAACCGACCTTCTGGCAGGAGCTCGCGACCAGCACGATAGCGGCCGCGTGCGCCGCGACGCTCGCCGTGGCGGTCAGCTTTTTTGCCGCCTATGGCCTTGCCCGATCATCGTTTCGCGCCAACCGTGGGGTGACGCAGGGATTTCTGGTCCTCGCGAGCCTCCCCGCGATGGCATACGTGATCCCGTTGAGTGACGTGCTTCGCCGGGTCCACCTGCTCGACACGCTTGCCGGGGTTGTCTTGAGCGAGGCGGCGGTCACAGCGCCGCTCGCGGTCTTCGTCCTCTATGGAGCCATCGCGCAGCTGTCGGTCCAATGGGAGGAAGCAGCCGTGCTCGACGGCGCGGGACTGCTGCAGGTGGTCGGCCGTGTCATCTTGCCGCTGCTCACGCCCACCGTCGCCGCGACCGCGGTCGTCCTGTTCGTGCTCGACTGGAACATGCTCCTCGTCCCGCTCGTCCTGACCTCAGGCGAGATCAAGACCATCCCTGTCGCGATGAGCGATTTCTTCACCTTCGAGCGTGAGCTCGACTGGCCCACCGCCGCCGCGGCCCTGATCGTCTCCCTGGGACCGGTGGCGGTGCTCGTCGGGCTCTTCCATGGCGTTCTCGATCGCTTCAGCCTGGGTGCGGGAACCGGCGCTTAAAACGATATACATCCGATGACTAGAGCTTCAACAGGGTGACCCCAGGCCAGTCGAGCCTTGACAAACGCCTCCTAACACGTTAAACATCCCATATTCATCGGGTAGGCCGTCGACGCGGGTCGCGGCTTTTCGTCAATTCAGAGGGGAAATGAGATGAGGCGATTCCTGGCCAAAGCCCTGGTCCTGGTGGCGGGCGTGGGGTTGATCGTGAGTTGCACGAGCGGGTCGAGCAACAACACATCCTCCAGCACCAACTTCAGCGGCACGACTATCCGCGTCGTGACGTTCACCGGACCCCAGATCGCCGAGCCGCTGCAGCGGCGCGCGCCCGACTTCGAGAAACTGACGGGCGCCAAGGTGCAGGTCATCACGGTCCCGTTCGCCGACCTGTACCAGAAGCTGCTCACCGACTTCGCGACGAAGACGAATTCATATGACGCGACCGTCTTCGACCCGCAGTGGATGGGCGACTACGTGCCGCCCGGCTACCTCGAGGACCTGACCGATCGCGTG
>Ga0209472_1000202_pt1 | contig 36499 bp, 35 predicted proteins | sample GraSoiAngelo_130_FD_185887 | JGI IMG/M metagenome (GOLD analysis project Ga0209472, IMG submission 185887) | Grasslands soil microbial communities from the Angelo Coastal Reserve, California, USA - 14_0929_02_20cm (SPAdes) (version 2) | ecosystem: Environmental > Terrestrial > Soil > Grasslands ... | reverse complement strand
CAAGCAGCGCTACCAGGATGCGGCGAGCGTCTACCGCGCCTACGTGGCCCGCGATCCCTACAGCGACCATGCGCCGGACCTCGACATGGCGGCGATCGAGGCCTACGGCAAGGGCGGCTTCAGCCAGCTGGTGTTCGACGGCAAGCACGAGTTCGTCGAGCACTACAACTTCGACTCCCCCTACTGGAAGACCCGCAGCCGCGCCGACAATCCGCGCGTCGTGCAGGAGCTCAAGACCAATCTCAAGGACGTGGCCACCTACTTCCACGCGAGCGCGCAGAAGTCCAAACGTGTCGCGGACTACCAGGAAGCCGCGCGCTGGTACCGCGACTACCTGAAGTCGTTCCCGGAAGACGCCGACTCCGCCGCGACCGACTACCTGCTGGCGGAGGCGTTGTTCGAAAGCCATCAGTATGCGGATGCCGCCGCCGAGTACGAGCACACCGCCTACGGCTATCCGAGGAACGAGAAGTCCGCGACCGCCGCCTACGCGGCGCTGGTCTCCTACCAGAAAGGCGAGGAGGGCTTGAGCGGCGCCGACAAGGACGCCTGGCACAAGCGCGCCATGGACGCCGGAGTCAGGTTCGCGCAGAGCTTTCCGGAGCACCCGGACAGCGCCGGCGTTCTGACCCGCGCAGCCGAGGAGATCTTCGCCGCCGGGGACCAGCCGCGCGCCGTCAGCGTCTCCGAGTCGATTCTCGCGCGCCAGCCGCCGGTGGATGCCGCGAAGCAGCGCATCGCGTGGACGATCATCGCGCAGGCGCGCTTCGACCAGGGCGATTATGCCAAGGCGGAACCCGCGTTCCTGCAGGCGCGCGAGCTCGCCGGCAAGGATGACAAGATGCGCGCCGACCTCACCGAGCGGCTCGCCGCCAGCGTATACAAGGAGGGCGAGGCGAAGCAGAAGGCCGGCGATGGCGGCGGGGCGGTAGAGGATTTCCTGCGCGTCGGGCGCGTGGCCCCGGAATCGAAGATCCGCGCCAATGCGCAGTACGACGCCGCCGCGGAGCTGCTGACCCTCAAAGAGTGGGAGCGCGCCATCGGCGTGCTCCAGGATTTTCGTCGCCAGTTCCCGCAGCATCAGCTGCAGCCGGAGGTCGCCCGCAAGCTCGCCGTGGCGTACTCTGAAGCCAACCGCCCGGGCGAGGCCGCCGCGGAGTTCGAGCGGATCGCCTCAAACCCGGCCGAGAGTCGCTCCGTACAGCGTGAAGCGCTCATGCAATCCGCGGACCTGTACTCCAAGGCCGGCAACAATCCCCGGGCCATGGGGATGCTGGAGAAGTTCGTCGACACCAACCCAACACCGCTCGCCGATGCCGAGGAGGCGCGCCAGCGCCTGGCGGACTACGCCGGCAAGAGCGGCGATGGCGCGCGGCGCGATCACTGGTACCAGGAGATCATCCGCGCCGACGCGCAGGCCGGCGCGCAGCGCACCGATCGCACCCACTACCTGGCCGCGAAGGCGCAGCTGGCGCTCGCGCAGCCGGCGCGCGATGCGTTTCGTGCGGTGCGTCTGACGGCGCCGCTCAAGAAGAGCCTCATCGTCAAGCGCGACGCGCTCGAGCATGCGATGGACGGCTACAAGCGCGCCGCCGAGTACCAGGTCGCCGAGGTCACTACCGCCGCCACCTACGAGATGGCGGAGCTGTACGGCGCGCTCGCCAAGGACATCCTGGCCTCGGAGCGGCCCGCGAAGCTCAAGGGCGATGCGCTGGAGGAATACAACTCACTGCTCGAGGAGCAGGTATTTCCGTTCGAGGAGCAGGCCATCAAGGCGCACGAGCTGAACGCCGCGCGCGCCAAGGACGGGGTGTACGACGAGTGGGTGCGCAAGAGCTTCCAGGCGCTCGCGCAGCTCAAGCCCGCGCGCTACGGCAAAACGGAGCTGACGCAGGATGTGGTCACCAGCCTCGAATAAGGGCCCGCCCGGCGGCGCGGCGCCTGCCGCACACGCGCGGCGCCTCACCGCTCTCGCACTCGCGGGGCTGTTGCCGATGGCACTTGCCGCCTGCAGCTCCGAGCCTGCGCGCACCGCCCCACGCCCGGCGCCCCCGCTCGCGCAGCCGGCGGCGCATGCCACAGCGGCGCCGCCGGCGGTGACGGCGGGTGCTGCGAGTGCGACCGCCGCTGCCGCAGCGCCCGCCGCGGCGGTCCGTCCGCAGGTTCTGCCGGCGGCACGCGCGGACTTCGATCGTGCGGTGAATTACATGCGCGCCGGCAACGCCCTGGAGGCGGAGCTGGGCTTCAAGCAGCTCGCCGTGCAGTACCCGCAGTTCGCGGCTCCCCTGGTGAACCTCGCCATTCTGCAGCGCAAGGCCGGGCACCTCGACCAGGCGGAGGAAACCCTGCACAGCGCGGTCGCTCACGAGCCCGGCAGCGCGGTGGCGTGGAGCGAGCTCGGCGCCACCCAGCGCCTTCGCGGCGAGTTCAAGGACGCGGCCTCCTCGTACGAGCGGGCCATTGCGGCGGATGCGCACTATGCACCGGCCTGGCGGAACCTCGGCGTGCTGTCGGATCTCTATCTCGCAGACCCCGGCCGCGCGCTCACGGCCTTCGAGCACTACCAGCAGCTCACCGGCGAGGACAAGCCGGTGAGCGGCTGGATTGCTGAGTTGCGACAACGCCTGGGGATGCCGCTGAAGCGGCCGGCACCGGCCGCGCCCGCGAACGGCAACCCGGGCGACGCCGCGCCTACGAACGGCAACCCGGGCGACGCGGCGCCCACGACAGCCCCGGGCGCGCCGGCATCCGAGCCGCGCGCGGCGCCTGAGCCGGCCTCGCAACCCGCCCCGGGTGACGGCGTTGCGAGCAGCGGCGGCAGCGTCTCGAGAGCAGGAGGTTGACTATGTATCGCGCGTGCATATACGGATTGAGGCCCGCGGGCATGTTGTCGGTTCTCATGGCCTTGTGCCCGCTGACTCTGGACGCGGCACGGGCGCAGGAGCCCACGCCGCCGAGGCCCTCGGACTCCCAACAGGCGGCACCCGCGCGCGCCCTGCCGCGCCCGGAGCAACTCGAGCCCGCGGTGGATACCAGCAGGAATACCCCGGCCGCGGCCGCCGGTGTCGCGCCCGCGGACGCGAACGCCGCCGGCGATGCGCGCAAGCCGCCCGCGGCCGCGACGGCTGGCGCGCGCAAGGAGCCCGCCGGCTCCAAGGCGAGCGCGCGCAAGGGCCCGGACCGGCTCGAGCTCGACCCGACGGACATCACCGGCAACCGTGAGCTGCCCAAGGTGTTGTACATCGTGCCGTGGAAGCGCTCCGATCTTGGCGATCTGCTCGGCAAGCCGGTGAACAGCCTGGTGGACGAGGTGCTGCAGCCGTTGGATCGGGATGTTTTCCAGCGGGAAAACCGCTATTACGATGCTTTGAAGCCCGAGCGGGCCCGTCCCGGGGCGGGCGCGGTGCAGGGTCCGGGCGAGCAGCGCTGAAATGACCGAAGGCGCTGTATCAGGATGAGAGCTGGGTCGCAGTTTTTTGGGCTTATGTCATTCAGTTTTCGTAAGTTGTGCGTGTGTGGTGGTCTTTCAATGAGCGGGAGTCTTTAGATGGACCTCTGGAATTTGATCGTGCGATTCTTTCAGGGCGGCGGGAATTTCATGTACCCCATCGCCATCGTGTTCGTGGTGGGCCTGGCGATCGCCATCGAACGTTACGTCTATCTGGCGCTCACGGCCGTGCGCAACCGCGGTCTGTGGAACGAGATAGTGCCGCTGCTCTCGCAGGGTAATTTTCGCCAGGTGGCGCAGGCGACTTCCAAGTCGCATTCGGCCATCGGCCACATTCTCAACTACGGCCTGGCGCGCATTCAGTCCGCGCGCCGCCGCGACGACATCGAGAAGGCGATGGAGGAGAGCCTCATGGAGGTGGTGCCGCGGCTGGAGAAGCGCACCCACTACCTCGCGACCTTCGCCAATCTCGCGACGCTGCTGGGACTGCTGGGCACGGTGATGGGCTTGATCCGCGCCTTCGCGGCGGTAGCGACCGTCAACCCGGCGGAGAAGGCCAACCTGCTGTCGGCGAGCATCTCGGTGGCGATGAACTGCACGGCCTTCGGCCTCATGACGGCGGTGCCGCTGCTGTTCATCCACGCGTGGCTGCAGACCCGGACCACCGAGCTGATCGACAGCCTGGAGATGGCGTCGGTCAAGTTCCTGAACGCGATCACCGAGCGGCAAAGCGCGCCCGCCGCGGCCTGAAGCCCGCGCCCGCCGTCGAAGGACTGCAGGTCCCGCATGCGCCGTTCGTATCAAACCCGCAAGCTGGAGCGCCACTCGCGCAAACCCGCGGAGCTGCTGCTGGTGCCGATGATCGACATCTTCACGGTGCTCGTCACCTTCCTGCTGATGACCGCGGTGTTCTCGCGCACCGTGATCCTGCAGCTGAATCTGCCGGCCTCGCAGACCGAGTTCCGGGAGCCGCCGCCGGGATTGCAGCTGGAGGTGATGGTGCGCAAGGAGCTCATCCAGGTGGCGGATCGCAATACCGGACCGCTCGCGACGCTGCCCAACACGCCCGGCGGCTACAACTACGATGCCCTGACCGAGTACCTCAAGCGCGTCAAGGCCAAGTTCCCCGAGAAGACCGACGCCAGCATCCTGCTGGAGGCGGACACGCCCTACGACACGCTGGTGCAGGTGATGGATCGCGTACGCGTGTTTGAAGTGAGTCAGGGTCTGAACGTCGTGCAGGCCGAGCTGTTCCCGGACATTTCCATCGGCGATGCGCCGGCGACGCCTGCGGCCACGGGCGGCACCCCGGGTCCGGCGTCCCCGGTAGCGGCGCCCCCGGCCGCCGCTATCCGGCTGCACGCCGCCGCGGCGTCTGGCAACGGAGCACACCCATGAGCATGTCGCATCGCGCCCAGCGCATGGCGCAGCACCACCTGCGCCACCGCGCGGATGCGCAGCTGAACCTCATTCCGCTCATCGACATCCTGTCGGTGATGGTCGCCTTCCTGCTCGTGTACTCGACCGAGGTCGAAGTCATCCAGAACGCCAAGGGCATCGAGATTCCGCAGTCGATCGCCGAGGTCGCGCCCAAGACGTCGGTGGTGGTCATGATCACCAGGACGGACCTGTTCGTGCAGGGGGAATTCATCGCCACCGTGGCCCAGATCCGCGCCGGGCAGGGCAGGGTGGTCGAGCCGCTGCGCGCCGCGCTCAAGCGCCCGCTCCTGGTCGGCAGGGAGATCAGCGAGCGCGAAATCGCGCAGCGCGAGATCACCATCATGGCGGACAAGGCGCTGCCCTACGAGGTGCTCAAGCGCGTCATGGCGACCTGCACCGATGCGGACTACGGGCGCATCTCGCTGGCGGTCATCCAGAAGGAAAAGCCGGTCGCCGCCGGCCAGCTCAAGCCAGTGTAGCCCGCCATGGTCATCGCGCCCTATTACCGCGACTTCGATCTGCCCTGGGAGGGCGATCCGGAATCGAGCGCACGGTTCCGCAAGATCCTGCGCGTGCTGCTGATCATCTTTGTGGTGCTCGGCATCGCATTTCCGCTGCTGCCGACGCCCAAGCGCGAGGCGCCCGAGGAAGTTCCGCAGCGGCTCGCGCGCCTGATGCTCGAGAACAAACCCCAACCGCCGCCGCCGCCGCCGCCGAAGCCCAAGGAGGAGAAACCGAAGATCGAGCCGAAAGTCGCCATGGTGAAGCCGCCGCCGATCGATCAGCGGGAGCTGGCGCGCCGCAAGGCGCAGAAGCAGCTGAACCAGGTCAAGGACGAGCTCGCCGATCTGCGCGACGTCATGGATCTCACCCCGCTCGAGACCAAGAACCTCTCCGGCTCGGTCAGCGCCGACGCGCACGCCGAGCGCTCGCTCATCACCTCCAAGGTCGGGGTCGGCAGCGGCGGCATCACTTCCGCGAATGCCAGCCGCGGCTTCGGCACCGGGGCCGGCTCGCTCACCGGCCACGACACCACTGCCGTCACCTCGGGCATCGTGCGCTCGGGTCTGAACAGCCGCGGCCCCGCCCGCAGCGGTGGCGGGGGCAAGGCCGCCCGCTCGCGCGAGGAGATCGAGCTGGTCTTCGACCGCAACAAGGGACGAATCTACAGCCTGTACGCCCGGGCGCTGCGCGATAATGCGGAGCTGCAGGGCAAGCTGGTGCTCGAGTTCACCATTGCCCCAACCGGCGAGGTGACCATGTGCCGCATCGTCTCCAGCGAGCTCAGGGACCAGGATCTGGAGCGCAAGATCATCGCGCTGGTGCGCCTGTTCCGCTTCGATGCCAAGGACGTCGACACCGTCACCACCACCAAGCCCATCGATTTCTTCCCGGCATAGCGCCAGCACGCCCCATGAACCTCAATTCCGAAATCGAGTTCTATGAGGAGCTGCGGCTCGTCGACAAGGCGCGACTGCTGAATCTGTTCCTGCACGAGCTCGCGGAGGAGGCGCGCGCCACCTACGGCGCCGGCGCGGACCAGGTGCACGACGGTGCGAACCTGCGCTTCGTCAACGAGCTGTACCATCGTCTGACCCGCGTCATCGAGCAGCTGCTGGCCGAGGAGCCGACGCGGCCGGCGGATGACGTGGTGCTGCGGATGCTGCTGGCGCCGCGGGCCGACAAGGTGGCCGAGCGGCTGGTGTACAACGCCTACGCGCGCGCCATCCAGGGGTTCGAGAGCTTCGATACGACGGTGCTCATGGGCGGGTGAGCCCTTGAGCCGTTGGACTGGCGAACAATGAGCGTCGCACCGCTGCGCTGGCTGCCGGTCGCCCTCGCCGCCGCTCTCACCGTCACCACCGCACGCTGCGCGCTCGCTGACCCTCCCGCCCCGAATCCCGCCGCCGAGGGGCGCTCGTTTCTGCTGCGTCCGGCGCGGGTGTGGAGCGCAGGCGAGCCCGTGCATGAGGGCTGGGTGGTGCTTACCCGAGGCGAGCGCATCGTGGCCGCGGGGCCTGCGAGCGCGGTGCAGCGCGCGGCGCTCGCGCAGGTGATCGATCTGCCGGGCGCCACCTTGCTGCCCGGCCTCATGGACGTGCATTCGCACCTGTTTCTGCACCCCTACAACGAGACCCTGTGGGACGACCAGGTACTCAAGGAGGCGGTGCCGTACCGCACGCTGCGCGCGGGCCAGCAGGCGCGCGCCACCTTGTTGTCGGGTTTCACGACGCTGCGGGATCTGGGCACCGAGGGCGCAGACTACGCCGACGTGTCCCTCAAGCGTGCGATCGAAGAGGGCCTCATCGAAGGGCCGCGCCTGTTCGTCGTCACGCGTGCCATTGTCGCCACCGGCTCGTACGGCCCCGCGCCGCGGAGCCTGCGTCCGGATGTGTGCTGCACGCCGCAGGGCGCGCAGGAGGCGAGCGGAGTTCCCGAGGTCATCCGGGCGGTGCGCGAGCAGGCCGGCCGGGGCGCCGACTGGATCAAGGTGTACGCGGATTACCGCTGGGGCCCGGGCGGCAGCCAGCAGCCGACCTTCACCCAGGAGGAGCTCACGGCGCTGGTGGAGACCGCGCACTCATCGGGCCGGCCGGTGGCCGCGCATGCGACCACGGCCGAAGGCATGCGCCGCGCCGTGCTGGCCGGCGTGGACAGCATCGAGCACGGCTTCGGCGGCACGGCCGAGGTGTTCAAGCTCATGGCGGCGCACCGCGTGGCCTACCTGCCCACGCTCACCGCACAGGAGGCGTACGGCGAGTATTTCGAGCACTATCTGCCCGGCAAGTCCGCGCCCACGGCCGGCATGCAGCAGGCCGCCGAGGCGTTCAGGATGGCGCTCAAGGCGGGAGTCATCATCGGCTGCGGGAGCGATGTCGGGGTCTTCACCCACGGCACGAACTATCGCGAGCTTCAGTGGATGGTGCGTGACGGCATGACAGCGCTGCAGGCGCTCGCCGCCGCCACCGCCACCGACGCGCAGATCCTGCGCCGGGAATCGGAGCTGGGGCGCGTGCGCGAGAGCATGCTGGCGGATCTGGTTGCCGTGACGGGCGATCCGACACGCGACATCGACGCCGTGGCGCACGTCGTGTTCGTCATGAAGAACGGCGTCATTTACCGGCGGCCCTGACCGCTCGCGATCCACGCAAGCCCTGCAGTGCCGCGCCGCTCATCCGGTGCTCTGCAGGCCCTGGGCGATGCCGGCGACGCTGGCCAGCAGCGCATCGAACAGCTCGCGGTCCGTGCGTCCCCCGGCGCGCCAGCGCTGCAGCAGATCCACCTGCATCAGGTGGATGGGATCGAGGTAGGGGTTGCGCAGCTGGATCGAGCGCTGCAGCGTCGGGTCGGAATCGAGCAGCGCGCGGCTGTCCCGGACGGCGAGTATCTGCTCGCAGGCGCTGTCGAACTCGCCGCGGATCTCGCCGGAGAAGCGGCGCAGCGCTTCCGGCACCAGCTCGTCGTAGTAGCGCGCGATGTCCGGATCCGACCGCGCCAGCATGGTCTCGACGTCATCGATGAGGTTGCGCAGGAAGAACCAGCTGCCGCAGGCCGCGCGCACTCGCGCCAGCCCGAACCTGGCGAGCGCGGCGCGTAGCCCGCTGCCCGCGCCGTACCAGCCGGGCAGCATGTAACGGGTCTGCGACCAGGCGTACACCCACGGCACCGGCAACAGGCCCTCGAGACCAGCGCCCTCCACGCGGTGCACGGAACGCGAGCCGATCTGCATTCTCTCGATCACATCGATCGGCGTGACCGCCTGAAAATACTCGTAGAACTGCGCCTGCTCGTAGACCAGGCGGCGGTAGGCGGCGCGGCTCTCGTGCGCGAGTAGCGCGGCGATTTCCAGCTGTTCGGCCGAGTCGGGCGGCAGCTGCCCGCTGCGTGATGCCGCGGTCGTCAGGCTCAGCGCATTGAAGGCCCGCTCGAGTGTGCGCATGGCGATGGGCCGCAGTCCGTAGCCCTGCCGGATGGTTGCGCCCTGTTCGCGGATCCGCAGCACCCCGTCCACCGCCCCGGCGGGGGCGGCGTGCACCAGGGCCTCGATGCGCCCGCCGCCGCGGGCGATGCTGCCGCCGCGGGCGTGGAACATGACGGCGCGCTCGCCGGCGCTGGCGAGCGCCTGCGCCAGATCGCGCTGCGCCTGGTGAATCATGAAGCGCGAGGCGCAGGGGCCGGTTTGCTTGTTGCTGTCGGAGTAGCCGATCAGCACGCACTGGCGCCGCCCGCGCGCATCCAGATGCCGCCGATACAGCGGATCCGCGAGCAGCTCCTGCAACGTGCGGCCGCAGGTGGCGAGCGCCTCCGCGGTCTCGAACTGCGGCGCGAGGTCGAGCGCCACTTCCCCGGTGTGCTTGTCGTACGCCGCGGCCCAGCGCGCCAGCAGCAGCGCCGCGAGCACATCGTCCGCGCCGCTGGCGCCGCTCACGATGAAGTAGCCGATGGCGTCGGGGCCATAGCGGTGGCGGCCCTGCATGATGGCATCGAACACCGCGAGGTGGCGCTTGCCGAGCGCATCGAGGTCCGCGACGGGTCCGCGATCCTTCTCCAGCGCCTGGGCGAGCCGGTCGCGGCGCTCGCGGCTGCTGCGGCCGGGCCACAGCGGGTCGTCGAAGCCGCGCGCCACGACCTCGTGCAGAACACCGGCATGCTGGCGCACGTCGAGCGTCGCGAGGTGAAATCCGAAGGTGTCGATCCGGCGCAGCAGACGCTCGACGTAGAACAGGCCGGCGTTCGCGCCCTTGTTGGCTCTGAGGCTCGCGGCGATCAGCGCCACGTCGTCGCGGAACTGCCGCGCACTCTCGTAACCGCTCGCCCGGCCTTCGTAGGTGCTGCGCAGGCGCTCGCCGAGCTGCGCCAGGAACACGCGGTAGGGCATGCGGTCATGCCGCGCCGGGGTGATGGCGCGCGCCCCGGGCAGCAGCCGCGTGTACTGCTCGACCCGCTTGGTCAGCTCGCTGGCCGCCGGCACGCGGCTGGCGCTCTGCGACAGGCGCTGCGCGATGCTCTGGCACTCCTCGAAATAGCGGTTGATGATCACCTGCTGCTGGCGCGCCAGCGCCTCGCGGATGCTCTTGGCGTGCACGTCGGGGTTGCCGTCCATGTCGCCGCCCGCCCAGGATCCGACGTGCAGGATGGCCGGCACCCGCGTCGCGCCGGCGTCGGTGCCGTAGAGCTTCTCCAGCGCCTGCGCGATTTCCTCGTAGAACGCCGGCACCACGCGGTACAGGACCTCCACCAGGTAGAACAGGATCTGCTCGCGCTCATCCGCGACCGTGAGCCGTTCACGCGGCAGCTCCTCGGTCTGCCACGCCGCGGTCAGCTCCATGCGGATGCTGTTCCAGACGCCGCGGGCTTCGTTCGGCGTGAGGGTCGGGTCGAGACGTTCGACCAGGCGCTGTGCGATGCGCAGCTGCTTGCGCAGCAGCGTCCTGCGGCTGGCTTCGGTCGAATGAGGCGCGAACACCGGCTCGATGGACAGACCGCCGATGAGCTCGAGGACCTGCGCCGCGGTGAGGCCCTGGCTCTTCAGCGCGGCGATCGCATCCTCCACGCCGCCGGGTTGGGGCCGCTCACTGTCCTTGAGCAGATACTCGCGGCGGCGCCGGATGCGGTGGACCCTTTCCGCCAGATTGACGCTCTGGAACCAGGTGGAGAAGGCGCGCACCACTTCGCGCGCCAGCGCCGGCGGGCGCTCGCGTACACGAGCCGCGAGCTCGGCGCGCGCCTCGCGCGGGCCGGCGCGGCCGCGGATGGCGGCGACGCGGTCCAGCTCCACCAGCTCGAACAGCTGCTGCCCGCCCTGCTCGCGCAGGATTTCGCCCATGAGCGCGCCGAGCGCATGCACGTCCTCGCGCAGCGGCTCGTGCTTGGGCGGAAAGTGGATGTCGCTGCGGTTCACCCGAGTATCTTAACGGGCCGGTGTGCCGTTGGGCGCGCTCCCTCATCCGGCCAGCAGCACCGCCTCGGCGCGCTCCAGCTCTTCAGGCTGACCGTAGATCACGACGATGTCCCCGTCGCGCAGCACCATGTCGCCGGCGGGGTCGCGCCCGAGAATTCCCAGGCGCCGCACGCCGGTGAAGGTCACCTCGACACCGCGGCTGCGCACGTCGCCCAGCGTGCGGCCCACCGCCCACGCTCCAGGAGGCACGACCACGGACTTCAGCTCCTCGCGATGCTCGCTCGTCTCATCCACCGGGCGCGCATCCCCGCGCGGCACGATATTCCTCAGCACCGCGTAGCGGCCTCTGCGGATCTCGCCCAGGGTGCGCACCACGCGCGGCACCGGCACGCGCAGCAGCATCAGTACGTGCGAGACCAGCATGAGACTCGCCTCGAAGGTCTCCGGGACGACATCGGTGGCGCCGGCATCCTGCAGCTCCTTGATGCGGGCATCGTCCTGGGTGCGCACCAGCACCGGAACCTCGGGCCGCAGGCGGCGCACGCTGTGCAGGATGCCGATCGAGGTGGCGGGGTCCGAGAAACTGATGACGATCGCGCTGGCGGTCCGCAGCCCGACCTTGCCGAGCAGTTCCTCGTCCGCCGAATCGCCGAACAGGACCGGGTCCCCGGCCTGGCGTGCGGCGCGGATGCGCGCCGGGTCGAGGTCGAGCGCGATGTATTCGAAGCCCTGCGATTCGAGCACCCGCGCCACGTTCTGGCCGACGCGCCCGAAGCCGCACAGGATGACGTGCTCACGCCGCGCGATCTCGGTGGTGGCAGCCTCCTCACGCTCGCTGGCGGTGGGGGCTGGGGCGTGCTCATGCAGCAGCCAGCGTGCGACACGCTTGTTGTTGTTGAGGATCAGCGGGCTGAGCAGCATCGACAGCACGATCGCGACCAGCAGCGGCTCGCCGAGGCCTTCGGGCACCAGCCCGGCCTGCAGCAGGATGGTGCACAGCGCCACCCCGAACTCGCCGCCGATGGACATGACGATGCCGGTGCGCAGCGCCTTGAAGCGCGAGGTAGTGAAGGGGCGCGTGACCACGGCGGCGATGGTCGCCTTGAGGATCACCAGGGTGAGCAGCATGAGCACTGCGATGGCGAGCTCGCTCGCGCGCCCGAGCAGATGCACATCCAGCAACATGCCCACGGAGATGAAGAACAGCCCGAGCAGCAGGTCACGAAACGGGCGGATCACCGCCTCGATCTGGTGTCGGTATTCGGTCTCGGCGAGCATCATGCCGGACAGGAACGCGCCGAGGGCGAACGACAGGCCGGCGACGTGCGACACCCACGCCGAGGCGAGCACCACCAGCAGCACCGCCAGCGTGAACAGCTCGCGCAGACGGCTATGAGCGATCTCGTGAAACAGCGGGCGCAGCAGCCAGCGCCCCGCCGCCAGCACCGCCACGATCGCGAGCGCGCCGCCGATCACCGCCACGACGCTGCCGCTCAGCTCGACGCGATTCTGTCCGGCGATCAGTGCGGAACCCAGGGCGAGGAACGGCACGAACGCCAGGTCCTGGAACAGCAACATGCTGAATGCGAGCCGCCCGTGCGTGCGGTTGAGCTCGGCGCGCTCGGTCAGCTGTTGCAGCAGGATGGCGGTCGAGCTCATCGCTACGGCCCCCCCGAGAGCGATCGCGATGAGCCAGCTGATACCGAGCAGGTGCCCGCAGAGCGCGAACACGCCGGCGGTGGCGGTGACCTGGGCCGCGCCGAGGCCGAGGACCTCGCGCCGCATGGCGAGCATGCGCGGCAGCGAGAACTCCAGCCCCAGCGTGAACAGCAGGAACGCCACCCCGAGCTCGGCCAGCAGTCGCGTCGCGCCCGAGTCCGACAGCACACCGAGGGCGTGCGGTCCGAGCACCAGCCCGACCACGAGATAAGCAATGCTCGTCGGTAGCGCCAGGCGCCGCGCGATCGTCACGAGCAACACGGAACCGGCCAGCAGAATCAGGGCCTGGGTGAGCGGCGCGAGCATTGAGGCGCAACTTAGACCGCGCCCGCGAGCGAACGCAACGCCCGCGCGGGCAAGGGATGCGGCCGCTGCGTCAGCCGCCTCAGGTCGGCGGCCGGGTGATCAGATTCCCGACTGCCAGGTGCTCGGCATGCCGGCCTTGCTGATCGCGTCCTCAATGGCGAGGCAGGCGTCGCGCGCCTCCGGCTGCGCGCGCAGGCTTCTCGCGATGGAGTTCAGGAAGCGGCACATCAGCGCCACGTTAGGGTGGCTGACGTGCAACTGTTCTTCGACGCTATCAATGGCTTCGATCAGATCCTCCTGATCGCAGCTCGGGAAAGTCATGCTCGTCACGGCATGTTGTACCGCAACCAGCGCTTGGTGTATTGCGGCCTGTTCCGTCCCATCCATGGAAGGCAAATTTGAACCCGTTTGCGAAAAGCCGCAAGCCCCACTGCGCCGGCAAGGGGGCAGGCCCAAAAAACAAGAGCCCCGCCTTTGAGGGCGGGGCTCAGTAACCTCAAACAAACGAGTGACGGTTACTTGGCAGGTGCGTCGGTCTTCGACGCGGCAGACTTGGCAGATTTCTTGCTGTGTTTCTTGTGATGGCTCTTGGCCGGGGCAGCGGGCTGCTCGGCGGCCGGCGCGGTGGCCGGTGCGTCAGCGGCGACAACCGGACCCGCGAGCAGGGCCAGGGCAACGACTGGGACGAGCTTCGTGAACATCGATTTGGTCTCCAGAGCAAGGAAGTAGGGAGCTAAAGCGCGCGTATTATGACTGGATTCAGGCCGCGCAAGCGCCGTATGACCGCAACGTAATGTTGGCCGTGCGATGCGCGTATCCTATTGAAAAACAAAAAAATCATGTGCCGATCGGACACCGCCGGTCAGTGTCCCTCGAAGGCAACAAGCGTCCGGACCGGCACCTGCAGGGCGGCCAGGCGGGCCGAGCCGCCGAGCTCGGGCAGGTCGATGATGAAGCAGGCGGCGAGGATCTGGGCGCCGAGGGAGCGCAGCAGCTTCACGGCAGCCTCGGCCGTGCCCCCGGTTGCGATCAGATCGTCCACGAGAATGATGCGCTCAGCGGGGCCGACGGCATCGCGGTGCATCTCCATCTCATCGAGCCCGTACTCCAGAGAGTAGGCGACGCGCACCGTGGCGTGCGGGAGCTTGCCTTTCTTGCGGATGGGGACGAAGCCCGCCGACAGTTGATGCGCGATCGCGCCGCCGAGAATGAAGCCGCGCGCCTCGATCCCGGCGACGCGATCGATGCGTGCGGCGAGCCACGGCTGTACCAGCTGGTCCACGACGGTGCGGAAAACGCGCGCATTTCCCAGCAGTGTCGTGATGTCACGGAACGCCACGCCCGGCTTCGGATAGTCGGGAATGGTGCGGATGGCCGCGCGGATCTCGTGCAACGTGTCGGGGTCCATGCGTGCACTGTACGCTAAGCGACCGCCGGCAGCCGGCGCCACACCAGCGTGCGGTTGTTGGCCGGCATGGGGTGGTCGGCCGTGAACACCAGGCCCTGCGCCCGCGTGAGCTCTTCCAGCGCCTCGAAATCCCGGATGCCGCTGTCGGGGTCGCGGGCCTTGAGCCAGCCATCGAATTGCGCATTGCTGTCACTCGTATGTTGCCCGCGGAAGCGAAAGGGTCCGTACACGCACAACACCCCCGGCGCCGCAAGGCAGCCGCCGACGCCGCGAACGAACGCCCGCACCGCGCTCCAGGCCATGATGTGCAGCGTGTTGGCGCTGAACACCGCGTCCACGGGCGCTACCGGCCAGGGATGCTCGCGCGCATCGAGCGCGATGGGGGCGCGCAGATTGGCCGTACCCTCGAGCCGGATGCGCTCGGCGAGCGGCGCCAGCTGTTCGCCGAGCTCGCTCGGCTGCCAGGTGAGGTGCGGCAGGCGCGCGGCGAAGTACACCGCATGCTGGCCCGTGCCGCTGCCGAGCTCGAGAACGCTGCCGCTCGTGGCGAGCTCGCTCCTGAGGACCTCGAGGATCGGTCCCTTGTTGCGCTCGCAGGCTTCGGACAGCATCAGCACGGCGCGAGTCTGCGACAATACGCCGATGCAGGCCATAGACGCTCTTCTCAAGCGGCGCTCCGCCCGGGAGCTGACCGAGCCGGCGCCGGACGAGGGCGCGCTCGAGCTCATCTTGTCCAGCGCGGTGCGCGCCCCCGACCACGGCCGCTTGCGTCCCTGGCGCTTCGTGGTGGTGCGCGGCGGCGCCCGCGAGCGCCTGGGCGAGCTGTTCGCCGCTCACGCGCAGCGCGCCCAGCCGCAACTCGGCGCACAGGCTTTGCAGCGCGAGCGGCTCAGGGCGCTGCGCGCGCCGCTGATCGTCGTGGTGGCCGCCCACTGCAACCCGGCGGTGAAAATCCCGCTGATCGAGCAGACCCTGTCCGCGGGCGCGGCCGCGCACGCCATGATGCTGGCGGCGTTTGCCCTCGGCTTCAACGCCATGTGGAAGACCGGAGGGCCTGCGTATGATGAGACGGTGAAGCAGGCGCTCGGCTTCGCCTCCACCGACGCCATCGTCGGCTTCCTGTACCTCGGCACCGAGACCGCGCCGGCTGCCGCGCCCGCACGCGGCGAGTGGCGCGACCTGGTGCGCTACTGGGGCGAGCAAGCTTGAGATGTGCGACGAGCCGAGCGACGAGCCGAGTCGCAGCGCCGACCAGGCGAGCAGCGCGGGAACGCATGCGGCAAGTTTCCCGCCGCCAGCTTAGCCGGCCGGCGCAGCACTACCGTATGATGCGCGGCTTGCGCGTGCTTTCGAAGGCCTCGAGGCTATGAGACTACTGTCGTGGATGGCGGCGCTGGCCCTGCTCGGCGCCTGCGCTGCAAAACCCGTCGAGGAGAAATCGGTGCCCGTCACACCCGCGCCCGCCGCGCCGGCGGCGTCCGCGCCCGCCGCGCCCGCATCCGCCAAGCCCGTCATCGGCGATTGCGGCCTGGACCTGAGCGCGGGCAACCACAGCATAAGGCCCGGCGATGACTTCTTCGCCTATGCAAACGGCGCGTGGTATGACACGTTCACCATTCCCGCCGATCACTCGGGCTTCGGTCCGTTCGACCAGCTCGATGAGCTCTCCAAGCAGCGCGTGCGCGAGATCATCGAGCAGGCGGCCGCCACCCATGGCGCCAGCGGCACACCCGAGCAGCAGATCGGCGACTTCTACGCGGCCTTCATGGACGAGGCCGCGATCGAGGCCAATGGCCTGGCACCCGTGCAGGCGGACCTGCAGCGCATCGCCGCGGCCAACACGCGCGATGAGCTCGCGCGCCTGTTCGGGGAGCCGGGATTCGCGTCGCTGTTCGATGTACAGCTGCCGGCCGACTTCAAGAACCCGGATCGTTACGCCGTCGTCATCAGCGAGTCGACGCTCGGCCTTCCCGATCGCGACTATTACCTCAAGGAGGACCCGCCGCTCAAGGAGCTGCGGGCCAAGTACGTGGCCTACATCGCGCAGATGCTCACCCTCGGTGGGGTGAGCGACGCGACGGCGCAGGCGCGCAACATCATGACGTTCGAGACCGCGGCATCGAAGGTGCAATGGCCGATCGAGAAGCGTCGCGACGTGGAGGCGATCTACAACCCGCGCACCAGGCAGCAGCTGCTCAGCTTTGCACCCGGCTTTCCCTGGCAGGTGTTCCTCGAGACGCAGCAACTCGGCGCCCGGCAGGACCTGGTGCTCGGCGAGCTTTCCGCGGTCCACGATCTGGCTGAGCTCTTCAGCCGCACTCCGGTCGCCACGCTCAAGGCTTTCCTGACATTCCACTACCTCAGCAGCCACGCGCCGTACCTGCCCAAGCGCTTCGATCAGGCACGCTTCGCGTTCTACGGTCAGACCATGCGCGGCCAGCCGCAGCAGCGCGAGCGCTGGAAGCGCGCCGTCGACGCCGTGGACGGGGCGCTCGGCGAGTCGGTCGGGCGGCTGTACGTGGCGCAGTATTTCCCGCCCGGATCGAAGGCGAAGATGCAGCAGCTGGTGGCGGACCTGCGCGCCGCGCTCGGCGAGCGCATCGACGCCCTGGACTGGATGACGCCGCAGACCAAGTCGCACGCCCACGAGAAGCTCGCGATGTTCACGCCCAAGATCGGTTACCCCGACAAGTGGAAAGACTACTCCTCGCTCGCGATCCGCCGCGACGATCTCATCGGCAACGTGCGCCGCGCGGCCGAGTGGGACTGGAACTATCAGGTGGCGCGCCTCGACAAGCCGGTCGACCGCGCCGAATGGCAGATGACGCCCCAGGAGATCAACGCCTACTACAACCCCTCGAACAACGAGATCGTGTTCCCGGCGGCCATCCTGCAGCCGCCGTTCTTCGATCCCAACGCGGATGCCGCCGTGAACTACGGCGCCATCGGGGCGGTGATCGGGCACGAGATCGGTCACGGCTTCGATGACCAGGGCCGCAAGTTCGGTCCCGACGGCGCCATGCAGGACTGGTGGACGGCGCAGGACGCCAAGGTGTTCAAGACGCGTACCGCACGGCTCATCGAGGAATTCTCGGCCTTCGAGGCGCTGCCGGGCCTGAAGGTCAACGGCGCCAACACCATCGGCGAGAATATCGGCGACCTGGGCGGCCTCAACATGGCGCACGAGGCTTACCTGATTTCACTCAAGGGTCAGCCGGCACCCGTGATCGACGGGCTCACGGGCGATCAGCGGTTCTTCCTGGCCTACGCCCAGGTATGGCGCGAGAAGTACCGCGAGGGGGCACTGCGCGAGGTGGTGATGTCGGATGTGCACAGCCCCGCCAACTTCCGCGTCAACGGACCGCTGCCGAACATCGACGTGTGGTACGCAGCGTTCAGCGTACAGCCGGGCGACAAGCTGTACATCAAGCCGGAAAATCGGGTGCGCATCTGGTAGGCACGCGCGGACCTCCCCGCGGCGGATGCGGGCCTCACGGCTTGACCACCGCCAGCACCACGATCGCGACCAGCAGCACCCCGGGGAGCTCGTTGAACAGGCGGTACCAGCGCTGCGAGTGGCGGTTGCCGCCCGCGCGCAGCACCCGCATCAGGTGGTAACAGCAGCCGTGGTAGCCGATGAGCGCCGCGACCAGCAGCAGCTTTGCGCGCATCCACCCCAGGGTGAGGTACCCGGGTGCGCCGACGATCATGGCGGCGCCACACAGCACCGCGAGCAGCGCCCCGAGCGTCATGATGAAGAACAGCCGCCGCTCCATCACCACGAAGCGCGCCAGCCCTTCCCGCTCGCTCGCCGCCACGTGGTAGACGAACAGACGCGGCAGGTAGAACAGCCCCGCGAACCAGGTGACCACGAACACCACGTGGAAGGCTTTCAGCCACAGCACGGGCGGGATTGTAACCGCAAGGCAAACGACCCCGGTGCGGGCCTCTGGTAGCATGGCCGGCCCGTACCAAGCCACAGCACGCTCATGCCCGACACGCCCGCCGCCGCAGCCGCTGCCTTCCCGAGCAACATCGAGATCGCCCAGCGTGCCGCCATGCTGCCCATCGCGAGGCTCGCGCACGAGCGGCTCGGGATACCGCAGGAGCATCTCGAGCCCTACGGGCACTACAAGGCGAAGGTGTCGCTCGATTACGTGGCGCAGCTCGATTCCCGCCCCGACGGCAAGCTGGTGCTGGTGACCGCGATCTCGCCGACGCCCGCCGGAGAGGGCAAGACCACCACGACCGTGGGGCTGGGCGATGCGCTGAACCTGCTGGGCAAGCGCGCCATCGTGTGCCTGCGCGAGCCGGCCCTGGGACCGGTGTTCGGCATGAAGGGGGGTGCGGCCGGCGGCGGCTACTCGCAGGTGGTGCCGATGGAGGACATCAACCTGCACTTCACCGGCGACTTTGCCGCCATCGCGCTCGCCAACAACCTGCTGGCCGCGCTCATCGACAACCACATCTACCAGGGCAATCAGCTCGGTTTCGACGTGCGCCGCATCAGCTGGCGCCGCGTGGTCGATGTCAACGATCGGGCGCTGCGCCAGATCGTCATCGGACTCGGCGGCAGCGCCGACGGAGTGCCGCGTGAGGACGGTTTCGATATCGTGGTGGCCTCCGAGGTCATGGCGATCCTGTGTCTCGCCAACAGCCTCGCCGACCTGAAGGAACGCCTCGGCAGGATCGTGGTCGGTTACCGCGCCGACAACTCACCGGTCCTGGCGCGCGAGCTCAAGGCGCACGGCGCAATGGCGGCGCTGCTGAAGACGGCGCTCGCACCCAATCTGGTGCAGACGCTCGAGAACAACCCGGCCTTCATCCACGGCGGTCCGTTCGCCAACATCGCGCACGGCTGCAACTCGGTGATCGCGACGCGCACCGCGCTCAAGCTTGCCGACTACGTGGTGACCGAGGCCGGGTTCGGCGCCGACCTGGGCGCGGAGAAGTTCGTCGATATCATGTGCCGCAAGGCCGGCTTCAGGCCCGCCGCCGCGGTGATCGTGGCCACCGTGCGGGCGCTCAAGTACCACGGCGGCGTCGAGCTCGCCGACCTGAAGAGCGAGAATCTCGCCGCGCTCGATCGCGGCGTGGTCAACCTCGAGCGACACATCGACAATGTTCACAACCGCTACGGCCTGCCCTGCACGGTGGCCATCAACCGCCGCGCCGAAGACAGCGAGCGTGAGATCCAGCTGCTGATCGACCGCATTGCCCCGCACGACGTGCGGGTGATCGCGGCGACCCACTTCGCGCACGGCGGGCGTGGCGCGCTGGAACTGGCCCGTGAGATCGTGCGCCTGTGCGATGAGCCCAACGGCTTTCGCTACCTGTACGAAGACGATGCCAGCCTGTGGGACAAGATGAAGGCGATCGCCACCAAGATCTACCACGCCACCGATATCACCGCCGACAGCAAGGTGCGCGCGCAGATCCGCCAGCTGCAGGATGGCGGCTATGGGCACTACCCGGTGTGCGTCGCCAAGACCCAGTACTCCTTCTCCACCGACCCGAAACTGCGCGGCGCGCCGGCCCACCACGTGGTCAACATTCGCGAGGTGCGGCTCGCCGCGGGCGCGGAATTCGTCATCATGATCTGCGGCGACATCATGACCATGCCCGGGCTGCCGAAGGTGCCCGCCGCGAACAGCATCGACGTCGGCGCGGACGGGCGCATCACGGGGCTGTTCTAGACGGACCCGCCCGCGAACCGGCTGTCTCATCATCCGCCATGCCTTTCTGCGAAGCCGATCCCTGGCGCCTGCAATACTTCGAGGGCGTGGCGTGCCCGGAGGAAGTGCGCATTCCCACCGAGGACCCGGACGCGTACCTGTGGTACCCCGCGCATCGCGGGATCTACAACAAGCTGGCGGTGGCCGCCTCGCAGGGCCTCGCCTGTGCGCCGCACGGGGTGTGCCCGCCGGCCTTCCCGGTATTCAGCAAGCCCATCATGAACCTGCGCGGCATGGGCGTCGGCAGCCGGGTGTTGGCCGATCGCGAGCACTACGAGCGCTACCTGACGCCGGGACACTTCTGGATGACGCTGCTCGAAGGCGAGCACGTCAGCACCGACCTCGCCGTGCGGGCCGGAAGGGTGGTGTGGCTGCGCCACAGCCTCGGCACGGCCGCCGCGGGCGGCACCTTCGATTACTGGACCATCGAGGCGCCGGCACGCGCGCCGCTCGAGGGTTATCTGGGCGCGTGGGTCGGGCAGCATCTGGCCACCTACACCGGCATGCTCAATCTCGAGACCATCGGCGGGCGCATCATCGACGCGCATCTGCGCTTCGCCGATCAGTGGCCGGATCTGTACGGCGCCGGCTGGCTGCCGGCCGTGGTTGGCCTGTACGGGCAGGGCGAATGGCGCTACGCCGAGCGCGACCGCAGGAACGGCTACAGCGTCGCCCTGTTCGGCCCGCACGGCCGCGAATACCAGCATCCGGCTGCGTCCGTGGTCGAGCAGGTGCGGCGCATGCCGGATGTGAGCAGCGTGCAGATCACCTTTCACGCCGACCGCCCGCCCGCCGCCCACCCGATGCCACCCGGTGGCTTTCGGCTCGCGATCGTCAACTGTCTGGATCTCGAGGCGGGCCGGGCGGCCCGCAGGCGACTGGCGGAGTCTTTCCGGGTGTGATCTGCGCCGGGGTCGTGATGCGGCCCGCTCAAGGCTTCCAGCCGCGCGCGCGCGCGCCCGTCTCGCCGGCGGCATCGAGCGGTTCACCGGCGATCAGCTCATCGAGCGTGCGCGCCACGCTGGCCGGCAGCGCCGAGCCCGCCGGCCGGTAGTCCGCGGCGGCGGCCGGCTGGGCGGGAGTCTGCGCCAGCACCTCGAGGCGCCAGGCTTCGCGTCCCCGGCAGGCGAGTCCGGCGAGCGCGCTTTGCTCGCGCAGCACGAACGTGCGGCAGTAGTCGCCGTTCCTGGCTCGAAAGCTGACACCGATCTGCACCGGCGCGCCGCGCGGCTGATCGCTCGCGAGCTGTTCGGTGAGCGCGCGCGCCAGCACCCCGCTCGCCAGCACCTGCCCGTCGCGCGTGACGAGCGCTGCGCCCGCGGGGGCGCGCAGCAGCAGCGGCCCCAGCAGCACACCGCCCACGAGGCTCGCCGCGATCGCGCCCCACTGCGGCCACGACCAGCGCGGCGCGGCTTTGCGCTTCAGCGCCACCACGTTGGCGGCGCGCCGCGGCGCCGGCGCGCCGCGCACGCCCTCGAGCAGACGCTCCGGCGGCGGCTCATCGAGCACCGGGTCGAGCGCCGCACGCAGCCGCTCGCGCAGCGCCCGATGCCGCGCGACCCGTTGCGCCAACTGCGGATCGGTGGCCATCGCGGCCTCCACCGCGGCGCGGCTGGCGGCGTCCAGCTCCCCGTCGGCGTACGCCATCACAGTCTCGTCGCTGAAGTTCATCGCAGCGCTCCCGTGCTCTCGCCCAGCATCTCCTGCAGCGCCTCGCGGCCGCGCGCCAGGCGGCTGGTGAGCGTACCGATCGGCACCTCCATGATGTGTGCGGCTTCCTTGTAGGAGAGACCCTCGATCAGCACCAGCGCGACCGCCGCACGCTGCTCCTCGGGCAGGCGCGCCAGCGCGTCCTGCACCGCCAGCAGGTCCGCGTGCGCGCCCTGGGAGGCATCGCCGATCCGCTCGGCGGACTCCTCGGGCGCGAACAGCCGTGTACGCCGGCCGCGCGCGCGCAGCTCGTCGAGCCACGCGTTGCGCACGATGCCGAACATCCAGCTCGACAGCGGCGCGTCCGGCCGCAGTTGTGCGCTGCGGGTCAGCGCCCGCTCGACCGCGATCTGCACCAGGTCGTCGGCGTCGTGCACGTCTCTGGCGAGTGCACGCGCAAAGCGTCGCAACCGCGGCAGTAGCATGACCAGCTCCTCGCGCAGCTCGGCGGGTGAGGCGCGCACGTCTATGCCGGCATTACGTTCATGAGTGCCATTTTCTTCCATTTCTTCCCTGCGCGCCCACGTTCAACTATGGTGCTCGCATGCGCACCGTCGTATCGACATTGCTGCTGTTGATCGCGTCGGCGGCGCTCGCACAGATCGGTCTGCCCGCCGTGCGTGTGCCGTCGGTGCCCGGCGTCACACTGCCGAATGTGCCCGCGGCCGGCGTGCTGGATATCGACAAATCCGCCGCCGTGCTCGCGGGCGAAGTCGATCCGCGCCGCCTGCGGGAACTGCGTGCCCTGCGGGTTCGCGAGCAGCTGCGCCGGCACCGGGACGTGCTCGAGGCCGACCCGCACGGCGCGCCCATGGTGCGCGGGGAGCTGCTCGCCCTGTCTCCGAGCGCTGCCGCGTTGCAGGCGGCCGGCGCGGCGGGATTTTCAGTGCTGCGCGAGTCGGTGTCCGCGGAGCTCGGCACTCACGTCGTGGTGTTGCACGCCGCGAGAGGCACCGCGCACGCCCTGGCACGCCTGCAGGAGCTCGACCCCGCGGGCGTCTACGACTTCAATCACGTCTATACCGACAGCGGTGCGGTCGGCCTCGCAGAGCCGGCTGCGCAACCCGCGCCTGCGCCGGGCGCCGTAGCGCGCGCGCCCGGGGCGCAGGGCGTCAGCGCGATTCGAGTCGGCCTGATCGACAGTGGCGTGGACGTGACTCACGAGGTGTTCAGCGGCATCACGGTTCAACAGCACGGCTGCGCCAGAGCGGTACCCGCCGAGCACGGGACCGCGGTGGCCTCGCTCATGGTCGGCCGCGCCAGCGCCTTGCACGGCGCAGCGCCCGGGTCCGCTCTCTACGCCGTGGACGTGTTCTGCGGCCTTCCCACCGGGGGCGCGGTGGATTCGGTGGCGGAGGCGTTTGCCTGGCTCGTGCGCGAGCAGGTTCCGGTCATCAACGTGAGCCTGGTGGGACCGCCGAACAGAACGCTCGCGGGCATCGTGCAGAACGTGCTGGCGCGCGGCCACCTGGTGGTGGCCGCGGTCGGCAATGATGGTCCGGCCGCGCCGCCGCTGTATCCGGCGGCCTGGCCGGGAGTGGTGGGAGTGACGGCGGTGGACGCGCGCCAGCAGGTGCTGGTCGAGGCGCTGCGCGGCGCGCAGGTGAAATTCGCCGCCCCCGGAGCGGACATGGCCGCGGCGGGGCCGCACCAGGGGTATGCGCTGGTGCGCGGGACTTCGTTCGCCTCGCCCATCGTCGCGGGGCTGCTGGCGCTCGAGCTGCCCACGCCCGATGACAGCGCCGCACAGCAGGCGGTGGCTGCTCTGGCCGCGCGGGCAGTGGATCTCGGGACCGCGGGCCTCGATCCGGTCTACGGCTATGGACTGGTGGGTGCGGACCTGCGCCGGCAGCCGGCGCTCGCCCGGCTGGGAGCACGTTAAGTCAAACCCACGAAAATCCCCCGTGCTGCGGAAGAATTCGCAGCGGCCGGTCGTAGTACTCGGCGAAGGGTCGCGGATGGGCCGCGGCCTCGAGAGGAGACGACCATGAAGATCAATCATCTTTTCACGAGCGCCGCGATCGCAGCCGTGCTGGCTGTGGCCGCTCCCGCTCACGCGCAGATCCTGGGCGGTGGCGCGCACGGCGGGCTCGGCGGGACGCTCGGCGGGGGCATCGGCGGCATGGGTGGCCCCATGAATGACGGCGTCGGCGGGTCCATCGGCGGCGGCGCCCGCGGGTCTGTCCAGGGTGGCGCCGGCGGCGAGCTTGACGGCCTGGGCCGTGCTGAGCGCACGGTCGGCGCTGGGACACAGGGCGCTGCTCGCGCCGGCGCGCGCGCCGCGGGCAAGACGGAAGCGTCGGCGGGCAAGACGGAAGCGTCGGCGCGCCACGAGGCGCGCAAGGGCGTCGATCTGGCCGCCGACACGGCCAGTGCGGCTGCCGCGAGCGCGCCGCGGGCGACGGCGAGCACGGCGGCGAGCGCCGCGAGCGGCGCTGAAGCGCACACCCGCAGCGTGAATGCGGGCGGGGTGCTGGGCGGCGCAGCCTCGGGGAGCTCAGCCGGTGAGGCCGGCGCGAGCGCCGTCGGCGGCGGTGCAGCGTCCGGCCAGCGTGCCAACTCGAGCCCGACGGCGCCGCGCAACCCGGGTGAGGGTGCCACGCGGACCCGTAACCCCGGCAAGCCGGTGGCGGATGGCGACTCTGACTCGCGTCATCGCGAGGGTGCGGCGGCCGGCGGCGACTTCTCCGCTTCCGCTTCCACCTCAGCGGACGCGTCGATGAGCGCCTCGACGTCCCGCTGACACGGACCAGCGCGCTGCAGCCGAGCGGCAGAGGTAACACTCTGCCGTTCGGCTTTGCGGCGGCGCTCACCCGGGCGGGCGGTCTCCGGAGAACCTGACGGCGGTGGCGCCCTCCACGGGCCCGATCGTCGCCCGGTCGCTGACATACAGAGTCACTTTGCGTTCGAACTTGAGGGTGCCGCCGACGACCGAGCCCGGTCCAACCACTACCCGCGGGGTGTCCTCGGACCAGAACCAGATGTGCAACCAGCTGGTGTCCTTCTCGACGTGAATTCCGCCGTCGACGTGTGCGTTGGGACCGATTTCGATGTCACCCGTCGCCGTGTCGATGAGACCCCCGACGTGAGCGGCCGCGACCCGTATGGCGCCGTTGACATTGCTCAGCGGGCCGGCGACGTCTGCGCCGTCCGCGAGCGTCACGGCGCCGTTGACCGCCTGCACGCTGCCGCCGACGCGCACCGCCTCTTTCAGGTGAATGGATCCGTTGACGGTCACGAGTTTGGCCGCCGTGGCGTGGCGCTCGACGGCGATGCTGCCGTTGACGGTGTCGGCCCGGCCAACCACGGCATTCTCGCCGATATGAATGGATCCGTTTACCGTCGAGACATCCCCGCTGTGCTCACCCGCGCCGATGTCGATGGAACCCATGACCTTGGAGATCGTGGTGTCGGCGGCGCGCGCCGCACAGCACGCCGCGCATGCGCTCAGCACAGTCACCACAGCAAGCAACGCACGTGACCGAATCATCGCACTCCCCGCCTTTCGTTCAGACCGTCACAGCGCGGCAGCATAGCGCGTCGCCGCGTGCGGCGCGCAGCTGCGTCGGTGGTCAAAGCCGCCGATTCCGGGGAGAATCCGCTCGATGCGCGCCAGCAACAAGACCCCGGGCAACTTCCGTGCGCGCCACATCCTGGTCATCGATATCGGCGGCGCACACGTGAAGTTCCGCGTCGATGCACGCGGCCCGGTCCGCAAGTTCGTCTCCGGGCCGCAGATGTCGCCGGCGAGCATGACGCGCCAGCTCCTCGAGCTCACCGGCAACCTCAGCTTTGACGCGCTGTCAATCGGCTACCCCGGACTCGTGTTCCGCGGCAGGATCGCCGCCGAGCCCCACAACCTGGGCAAGGGCTGGGTCGGGTTTGACTTCGAGAAGGCGTTCGGCCGGCCGGTCAAGGTGATCAACGATGCAGCCATGCAGGCGATCGGCAGCTACCGCGGCGGTCGCATGTTGTTTCTCGGGCTGGGCACGGGACTGGGCGCGACCCTCGTCATTGACGGCGTGGTCGAGCCTACCGAAGTCGGGCATATGCATTACAAGCGCGGCCGCACCTTCGAGGATTACGTCGGCGAGCGCGGCCGCAGGCGACTCGGCACCAGGAAGTGGCGCCGCAAGGTCCTTGATGTGATCGAACATCTGAAGCTCGCGTTGGAGGTGGACTACGTCGTGCTCGGTGGCGGTAACGCCGTGCGCCTGAAGAGCCTGCCGCAGGACGTGCAGCTCGGTGACAACCGCAATGCGTTCATCGGTGGCCTGCGGCTCTGGCGCCGGGGCGACGGGCGGCTGCGCCTGCCCGGCGAGCGCGCAGCGGTCGGGCGATGAGCGCGGCGCCGGGAGCTCCCGGGCTGCCCCCGACCTGGTGCAGCAGCGCCAAGGAAATGCTCGGCAGCTCGCTCGGTCACGCGCGCCTGTGGTTCACCATCGGCGGCGGCATCATCAACGAGGTCTATTACCCGCGCGTTGACCTGCCGCAGATCCGCGACCTCGGTTTCATCGTCGCCGACGGTGCGGGCTTCTGGGTCGAGGTGAAGCGGCTGTGGAAGCACGAGCTGCGGCTCGCCGCGCCCGGCGTGCCCGCGGTGCACATCGTGCACCACCACGAGCGCTTCGATCTCACGCTGCGTGTGACGCCGTGCGAGCACCGCGATGTGTTGCTCATCGAGGCCGCCCTCGACGGCGATGCGGCGTTGCGCCCCTACGCGCTGCTCGCGCCACACCTGGGCGGCACCGGCGCCAACAACCGCGCGGCCGTCGTGCAACACCGCGGCCGCAAGCTGTTGTGGGCGGAGCAGGGTCCCTTCGGGCTGGCCCTCGCCGCCGTCAACCCGCGACAGCAGGACGCCTGGGGCCGCGCCAGCGCGGGATTCGTCGGCAGCAGCGATGGCTGGCAGGACTTTGCTCGCAACGGCGCCCTCACCTGGGAGTACGACGCCGCCGGGCCCGGCAACGTCGCGCTGCTCGGGGAGCTGCCGCGCCAGGCCGTGCTGGCGCTCGGCTTCGGCAGCAGCCCCGAGGCGGCCGCGACGCTGTCGCTCACCGCGCTGTCGGAGCCTTTCGCGATTTCCTGGGAGCGGCAGCGCAGCAGCTGGACGCTCTGGCACACGAGCTGTACACCGGTGCAGTCTCTGTGCGCCGGCCTGCCGCCGGCGTGCGCCGAGCAGGTGGGCATTTCCACCATGGTGTTGCGCACCCACCAGGACAAGACCTATCCGGGTGCCATCGTGGCGTCCTTGAGCGTCCCCTGGGGCAACACGCGCGAGGAGCGCGAGGGGTATCACCTGGTGTGGCCGCGCGATCTGGTCGAGAGCGCGGGTGCGTTGCTGGCGGTCGGCGCGGCGCGCGAGGCGCGCAACACGCTGCGGTATCTGCTCGCCACGCAGAATGCCGACGGACACTGGCACCAGAACCAGTGGCTGGGAGGCAAGGTCTACTGGCCCGGTGTGCAGCTCGACGAGAGTGCGTTTCCGGTGCTGCTCGCGGTCGCGCTCGATGAGCGCGGCGCGCTCGAGGGCACTGAAGTCGCCGACATGATTCGCCGCGCGCTGTCGTTCCTGGTGCGTCACGGCCCGGTCAGCGACCAGGACCGCTGGGAGGAGGACTCGGGTCTCAACACCTTCACCCTGGCGGTGTGCATCTCGGCCCTGGTGGCCGGGGCGCGCCATCTGCCTGCCGATGCCCGCGCGCTGGCACTCGCCTTTGCCGACTACTGGAATGCGCGGCTGGAGGACTGGACCACCGCGTGCGACACGCCGCTGGCGCGCCTGCACGGCGTGCGCGGCTACTACGTGCGCGTCGCCCCGCCACGGGCCATGGGCGATGACCGCTGCCTGCCGGAGGGCGTGCTGCCGATCAAGAACCTGCAGGTCGATCCGGGCCTGCCGGCCAGCGCGCAGGTGAGCGTCGACTTCCTGCAGCTGGTGCGCTTCGGCCTGCGGCGCGCCGACGATCCGCTGATCCTGGCGAGCCTGAAGGTGGCGGATGCGCTGTTGAAGGTCGAAACGCCCTCAGGTCCCTGCTGGCATCGCTACAACGGGGACGGCTACGGCGAGCACGACGACGGCAGCGCCTACGACGGCACCGGCCGGGGGCGCGCCTGGCCCCTGCTGACCGGTGAGCGCGGTCATTACGAGCTGAGCTGCGGACGCGACGCACTGCCGTTCCTGCTCGCGATGACCCGCATGACCTCGACCGGGGGCATGCTGCCCGAACAGGTGTGGGACGCGGCGCCGATCCCCGCACGCCGCCTCAGTCCCGGCCGGCCAAGCGGGGCGGCGATGCCGCTCGTGTGGACGCACGCCGAGTATGTGAAGCTGGTTGCCTCGCGGCTGCTGGGGCGCGCGTTCGACCGCCCCGATTCGGTGTGGGAGCGTTACCGCGGCGAGCGCCCGACGCTCACCCGCGTCATCTGGTGCCAGCAGGCTCCGGCGGCGGAGCTGCCCGAAGGCTGTGCGCTCACGGTCGCTCTGCTGGAGCCGGGAGCCGTGCGCTGGGGGCTCGACGGCTGGCAGGACGTGCGCGAGCAGGACACGGCGGCGAACCCGCTCGGTCTGCACCTGCTGCAGATCGATACCTCGCAGCTGCGTGCCGGCCGTTGCATCGATCTGACATTCCGCTCGGGAGCCAACTGGATCGGCACGGACTTCCGCATCCGCGTGAGCACGCGCTCGCGGGGGTCGGGCTGAGGGCGCGCGCATGCCGTTCACACTCGCGCATCCCGCCGCCATCCTGCCGCTGCGCGGTCTGAGGTACCTGCGCACCGCGCCGCTGATCATCGGCGCCATGATTCCCGATCTGCCGTACTACGTGCCGGCGCGCTTCGGCCACTTCGGGCCCGAGACTCACTCCGTCACGGGCTCGTACACGACCTGCCTGGTGCTCGGGTATGCCACGCTGGGGTGCGTCTCTGTGCTGCGCCGGCCGCTCACCGCGCTGCTGTCCCCGCGGGCCCGCCGGCTGTGCCTCGCCGCGCTCGCGCCCTTCAGCCGGCGGCCGCTCGAATGGGCTCTGGCGGGGGTGTCGATCATCCTCGGCGCGTGGACCCACCTGCTGTGGGACTCCTTCACCCATACCGATGGCTGGATGGTGCGTCGGGTCGCGGCGCTCAGCGCGCCGGTGAGCTTCGGCTGGTACATTGGTACGGTCTGCCACGTTCTGCAGTACCTGAGCTCGGCGTTCGGACTGGCCGCAATGACGCTGTGGTACCGGCGCCTGCCCGCGCCGGCGGCGGTACCCGCCGGGCCGGGCGCACCACGCTCCTCGGTCGGGCCGGTGTTGACGCTGGTCGCGGCCGCCGCGATCCTCATCGGCGCCGTGCAGGCTACGCAGGCGTTCACTCACACGCCGGTCATCTACCGCACGCTCGATATCTTTCTCACCCGCAGTCTCGCCTGGTTCGCGGTCCTGTACCTGGTGGCCGGTACCGTGGTCACCCTGGAACAAGAGCATGATGCCGCGTCCCGCATGCACCGTTAGCGTGGCGTGCCGGCGGCGCACAACCGGCACAGTAACGCCAACAGCAGCAGGATCTGGCATCTGGTGCGCGGGTCGGTCATTGTTCGCTCATGACGGCCGGCCGGGATCCCGATCAATTTACGACCACGGGCTGGCCGTGGCGGGCGGGGAACGAATTCCGGCTGCTCGATGATGGCGGGGACTTCTTCGCGCGCATGCTGCAGGCGATCGATGCCGCGAGCCGCTACGTGTTGCTGGAGATGTACCTGGTCCGCTCGGGCGCCGTCGCTACGCGTTTCAGCGAGGCGTTCGCGCGGGCCGCGCGCCGCGGCGTGCGCGTGTGCCTGGTGCTCGATGCCTTCGGCGCCCTGGGATTCACGCGCGCCGATCGCCGGGGGCTGCTGGATGCGGGCGTGGAGCTGCGCTTGTTCAACCCGCTGCGCCTGCGAAACAGGCTCGCGAACCTGTTGCGCGACCATCGCAAGCTCCTGCTCATCGACGGCAGCGTGGCGTTCGTGGGCGGCGCAGGTCTCACGGACGACTTCGCACCCGGCGCCCCGCGCGGAGCGTGGCGCGAGCTGATGGTCGAGATCGAGGGTCCGGTGATCAGCGACTGGCAGCGCGCCTTCGCGCGCACCTGGCGGCGCTGCGGGCCGGAGCTGGCGCTGCCGGAGCCGCCGCCGGGCGCGCCGCGCGCCGGCGGCGCCGCGGGCCGCCTGGCGTTGAGCGAGGCCCGGCAGCGCTCGGTGCTCGCCAATGGTGTACTGCGCCGCATCGACTGTGCCGCGACGCGCGCCTGGATCATGAGCGCGTATTTCGTGCCCTCGCGCCGCTTTCGCAAGGCGCTGCGCCGGGCGGCGCGCCGCGGCGTGGACGTGCGGCTGCTGGTGCCGGGCGCGCGCACCGACCATCCGTGGGTGCGCCAGGCGGCACGCCGCTTCTATGGCAGGATGCTGCGCAACGGTGTGAAGATATTCGAGTACCAGCCGCGCATGCTGCACGCGAAGATGATCCTGTGCGACGACTGGGTATCGATCGGCTCGAGCAATCTCGATCGCTGGAGCTTCCGCTGGAACCTGGAGGCCAACCAGGAGATCGCCGACGCGCGCTTTGCCGATGCAGCGGCGGCGCTGTTTGAACGGGATTTCGCCGTATCGCGCGCGCTCAGCCGCCGCCACTGGCGGCAGCGCGCCTGGCTCGATCGCCTGCGCGAGGGCATCGCTGGCGTGCTCGATCGCCAACTCGATCGCTGGCGCTGAGGCTGCGGAGCGCCTGCGGCTACTGTGGCGCGAGCTGCGCTCCCGGGAGCGACGCAAACAGCTCGGTGCTGCGCACGAACGCGAGCAGGAACGGCGCCAGCGTGCGCATCTGCGTGTCGTAGGCGCGCAGCGCCTCCAGCATGCGGTCCTCCTCGGCGGGTTCCAGTGCGAAGACCGCCAGCGCCAGCCCACGGCTGCGCGGGGCCGCGGTGAGCGGCACGCCCGGCAGCAGTCCCCGCGGGCTGGGCCAGCCTTCCCCGCCATGCACGATCCAGTAGCGTACGTCGGGCAACCCACGGCGTGTGCTGACGGCGATGGTGAGCAGCCCCGTGGCGCGATGATCCGGATGGCTGTCGCGCGGGCTCGGCGCGAGAATCAGCGTCGGCCGTACGCGCTCGAGCACCGCGGCGAAGTCGCGCTCGAGGCTCTCGCCCGTGTAAGGATGGCCCGGAAACAGCGCGGCGCGGTAGGGAACCGCCGCCGCGCCCGTGGAGCCCGAGGTGTAGGGCGTGGCGCGGTGATCGGTCAGGAGCCTGAGCACGCCGCGGTCGGGGTAGCCCAGGAACAACTGTCCGGCCTCGGGCACGCCCAGTCGCGCGCTCGCCTCGCGTGCCTCGCGCATGCGCGTTGCGGCCAGAGCGCGCGCCTTCTCCGGCTTTACGAACAGGCTCCTCTCGATCAGCAGCAGGTCGAGCTCGGAGGCATCCCCGCTGGTGATCCACACAACGCTCGCGCGCCCGCCGGCGCGCACCACGCGCTGGATGACGCCCGCACAGCACAGGGTCTCATCGTCCGGATGCGGCGCCACCACCAGGAGCGAGGTCTGCGCGTCGAGGTGCGGCAGGCTCGGCGCCGCGGCCGCCGGCGCGGCGGTGCACCCGGCGGCGCGCACGGCGAGAGCCGCCGCGGCGAGCAGCGCGGCCGTAGGGCGGGCACTCATCGAACGCCTGGCGCCTGGCAAAATGTCGCCGCGTCAGTGGGGTAAACTTGGCGGATGATGCCAACACCCCCGCTGGCTTACCACGATCGCGGATTTGTCGACTCGGACGAGGGACGCCCGATACGGATCGTGTCCGAGTATCTGGCGCCGTTGCGCGCCTTCAATGCCGCGGGAGTCACCGCGACCGTGGTGTTCTTCGGCTCGGCGCGCGTGCGCGTCGGCGGCCCCCTGGGCCGCTACCTCGAAGAGGCAATGGAGCTCGCGCGGCTCGTGACCGAATGGAGCCGCTCGCTCCCCGGGGAACGCCTGCTCGTCTGCTCGGGCGGGGGCCCGGGAATCATGGAGGCCGCCAATCGGGGAGCAGCGCTCGCCGGAGGCCGCAGCGTGGGGCTCAACATCGGTCTGCCGCAGGAGCAGCGTCCCAACCCGTATATCACTGCGGAGCTCGGCTTCCAGTTCCACTACTTCTTCATGCGCAAGCTGTGGTTCGCGCACCTGGCGCGCGCCCTGGTGGCGTTTCCCGGCGGCTTCGGCACGTTCGATGAGCTGTTCGAGATCCTGACGCTGGCGCAGACCCGCAAGCTCGACCGGTCGATTCCGGTGTTCCTCTACGGCTCGGCGTTCTGGAAGGAAGTGGTGAACTTCGAGGCGCTGGTGCGCCACGGCACCATCGCAGCCGCGGATCTGCGGCTGTTCGAGTTCGTGGATGAGCCGCGCGCGGCGTTCGAGCTCATCAAGGCCGGCGTCCGGCTGGCGCCCCAGCCCAAACCGGCGTCGTGGTTCGCGAAGTCGCGCTGCCACCCCGACGCCTGAAACGGCCGCTGGCCGCCGCGGCGCGCGCTGCGCACTGCCTGCACCCGGACAAGCTCACGCGACCGGCAGCGCCGGATCGATCTCGGCGGACCAGGCGAGCATCCCGCCCTCGAGGTTTACCGGCCCTGGCACCCCCGCGGCGAGGGCCATCTGGCAAGCAGCGAGGCTGCGCCCACCGCTGCGGCAGATGAACACCGTGGTGCCCGCAGGCGCGACTTCCGCCACGCGGCCCGGCAGCTCCCCGAGCGGGATGTTGATGGCGCCGGCGAGGTGCCCGGCCTGGTACTCGTAGGGCTCGCGCACATCGATGAGGCGTGGTGCGGGCGAGCCTGCGTCGCGCAGCAGCTCGTGCAGGGCGGCGGCCGTGAGCCGGCGCACCGCAGGCCCGGTCCCGGTGGGCGGCGCCGCCGGGTCGCGCGGCTCGCTGATCGTGGGCGCATCGCCGCACACCGCGCACTCCGGCCGGCGCGCGACGCGGAACTCGTGGAAACGCATCTCGAGCGCGTCGTAGGTCAGCAGCCGACCGGTGAGCGGCTCGCCCACGCCGGTGATCAGCTTGATCGCTTCGGTCGCCTGCAGGGTGCCCAGCACACCGGGCAGTACGCCCAAGACCCCGGCCTGCGCGCAATTGGCAACCCCGCCCTCGGGCGCCTGCGGGAACACGCACCGGTAGCACGGCCCCCGGCCGGGCACGTAAGTCATGACCTGGCCTTCGAAGCGGTGGATCGCCGCCGACACCAGCGGCAAGCCGAGAATGACGCAGGCGTCGTTGATCAGGTAGCGGGTGCTGAGGCGATCGGTGCCATCGAGTACCAGGTCGTAGTCCCGGAACAGCGCGCGCACGTTGGCGGCCTTCAGTTCCAGCGCATGGGCCAGCACCCGGATCTCGGGATTCAGGCTCGCGAGCCGCTCGCGCCCGGCCTCGGCCTTGGAGCGCGCGATGCCGCTGCTGTCGAACAACACCTGGCGCTGCAGATTGGAGAGCTCCACGCGGTCGCAGTCCACCAGTCCCACGGTGCCGCAACCTGCGGCCGCCAGATACAGCGCGGCCGGCGAGCCGAGCCCGCCGGCGCCGACCACCAGCACGCGGGCCGCTTTGAGTTTCTCCTGTCCGGCCACGCCGATCTCGGTGAGTGCCAGATGACGCTGGTAGCGGTCGCGCTCGCTGCTGGTCAGGGCCACGGGATCATCCTCCGGAGAGTGCGCAGATCACGTGCACGGTGTCGCCATCGCGTACCACCGCCGACAGTTCACGCGCCTCGCTGGTGTTGACGAACAGCCGCATGTGCGGGCGGATACGCTCGTGCTCGTCGATCATACGGAAGCGGATGCCGGGGCAGCGCTGCTCGAGGTTCGCGAGCACCTCGGCGAGCGTGCTGCCGCGGGCCGCGAGCGTCGCGGCGCCGGCGGTGTACGAGCGCAGAGGGCTGGCGATGCGCACCGTGCAGCTCATGGCTCAGGCCGCGTGAGTCACCGAGTAGATCTCCGGCAGGTGGCGCGCGACGCAGCGCCAACCCTCCCCGCCGTTGGTGCTGGCCCAGACTTCTCCCCCGGTCGTGCCGAAATATACGCCCGGGCGTGCGTGAATGTCAGCGCACATGGCCTGACGCAACACCGTGAACCAGGCCTGCGACCGCGGCAACCCGCGATCCATGCGCCGCCAGCTGGCGCCACCATCGCGGGTGCCGTAGACCGCCGGCCTGCCGCCGACGGAGGTGCGCGGCCACACGCTCTGGCCGTCCATGGGCAGTACCCACGCCGTGTCGGGATCGGTCGGATGCAGCACGATCGGGAAGCCGATATCGCCGACCTTCTTTGGCATGGCTTTGCCGATGCGCTGCCAGCGCCGCTGCGGGCCATCCAGGCGGTAGATGCCGCAGTGATTCTGCTGGTAGAGCCGCTCGGGTCTGGCGGGGTGCTGCACCATGCAATGTGGATCGTGACCGAACGGCACGCTCGGGTCGGGCAGGAAGTCCGCCGCACAGCCTTCATTGAGCGGGGTCCAGTCCCCTCCGGCGTCGGTGGACTCGAACACCCCGCCGACCGAGATCGCGATGTACAGGTGCCGCGGGTCGCGCGGGTCCACCAGAATGGAGTGCAGGAACTCCCCGTCCGGCGTGCCGAACGCCGCCCACTTCGGCCGCATCGGATGGTCGTTGAAACCGGCCACCGGTTCCCAGTGCTCGCCACCGTCCGTGGAGCGAAACAATCCCGCCGGGGAACTGCCGGCGTACCAGGTCGCCGCTTGCGTGTGATGGCCGGGCGTGAGCCAGAAAACACGCTGCACGGCGCGTGCTTCCTCGCCGTCGTTGACCGGGCGAAAGGCGGGCGGTCGCGCGGCCTCGCGCCAACTGCGGCCGCGATCGGTCGAGCGGAACACGGTGGGCCCGAGATGCCCGGTCTTCGCCGCCAGCAGCAGCACCCGTGGCGCGCGCGGATCCTGCACGACGTGGTGAATGATGTGGCCGAGAAACTGCGGGCCGGCGAGTTTCCAGTTGCGGCGCGCCCCATCGGCGCGCAGCGCGAACAGACCCTTACGTGTTCCGATCCACAACGTGCCCGCCATGAGGAACAGGATCCCCGCCCGGACGCGGCATTGTCAACGCCACCGGCGCAGGATGGCAGTTCGCCCGGGGCGCTGGCGCGACGCCGGCCGGCGGCGAGCAGTTGCTGCGCGGTGCGCGCGGCGCGGGGGCGAGCCGTGCTCAGGCGGTACCGGGCTGACAGATGAACAGATGTGCCGGCAACACGTTGAGCGGCTCGAACCTGCGGCCGACGTAGCCGAAGACGCGCTTCAGGTCCTGCAGCACGCGCGTGGAGAACTGGTAGACGAGAAATGCGCCGCCGGATTCGAGCACATCGCAGGTCTTGCGCAGTATGCGCTCGCGCAGCGGTGCCGGAATGGTGCTGAACGGAATACCGGAGATGATGTAGTTGGCGCGTGTGTAGCCGAAGCGGCGCAGGACCTCGTCCACCGCTACTGCCGATCCTTCCACCACCCGCAGCCGCTGGTCGGTGAATGAGCTGCGCAGGTACTTGACGAAGTCCGGGTTCATCTCGATGGCGATGAGCATGGCGTCCGGACGCATCTGCCGCAGCACTTCCGCGGTGATACCGCCCACTCCCGGACCATACTCGACGATGACGTCCGCCCGCGCCCAGTTGATGGGCTGCAGCAGCTGCTTGATGAGGAAGCGCGAGCTGGGCACGATCGAGCCGAGCATGCGCGGATGGCGGAAGAAGTTGCGCGCGAACAGCAGGACGTCCCCATTCCGTGTCCGAGCCGGCGTCTGAGGGTCTTTGTGCACCTTATTCCCCGCGCGGGACCTTTCCAGCGCCACTCTATAGCAATAAATTGCCGGCGGATACCACTGCACGTGGCGGCGGTCCGGCTCACGGCAGGTCACAACGTTCAGCCGCCGGAGCGCCGCGCCTGGTAGCCGAGCTTGGACAGCTCGGCTACCAGGCGGTCTCGATGCTCGCCCTGAATCTCGATGACACCCTCTCTGACGCCACCGCCCGCGCCGCACAGCTTCTTCAGCCGCGTCGCCAGCTCGGCGAGTTGCGCTTCCTCAAGGGGCAGTCCGCTGATCACCGATACACCCTTGCCGCTGCGGCCGGCAACTTCCCGACCGACGCGCACGCGCGCCGGCTGCGGGGCGGCGCGCGCCGCGCTCTGACGCGCCGTGCGCTCGAGCGGCCCGGATTGCGTCGTGTGCCGCAGCACCAGCCTTGGTGCGGTCTGCCGGCGCTTCATGCGTAGTGTTACCCGTGTCAGGCGACTACAATCCTGCCGAAGTCATACTCGGCACCGCAACCCCTCGCGCGTAAGGCTTCAGAGGCTCCCATGACCCCACGGTCGCGCTTGCATGTTCCTGCCCCGCCGGCACGGCCGGGGCAGGAACCGGATTTCAGCTACGTGCAGATATCCCCGGCAGGTGCGGTGAACCGCCCGGACGTCACCGCCTCGGTGCGCGACATCGAGAACCTCGCCCTGGAGATGGTGCGCGTGCTCGATGATGAGCACCGGGCCGTCGGGCCCTGGGATCCGCACCTGGAGGCCTCCGAGCTGCAGGTGGCGCTGCGCCACATGCTGCTCACCCGGCTGTTCGACGACCGCATGCAGAAGATCCAGCGGCAGGGGCGCATCTCCTTCTATATCAAGTCCACCGGCGAAGAGGCGGTGGCGGTGGCGCAGGGCATGGCCCTGCAGCCGGGGGACATGCTGTTCCCCTCGTATCGGCAGCAGGGCCTGCACGTAGTGCGCGGCCGCAACCTGGTCGAGCTCATGTGCCAGTGTCTGTCGAACACTCACGACATGTGCAAGGGCCGGCAGATGCCCATCAT
>Ga0209472_1000198_pt1 | contig 36729 bp, 32 predicted proteins | sample GraSoiAngelo_130_FD_185887 | JGI IMG/M metagenome (GOLD analysis project Ga0209472, IMG submission 185887) | Grasslands soil microbial communities from the Angelo Coastal Reserve, California, USA - 14_0929_02_20cm (SPAdes) (version 2) | ecosystem: Environmental > Terrestrial > Soil > Grasslands ... | reverse complement strand
CTGGCGTTGCTTTACGCGGGAGCGACGATCTCTGCAATTCGCGCGCGCCAGCTGATGCGATGAGCTTTGGTGACGTCTTGCCTAGATTGGCTTCGGGCTAATCAGAGGAACGCGTTGCCGCGGGCGCCAGCGACGCATGCACATTCTTTCCGCCGAGCAAATCAACGGCCGCTTGATAGAGCTTGGCGCGCAACTGATAGCGCTCATTGGCGCGCGTGACGTAACGCACGGCGATTTCGACGCCACCAATGATCGGCTTGACATTGATTGCCGGCGCCGCAGAAAGTGAACTCATGTCGCGCGAACGCGCTGCGCGCTGCCATTCCTTCTCGGCTTGCTTGGCGCTTTCCGACGTGGCCTCGGCAACCTTTTTCTGAATCGCATCGATGATGGGATAGGGATCCTGCCCGGTGGGAAGGACCACCTGCAATTCGTCCCAGAGCCACTGGCCGGACGTCGAAAAATTAAAGTAATGGCCTTCGATTGCAAAACTATTTGTGAAGGTCACGCGGCGTCCGGTCGGGTGTCCGGTGTCGGTCCAGTTGCCGGTTTCGAGCAGTACGGTATGAAACATTCCCAGCTCGACGACTTCTCCGGACACGCCGTTGATCTCCACCCAGTCACCAAGCCTGATTCCGTTTTTCCCCATCAGCACAAACCACCCGATGAAGCCCACGATGAAATCCTTCAGGGCAACCGTCAGGCCCGCGCCGGCGAGCCCGAGAAACGTGCCGACTTGTCCCGGAAGCCCAACGATCACCAACAGAATAAAGAGAACCGCGGCCACTTGAACGGCGACGCGGGTCACAGTGCGAAGCGTTTCCAGCTGCCGGCGGTCCAGCGACAATTTTCCGAGTAGACGTTCGAGCCAACTGTCAAAGAAAAATCCAATCAGCACAATTCCCAGTACGATGAGTGCGCCCAACAAGGAGCGATGAAGAACGTCGCGCTGTCGTGCTGCTACTAGATCGCTCCACTGGGCGTAAACAGCGGCCCGCCGCTTTTCATAATCAGCACGCTTGTCAAAATTTGTCAGATCCTTTTGATCGAGGACAATCTCTTTCATCTTCGCAAGCGCCGCCGCGGATTCTTCGTGACTGCGTTCTTTCCGCGAGGCGGCGGGCGCCCCCGCGGCGGCCTTTTTTGAGTGCACAGCCAGATCCGGCGAAGCCTCCTTCGCCGCGTCGATGCGCTTGTCCAGTGCGTCGTGCATTGCAGCCAGGCCTGCCGCAGCACTGAGTACCGTTTGCTTTGCCTGCTCGAGCATCTCCCGCTTTTGCCGCAGCGCCGACCACTGTCGGTAAAGGTGGACCAACCCAAACTGGTCGGGCAACGGGGACGGATACGAGGGAACCGCGGTATCAACTTCGTGAGAGAGGGCGTCATGTTCCTGGCCAATCTGTTCGGCATGCCCTTTAGCGTCGCCGCCGGCTTGGATCAAGTCTTGTGTCGCATCATCCACCTCGTCTTCATCGGATTCCAACTGCGCTTTGACTTCTTCGAGCCTGTCGCCTAGCGCGTCTTTCTTGTTTCCACTCGCCTTGGCTTCCTCGGCCTTCAACTGCTCCGCTAGCACCTGATCTGCCTTCTGCAGTTCCTGCGCTTTCTCCAGCCTTGCTTGTATGTTCTTCGCCTCCAGACTCAAAACGGGTGGATGCGCCTCGGCATTTCGCCGCGCGCTCTCGTAAGCAAGGTCCATTTCGTGGTCGGCTAAACGAATGGCCTCCCTGGAGAGCGCCTGTTCATCGGGGGTGTCCGCCAACCGCGCGAGTTTCTGGGCAGTCCTCATGGGCGATTGGTCTACCAGGGCTGTTTGAAGTCCCTTCGCCCCCTTCGGGGCGGTAGTGTTCGCCGGCTGCCCGGTGCGCAAAAATCCATAGGCAACCGCGCCCAGGAGCACGATCAACGTGATCGCGGCAATCTTTTGTGTCGTCTTCATCCGCGCCCAACCATTCATCACCATTCTAATACGCGCGCTGTCTCGCGATACGCACATCTTTGGACTAACCGATTCGCATCGCGGATCAGGTTTTTTCGCCGACACAGCAGAGCATCAGCTAGTCTAAAAAGTAGAGCTCTTATGGATTCGCGGCTGCCCAAATTATCATTTGCAATGTTGGCAGGATACGCGGCCATTCATTTCCCGTCTTACTACTCCCAGCTGCCCGACGTGGTGGCTTCCCATTTCAACGCGCGTGGCGTGGCGAACGGCTGGCAGACAAAACCAGCCTTCTTTGCGGTGTTTGTGGGTGTAAGCGTTCTTGCCGCAGTGATCGGATTTGGCATTCCGCGCATTATTTCCGCAATGCCGCCGCAATTGATCAACCTTCCGAACAAACAATACTGGCTGGCGCCGGATCGCCTCGCGGAAACGCAAGCGTTCCTGAACAACTATTTCGCATGGTTCGGCTGCGCCGTTTTCCTGGTCATCATTCTCACTTTCGACTACGCCATCCAGTCCAATCTGCGTTCGGAGAATCGGCCTGACATTTCGCGGATGTGGTACATCCTCGCTGGCTTTCTCGCGTTCGTAGCCGTCTGGATCATCCGCTTATTAACGCGATTCCTGCGGACCCCGCAAGAAAAGCTCAGGAGTTGACGGGGGGTCCAGCAAGGCATAGCTTTGCCCGGTGAAGATTAGGGATGTCATCCGCATGCTGGAGCAGGATGGATGGGTGCTGGTGAGAACGCGGGGAAGTCACCGTCAGTACAAACATCCTGTTAAACTGGGTCTGGTAACCGTCCCTGGAAAGCCGGGCGACGACCTCGCCCCTGGAACATTGAACAGTATTTTGAAACAAGCAGAGTTGAAGCGATGAAAAAATACTTGATTGTCATCGAGCCTACAAAGACTGGTTTTTCGGCCTACTCTCCGGACCTTCCCGGATGTGTCTCGACTGGCCGGACACGGGAGGAAGTTGAGCAGAACATGCGAGAGGCCATTTCGTTTCATCTCGATGGACTGCGCGAGGAAGGGCAGACGGTTCCTGAGCCGCAGACGTATTCCGCTTACGTCGAGCTTCCGGCGTAGGCCGCATCTGCAGGATCCAAACTTGGAACAAACCACCGTTTTGTTCCGGCCCGTCGGCGAGGATGAACTGCGTTTAATTGCTGCATCGGGATATCAATCCTTTCCGCCACGCCTTCCTGGCCAGCCAATCTTCTACCCCGTGCTTAACGAAGAATACGCGACTCAAATCGCGCGCGACTGGAACGCGAAGAACTCACGCTCGAAGGCAGGATATGTCACCCGCTTTGCGGTTAGGACAGAATATCTTTTTCAATTCGAACTCCAAAAAGTAGGCGGCTCACTCCACCTTGAATATTGGATACCCGTGGAGAAGCTAGGCGAGTTCAACCAAAACATCGTGGGCCTAATCGAAGTTATAGCCGAATTCCACGATAAATAAGAACGCCTCCGGCATGACCGGAGGCGTTTCGAGTTTTCGGTTATCGATTTTCGAATTTCGAGTTTCGATGCTTCTACAGGTAATCGCGGGAGGGGCCTTCCAGGAAGGCGCGCAGTTTGCGCGAACGCGACGGGTGACGCAGCTTGCGCAGCGCCTTGGCTTCGATCTGCCGGATGCGTTCGCGCGTGACGGCGAATGACTGGCCGACTTCCTCAAGCGTGTGTTCGCTGCCGTCGTCCAAGCCGAAACGCATCTTGATGACTTTTTCCTCGCGCGGCGTCAGCGTCTTCAATACCGAGGAAGTTTGCTCTTTCAAATTCAGGTTGATGACCGCGTCGGACGGCGAAACCACGGCCTTGTCTTCGATGAAATCGCCCAGATGCGAATCTTCCTCTTCGCCGATCGGCGTTTCCAGGGAAATCGGCTCCTGCGCGATTTTCAGGATCTTGCGCACCTTGGACACGGGAATGTCCATGCGCTTGGCGATTTCTTCGCTGGTCGGCTCGCGGCCAAGTTCCTGCACGAGCTGGCGGCTGGTGCGCACGAGCTTGTTGATTGTCTCGATCATGTGCACCGGGATGCGGATGGTGCGTGCCTGATCGGCGATCGCGCGAGTGATGGCCTGCCGGATCCACCACGTCGCGTACGTTGAAAACTTGTATCCGCGACGCCACTCGAACTTGTCCACAGCCTTCATCAGGCCGATATTGCCTTCCTGGATCAGGTCGAGAAATTGCAGTCCGCGATTGGTGTACTTCTTGGCGATCGAAACGACCAGCCGGAGGTTGGCTTCGATCAATTCTTTTTTCGCCTGTTCGGCTTCCGCTTCGCCGCGGTGAATGAACGTCAGCGTACGCTTTAGTTCGGTGAGCCCGACTTCGCTGGCTTCCTCGATGTCTTTCAGTTCGGTGCGGCGGGTGCGCAATTCCTTGCGGGCTTCCGCCGCGACTTCGCCCTTGGCCACGTCCGCGCGGCGCTCCAGGCGCCCGGCTTCGCGCTCCAGCGATTGCAGCCTCTCGACCGTGCCGCGCATTTTGTCGATCAGCCGCTTCTTCTCGAACGGATTGAAATCGATGTCGCGAATGGCCAGGGAAATCTGCACGCGCGTGCGCGCCACATCCCACTTGGCGCGGATGTAGACCCGTTTCTTGGATTTCAGCGTCTTGCCGAGCTTCGCCGCTTGCTTCAGCGCGGTGTCGTAGAGTTTCGCGATCTTGTCGATGTACTTGAGAGTTTGCTTGGTCTTGTTGGCGATTTTCTCTTCGGTCAGCTCTTCGTCGTCAAACTGCACGATCTCTTTGATCGACCGCACGCCCTTGCGCAAATCATCGCCAACGGCGATCAGTTCTTTAATGACGATCGGCGAGCGCGTGATGGATTTCATCACCACGAGCTGCCCGCGCTCGATGCGCTTGGCGATGGTGACTTCGCCTTCGCGCGTCAGCAGCGGCACGGTGCCCATCTCGCGCAGGTACATGCGGACGGGATCATTGGTCTTTTCCAGCGAACCGGGTGTCAGGTCAAGGTCGCTGCTGCCTTCGTCGGAATGCGCATCGTCCTTGGCGACGACTTCGTGGTCGCCGGCCTCGGCGGAAACTTCCACCGCGCGCGCGGCCTTCGCCGAAGCCTGGTCCTCATAAATCTCGATGCCGTTCCGCTCAAAGGTGGTAAGGAGATCGTCGATTTCTTCGGAGGAATGGACTTCTGCCGGAAGCGAATCGTTTACTTCGTCGTAGAGCAGGTAACCGCGCTCCTTGCCGATGGCGATGAGCTGGCGTACCGCATCATATTTTTCTTCAAGGCCTACTGCTGCCACAAATTCCTCCCAATTGCTTACCGCAATCCCAGGCACTCCCCGGGCATGTCGGGGTCCGTGCTCTTTGGCAGAGACACGCGCAGGCTCGCGCGCAGGCGCAAACCAAGGGGATCATTCCCCAGGAGATTTCTCGCATTTTTGTTTGAAAATCTGTGCACCGCGCCGCTTGTCTGCCGCTGGCCTGGCCCCGTGCGTTGCCCGCTTCCCGCACCTTTGGAGCTCGCCCCATGCCGCTAAACACATTTATATAGATGCATTTAACGGCAAAACCGTTACTCCCAAAACCCTATTACGCTACACGTTTAAGTCCGGCCCCGTCAATGTTTTAATTCGTGGATTCCTGTGGAAGACTCAAAGGGCCAGGGGTTAATCTCGCTTACGGTTGCCAGGGGGGCAGGGTGGCATCGGCATTCTCACACGGGGTGGCAGCTCTCGGCATAGGGGCCTGTTTCTATCGTTCAGGGACCTCAAATCGAGTTTGGGCAGCGGGCGTATTTTGCTCCGTAATTCCCGACCTTGACGTGATCGGATTCCCATTCGGCATCCGCTACGGTGACTTCTGGGGCCATCGCGGGTTCACGCACTCGCTTCTTTTTGCCGCTCTCCTGGCGAGTATTGTGATGCTCACCGGATTTCGGCGAGCGGCACCCGGCCTAAGCCAGCTTCCCATGTGGATTTATTTCTTTCTGGCGACTGCCAGCCATGGTCTGTTGGATGCCATGACGGATGGCGGCCTGGGGGTCGCGTTCTTCTCCCCGTTCGACAACCACCGTTACTTCCTTCCCTGGACACCTATCCGAGTTTCACCCATCGGCGTTGGACGGTTTTTCACGGACCGGGGGCTTGTCGTCCTCCAGAGTGAGTTCCTCTGGATTTGGGTGCCCGCCGCGCTACTGGCGTTTTCAGCCTGGCTGATCCGCCGACGAGTTGCTCTTTCTACGTAGCCCAGAATGTCGCCCCAGTTTCGAGGCGCAGAGGGACGGAACAAGTCACCGCACCCCTACTTTCCCTTGACTTCTGTTACAATGAGCGTATGCTACTTGCTAGGTAAATCTGCGAGCCTCCATATTCAATTGATTTGGTCTGAGACCGGCGATTCCGACGCTGTCGTACTTCCGTCCAATTCGCGGTGGATGGGCTGTCCCTTTCCCGCCGGGCAACTTCTTAAGAATCAACACCTGCAGAAAATGCCCGTAAATATTGATTCTAAACCACTTACGCAATCGCTAAGTCCTTTAGATGCAACATTTACAGAAGGCAATTGCCTTACAGAAAACCGGGGGAGGGGTGTTGTGGCTAGCCGCTCCTATCCAGACTCGAGAGAGTTCTGACGGTCACCTTGCTGCGGCGAGCCGGCGCATTAATTCCTGTTTTTTCTCCAGCAGCCCGCGGAGCTCCGGCGCCGCTGGGTTAGCCTCGATGCTGCGCTGCACGTCGGCCAGCTCTCGTTCCGCTTGCCGATGTTGCAGCGCCTCGATACAACTCTCGGCCTCTTCCCAGGTCGGCTCGTTGGCCTCCTCGAACAAAATCTCGAATAGCAGCCGCCGGTCGCGGTCTTCCAGCGCGGCCCCGATTTCGGTAGCCTGCACCGGCTGGCCGGACAAGCTGGCAATCACCAGGGCAGCGAAGATTTTCTCCGTCTCCAGCCCGTGGTAGAGATGGGCATTCTGCAGTTGCTTGGCAAGCTCTTGCCGGAAGCCTTCCGCTTCCGCGAGCATCCGAATCAGCCGCCGCTCGACCGGCTTGGCGGCGCGCGCGACGAGTTCCGGCTGGGTCTTTACTTCGCTGCGGCGTTCCGTAGCCGCCTTGCTTAAAGCCGCGCGCAGCACCGGCTCCTCCAAACGGAGCTGCTGAGCGATGCGCGTGGCCCATTCGGAGCGCAAAATGCGGTTGGGAATTTTCTGAACGTACGGGAGCAGAAAATTTACTGCGCGCAGCTTCCCTTCTCCCGTCGTCAAATCCATTTGCCGCGCCCGGGCAATCAAGTAGTCCACGTACGGCGGCGCTTCCTTCACCAGTTTGAGGTAAGCATCTGTCCCCATTTCGCGGATGAACAAATCCGGGTCAGCTTTCTTGTTGCCCACGGGAGGCAGCGCGAGCACACGCACTTCAAAATCTTGTTCGAGCAGCAGGGAAAGCGATCGTTCCGTTGCGGTTTGTCCCGCCGCGTCGGGGTCGTAATTGACAATCACGCGCTTGGTGAACCGTTGCAGGAGTTTGATCTGCGGTTCCGCCAGGCTCGTGCCGCAACTCGCGACCACGTTGCTGATCCCCGCGCGCGCCACCGCGATCGCGTCCATGTAGCCTTCAACCAGGATCGCGAATTCCTGACGCCGGATTCCTTCCTTTGCACGGTCCATGTGATAAAGCACGTTGCTTTTGGAATAGATCGGGGTCTCGGGCGAGTTGAGATATTTCGGCATGTCGTCGCCCAGCGCGCGCGCGCCGAACGCTACGATTTTTCCTGATTCATTTGCGATAGGAAACGTGATGCGCCGCCGGAACCGGTCGAACAGCCGCCCGGCAGTTTGGTCGCGCGAGACCAGCCCGGATTCGGCCAGCAGCTTTTCGTTGTATTTGGATTTCAGTTGGCGTAGCAGCGCGTCGCCTCCGCTGGGCGCGTATCCAATTCCAAAGCGCGCAATGGCATCTTTATCCAGTCCGCGATCCTCGAGATACGCTCGCGCCGCCTTTCCCTCCAGCGTCCCTTCGAGCTGCTTCACAAAAAAAGTTTGCGCCTCGCGATGCATCTCAACTAGCAGGGCTCGCTGCTGATTCTCCTTGCGCTCCTCGGGCGAACGTTCCTTCTGCCGCGGAACGGCGATGCCGCATTTCTCCGCTACGATGCGAATCGCCTCGGGGAACTCGCACTTCTCCATCTCCATCACGAATTTGAAAACGTCCCCGCCCACGCCGCATCCAAAGCAGTGATAAATCTGCTTCATCGGATGCACCGCGAACGATGGCGACTTTTCCGCGTGAAATGGACACAGCCCGGTAAAATTCTGGCCGCTCTTTTTCAGGCGCACGTATTCGCCGACAACCCGGACAATGTCCGCCTGCTGTTTTACTCGATCCGCAAATGATCCCGCTTCCGCCATTCTGTTCTTGAGCGAAGGTCAATGCTTCGCATAGTCGTTCTTATAGACGCTGCCGCTCTTCATCACAAATTTTACATGCTCCAGAATGGTGACGTCTTTCGTGGGATCACCGTCCACGGCGATGACGTCTGCAAATTTGCCGGGCTCCAGAGAGCCGACGGCAAATTTCGGACCAAGCAAGTCGGAGGCGTTGATGGTTGCCGTTTGAATCGCCGCCAGCGGTGTCATACCCAGCTTGACATACACGTGGAACTCGCCCGCGTTGAGTCCGTGCGGATACACTGCGGCATCCGTCCCGAATGCGACCTTCACGCCGGCATCGAACGCTTTCTTGACGTTCTTCTGCATTGCGGCGGCGACATCGCGCATCTTCTGTTTTGAATACTCCGGCACGTCGCTGCGGTCCAAATTTTTTTCCATGTACTCGCCAAGAAAGAGCGTCGGAACGAGATACGTTCCGTTTTTCTTCAGCGTGGCGATCGCCGCGTCGTCCATCAGGTGGCCGTGCTCGATGGAATCGACACCGGCCTCCGAAGCCCAGCGCACGCCTTCGGCCCCGTGTGCGTGCGCGGCCACGCGCCGCCCAAGCCGGTGTGCGTCCGCGACGATTGCTTTCATTTCTTCCAGAGTATATTGCGAAGCGTTCGGATCGTCGCCCTTCGAGAGCACGCCGCCGGTGGCGCAGATCTTGATCACGTCGGCTCCATATTTGATGACTTCCCGCACTTTGTGTTGTACGGCTTCCACGCCGTCCGCTACCCCTTCACCAAAGAAATGAAACGCGGGTGGCAGCAGGTTCTCATCGCAGTGCCCGCCGGTGATGCCCAATGCAGGGCCGGAGGCGACCATGCGCGGCCCGATCACGTCGCCATCATTGATGGCATCGCGCAGCGCAATGTCCGCATAGTCTTTCGCGCCGACATTGCGCACGGTGGTAAAACCAGCTTCGAGCGTTCGCAGCGCGTTTCTCGCGCCGTGCAGCGCTTCGCGCGCCGTCGAAATCTTCAAGCCTTCATACGAGAGCGAACTCAGTTCAAAGGTCAAATGCGTGTGCATGTCGATCAAGCCGGGCAGCAACGTGGCATCCGGCAGATCGATCGTCGTGTCTCCCGCTGCCGCCTTTACTTCAGCGGACGGCGCGATCTGCGAAATCTTTTCGCCTTCGATCACGATCGACTGATTCCCGCGCAACTCTCCTGTGCGCACATTGAGCACGCGCCCCGCGCGGATCACCGTCCTCTTCGAAGCTGGCGCCTGCGCGCTTGCGGTGAATGCTATTCCGGCAAAAATCGCCACAATGGCCGCGAAGTTCGTGCCCCATCGGCTAATTCTTCGACGCGTTCTTGCGTACGACCTTGAATGCTTAAACAATTTCATCCAGCACCTCGTTGTGAATTGGCTCTCGGAGCGCGGCGAGTATAACAAAACAGTGTTGCAACCATCTCTATGGAGGCAGCTTTTGGGGTTCATCCATTTTCTAGTTTCTGATTTTCATTTTCTATCTTTGCAACTCCACGATGGTGATCGCTTTCCCTCCGTGCTCTTCGGTCTCAAACGAATGTTTCTGGACCAGCGGATGCGAAGCCAGAAACTCGCCAATCCCCTTGCGAAGCGCGCCCGTACCGTGTCCATGAATGATCCTGATGCGCGCCTTGTGCGCGAGCGCCGCATCGTCGAGGAATTTATCCAGCCGATCCGTGGCTTCTTCCACGGTCATGCCGATCACGTTGATCTCGTCGGACACCGCGGCTTCTTCGCGCCGCGAAGTCACCGTCACGCTCTGCAGCTTTGCCGCTGGCGAAATTGATTTCGACGTTGGCGCAGCACCCTCTATGCCTGTGATTTCATCCAGAGCCACTTTCATCCGCAGCGGCCCGGCTTCGATTTCCGCGGACGATCCTTCCAAGCGGCGCAACACCACCAGCTTGCTGAATCCACGCACGCGAATCTTCGTGCCGGGTTGCAGCCGGTCCGCGCTCACCGCCTCCAGCGAAGCAGCATTCGCTCCAAGATCTGCTTGCGATTCCGAGATGGTCTGCACGACAGCTGCGTTCATCTCTTCGCGGGCCTCGCCCCGCACGTCCTGCATTTTCCGCCGCGTTGTCTTTTCCATCTGAGCACGCAGCTCGCGTTCTTTTACCGCTTCGACTACGCGTGCAACGTTTTCATCAAAGCGTTTTTGCATTTCCGCGAACTGCGCTTCCAGTTCTCTTATGCGCTTCTGCTGCCGCTCGACCCATTCGGTTCGCAGTTTCTTACGCTCTTCTTCCAGCGCATGCCGCTCTTCCACCATTTGTTTTTGCATGCGATCCAACTCGTCGCGGCTGCGATGCAAGTAAGTGATCAGGTCCGCAGCTTCGCGCGACTCGGGCGTCAGCAGTGACCTTGCGCGTTCGATGATCCCTGCGGCCATCCCCAGCCGCTTCGCAATCGCAATCCCACTGGAACCGCCCGGCACGCCCACCATCAATCGGTACGTGGGCCGCAAATTCACGTCATCGAATTCCACGGCTGCGTTCACAACTCCCGGGGTAGTCGATGCGTAGGTTTTCAGCCGGTCGTGATGCGTGGTCGCCAGCACGATGCAGTTCTTGGTGCGAAATTCATCCAGTAGGGCCACCGCCAGCGCAGCGCCTTCCTCCGGCGCTGTCCCCGTGCCTATTTCATCCGCCAGCACGAGCGAATTCGGCGTCGCCGCCTCCAGCATGGTCTTCAAGTTCAACATGTGCGCCGAAAATGTCGACAAGTCCGCCGCGATGGATTGCTCATCTCCAATGTCCACCAGCACGCGGTCGAAGAGCGGAAGCACCGCGCGCTGCGCGGCCACGGGAATTCCGGATTGCGCCGCGAGCGCCGCCATTCCGGTGGTCTTCAGTGCCACGGTTTTGCCACCTGTGTTTGGTCCGCTGATCACCAGCACGCGTTCTTCTCCGCCGAGAGTTACGGTCATTGGTACAATGGCGCGATTTTCTTTGCGGAGTTTGTCCTCCAGCACCGGATGGCGCGCGCCTTCCAGCCGCAGTTCATTCGTTGCTGAGAATTCGGGCATCGCGGCGTCGAACTCCCGAGCGAATCGCGCCCGCGCAAACACGCTGTCGAGTTCCGCGATCGTCCCGGCGGCCGCCAGGAGCGGTCCTCGGATCATTTGTAGCTTCTCAGTGAGCTCCCGCAGAATCTTCACAATTTCCGCGCCTTCGTCCTCGGCAAGCTGCACCAGTTGGTTGTTGACCTCGACGGTTTCAAACGGCTCCATGAAGACTGTTTGTCCCGTCGCGCTCGCCCCATGCACGACGCCGGGAATGCCCCGGCGATGCTCGGCGCGCACGGGAATCACAAAACGATCGTTTCGCAGCGTGACGTAGTCTTCTCCCGCTTCTGCGTTTCGCGCGCGCAAAATCTGTTTCAAGCTTTTCTGGATCGTCTCACGCGTCTCCGTGATGTTCGCGCGAATGCGCCGCAGCGTCGATGACGCGTCGTCGTTGATTTCGCCGTTCGGCAATACGCAACGCCGGATAGCCGCTTGCATATCTCGAAAATCACCCAGCGAAGCAGCCCGTGCCGCCAGCAACGGGAACTTCGCCGCTTCTTCGCGAAACTGCTGCCGCAGCCACGCCGCTGTTTCCAGCAACGACACTGCATCCAGGAATTCGCTTGGCTCCAGAACCGCGCCGGCGCCCTCGATGCGTTCCAGCCAGCCTTGCGGATCGGCCAGCGCGCCACAACCTAGCTCGTGCCCCGCGCGCAGCCACTCCGCTGCTTCACGAATCAGCGCGAACGCCGATTCCAGCGCTGCGCGCTCCATTCGCGGCTCGAGGTTTTCCACGGCTCGCCGTCCGGGTGCACAGGTCGTCCTCAGGCGTAGCAATTCCCGCAACTTGTCGAACTCCAAAACGTCTTGCGCCGTTCGTGACATCGTTATGTCTGCTTCAATCTAGTAGTCAGATGCTTCGCCACGTCTCCCGGCGTCTCCGCTACATACACCAGCCGCCCGTTCGCCTCGCCCCACGGCGCCGGGTGCCCCAATTCCACTTTCCGCACGCGATCCAGAACCGGCTCCCAGAAGTGTCCGAGCACCGCGAACGGTTTCTTTGGCATCACCGTCTTGTTCAGCATTTCCCACACCACGGCAAGCTCCGCGAGCGTACCGGTCCCGCCTTTGCACGCGACAAAAGCGTCCGCGCACCGGATGAGCTCAAAGAGCCTCTCTTCCCAAGTCTGCATGCGCACTTCGAGATCAATCCACGGATTCAACTTTGCCGTCTTGAAAAAATCCGCGGTCACGCCGTACGTTTTGCCGCCGGCTTCTTTTGCCCCGCGCGACACCGCTTCCATCACCCCGCCATAACCGCCGCTGCAAACAGAAAACCCGTGCTTTGCCAACGCCCGCCCGAGCACGCGCGCCTCATCATAATCCCCGTCACTTTCGTGCGGCCGCGAACTTCCAAATACCGTGACGATGAGCTCTTTCTCCATCCGCAATCCTGGCCTTACTGTGGATGCTTGTGTTCCCGGCCACGTTTTGGCGGCGTTGCGTTGAACTCCTCAATCATCGCGACGCATAAGCCCGTCAAAGCGTCTGCCGCTTCGTGACTTTTTCCACCTTGATTGTTGCTTAGAAACGAAAAAATCAGCCGCCTTCCGCCCGGGGTTTCCGCAAAACCCGAAAGAGTTCTTACGTGCTCGACGGAACCCGTCTTGGCATGAATTCGTCCTGCCGCCGGCGTGTTTTTCATGCGGTCTTCCAGTGTGCCATCTATTCCCGCCACCGGCAGCGATGCATAGTAGGGCCCGAACCAGGATTGCTTCTGCGCAAAGGTCAGCAGCGTCACGATGGCACGCGGCGTCACCAAATCGTGGCGCGACAATCCCGAAGCGTCCGTTTGAATTACGTCGCCAGGTTCGATTCCTGCAGCCGCGTAAAAATCTGCTGGAACTTTCATCAAATCGTCCGGAGTGGCCCAAACGCCGCTCTGGCGCGCCACGGTCCTGAGCAGCATTTCTGTGTGCAGGTTCTGGCTGATTTTGTTGACGAGCTTCAGCGCGTCACCCAGCGGCACCGAAACGTGTTCCGCCAGCACAACTGGATCACCGCCGGGTTCCGCATGATCGTGCCGCGCTCGCGCAGTCCCTGCGACTTTCACTCCACGTTCCTCCAGCAACCGCTGCAACGTGGCTGCAGCATGTTGCGCGGGCTCTTCAATCGCCAAAACCAGTTTCCGTGGCGCACTCTTCGCCGACAAGGTGCCCCTCACGACGACCAAATTCGATCCCGGCTCGCGCTTGAGCGTCAGATCCGATTTCACGTCCGCGGCGGAAGTGGTCACCTCATTTCTAACCAAAAAATCCGGCGTCGCGGGACTGACCGCCGCCTGTACCGGATTGCCCGCCTGTTCACCAGGGGTAAGTGTCAGCGCTACGGTGTTGTCATCCAAGACGATCGCGGAAATGGCCGCGCCGTACTCCCACACCATGTCGTCAATTTCCCAGCCATTCGGATAGCGTTCCCGTGGAAAGTAACTGTCATCGCCTACCACGTCTCCTGAAATTTCCTTGACTCCTTTGGTTACCAGCGCGTCCGCAAGTTCAACAAGCACTTTTTGCGGCGGACCGTCAAACTCTTCCTTCAGTTCATAGGGGAATTTTCTGTTCGATAGATTCGGATCGCCACGTCCTGCTAGCGTGAGATCACCATTCAGCACTCCCTCACTTGAAACGGCGCCTTGCGTTTCCAGCGTCGTATGGAAGCGGTACTCCGGTCCCAGCTTCGCGAGCGCCAGCGCCGTGGTAAACAACTTCATGTTCGAAGCCGGCACAAAATATTTGTCCGCATTCTGTTCGTAAAGCGTCTCGCCGCTCTCAGCGTCCACGACGAGCAATCCCCACTCCCCTTTGCTTGTGGGCGTTGTTGCGAGCAAGGCTTCGGCGCGCGAAGCGAACTTTGCCGTGGCTTTCTTGGAAGCCGCGCTCTTTTTCTTCGCGCCGCGGGAAACCGGCTCCGTCTTTGTTTTCGATTGTGTGCCGACGCGAGGCGCCCCAATTCCGAATGCCCACGTCGCGCTGGCCATTGCCACTACCGCACATCGTTTCAAGATTCTCTGGATTTTCATTTTTCGCTCACCGCAAATTCGCTCCGCAAAAGTATAGTCGAAAGGCAACACATTCCGTCTCCCCGGCGTCCAACTTAAAGAACCATTCCCTGCATCAAGGCTGTCTCGAGGCTCCGTTTTTAAGACGCGAGGTTGCGTCTAGCCTGTGAGCACTCTATGATGGCTCTAGCCCAGAAAATTACGAAGAGGTGAACTGTGATTCAGCGAATGATCTCTACCCTGGTGGCGTTGGCCTTGGCCGCTCTTCCGCTTTCGGCCGCGGACGAACAGAAAGAGGCCGATCGCCTGGACAATTGCGGCACGGTTCTCAAGGAAATTCTCGATATCCCCGACAACATTCCTACCGACCTCTTGGACAAAGCCGAGTGCGTCATTGTGATTCCGTCCGTGCTTAAAGCTGCTTTCGTTATCGGCGGAAGTTACGGCAAAGGCGCCATGACCTGCCGCAGCGGCGAACACTTTACCGGACCCTGGAGCGCACCCGCGATGATGCGCCTCGAAGGCGGAGGCATCGGCTTCCAACTCGGCGGTCAAGCCACTGACTTCGTCATCCTGGTGATGAACCCGCGCGGCGCCAAAGCCATCCTGAAGAGCAAAGTCAAGATCGGCGCAGACGCTGCTGCAGCCGCGGGCCCCAAGGGCCGTGATGCAGCCGCTGCCAGCGATGTAACCATGCGCGCGGAGATGCTCACTTACTCCCGCTCTCGCGGCTTGTTTGCGGGAGTCTCCTTGGAGGGCTCGACGCTCCGCCAGGACAACGGCGCAAACGAAAAACTCTACAAACGTCAGGTCACGGCAGAGCAGATTGTCCGCAAAGGCGCCGCTGCGGTGCCTCCTTCAGGGCAGGAAATGATTGCCTTCCTGAACAAGAAATCACCGAAGAATCTGTCCGATCCCAACTCTCTCAAAGAATAGTTCTGAAGCAACATATCATTTGCAAACATCCCGGCTTCGTCCGGGGTGTTTTGCTTTTCGCGTCCCGTGGCGTCCGTAAACTTGCGGAATGCCACACGCCAATAATGGTTTGACAGCATTCACAGAATGACCTACAGTCATATATGGTTATTGGTCATTGAATATGGGTTCTCGCTCCAAGTCGCCTTCTTCCGTCCCCACTCTGACGCCACGGTCTGCTCCGGATCGCCGCCAGCGTCGCAGCGCGGAAATCCGCGAACGCCTTTTCCGGGCCGCGCTCAATCTTTTCGCCCAAAAAGGATTCCTGGAAACCACTGTCGAGGACATCACCGAAGCGGCTGACGTGGGCAAAGGCACATTTTTTAATTATTTCCCAAGCAAGGACCACATCCTTCTGGCGTTCGGAGAAATGCAACTCAGCAAATTGGAAGCAGCCATCGAGATGGCTCGCCAAACAAACGAACCTATGCCGGAGTTCCTCCGCTCCCTCGGCGTTCGCATGACCCAGGAACCCACGCGCAACCCCGCCATTATTCGGGCGCTTCTGCAGGCATATCTTTCTACGACTCCGGTTCGCGAAGCCATGATGGACCTGCAAAGACGGGTCCATGCCCTGCATACCCAGATGATTCAGCTCGGCCAGGACCGCGGCGAAATCCGCAACGACTTGCCAGCCGCGGAGATCGCCAATGTATTTCGCCAAACCATTTTCGGTACGCTACTGATCTGGTCGCTTTACGGTGACGCGACCCTGCATTCACGGATCGAAGCGGCGTTCAATCTGCTCTGGACCGGCTTGGCGCCTCGCGTGAATCTGACGCCGTCCGCCTCCGTCCCTTTCTTCACGTGTGGAGATTAGTTCTATGAACCGCAAGCTCATCCTGATTCTTGTTGCTGCTTCCGCCGTTCTGACAGCCACTGGCCTTTATGCCGGATGGTTCCGGCGAGACACAACCATGCAAGGTTCCGGTACTGTCGAAGCCAGGAATATCCGCGTCGGGTCCAAGATCGGCGGCCGCATCGACAAAGTGCTGGTTCGCGAAGGCGATTCCGTGGAGCCGGGGCAGGTCTTGATCACATTTGACGACAAGGAATTGCAAGCTTCCCTCGAGCAGTCCCGCGCCAACGCGGAAAAAGCCCGGCGCGGCTACCGTCCTGAAGAAATCGATGAGGCCCGCGCCACCGCGGCGCAAGCCAAAGCCGACTTCGAGTTGAAAAGGAACGGCTATCGCCAGGAAGATATCGCCTCTGCGCAAGCAGAACTAGACCGCGCGAAAGCCGATGAAATGCGCACGCACCTCGATTTCGACCGCTACGAAGCGCTCGCGAAAAAGGACCTCGTCTCCAAGCAACAGCGCGATACCGCCGAAGCGAACTGGAAAGTGGCCGTCGCCCAGCAAGAGAGCGCGCGTCATAAGCTCGATGAGCTGCAGCGCGGCTACCGTCCCGAGGAAATCGCCTCCGCCGAAGCGCATTACCAGCAGGCGCAAGCCAGCCTGGAAAAACTCGAGCGCGGCAACCGTCGCGAAGACGTCGAGGTCGCCAAAGCCGCCTATGCCTACGACCAAGCTCGATTCCGTGAGCGACAGGTCACCGCGCCCTCAGCCGCCACTGTGGAAGTTCTGGATGTCCGACCGGGCGACCTTATCGCTCCTAATACGCCGGTCGCCACTCTATTGGAAAAGGATCAGGTCTACGTTCGCATCTACATTCCGGAAACCGAAATTGGCCGAGTCAAGGTTGGCCAAAAAGCCGAAGTTCGCGTCGATTCTTTTCCGCACACTGCTTTCGATGGCGTCGTCGAGCAGATCAATCAGCAAGCTGAATTCCTGCCGCGCAATGTGCAGACCCGCGAAGAGCGCGTTCACCAAGTCATTGGCATAAAAATTCGTGTCAATGATCCCGCCGGCCGCGTCCTTGCCGGCATGGCCGCGGATGTGAAACTGAAAGCGGAGAATTGAAGCCGTGGATACGGCTCCGCAAACGAACGGCGAACCTGCCATCTCTGCCGAGCATCTCATGCGCCGCTTCGGCAACTTTACTGCGGTCAACGATGTCAGCTTCCGCGTCCAGAGAGGCGAAATCTTCGGTTTCCTCGGCCCCAATGGCAGCGGAAAAACGACGGTCATCAAAATGCTCACCGGCCTTTTGCCGCTCAGTGGCGGCCAGGCTTACGTCGAAGGGCTCGATGTCCGCACCGATTCTGAAGCTGTCCGCGAGCGAATCGGCTACATGTCGCAGAATTTCAGCCTGTACTACGATCTGACCGTCACGGAGAATTTGCAGTTCTATGGCCGCATTTACAGCCTCGAGCCCGCGCGCCTCAAGCGCCGCTTTGAAGAGATTGTCCAGCTCAACGGCCTCGAGCCTTATTTGAATCACCTGGCCTCGCAACTTTCCGGCGGCTGGAAGCAGCGTCTAGCCCTCGGTTGCGCCATGCTGCACGAGCCGAAACTCCTCTTCCTCGATGAGCCCACTGCCGGCATCGACCCCGTCGCGCGCCGCCAGCTCTGGGATCTGCTCTTCGAACTTTCGGGGCATGGCATCACGTTCTTTGTCACCACACACTATATGGATGAAGCCGAGCGCTGCAGCCACGTCGCGTACATTTATTACGGCAAACTGATCGCCGATGGAACGCCCAATTCGCTCCGCGAGCTTCCTGACGTCCAGCCGCACGGCACACTGCGCGTCGAAATCACCACGCCCGAAGTCACGCGCGCGCTGCGTTTCGCGCGTCACCTCCCGGGCATCCGCAGCGCCACGATTTTCGGACAATCCATCCATGCGCTCATCGAAGATCGCTTCAATCTCGACGATCTCCGCGAACAGCTCTTGAAGAACGGCATCGCCGTCGCCGAAATTCGCCCGCTCGCTCCCAGCCTCGAAGACGTCTTCGTCGAGCTCACTTACAAACACCAAGCCATGCTGGAGGCCGCGCGTGCGTAACTTCTTCCGTGGTTTCGGCGCCGTCTTTTACAAGGAAGTGCTGCACGTTCGCCGCGACCCCGCGACGCTTTTTTTCTCGCTCGTCATTCCGCTGTTGCAAATGGTGGTGCTCGGTTTCGGTATTGACACCAACATCCGCCAAATCAATACCATCGTTTTCAACGCTGACGGCCGCCGCGAGAGCCGCGAGCTTCTCGATCGCCTGAGAAATTCCGACACGTTTCACATCATTCGCTACGTCGAAAATGACGGCGACCTCAACGACGCCATCATCGCCGGTAAAGCACGCGTGGGCGTCAAGATTCCCGCAGACTATTCGGACCGCCTCCTCCACAACATGAGCGCGCAGGTGCTCGTCCTCATTGACGGCTCGGACTCTTCCGTCGCGGGCCAAGCCATCAATGTCACTACCGCCATCGGCCTCGACGAATCGCTTCACCGAGTTCTCCAGGACCGTGCCAGCTTTGCCGTCGATATGCGTCCCAAGATGCTCTTCAATCCGGATTCCCGTTCCCCAAATTTCTTCTTGCCGGGCCTGACCGCCATTCTGCTTCTCAATGTCACGACGTTCTTGACAGCTTTTTCCATTGTCCGCGAAAAAGAGCGTGGCACCCTCGAACAACTATTCGTCACTCCCGTCCGCCCCATGGGCTTGCTCTTCGGCAAGCTTCTCCCTTATCTCGTCATTGGTTTTTCCGAGCTCTGCCTGATTCTCACCTTCATGCGATTTGTCTTTCAGGTTCCCATCCACGGCAACGTTTTAGTTCTTGCGTTTCTCTCCCTGCCCTATCTTTTTGTTTCTCTTTCCATCGGCATCCTCGTTTCCAGCAAAGCCAATTCGCAGTCGGAGGCCATCCAGCTCGCTTTCCTCACCTTTCTTCCCAGTATCTTCTTTTCGGGCTACATCTTTCCGCGCGAGACCATGCCCGTCTTCTTCTACGTCATCAGCTATTTCATTCCCGCAAGCTATTACATCAACATCACCCGCGGCATCATCCTGCGCGGCGCTGGACTCTCTCATCTTTGGCTCGACGGCTTGGCCCTCTACGCCATGGGCTCCATCCTTCTTCTTATCGCCGCCCGTCGTTTCCAAAACAAAGTCATCATGGCTTAATGGGCCCCCATCAGGTTTTCTCAGGAGTTGGGTTTGCGCTTTTCACCTGATTGCGAAAAGCGCCCGTGCCTTCTATATCCTCTCCGTGTCTTCAAGAAACGGGGTGTTCAAGAGAGCCGCAAGGCCTGCCACACCCTCGTTTCTTGTGGGCTCTAGCCCTCCTCGTCCTCAGTGTCTGCCGGCCAGGGTGGAAAGGCATGGCTAAGGCGGCGCTGCGCAAGATCGCATGCTGAAGTCAGATTCGTGTTTGGCTCGTCTGCGCGCGGCGGCAGCCGAACACGGGAGATTGTGTTCGTTTTCTTGCAATAGCCAGAATTCAGCCAACTAGATGGAAGGAGCCATATTCATGAGAAGGCCAGTACTCGCGATCCTCTTTGCAGATGTCCTGCTGCTCGCCCTTGTTCCGCTGCTGCTTCAACTTGGCCCCGCCAGTCAATTTCATGTCATGGCGCAAAGTTCATTTCCTGATCCGGCTAACGAGCACGCCTGTCCCAGCCAGACAGGCGCGGGCGGCGGCGCCGAAGCAATTCCCGCCTTTGTCGGCTCGGGCAGTGACGGCTTCAGCCCCAATCAAAGCTTGTGCTTGCCTCAATTGGCTCCTGTTCCGACTGGCTTGAGCCCCCTCGCTTTCATCGTGCAAGGCTTGGAGCCCGGTGACCGTGTCGACTCCCAGGGAACGATTTATGTTGAATCGATCCGCGGCGTGCCCGGCGGTGTGGACCTTTGGCGGTGGTCTCAGCCCATTGAAGGTGCGCCCAACGCCAACGGAACTTTGCCGTTCAAATATGAAGGCCAACCCGACAATTGCGGCATCTTTGGATTGACGGGCGGCGGGTGCGTCAACAACGTGGGCAGCCCCACAAATCTTGGCCTAGCACCCGGCGGAGGCGATGCCGACATCGCTGTGAATGCGCCTGACCCCAATAATTCCGCCATCCCCAACGTCGCCCTAACAAGCTTGGCCCTCGTTCCTGGCGTGACCGCCACTAACTCCAGGAATCGCGGCGACACCTTCTTCACTCCCCCAAACGTGCTCTCAGCACAGGTCCCGGGGGATGACCGCATGTGGAACGACGCACCTGATGATCCTTCCACTGTTTATATGAGCTACCACGACGTGACCACTTTCAACATCGAAGTGCAACGCTCCAACAATGGCGGACTTACTTACTTGGCCGGTGCCGGCGAAGCTATCGACGCCGCCACTTTCCCTGCCGCAGGCAGCCTGTTGCCAACGAGCAGCGCAAACGTCGCCGCCCAGATCAAAGTCGACCGCAACACCAGCTCCTGCCCGAGCAAGGGAAATCTCTACATCGCTTTTGTGGCGCCCGATAGTGTGACCGAAAACATGGCCTCCGGACCGCTCCGCAGCGTGTACGTTGCCGTGTCCACGGACGCCGGCCTCGATGCTCCGACCATCACCTTCACTGACCACAAGGTCTTCGCCGGCCCTGCCGGCGCCGCCAACATCTTCCCGGCGCTTGCCGTCGACAACTTCGGCAACGTCTATACCGTCTGGTCAGACAACCAAAATATCTTTCTCTCTTCGTCTTCTGACCTCGGAAACACCTGGACATCTCCGGTGCGCGTCAACCGGGTCGGCACGGTTGGCAAGTCCAACGTGTTCCCGTGGATCGCTGCCGATGCCTACGGCCACGTGGTCGTCACCTGGCTGGGATCTAGCCTCCCTGGCAACTCCAACGATGTTGCCGCCATGCAGCCGGCGTGCGCCAATGGCACGACGAATTGCTGGGCGCAGTGGAGCGTCTACATGGCGGAATCCCTCAATGGCAACGCTGCGATACCGTCCTTTACCCAGCACACGGCCAGCGATCATTTCATTCACGCTGGAACCGTATGCACCAACGGCACTGGCTGCTCCAACGGCGACAGCCGCGCCCTCGCGGATTTCTTCCAGGTGGCTCTAGACACGCAGCACCGCGCCAACATCGCGTTCTCCGATGACCACCTCGCCAGTCCACTTTGCTCGCAACAGAGTCCGGGGCACTGCGCGAACAACGATCCTCAAACGTTCCGCGTGGCTGTGCCGTATTTCACTTATCAGCTCAAGCCCACTAAGCACATCGTGACCACCGGCGTTTGTGCCAGGTAGCGAGACAAGTCCGAATCAAGCCGGAGGTCTTTCCGTAGACAGCTCGGCCCCTGAACTCATTCACGATGTTCAGGGGCCGCTTCCATTTCAATCTCATCCGGGCGTGAGCCATCGTTCAGCGCTTTTGTCTTTTGCGGCGGCGCAGCGTATCCTGCTCGATTATTCTGGAAGGAAGAGGATATTCCGTGTCCTGCCCGATCTGCGATAGACGCAAACCCGCCCGCTTCTGCCCTGCCAAAGGCGAAAAAATCTGCGCGGTCTGCTGTGGCACCGAGCGCGAAGTCACCATTGACTGCCCGTCCGATTGTTCGTATCTCATCGCCGCCCACCGCTACGAAGACGGCCATCAGCGCTCCTTGCCCGCGGATACTCCATTGCTCGATGAAAAAATCCCGCAGGATATCGTCTACACTCACCAGCAACTCATGGCCGCGCTGGCCTTCTCCATCGCCAAGTTCTGCGCTGTCCAGCCCGCTGCCGTGGACACCGACGTCCTCGCCGCTCTCCAGTCGCTTGCCCAAACCTACAAAACGCTGAGCACCGGCATCATCTACGAAAAACTGCCGGACGCACCATTGCCGCGCGAACTCTATGCCGCACTTGTCGCCTATATTTCCGAAGTCAGGAAACTGCAATCCGAGAGGGCAAGTTCCGCCCTCTTCAAAGACACTGAGATATTTTACTTGCTGGTTTTTCTTTACCGCATGGGCTTGCTGCGCACGAACGGCCGCCCGCGTTCGCGCCGCTTCATCGAATTCCTCCGCGGCCAGTTCCCGCAATCCCCCGAACTCCAGCGCGAGGAATCCCGCATCATCGTTCCCTAGCAGTTTTTTGTGGCACAGCCCTCTTGGGTGTGCGCCTTCTAGTGCAACTATCCCGTCGCACACGCTTGTGTTCGTTCCATCGTTTGTGCCGCCGCATCCCAGCCTAAAGACAACTGCGAGCAAGTCGCAGCGCGTTTGTTTTCCACCCACGGCCGTGATTGAAATCCATATTTTTCGCGGATTCGCGCCACGCGCTCCGAGGCTTTGCGCCGGTACTCTTCCGGAGCGTAGCCATTTTTCGCAAACCACTGTTCGTATTGCTTCGCCAGGCGTGGAAACTTCTCTCGCACAAATGGCAGAAACTGCTTCGCCGAAGAAGGCATCAAGAACAACACACCCGAAAAAAACCACTGCGCGCCGGCTTCCCGCGCCGCCTCGGCCACGGCTTCCAAGTCCCCCTCGCGGTCGGTAATTCCAGGGATCAGCGGTGAAGCGGATACGCCTACGGACAGCCCGGCCTCGCGCAATTGCTTCACCGCCGCCAGCCGCAAATCCGGCCGTGGCGCCCGTGGCTCCAGCAGGCGGGTCAATCCTGCGCGCAAGGTCGTAATCGTTATGTCGATTCTCAGGTTTGACCGCTCCGCAATGTGCTGCAGCACATCAATGTCCTGCACAATCTGGTTCGACTTGGTGATAATGGAAATGCTCATGCCTTCGCGCTTCGCAAGTTCTTCCAGGCATGCCCGTGTCACTCCATACTCCCGCTCCGCCGGCTGATACGGATCTGTCGCCGTTCCAATGGCAACATGGTCCGGCCGCTCCCCGCTCGACGCTTCCGATTCATACGAATATTTATGCGCTACATCCCAAGCCAGCAGCGGCGCCGCGTCCTTCTTCACGTAAATCTTTTTCTCAAACTCAGCGCTATCCAACTCCATGTATTCATGCGTGTACCGCGCGTAGCAATACTTGCAGGCAAACTCGCATCCTCTATACGGGTTGATCGTCCATTCAAACGGCACGCGGTTTGAATCGCAACGGTTCAAGATGGACTTCACCGGCAGCACAAAATATTCCGGCTTTTCCGCGGACCTCCGCCGCGTCTCGGCGGGAGGGGAAGATGCTGCGAGGCGGGCGATGCCAACCAACCGCGCGTTAGCGCGTTCAGGTGGTGCCGCGGCATCATTTCGGACCGGACCCTTTTCGCGGTTTTGGTTTCCGCTATGGGTCGTGGACGCCGGGGGGCAATCCGTCGTCTCTCGATCTGAAATGCTGCCGCGTCGGTCCTCTGTCCGGGCAGGACTTTGGACCACTTGCTTTGGGCTTATGGCCTCAGGGCACTCAGGAAAGAGTCCTGCTGTGGTTGGTGAAACGTGGCAGCGTCGAGTCCGAAAACTTGGCGCCGTTGGGGAGTGAACTGGAGGCATAGCCCACCTCTAAGCACAGGTCGAATTATTTCGCTTTTTATTCGCTTAGTCAAGCAAAATATTTCGCTTTTTATTCGTCTAAGCTCCTCTGGCATTCCCCTCCCACAGTACCTCCCTGGATACGCGGCCTTCCGCTGAGCCCGGCAGCCAATTGCCTCGCTCGCTGCCACAAGGTATCCTCTTTGTCCGGGGAACCGCCGTCCACATGCATAAGGGGCCCAGAAAGGTTTTGCTCGCCACACCCCTGCTTCTTGCGGGGCTGCCTGCGCTTTCTTTCGGCCAGACCCCTCAGGCCCCAAAGAAGCTGCCTGCGGGTCCTGCGGCCCCTCAATCGACCCACTACCCCATATTCATCCTGGCCTTTGGCAACGATCCGAACTGGAGCCTGCGGATCGGCCTGAAAGGCCCTGAGCGCATGGATCGCCCCGGCTATCCGCCTATCCCGCTGGAGGCCGCCGACGTCGCGCACGAAGCCACCGCTGATTCCTGGACCTATCACGCCAAAGATTCCGCCACCGGCGCGGCCGTTGCCATTCACCTCTCGCGCGAAGCGTGTACGGATGCCAGGAACGACACGCTGACTACGACTCCGCCACCATCAGGAAAGTACGCCTTCCGTGCCTCTGTCGATCACGCACAGCTCGGCTCGATGACCGGCTGCGGTCGCATCGCTGCCGAACTCTTCCCCAAGATCAACAATCAGCCCGACCAGGGAGAAGAGGATGACGCCAAGAAGAAACCTCCCGTGCCCGTATCCTCTGTCACCAATTTCAAGTCCCCAGTTTCTGCGGCTTACCTGAATCCTGGCGGAAAAATCGTTTTCAAGCGTGGCGCCACAAATCATTTGATTGGTTCGGAGGGTTCTCAATTAGCTGTTTCCCATGACGGCAAACGACTTCTCTACGCACATGAGGACAAGCCAGAAGACCGCGCGATTTTTCTCTACGACTTCACTACCGAAAAATCCACCGAACTCGTTCGCGGGAACGTCCAACAAGCCTTCTGGTCACCTGACGATGCGCGATTCGCATTTATGAAGTTCGCCGATGGCAAGTGGCATTTGTGGTCCGCGCCAGTCGCTTCCCCGGAAACCGCTGCTTCCGTTTTCCCGGGCGATATTGTTGCAATCCACGGATGGGTTGATGCTCAAACGATTCTCGTGGACGACCTGCAGCAGCTCTCCTGGGTGACCGATACCGGTACAATCCAACAGGCGATACCCGAGAAGGACATTCTCGGTGATGCTTTCGGCTCTTCCAGTGCCGGCACGTTTCGCGTCCATCCCCTAAATCCAGATCTGCTTCTCGTTTCCGCAGAGTGGCTGAAGCCGCCCGCAGGTGTTCCCACCGACACCCACACAGGGAGTAGTTTTGGCTTTTTCTTGTACGAAATTCGCTCGAAACGGCGTACCCTTCTGTGCCCCTTGAATATGCTGTCGCAAAATGCAGAATGGTCCCGCGACGGCTTCCAAATCTTCTTCACCGGGGCCGATTCCTCACGGCGGTACGCCACTTACCATATGTTCTGGGATGGCATCGGCTTGCAAAAGTACGTTTCCGGTACATCCCTTGCAATCGGGCAGTAGCTCCCTCCCCATCGGCCTCGAAAAGTGGCAGACGACCCTTGTCCCATACGTCGCAAGCACTTAATTTCCTGCCTGTATTTGTCACTCTGAGCATATAATCTCAGTATCGTGAGTACTAGTCCCGTAGTGCCCCCGCAACAGGTGGGCATTCTCGTCCTCGACGACAATGCCCAAGGCGCGAGCGCGGTCAAACAGATTTTGGATTCCGAGGGATGGCGAGTCCGGGTCGTCTCCGACACCAAAATGCTCCTCGCGGAGTTAAAGACTGGGGAATGGTCTCTCGTGATTGCCAATGTGGTTCTTACGGGGGTCGATGGCCACGCCTTCGTCATCCTGCGCGAGCTCGCGAGCGTTTCTGCGGCGGATGGCGCCCGCATTCGCATCCTGTACCTTATTCCAGAGGCGACTAGCAGCCAATACGTGACTCATTTGGAAGCCGCGCGGCTCCCCTATGTGCTTCGCCCTTACCACCTTCACGACTTTCTCGAAAAAGTCAGTGATCTGCTCGTCGAAGTGAAGGCCATCGAAGGCCCAATCCGGCAGGTCCGCCACGAATTCGGCGCGTTGCGCAAGAAAAAGAAACAAGCCGGGCGTAACTCCATGTTCGCTTCGCGCGATACCTTCTCCTATACCGACGAAGAACTCGCCGAATACGAGAAGCAGGAAGGCGAATTGGCCAAATCCAGGCGCAAGCCCCGTATCAACCTTGGCGACCCCAACCGCTAAACTATTCGCCTGAAGTTTTCCATCACAAGTTGATGCAAGGAATTCACACGAGCGCGTTCTATCCCTGAGTTGTGTCCCCGCTGGTTTGCTCTGACCGGGCCGGGGCTCACACACAGGAGGCTTTCATGGAACGCTCGATTTTTGCCGCCCTGATCGGCGGACTTCTCGGTATTACCGCGCTCGGCTGCCTGGCTTTTGTCGGCTCGGCGCCTGGTTCACCTTCGGCCCTTCCTTCCCGGCCAGAGGGCGAATGGCGATTGCTCGACCCCGTCGTCTACGAAAACATCTCCATCTTCCCGGTCGTTAGCTCCCTGAGTCAGGACACCAGTCCTTTTCTTACGCTCGAGGAAGGTCTCGCGACCGGCGAAGTGACTGTCGCCGAGCAAGGCGCGCAGGTCCTGCAGCGCTCGCGCGACGGCCGTCCCGTCTATCTTCCGCAGTACAACACCGGCGCTTCTGTCAACCAACTCGTTCTGATCAATCGCAGCCGCCGCCCGCTTTTGCTTCTTGCCGGCGAACTCGTCAGCGGCGGCAAGCAGGATCGCGTCATCGGCAAGGATCGCATCGTTCCCGTCGGCGCGCCTCCGCTTCCTCTTGACGTCTTCTGCGTCGAGCACGGCCGCTGGACAGGCGCCGCGCAATTTGCCGCCGCGAATACCATCGTCCATCCCAGCGTCCGCGAAAGAGCTGCCGTCGATCAAAAGCAAGCTGAAGTTTGGGACGCCGTCCGCAGCGGCACTACGGCCAAGTCAGCTCCATCGGCTCCTCGCCCGCAGATATCTTCGGACAATCTTCAAGCCGCCATCGCCGGTAATGGGCGCACCGAAGCCTACGAGAAAATCTACGTCTCGCAGGCCGTTGGCGTCTCCATCGATGACTTCGTGAACGAAGTGCAGCGCCGTTTTGCGCAGGCCACTTCCGGTTTGAAGAACGAGCGCGTTGTCGGCGTGGTCGTCGCTTACGGTGGCGAGGTCGCCTGGAGCGACATCTTCGCCTCCAGCGATCTATTCGATCATTACTGGCGCAAACTTCTACGCAGCTATGCCGTAGAAGCTCTCACTCGTCCCACGTACCGCCAAGTGGCCTCACGCGACAATGCTGTCGAGTTTTTGCGCCGCTTGAATGGCCGCGAAACGCAGGAAACCGAGCCGGGCGTTTACCGCTGGCGCGAAATCAAGGAAGGCCAGCTCGCCCAGATTGAGCTCGACGCGCTGCAACCCAAACCCATCACGCTGCACCGCCTGCTGCTCCATCGCACCAGTTGACGATGTCTCGTTGGATGTAGCCGAAGGGGCACGATGTATCGTGCCCCTACTCCAACTTTCGTACGGCGCTGCGATCCGCCGTCCGTTCGAGCAGTCGGGCAACCGTCATCTTCAGAGCAGCGTGTACCGCTTTCGGCGCTATTTCCGCCAGCGGCACCAGCACAAACCGCCGCAAATGCATCCGCGGATGTGGCACTTGCAATTCCGGCGTCTCAATCGTCTCCGAGCCGTAAAGCAGGATGTCCATATCGATCAGCCGCGGCCCTTTCGCCACAAGCTTCTTGCTTCCCATTTTCGTCTCGATCTCACGCAAAGCACGCAGTAATGTCATCGGATCGAAATGCGTTGCCGCTTCCACGGCGCAATTCAAGAACCACGGCTGTTCTCGCAAATCCACAGGCTCAGTTTCATAGAACGACGAAACTTTTTTCACCGCCACGCCCGCATGTGGTAACTCATCGATCGCCGCTAGCAAGTTCCTGGCGCGGTCTCCCACATTCGAGCCGAGCGACAAGTAGACTGTTTTTTCAACCATGCTTTGTCATTGGGAGAATCTATTTAATCGTGTCCGCGCCGGCTTTGGCGCACTGTGCGTCCTGCGCGCTGGTTGCGCCGCTAACGCCGATTGCGCCCACGATCTTTCCGTCCATCACCAGAGGAATTCCGCCTTCCGCCGCCACCACGCCCTTCAGTGTGAGAATCCGCAGCCCTTCTCCCCCGGCCGCAAGCGCGTCCTGAAACGCTTTCGTCGGCCTCTTGAAAAGCGCAGCCGTGCGAGCCTTATCAATGGCCACTTCCGCGCTGCCAAGTTGCGTGTTGTCCATTTTCTCGTAGTAAATGAGCGTGCCCGCCGGACCAACGATCGCCACCGCCACTCTCCAATTATTTTTCGCCGCCTCCGCCAGCGCCGGTGCCGCCGCCTTCTTGGCGTTTTCCAGGCTGATGGCCGTCCCATACGGATTCGGCATTTGCGCCAACGCGCTCGCCAACGCGCCAAGCACAAACATCACCCCAATAACAAACCTCACCATAACTTTCTGTGACATGCTGTCTCCTCCTTCAATTCAACGGATGACTGTGTTGCACCGCAACCGGGATCACTTCGAGATTCCACACGCACTGTTTTCGCTCAGTTGCTCTCCGCCGTGCAAACAAAATTGCCCGCGTCGTTCGTATCGCCCGTGCCTTTGAACTTCGCAATCTGCGGATAGGGACACAGCGGCCGCGTCATCTTCACGCCCGTGGAAGCGTCTCTGCCCTGGTACTTCGTCGCAACGATCGCACTGGGCGCAACTCCCTTCTCCACCCACTGTTCGAGCGCAGTCTCCACGTTGTGCTGCGCATCCCTCGCGTCGGCCACTCCCTGTCCGAAGGAGTCTGTTCCAGGACCGCCGCTGCAGTGTTGCATCCCCGGCACCATGTAGAGCCGCGCGAATGCCTCGGACTTCCGCGCCCCCATCTTGCGCACCACATCGTTGTAATAGTTGATCGTGTTGAGCGCCGAAATGGCCGCGTCGTTCCAACCGTGATAGAGGATCAACTTCCCTCCTCGCGCCTTGAATGCCTTTAGGTTGGGGTCCGTTGCGTTCAGTATTTTCGCGGTCTTCTCGTCAGCCGCTTTCATCGCTTCATTGACGCTGGCATCCTTATAATTCCAGTCCGCCTTCTCATAAACGAAGTTGGAGAAATATCCGCCACTAAACGCGAACAGCAAGCTTTTGCCCGGCGTCGGTCCGGTGATCCACGTTTCCCATCCTCCGGGTCCTTCTTCCGCTCCGGGCACGTACCCCGGAAAAATCTTCCGTCCTTTCGCGTCGTTGGGCCCTTCATACAATTTCTTTAGCGCAGTGACTTGCACCGCCGTCAAGCACTTCTCCGAATCACCTTCTTTGCAAAGCAGTACCGCGGGATCGAAGTGGCATTTCTTCGGGTCGTTTACGATGCCGTCGCTCACGCCGTCCTGCGCGTCGCAGGCAGCATTCACCGCGCGAGCGATCGCCGGCAATTTGCTCGGCGGGATGTAGCTTGCCGGATCCAGCGTGGTCGCTTGCGAATCCGCAAGGGCTTTCGCCAGCAAGTGCGTAAAGTAATTGGCCGGCGCCCCCGCCAGAATCCCATCGTAGTCCTCCGGAAAGCGTTGTGCCTCCATCAACGCTTGCCGCCCTCCGTTCGAGCAACCCCAGAAATACGAATGCTGCATATCCTTCCCGTAGTAAGCCTTGACCGCCGCCTTCGCTACGCGCGTCATTTCGTGGATTCCCCGGTATCCGAAGTCCGCTACCTTTTCGGGATGTCCCAGCGCCCAACTCGCGTAAGTTGCATCTCCGGAGTGACCCCCGTCCGTGCCGCTCATGGCATAACCTTGCGAAACGCCGATTCCCAATTGCGGGTAACTAATCTCTCCGGAGAATCCTCCGTTGCCCCGGCCTTGCAGCTTCCCGTTCCATCCGCCGCGATTGTCGCCATTCGCGGGCATCCACACTTCGATTTTGATCGAGGAATCCGCGCTCGGCGTCGCCTCCGCCACCACCCGGCAGAACGCAGGAACCATTTTGTAGAAAGAACTATCTCCTCCCGCCCGTGGAGAAACATTTGGCGGCGTGAACGCTCCGGCCGCGACTGTCTGCGCCGACAGGATTCTCGCTCCAAGCAATTCCAATTGCGCCAGATCCTCGCAAGAATGTGTTCCGGAGGCCGCGTTCTGCCCGTAAGCCCCGCGCGACAGCAGCGCCGCGCTAACCACCGCGAGAATCATCTTCCTCATGACGAATTCCCTCCTGCGTTTCAGCACGTTTCGCGCCGAAGCGCACGTTAGCCCAATTCGAAACACTCGCGCAATCCTTTTCGGGGACGCCAGATGCCCCCCTGTCATTTCGGAGGGACGGCGGTTCTTACCGTCCCGGAACGGAGAAATCTCTCTGCAACTTCGGATTTCAGGTTTAGAATCCCGCCCATGCGCAAGGTGGTCCTCGGCCTAGGCATCAGCCTCGACGGCTACATCGCTCGCCCCGATGGAGCGGTCGACTTTCTCTTCATGCCCAAAGACTATTCGATGGGCCCATTCTTCGCCACCATCGATACGGCCGTCCTGGGGCGCAAAACCTACGACGATGCACTCAAAATGGGCGGAGGCGGCTTCAGCGGCTCAAAGATGAAGAATTACGTCTTCTCCCATTCGCAACCGCCCGGTGAGCGGGGCGGCGTCACCTTCGTCAACGAATCCCCGAAAACTTTCGTCGAGAAACTCCGGAAGCGCCCTGGAAAAAATATCTGGTTGATGGGCGGCGGCGAACTCGCGCGCGACTTCCTCAAAGACGACGTAGTCGACGAACTTTATATCGGAATCGTTCCCGTCTTGATTGGCGAAGGCCGCCCGCTTTTTCCGAGCGGCTTTCCCCAACGCGAATTTACTCTCATCGAAAATAAAACTTTCTCGAAGGGCTTGATCGCCCTCAAGTACGCCCGCACCCGCAAAAAACCCAGGCGCAAATGAGTTGAAGTCGAGATAATGGACTATCACTAGAGGAAGCGAATGGCAAATAAACTGAAACCGGTGCATCCGGGAGAGATTCTGCGGGAGGAGTTCATGGCCCCTCTTGGACTGAGCATGAACCAGCTGGCCATGGCCTTGCGCGTGCCCGTGACGCGGATATCGTGGACGAACGCCGAGGCATAACGGCCGATACGGCCCTGCGCTTTGCCCGTTATTTCACCAACAGTCCGACTTTCTGGATGAATCTCCAAACACGTTACGACTTGGAAGTTGCCGAGGACGAGATCGCCGCGAAGGTTGCGCGCGACGTCCAACCGTTAGTAGAAATTCAAGACTGAAAACGAACGAAGGTCCCGACCTGGGACGACTGTCAACCGCCGACTTTTTTCAGAAGAGTCGCGGTTGGCGGCGGGGCAATTCGCGGCCGAAATATTCATATGCGCATTGCGTGGCCACGCGCCCGCGCGGAGTCCGGTCGATCATGCCGATCTGCATGAGGTAGGGCTCGTACATCTCCTCGATAGCGTCTTCTTCCTCGGAGAGCGCGGCGGCGAGCGTGCCGAGGCCGACGGGTCCCCCGCCATACTTATCGAGGAGAGCGATCATCAAGTTGCGGTCCACTTCGTCGAGGCCGCGTTCGTCCACGCCCAGCATTTGCAGCGCTTCCTGTGCAACGGCTCGCGTGATGCGCCCCGCCGCGCGCACTTCCGCGAAATCGCGCGCGCGCCGCAGCAAACGGTTGGCGATGCGCGGCGTGCCGCGGCAACGGCCGGCGATTTCTTCCGCGCCCCCTTCGTCCATCTGGATATTCAGGATTTTCGCCGAGCGGTGAATGATGATCAGCAAATCCGCCGGCTCATAAAAATCGAGCCGGTGCACGATGCCGAAGCGCGAGCGCAGCGGCGCGGTAATCAAACCCGCCCGAGTGGTCGCGCCGATCAAAGTAAAATGTCCCAATGAAAAGGGATGAATCCGCGCGCCCGGACCCTGGCCAATAATCAGGTCCACGCGAAAATCTTCCATCGCCGGGTACAACACTTCTTCCACCGCAGGCTGCAAACGGTGAATTTCATCCAGGAAGAAGACTTCTTTTCTTTCGAGCGCGGTCAATATCGCGGTCAAGTCGCCTTTGCGCTCCAGCAACGGGCCGGCGCTGGTTTTGATCGGCACGTTCAATTCGTTGGCGATGATTTGCGCCAGCGTGGTCTTTCCAAGACCCGGCGGTCCGTAGAGCAGCACGTGGTCCAGCGCTTCTCCGCGGCTGCGCGCGGCATCGATGGCAATCTGAATATTTTCTTTGATGCGTTTCTGCCCGATATATTCGTCAAGGCGTTTCGGCCGCACGCTCACGTCGATGCGCGTGTCTTCGTCAAACGCCTGCCCGGACACAATGCGCTCCGGTTGCCGCTGGTGCATCATCCGTTTTGCCGTTCCATCTGACATCTTTTCTCTGTGCTCTCTGTGCTAAATCTTTCTTGCTATATTCGTGCCGCTCGCCCCTTTGGCGCGCTCAACGACTGCAACGCGCCGCGCAGCAACTTCTCGAAATTTCCTGCGCCGGCTTCGCGCTTCGCTTCCGCGACAGCCGTTTCCGCAGCGCGGCCGTCATATCCCAGATTCACCAGCGCGGAAATGACGTCCGCCTCGATTCCCGCGGGCGAAGACGCCGCCGGTTTCTCCGTCTCCACGGCCACAGCTTCCAATTTGTCTTTCAATTCAACCACTATGCGCTCCGCCGTCTTGCGGCCCACGCCGGGAATCCTCGTCAACCGCCCCAGGTCGCTTCCGCGAATCGCCGGCACGAGTTCTTCAACACTCATCCCGCTCAGAATCTTCAGCGCCAGTGTCGGCCCCACCCCGGAAGCCGAAAGCAGCATCTCAAAAAAATGCTTTTCGCGCGACGAGACAAATCCGTACAGCGCCAGAGCATCTTCGCGCACATGGGTGTGGATCAAGAGGGTCACTTCGGTATGCAGCTCGCCTAGAGCGGCATACGTCGAAAGCGGCACTTGCACGACGTACCCTACGCCGCCCACGTCGACGAGCACCTGGCTCGGTCTTTTTTCGGCGAGCCGTCCGCGAAGCTGGCCAATCATCGCTCGCCAGTATTGCCGCTTTTCTTTCGCCCGTCAACGCGAAGTCGGACGTCACCGCCCGTATTTGCCAAGGAGTTCGGCTTGGGCAACGATGTGGCTCTTCATCGTCCGTTCCAAGTCAGCCTTTGTAACGCCTGGTTTGAGATTCAGCTTCGTATCGAGCGCATACAGTTTGAAAAAATATCGGTGTGGCTTACCCGGCGGCGGACACGGCCCGCCGTAGCCGATTTTGCCGAAGTCATTTCGGCCTTGGCGCGAGCCGCTGGCAAGCTGCTCTTGGCTCGGCAGCCTCTCCGGAAGTTCCCTTGCGTCCGCGGGAATGTCATACAAAACCCAGTGCACCCAAGTGCCCCCTGGGGCGTCGGGATCATCCATGATGAGCGCGAAGCTCTCGGTATTTGCAGGCGGCCCTTTCCATTCCAGTCTCGGGGAGACGTCCTTCGTGTCGCACGTAAATTTCTTGGGGATTACTTCTCCGTCCGAAAAATCCGGACTTGTAATGCGCAATGCCATGGCTCCTCCTTTCTCCCGGGCAAAGAACTTTCCAGAAGGCCAGAGAAAGCAGCAGAGAACGAAAACGATGAGGACTGCAACTTTAATGCGCGCTGACATTTCCCGGACTCTCTTACGCGGCTCCATGGCTACGCAAAAACTCGGCGACCTCGGCCTGACCGCGCTCCTGCGCGAAGCCGAGCGCGGTCTTTCCATCGTTGGTCTTGGCGTGCAAATCGGCGCCGCTGGCCAGCAAGATGCTCACAATTCCCAGGTGGCCGTTTGCGGCGGCGGTAAGAAGCGGCGAGTATCCGTTTCCGTAACGGTAATTTGGGTCCGCGCCATTGGCCAAGAGCCACGACACAATGGCGGTGTGGCCGCTGGCTACGGCTCCGGTCAGGGCGTTGTACCCGGTTCCATTTGTCGCCGCCGCGTTGACGTCCGCACCCTTCGCAAACAAATATTCGGCAACTTCAAGATGCCCGAACACCGCGGCGAGTGCGAACACGGGAAACCCATCGGGCGAGTAGGTCTTCGCCTCGGCCGGAATTTCCTCGACGAGCTGTTTCACGCGCTCCAGACGGCCCAACGCCGCTGCTTCGTGCAGCTCCAGCGGAACTCCATTGGCCAACAGGACATCGCAAAGTTCCTTGTTGCCGCTGTACGCGGTCAGCAACAAAGCCGATTGTCCTTTTTCGTTGCGAGCGCCCGCCAATTCCGGTTCGGCGGCTAGCATTCGTTTGGCGGCAGCGGTGTCCCTGGTTTGAATGACTTGAAAAAACTTGGCGACGCTGCTCATTTCAGCGGCGGGTGCGGTCTTTGCGCACGGCTTCGTCGATCAGGGCATCGAGTTCGCTGCGGGTCAGCGTCACATCATCGCCGGAATTTTCTCCGCTGTCGCGGGTGATGGGCAATTCCGCTCCGCCGCCCGGCGGAGGCGAAACAAAATAGCGTGGACGCGCGGCCATGAGCTTGGCAACTTCGCGGCTGGAGAGCAACGCAGGCTCACCGGCCATTTCCGCGGCCAGAGTGATTTTCGCGCTGTGCTCGATGGTCTCCATTCGAAAGAACGCGGTTAGCAAATCCGGGCCGCAAGTTACGGCGCCATGGTTGGCAAGAAGGAGCGCGTCATAGTGCGGCACAAACGGCTCGATGGCCTCGCTCAACTCCTGAGTTCCCGGCGTGGCGTATTGCACCAGGGGAATCTGTCCAAGCCCAACGACGACTTCGGGAAGCAGGGCATAATTCAGCGCGCGCCCGGCGACAGCAAAACCAGTGGCCGTGGGTGGATGCCCGTGGCAAATAGCCATCACATCCGGCCGCATACGGTAAAACAAAAGGTGCATCGCCAGCTCCGAGGAAAACTTGCGGTCGCCGGAGAGCTGCCGCCCTTGCAGATCCGTGATGACCAAATCCTCGGGAGAGAGCATTCCTTTGTTCATGCAGGTAGGAGTGGTGAGAACGCTGCCGTCATCGAGGCGTACGGAAATGTTTCCTTCGCAGGCGACGATGTGTCCGCGCTCGTACATCCATCGTCCGGCGATGCAAATATCGCGGCGGTGCTGCTCTTCGCTTTTCGCGTGGCCTGACAAGAGTGAGTCCGGGATCACGGGCGCACTCCTTCCTGGCTCAGAATGTCTTTCCGAGCCGTTCACTTTGAGTTGATCCAGGCACACTCCGTAGCGGAGTTACGGAATGGCTCCTGCCGGCCCCATTAGAACGGCGGGAGCGGAAAAGAAACTAATACAAGTTGCCTCCAGAAGCTAGGCATAAATACCGCGGAGCTTGAGGGCCCTGGCGACCCGGTCAATGGCCAGCATATAGGCGGCAATGCGGTTGTTGACTTTGTGCAGTTCCGCAAAGCGCACCACTTCATCGAACGCGTTTTCCATGACGTCGAGAAGGCGCTCGTTCACTTCGCTTTCGCGCCAGAAAAACCCTTGGCGGTCCTGGACCCATTCGAAATAGCTGACGGTAACGCCTCCCGCGTTGCCGAGAATGTCCGGCACGGTGAAGATCCCTTTGGCGTCGATAATCGCGTCGGCCTGCCAAGTAGTCGGTCCGTTGGCGCCTTCACACAGAATTCTCGCCTTGACCTGATTTGCGTTTTTCTCGGTGATTTGATTTTCGATGGCCGCGGGAATGGCGATTTCGCAGGGCTGAAAGAGCACCTCGCGCGCGCTCATTTTTGTACCACCGCCTGGGAATTCCTGAAGCGGCTTCTTCTGCGTATACACCCAATCGATCACCTTCGGCACGTCAAAACCTTTTTCATTGTAAAGACCACCACCGATGTCCGCGAGGCCAATGATTTTATAGCCGGATTTCTGCATGAGTTCCGCGGCCAAGGAACCTACGTTGCCAAAACCTTGCACCACGACGCGGCAGCCTTGCTTCTTGATGCCGAGTTTCGAGAGGGCTTTGTCGCAGCAAATCATGACGCCGCGGCCGGTGGCTTCGCGTCTGCCACGTGAGCCGCCCAGTTCGATGGGCTTACCAGTGACAACGGCAGTGGTCGCCTGACCAACGTGCATGGCGTAGGTGTCCATGACCCAAGCCATGGTTTGCTCGCCGGTGCCCACGTCAGGCGCCGGAACGTCGCGCTCGGGACCGAGCCAGTTCGCCAGTTCCGCAGTGTAACGGCGGGTGAGCCGCTCGAGTTCTCCGCGGGACATTTTGTGCGGATCGCAAATCACTCCGCCTTTTGCGCCGCCAAAAGGAATATTTACAACCGCGCACTTCCAGGTCATCCACGTCGCCAACGCCCGCACTTCGTCGATGGAAACATCGGGGGCAAAACGGATTCCGCCTTTGCCCGGCCCGCGCACGGTGGAATGCAGCACGCGATATCCGGTGAACACTTCCAGCGTCCCGTTATCCATCCCGATGGGAATGTAGAGAGTGATTTCTTTGCTGGGATATTTAAGATAGCGATAAAGCCCCTGTTCGAGCCCCAGCTTTTCCGCGGCGACCTCGAAACGCGCCTCGGCATTCTGGTAGACATTCATTTCTTCCGGCATGGGAGCTTGCGACATGCGAAAATTCTCCTTTGGTACGGACAGCCCTGCTTCCGTCATTTGCGAACGGAGTGAGTACGCTTCCTCTCGACGCGTTTTCTCGCGCAGAGAAATCTCTCTTCGGTGGATTCCAGAGCAGAATCAATGCTTCGGCTACGTCAGCTCTGTTTGTCAGGCCAAGGAAGGTGAGCGCCAGCGGTCTACCCCACCGCAGGAACCGCCAATTGGCCGGGCCGCCAGTATACGAACCTGCTGCCCTCCCCGCAAGCGGTGTGGTGCCCAAAAAGCCCGGGCAAAACGAACGCAAAGGTCATCAATGGTGTGAAATAAATGAGGTCA